>Ga0306924_10001186_pt1 | contig 23572 bp, 16 predicted proteins | sample sta12Can44000111_FD_203756 | JGI IMG/M metagenome (GOLD analysis project Ga0306924, IMG submission 203756) | Lab enrichment of tropical soil microbial communities from Luquillo Experimental Forest, Puerto Rico - statanox.12C.anox.44.000.111 (v2)... | ecosystem: Environmental > Terrestrial >...
AGGTACGCTGCCTCGAGCTGAAATCGCTGAAATTCAGCGGTCGCCATCAAAGACTCCACTGCACGCCGTGTGCCGCCGAACACGTCGGGCGCATAGGCCACGACCACTTGTGCAGTGTGGAGGGTGAACCAGGGCTTTCCCGACGAGGCCGCCGTGAAAGTGATGCCGGCCGCGGTTTTGTTGCGGCTCGGCGAGTAACTGACGACCGCCGTCGGAAAGAATGCTCCCTCCTCGGCATAGACGTTTTCCCAGGCCTGGCGCAGCGCTGCCTCCGCCGCCGGCAGGGTCGGGTTATTTTTGACGGCCTCCTGTATGAGCACATTGAGCGCCTCGGAGTGAAACAGCGCCCACCACTGGCCCGGAATGTCCAGTCCTTGCACAAAGCGCTGCGCCTCGCCGCCGGTGAGTTCCGCCGAAACCGTCTGAGCCGGGAGCGCGGCTGGTGTGTATCCCTCGACATCGGGGGCCGCGGGGCGCTCGAAATCCGGCCCGACGGCACAGGCGCCCAGGCAGGCGAGGAGAAAGATGACCGGCAGCCAGCCCGAGCGCTGCCCCGCCATATCGGCCTACTCCGCCGAGGCGGGGCTGGGCGCCGCTTCCTCGATCGCCTGTCGACGGCGGGAGAAGAGGTCGATCAGCACCGGCAAGACTAACAGGATCAACACCGGCGCCAATAGGCTGCCGCCAACGACTACGATAGCGAGCGGCTTTTGCACTTGCGAGCCGATGCCGGTCGACAAGGCGGCGGGCAATAGGCCGACACAGGCCACGACGCAGGTCATCGCCACCGGGCGCATCTGCACGTGGCAGGTGCGCAGAATGGATGCGGTGCGTTCGATTCCCGCTTCGATTTGCCGGTTGAAATAAGCAATGACGATTATCCCATCCATCGCCGAAATGCCGAACAACGCCACAAAGCCGATGGCGGCCGATACGCTGAAGGGCGTGTCGGTTAGAAACAGCGCGAAAATGCCACCGATCAGTGCCATTGGAACAGCGCTCGCAGCGAGTACCATGTCGCTTACTGAACCGAAATTCAGAAACAGCAGCATGCAGATCAGGCCGAGTGCGAGGGGCACGGCGACGCCGAGCCGGCCGATCGCCTCTTGCAATTCGCCGAACTCGCCGACCCATTCGAGCCGGTAGCCAGCGGGAAGCTGGACTTGTTTTGCAATCTTCTGCTGGGCTTCAAGCACAGCGCTGCCCAGGTCGCGGCCGCGCACGCTAAACTTTATCGGAATATAGCGCTCCTGATTCTCGCGATAGATGAAGGACGCGCCGGAGACGAGCCGGACGGTCGCGACGTCCGTTAGCGGGATCGGGACAATACCGCTGCCGCTCGGGTTCGCCGCACCGATCGTGATGCGCCGGATAGCATCGAGGCTCTGGCGATAGTTCGGCGCGAGGCGCACAATCATCGGGAAATTCCGATCGCTACCCTCTTCGTAGAGATTGCCGGCCGCCTGCCCGCCGATCGCTGCGGCGATTGTCGAATTGATGTCGCCCGGAGCCAGGCCATAGCGCGCAGCACGGGCGCGATCGATGTCGATCTGCACCGTCGGCTGGCCGAGCGAATTCAAAACCGCTAAATCGGCAATACCTGGCACAGTGCTCATAACGTCCTTGACCTTGGCAGCCGTCTTCTCGAGCGTTCCGAGATCGTTGCCAAACAGCTTTACGGAGTTCTCGCCCTTTACCCCCGATGCCGCCTCTTCGACATTGTCTTCGATGTATTGTGAAAAGTTGAACTCCACACCCGGGAATTGCGCCTCGAGCGCCGCACTAACCTGTTGTGTCAGCTTGTCTTTGTCGACACCGCTAGGCCAGGTATCAAATGGCTTAAGGGGGACAAAAAATTCGGCATTGAAGAAGCCGGTCGCATCGGTTCCGTCGTCAGGTCGTCCATTTTGCGAAATGACCGTGACCGCCTCCGGGAAGCTCTTGATAATACGCCGCATTCGGTTGACGTAGCCGTTGGCTTCCTCGAGCGAAATCGAAGGCGGGAGTGTCGCGCGTATCCAGAGGTTTCCTTCCTCGAGTTTGGGGAGAAACTCGAGACCGAGCGAGGGCAAAGCGACCGCCGCCAGACCGAGCAGCAGCACAGCCGCGCCGAGGGTAGCGATACGGTTCGCCAAAGCGAATTCGAGAGCCGGCCGGTAAAGGCGGTGCAGGCTGCGCACGACAAACGTTTCGACCTCGCTGACCTTCTCCGGCAGCAAAATCGCGCTCAACGCCGGGGTGATTGTAAAAGTTGCGATCAGACCGCCGGCGATCGCGTAGGCGTAGGTCTTCGCCATTGGCGCGAAGATGTGGCCCTCGACGCCTGACATCGTGAACAGTGGGACAAAGCCGGCGATAATGATGGCGGCCGAAAAAAAGATCGCCTGGTTCACCTCGCTCGCCGAAGCATAAATCTCGACGAGCTTGCCCGATAGGCGCGTCGCCCGCCTCGCGCTCTGCAGTGTGCGTTGGCGCAATGGCGTGGGGGGCTCGGCCAGATGGCGGAAAATGTTCTCGACCATGATCACCGTCGCATCGACAATCAGCCCGAAGTCGATCGCGCCGACCGACAGCAAATTCGCTGACTCGCCCCGCAGCACCAGCATCGTAATCGCAAAAAACAGCGCGAACGGCACAGTCGTCGCAACGATGAGCGCACTGCGAAGGTTGCCGAGGAACAGCCATTGCACGAAAAAGATTAGTACGATGCCGAACACCATGTTGTGCAGCACCGTGCGCGTCGTAACCTCGATGAGATCGCTGCGGTCGTAGATGCGCTCGATCCGCACGCCGGGCGGCAGAATGTCCGAGTTATTGATCTTTGCGACTTCGGCCTGGACGCGGCGGATGGTCGGCATGCTCTGTTCGCCGCGTCGCATCAGCACGATGCCCTGGACGATGTCGTCATCGTCATCCTGGCCGGCGATGCCGAGGCGCGGTTGGTGGCCGGCGGTGACTGTAGCTACATCGCCTATACGCACCGGAACACCGTTGACCGCCGTAATCATCGTATCGCGAATCTGATCCATCGAATGGATCAGGCCGACGCCGCGGACGATCGCGGCCTGCGGTCCGAAATTGACGGTCTGGCCACCGACATTGATGTTGCTGTTATTGAGCGTCTGCAGTACTTGCGGCAGGGTGACCCCTTGCGCCAGCAATCGGTCGAGGTCAACGGTGATCTCATAGGTCTTGGTTTTGCCGCCCCAGCCGGTGACGTCAATGACCCCCGGCACCGCCTTGAAACGGCGCTCGAGGATCCAATTCTGGATCGTCTTCAGATCGGTCACGCTAAAGCCGGGCGGACCGACCACCCGGTACCGGTAAATTTCGCCGACGGGGCTATCCGGCGAGATCTGCGGGGTCGCTCCATTGGGCAGCGGGCTGAGTTGCGACAGCCGGTTAATCACCCATTGCTGCGCCTCGTCATAGGTGAACGCGTAGGTGAACTGCACCTTGACATCCGACAGTCCGAACAGAGAGATCGTCCGGACCGCGGTTACATTCGGAATCCCCGCCATCTGGATTTCGATCGGGATCGTAATGTAGCGTTCGATCTCCTCCGCCGACTGACCCGGGTTTTGGGTGACGATGTCGACGAGTGGCGGTACCGGGTCGGGGTAGGCTTCGATGTTGAGCTTGACGAAGCTCGCTATGCCGACGCCGAACATGAACAGCAGCATCAGCACCATCAGTACCCGCTGACGCAAGGCGAAGGCGATGACGGCGCCCATGCGGACCCGACCCGGTCAGTCGCTGTTGGCGGCGCGGTCGATAAACAATGCGCCGCTGGTCACGATCTTCTCGCCGGCGCTAAGACCTCCAAGGATTTCAACCATCCCGTCGGCTATCTGCCCGACGTGGACGGGACGAGCCGAAATCGTCCCATCGTCTCCCGCCACCCAGACGCGCGCGGTGTCGCCTTCGTAGACGATGGCATGCTGCGGTACGGCCGGAGCGGTCGCGGCATTGCCGGTGATGATGCTGAAATTGGCGAACATCCCTGGTTTCAGCTCGCCGTTGGTATTTTCAACATTGGCGCGGACCGAAAGCCGGTGCGTGCTCGAATCTATCGAAGGCGCCACCCAAGAAATCTTGGCGTCGAACACGCGGCCAGGAAACGCCAGGACATGCACCTCGACGGGTTGGCCGACGCGCATCAGCGGCGCATCCGCCTCGCGGACGTTGGCCATCAGCCATACGGTCGACAGATCGCCAATCGTGTATACCGGGTTGGATGCGCCGGCCGCCGTGCTGTTGATAAACTGGCCCAGGCCGATCTGCCGCTGCGTAATGATCCCGCCGATGGGCGCGCGTACGATCGTGACCGGGTCGAGCTTCTGCGTCGGTTGCGCCTCGAGCGAGGCAATCTCCTTGTCGTCCTTGCCGAGGATGCGCAGCCGGTTGCGCACGGCATGGAGGGCAATCTCGTCGCTGCGGACGGTGTTTTGCGCCGTCACGAGATCGGTTTGAGCCTGTTGCCAATCCTTCAACGAGCCGCCTTGCGCCAGATACAGCTCATGCGCGCGCTTCTCGTTGGTTTGGGCTTGGGCGAGCTGTGAGCGCACGGTCTGCAAATTCGCGAGCGCGGTGATCAGGTCGTTTTGCGCCTGGACAAACTCGCTGGCGTGGATCTCAAACAGCGGCGCACCGGGTTCGACACGATCGCCAAGCTTGGCGATAAGCTTGGCGACCCGCCCCGAATAGGGCGAGAACACGGGGGTCGTCAGGTCATCGTCGATAGCGATGCTGCCTTCCGTCACTTGTTCGGGACGGAAGCTGACGAGGCGAACCGATTCGATCTTGAACCCTGCCCATTGCTCCTTGGTCGGCCTGAATGTGCCAGGGACGGCCTCTGATGACGACGCCGGCTGCGTGCGTTCGGTCTGATCGGGCGTGTTCTTTCCTATTACCGGCCAGGCAAGGATCGCCACGCCGACAAACAAGGCCAGCGCCGCAACCATAACCAACTGGGTAAGTGGCGACAGATGCCGCCGCAGGAGTGACACCGGGGGGATGCCCTTTGCCATCAGACGCTCACGAGTGCCCTTAATTTTAAGGCGTCATCAAGGCAGTCCCAGCCTTCGGCAACCGATCATCCTTATTTCGGTGCACATTAACGTTGGCGTTATTTTATCCGAAGCGGATGTGGATCGCCATGCCTTGGTCCCCGGCTGACGATCCGCTGTCACCTTGCAAGAGATTGGGGGACCACGCATGCAATGACAGCGAATGACCATGTGTTCCTGTTGCGCCAGGGAAAACCGCCTTGAACCTATGGCGAGAGGCGAACCCCCACCTCGTCCTTTTCTCCGCCGGGGAAGTGAATAAATGTCGCGCGAGTGAATTGCTTCACAAGCTCTGAGGTCAAGATGCGAGAATCACCTCTGCCGCCTTCTCGGCGATCATGTAGACCGCGCTGACGATAAAGAACCCCGGGATGCGCGGGAACACCGACGCGTCGACGACGCGCAACCCCACGGTACCGTGTACCCGAAAATTGCTGTCGAGCACCCCGCTGCTGTCGCGTGGTCCGATCGGGCAGGAGCAAGAGGCGTGATGACCCCATGCGTTGGTCCGAACGTAATCCTTTAGTTCGTCATCGCTTTGCCGCGCCTCGCCGGGCAACTCTTCCTCAGCGATCAGCCCCCCGGCTTTCAGTTTTGCCGTCAACTTCCGCGCAAACCGGATCCCCGCGACGACCGAGTCGAGGTCCTCGCCCGCCGTGTCGCTGCCCTCCTCGAAGTAATTAAAATCAATTAGGGGCGGATCTCGCGCGTCGGTCGAGCGCAGCACGACTTCGCCGGCGCGGTTCTGCGTGTGCGCCTTCAGGATCGCCCAGGTCAGATAATTGGGTTTGGTAGTGGTGAGTGAGGAGTAGCCGGGAAAATATCCGCCGAAAAGTCCGAGCAGAGCAAAGCAGAACAGGTCGGGGAGCGGGCGCTCGGGCCGCGACCTGAGTATCGCCGCGAGCACTGCGCCGTTACTGATGTAAACTCCCTCGCGCTTTTCGGCCCATTGCCGGTAGGCAGGATCGCCAGGGCTGAAGGTGGCGCCTTCGAGAATCTTCCAGCGATCGAAGTTCATGCGGTTAACGATGCCGACCTCGTAGCGGTCTTGCAAATTCTTGCCCACCCCGGGCAATTCGACCCTCACCGGAATGCCGAGCGGCTCCAGCACCCCGCGCGGGCCGATACCCGACAGCATCAACAGCTGCGGAGTATTGAATGCGCCGCCACTGAGGATGACTTCGCGCGTCGCCGAAGCCTGACGGCGCTCACCAGTCGCGGTCGCCGGCTGACCATAATCGCGGTAGAGGCGGCTACCTTTCAGGTATTCGACGCCAGTCGCGCGGTTGTGTTCATCCAGCAGCACACGGGTCACCAGCGCGTCGAGTTCAACCTGTAGCCGATCCGGATATTTTTGCGCGGTTTCTAGCACGCGCTCGCGTGTGCCATTACGCGCATGATTGCGTGTCGCCAGCGGCGTGTAGCGGACCCCGACGGCGTTTTCGGTCACCAAGCGCCAGTCGTTCGGATCGGCCTTCCCCTCGACGAGATCGACCAGCCGCTCGATCGGTTGCCCGATATCGTCGAATGCCTCGGCTGCCGAGTCGAGGAGCACCTGCACCAACCCGAAGTCGCCCACGGCGGCTGCAGGAACGGCTTGTTCGACCTGCAGCCAGCCGTGCCAGCCGTGCCGTGACGGGTTCGGGCCTACCGCCGCCAGCGCGCGCTCCAGCGGCCGATGATGACAATTTTCCAATCTCGTAAAATACTGCCGCATTGCGTCGGCATTCCAAGACGAGTCTCCAGTGAGCTGGGCGATCCCGTCCCAGTCCGCATTGTGCGGGTAGACCAGGATCATCGCGTTGTGTGCAGTGCAACCCCCCAAGGTTCCCGCTCTGGGATAAAGAATTCCATTTACTGGTACGTCGTGAAAATCGCGCCGGTATTTCGGGTCCTTTTCCTGCAATGCATCCGACGCATAATGCCGGACAAAAAAGTCCCACCGCATCGCGTCGTTCTCGCTGGCAAAGCCATGGAACGCGGGCACATCGTAATCGCCCGGCAGACGGTTGACGCCAGGCTGATCGTCGTTGCTGCCGGAGAGCTGATGCGGATCGCCGCCCGCTTCAAGCAACAGCACACTGCGTCCGGCCTCGGCCAGTCGCGCCGCCAGGGTTCCGCCTCCGGCGCCGGAGCCGACGACGATGTAATCGAATGGGCCGCCATTGCTCATGATATCACCTCAATGTCGCACCGAACGTCTGCCCTCTCCGCCCTGAAGGCGGCGGGGGGATCAGAACGTCTTCAGAAACGCGATCAGCGCCTTCTTGTCGGCGTCACCGAGGTTGGAACCGAAGTAATGGCCGCGGTTGACGACGTAATCCGGGCACTTGCTCAGCGCGAAGAGCTGCTCTCCGACATTAGAGAATACTTGGCGAGCCTGCTCGTCGGTAGCGCCCGGCGACAGTGCTTTCAGATCACGCACCAGCTGCACCACCGCCTTCACGACAGCCTTGTCGTGCGCCAGACGCTCGCGCAGGTTCGTCGACGGCGGCAACGGGTCGAAATTCGCCAGAAGATTGATGGGGGTACCGGCCGGGATCGGTCCGATCTCCAGTCCGCCCTGATCGAAAAGCTTTGGCGCGATCAGTTGCAGCAGATCCTGTGCGTCCTTGAGCGCGTCCGGCAGATATCCGGTCGGAATGCGCAGCCAACTGGTGACGCTTGTCCGGTCGATCATGCCGGGGACCTTGTCACCCAGTACCGCATCTTTTTCGCGTTTCTCGGGCCATAACATCTTAGTTGTCGAATCGTCGAACGAAGCCATGCGGGCTTCGACCGACGGGCTCGGGTTGAATTGGCCGACAGTGTTGTTAAGCAGGAACGGCGCGGTGGACCAGAGACTGATCAGAGATGGCACGCGGGTATAACCGCGCCCGCCGGCCGGCATCTGCCACTGCTGCGGCGCGCCGGTGAACGGATTGTAGACCGTGATCGCGCCGACCGACGGCAGATCCTTGTACGAGGCCGAAGAAAAGTTGTCCCAAATGTTTCCGGCGATGGCATTGGTCGCCAATGGGCTGCAGGCATTGGTCTGGAGCAGCGTCACCGGCACGCGCATGTCGTTGGACATGAAATTGTTGTCGAGGAAATCGTCGGCGTTGATGATCTGCCGCATCTGTTGCTTGAAGTCGCTGGTTCTGGTCCAATCCCAATAGCGGTTCCAGCAATCGAGGTAACCCGGGCCGATACAAGCGACCGGGTTGGCCGCCGCGGGCGGCTGCGGCGCCTTGCTCGAATGGCAAGCGGCGCAGTTATCGGCGAAGACTGCCTTTCCCTGGGTGACCGTCCCGGGCGGGTCGTTCAGATAAGCGTCGCCGCCGGGCGCGTTCTTCAGCTTGTGCGGAAAGGACGCCTTCAGCAGAAACAGCGCCATGGCTGGCGTCTGCAATTCGGTCGCGTCCCAGTAGGACGAGTTCGCCCGCGCCGTTGTGATCTCAATCGGCGTGACCGGTCTGCCTCCGAGGATGGGATTGAAATGTCGCAGCCATTCCTCGCTGAACAGCCCGATGTTCAGGTAGACCCGGTTCAATGCGCCGAGCGCGCCGACCGAATCGGAGCCGTCCTTCAGCACGTGGGGCGTCCATACCGTGTCCGGGGGCTGGAAGAACTGTGTCAGCGGCCCCTGATTGACGAAATCGTTGAACTGCTTGTTCGCCAGGTTGTCCGGCCCCAATGTCTCCCGCCCCCAGCGCTTGGCCGCCTCCAGCCGTGCCGAGAGGTTGTAGACCGCATTCATCGTGCGTGGATTATTGATGTTGTCGCTCGACACCTGCGAAGTGTCGATCGAGCCCGGCCGCGACGCGTGCAGGATCTGAAAATAAAAACTCGACGGGTCGGGGTTCCACGCAAAGATGCGGTCGGTCCAAAAATACTGTGCACCCACAGTCGAGCTCAAATTCTCCCATTGGGGCGCCTCGGGATTCGCCGGCGGTTTCTCTGGGTTCGGCCCGACGTGGCAAAAGCCACATGACATTCCGACGCGGTAGGGTCGCACTAAGTCCCTCGAAAGATAATAGTTCGGGTCGGAGTAAAACCGCTCGGGGTCCCATTTCGCCGCCGCGGTCTCATCGAAATCGGGGTTGGGGAAGAGCCGAAGCCCAACAATTCCGGTCGCGTAGCCATAATACGATCCCGCTGGGATGTTCTTGCCGCGCGCCCCCACGGCGACACCGGGATATTTGTCGGCATTCTCAAACGCGTCGGGCGGGCAGTCCAGACTGCGGACATCGAGCCACAAGCCGTAGCGCTGGGGGTTGGGGCCAGTGGCCTTGGTGAAACACGGTTCATTCACCAGACCTAGATAGTTCCAGCGGTTGTCGCGGCTGTATTTCAGTGATGGATGCGAGGAGAGCGTCTTCAACAGGTCGAAGGCGCCAAACGTCAGGTTGGTCACCTCATCCCATAACCGGTCGTCGCCGCCGGTCCAGACGATCCACATATTGCGGCCCTTGACCTCATCTGGGGTTAGCGCAATGCCGCCGTCCATTCCACGGAAATAATCCTCGTCCGCTGCCGGGAAAGACTGGCCCGACCGCCCTGCCTGTCGCGCCTCGTCGATGACCGCCTGCGCTTGGGTCTCACCTGGGATCCACGCGCTCGCGGCCAGAACGCAGCTCGCCAGCAACAGCCGCGTTCCCCGCGAAAGGCGAATTGCCATTCGGCTCCCCCTCGGTATAGCCGGCAATTTCCACGCTCCCGGCTGCACAACTGTTAACCATCACCGAAGCCCTCGCAAGCGCCAATTTCGCGACAACAAAGGTGATGCATCACCCGAAAATCGCCGTAATGGCGTCGTAAATGATTCAAATCGAGAGGCCAGCGTGTCTGCGGCATAGGATTGTCCGAATGGCGTCAAGGAGAGGAACAGCGGCGAAACGCGCAATTATCAGCGAATATCAGCGGATATCAGCCAATGTTTTTGCTGTTATTGTCTTCCTCCGGTCAGAGAAATCAAGGATTTCTGCGGGTGAAGCTTAAATCTTTCGCTGTTTGTTAGCGCAATAACAGCCGGCTCGGTGACGGGCGCAGCAGAAAGAACCTCGCCGTCGCAAACCAACCGCGATATCGTGGCGCTGCCGGGATGCCGGCGAATGACGGGAGGAATGATCATGTCCTTTGCGATCCAGCATGTGCACGTGAAGACCAAGGATCCCAAACAGACCATGCAGTTCTACATCGATAATCTCGGTGCAACCTATGTGGCCGAGATCCCGGGCCGCGGCCATCGGGTGAACCTGCACGGCCTGACTCTCAACATCACCACCCTGATCTCGACGCAAAATCACGAGCAGCACTACGGTATCGAGCATATTGCGCTCGATACTGATGATTATTCCGGCACGATGGCCAACCTGCGGCAGAATGGGGTGCGCGTGCTCGAGGAGTTGCCGCCCAACAACGGCCGCCGCGTCTGCTTCCTCGAAGCCCCTGACGGAGCCCAGATCGAGCTGATCGAGAAGGTTCAAGCCGTGTAACCGGCAACGAGGCGCGTTGCATGGCCTTGAAAGACAAAATCGCGCTGGGTGTGGCGCTGCCGCACCGCTCACCGGAGCCGATCGATATGGAAGCGGTGCGGCGGATCGCGCAGCGCGCCGAGGCGCTCGGCTTTCGCGATTTGTGGGTGACCGAAAACACGCTCGATCACGTGTTCTGCTTCGATCCGGTAGTGGTGCTGACCTATGCCGCGGCGGTCACGACTAAGATCCGCCTCGGGGCCTCGGTCGTCGTATTGCCGGTGCACAACCCGATCCACGTGGCGCATCAATGGGCCACCCTGGATTACGTCAGCAACGGCCGCGCCATCCTCGGTGTGGGGCTCGGCCGGGACCATCACTATGAGCAGTTCCAGACACCGCGGGAGGGACGGGTCCGCCGCTTCCGCGAAGCGGTCGAGCTGATCAAGGCCTTGTGGACCGAGCCGCGGGTGGATTACCGCGGGCGCATCTTCCATCTCGCAGACGGCACGATGGCGCCAAAGCCGGTCCAGAAACCGCACCCGCCGATCTGGATGGGTGTCGGACACCCCGACGCGCTGCGCCGGACTGCGGCGATCGCCGATGGTTGGATGGGGTCGGGCGGGTCCAGCAATGCCGCCTTCGTCGGATCCGTCCCAAGGTTACGGGAGGCACTGGAGAAGGCAGGTCGCGATTCGGCCGCGTTCCCGATCTCCAAACGAGTGTTTCTGTCGGTCGACGAGCGGCCAGAAATCGCTCGCGCCGAGTTGCACCGTTGGTTCACGGTGGTGTACCGCAATCCCGAGGGGACCGACGCCTCCGGCATCCACGGCACGCCGGAGCGGGTCCGCGAACGGCTGGAGGAATTAGTCGCAGCCGGCGCCAACCACCTCCTTCTCAACCCGGTTGGCCGTTACGCCGAGCAGCTGGAGGCGGTGGCCTCGGTGGTCGGGCTCCCCTGAAGAGGTGATGGATTTTTGACAACAGCTCAATCCGACCCGGTAAAGCAGCAGGTTGCCGCCCATTGGGGCCGGCGGGCGGCACATTTTGACGAGGATTTCGGGCACAGCATCCGCACCCCGGCGGAGCGCGCTGCCTGGGACCGGATTTTCGACCTCGTGCTGGGCGGGCGAGATGCGCTCGACGTGCTCGATGCAGGCAGCGGCACCGGGTTTCTGAGCCTGGAGCTCGCGTCGCGCGGGCACCGCGTGACGGGCATCGATTTCGCGCCGGCGATGCTTGCCGAAGCGCGCCGCAAGGCGGCCGAGCAGGGCGCTGCAATCAGTTTCGAGGAGGCCGACGCGGAGCAACTTCCTTTTGCGCCTGGCAGCTTTGACCTCGTCGTCAGCCGGCACGTATTGTGGACCTTGCCACATCCCCAGGCGGCGATAGACGAATGGAAGCGGGTGCTTCGGCCGGGTGGTCGGCTCGCCGTGATCGATGGACAGTTCGACCCTAACTTTTCGGTCCACCAGAACGAGAATGCTCGGACGAGCAACGAATATGCGGCGATCGGCGACCGGTTGCCGTTTCTCGGCGGTCGCCCGCGTGAGGAGATCGAAACCTTGCTTCGGGCGCACCGTCTCGTCGACGTTGGCAGCGACCCCGTGCTCGATCTGGTCGAGGCGCAGGCTCAGCGCATGGTAGAGGAGGGGAGGGAGCGGCAGACGCGCCGCCGTTATGTAGCCTGGGGCGAGGTTGCGCGCTGAGCTCTCGGGGCATGCTGCTCCGCGTTCGCTCGATTACCCATCTTGCTCAGCGGATCAACGGCTACGAGCTAGCGGACCGGGATGAGCAGGCTCTGCCAGATTTCACGGCCGGGGCGCATATCTCTGTAAGGGTCGGCGACGGTCCGGCCCGCGATTTCTCGCTGTGGAACGACCCGGCCGAGCATGAGCATTACTGCATTGCCGTGTTGCGCGAGCCGGAAGGACAGGGTTCTCGCGAATGGCATGAGAGGGTCCGAGCCGGCGACATCGTCGAGGCCTCGATGCCGCGCAACAACTTCCCGTTGGCTGACGAGGCCGCTCATCATCTGCTGATCGCCGGAGGCATTGGCATCACGCCGATCATGGCCATGATTGCGGAATTGCGGCGCCGCCGCGCTAGTTTCCTTTTGCATTACTGCACCCGCTCGCCCGAGGAGACGGCGTTCCTCGACGATCTCACGATCCTCGCCGCGCAAGGGCGGGTGCAGTTTCACCACGACGGCGGCGACCCGGCGAAGGGCCTCGACCTGGCCGCGGTGTTAAGCGAATACAAACCCGGTACCCACCTCTACTATTGCGGCCCCGCCGGCATGATGAGGGCGGCCGAAGCGGCCTCCAAAAATTGGCCGCCGGGCACGGTTCACTGCGAGTATTTCGCCGGGCCGAAAGCCGTACCGCCGATGACGCTCGAATGACGGTCAAGCCAGGGCCCGCTCGGGCGCTTCTGCTTTCACCTTGCTTGTGCGGGCGAGGTGCCGCTGCAGCCGCTGCCCGATCACGATCGCGCGCGCCTGTGCCTAGCCCGAGGCCTTCCTGCGCCGAGAGGTAGCGGGTGCGGCGGTCTCCGCCGCCTCTTCCTTCTTTTTGCGTCCGCCCGACACCGGCAACAGCAGCGCCCGCTGACGCCGGTCGGAGGCGGCCGGCGCGCGTGCTGGTTTGGCGGCGGCTTCCCGTGCAGACGCCGGTTCCTTCTCTTCCTGCGCCAAGCTGCGCTTGAGCGCGTCCATCAGATTAATGACCTTCGGCGGCTCGGCCACCTCGCGCGGCGCGACACCCTCGCCCTTCGTTTTCTGTGCGACGAGTTCGCGCAAGGCGTCCTGGTAGCGGTCGCGGAAGCTCGTCGGATCGAAGGGGCCGGAACGGCGGTCGATGATCGTCTCGGCGATCGCCACCATATCGGGCTCGATCTCGTCCTTGGGCGCCGGACCGAACTCGGCAGGGCGGACTTCGTCGGCGCTGCGCACCATAGACATAATGAGCCCGGAGCCGCGCGGCTCTACCAGCACCAGCCTTTCGCGCCCCGACATCGTCACGCGGCCCAGCCCGACCTTGTTTTTGTGCGCCATCGCTTCGCCGATTACCCGGAACGTTTCGGCGGCGAGATCACCATCGGGATACACGTAATAAGGCGTATCGAGGTAGACCGGATCGACTTCGTCCCGATCGACAAAACGCTCCAGATCGATGATCTTCGACGATTCGATCTGCAATGACTTCAGCTCGTCGTCGTCGATCGTCACATAACGGCCGCGCTCATACTCATAACCTTTGACGATCTGGTCGCGGTCAACGACTTCGCCGGTTTGGGAATCGATAAGCTGCTGCTGTACCCGGTTTCCGGTCTCACTGTTGAGCTGATTGAACCGGACCCGTTTCGCCTCGGTAGTGGCGGGGACCAAGGCAACCGGACAGCTTACGAGAGATAGACGAAGAAAACCGCTCCAGCTTGCTCGCGGCATGGCGCTCTCCTCAAACGAAGTTCAACGAAGCCACATCGTGCCCGGCATCGCAATCCTTAAGATCAGATCCCGATTTGGCGCCGTACCGCCGCGCTGATGGTCTGGCGGATTTTTCCCATCTCCGCCCAGGGGTCGGAGGGAAGGGCTGCGAGCCGCTGCGGGACCGTCTTTACGGTAAACTCATCCGGCCTCACACTGTTCTCGACCTCTTCCCAAGATAATGGTGTCGATACCGGGGCGCCCGGCCGGGCGCGGGGGATATAAACGCCGACCGCCGTGGCGCCGCGCCCGTTTCGCAGATAGTCGATATAGATGCGGCCGTGCCGGGCCCGCTTGGCCATATTCGCCGTGAAGTCCTCGGGGCGTTGGGTGACGAAGCTGTCGGCGATCCATTTCGCGAAGGCTTTCACCTGGTCCCAGTCGAGCTTGGGTGTCAACGGGATCACGACATGCAGGCCCTTGCCGCCGGTAGTCTTCGCAAAGCTCTTAAGGCCGATCCCGGCGAGCGCGTCACGGACATCGATGGCGGCTTCCGTTACCCGCTGCCACGGCAGCCCCTCGTCGGGGTCGAGATCCATCGTCACCCGATCCGGCATCTCGAGCTTGTCGACCCGCGACCCCCAAGGATGGATTTCGAGCACACCCATCTGCACCAACCCGATGAGGCCAGGTAAATCCTCGATGTATGGATAGATTTCTGGCTCCTGTTGGCCGTCGAGATTGAACCGCTTGATCGCCGCGGGTGCTTCGTCGCCAATATGCTTTTGGTAAAATGTCTTCTTCCCCACAGCAGGCGAACGCACCAATGTCAATAGCCGCCGGGAGAGCTCCGGCAAAATCCATTGCCGGATCTCGGCGTAATAGCGCGCCACATCGAGTTTGGTAAGCGCGGTACCAGGGTACAGAACCCGGTCTGGGTGGGTCAGCCGTACACCCTGGAACACCATGCTGCCGTCTCGCCCACGCTCCGGTTCGGCAGCTTGCGCGTCCTTTGGCGCCGGCTTCTTCGATTGCCCGGCGGATTTCATCTGGCCCGGAGCGGCGGAAGCGATGTGGGACTGCCGGTCGGATGTCACGTGTTTCGCGTCCTTGTCCTCGCGCAACCCCTGGAACGAGGCTTGGCGCAAGATCTTATCCGCGGTCCAGTTGGCGAATTCGACCTCGACGACCAGGCTCGGCTCGATCCAATGCACACCTTTGCGTGACACCCCTTTTGGCAGAGAGACCGTCGGAGCTGGCCGCACGAGCGACGTCAGCCGTCGGTGAAGCTGGATCAATCGTGCCGTGTTGAAGCCGGTGCCGACGCGGCCCGCATAGCGCAATTTTCCCTCGAGGTCGTAGTAGCCCACGAGCAATGCACCAAAGCCCTCTCGGCTGCCATCGGGTTCGGTGTAGCCGACCACGACGAACTCCTCGCGATTGCGGCACTTGGATTTCAGCCAGCTGCGGTTCCGCCCTGATCGGTAGGGCTCGGTCCGGCGCTTCGAGACGATTCCTTCGAGTGCGAAGTTGCACGCCTGGGTCAAGAACGCCGGACCGCGGCCGATCTGGTGGTCGCTGTAGCGGAGTATCCCTTGCTGCTTCGGCGGAATGATTTCGGTAAGAGCAGCCTTGCGGTCCTCGAGTGACGCGCCGGTCAAGTCCCAGCCGTCGCGATAAAGCAGATCAAACGCGAAGAAGGTCAGCGCTTCGGTGTGACCGCTCGAGATCGCATCCTGCAGGCCGGCAAAGCTCGTCGTGCCGTCAGCCTTGAGGTGAACGAGCTCACCATCGATAATACCGGTTTGGATGGGCAGCTCACCGAGGTGGCGGGCGAGAGCCGGGAATTTGCGGGTCCAGTCGAGACCGCCCCGCGTGATCAGCCGAACCTCGCCGTCGTCGATGCGGGCAAGCAGGCGGTATCCATCATATTTGATCTCGTGCAGCCATTCCTCGCCCTCGGGCGCCTTGTCCGACACGGTCGCCAGCTGAGGCTTTAGATCTTCGGGCATCCGGCGCTTGCGGGCACCGGGAAGGGCTTGCGCCGGCAGCCTTTCCGGTGGTGGAGGGGAAGCAGCAGGCTCGCCGTCAACCCGGTTCGAGTGCCAGACCCGGTCGCGATCGGCCGCGATTGCGTCGAGCGATCGCGCGGTCGCTACGCTGAGAGGATTGTCCCTGACGACAGCGTCGCCACTCTGCGGCAATGCCTGGTCATCGCGTTCCTTGATCAGCAGCCAATTTTCCCGCCGCTCGCTGGCGGCTTTTCCTCCCATCCGCACCAGCGCCCATTTCCCGTGCAGTTTCTCGCCGTTCAGGGTGAATTTGAGCGACCCCTTGCGGTAGGCTGCGTCGGGGTCGGGATCGAACGGGGTCCAGGTGCCGCGATCCCACAACAGGACCGTTCCGCCCCCATACTCACCCTCGGGAATCACGCCTTCGAATTCGCCGTAATCGAGCGGATGATCCTCGACATGCACCGCCAGCCGCTTCTCACCGGGATCGAGGCTCGGCCCCTTCGGCACCGCCCAGCTCTTCAGAACCCCATCGAGCTCGAGCCGGAAATCGTAGTGCAGCCGGCGTGCGGCGTGCTTCTGGATGACAAAGGAGAGCCCGGCGCCGGCTTGATGTTGCGGCGTCACAGTGCCCGCCGGTTCCGGCGTCTTCCGGAAATCGCGTTTACGCTTGTATTCCTCGAGCGCCATGTCGATTGCCGTTCGGTAAGTATGAGCAACCAGATATCGTTCCAACCCGGAAGCGATTAATGTGGTTGCGGTAGTCAAACAAGCTCGTTGAGGCGATCCCGCAAATAAAGACGCAGCGGCTCTCGGTCGCTCGCTGGTAATCTATCGAGCTGCGCCGCATCCTGCGCGTCTATCGTCGCGATTTTGGCAGGCCGGACAATTGATGGGGCTGGCAGTCCTGCGCTATCGAGGTCGGAGATTACGACGTCGCCCGGCCAGCGATGATGTGCCGCGCTGGTAATCATCGCCAGCCACAACAGACCGTGCGTCTTTTGCAGACTTCCCGCGGCAAGGACCAGGGCGGGGCGGTGCTGACGGACAGTGCGATCAGTGTAAGGGAAGGAAACTCTGACGACGTCCCAAGGCTCAAAGGCCGGCATAAGCCGCCCGATCCGCCTCCGACGACCATTCCTCAAAGGTAGCGAACGGGTCGTCTGCGGGCGTGCCATGAGCCTTCGTCAGTATGACGCGATCGCCATCGATGCTGTAGGCGAGCTCGTCTCCTTTCTTGAGGCGTAGCGCGGCTCGTATGGGGGCCGGGATCGTCGTCTGCGCCTTGCTCGTCAGTTTGCTGGTGATCATTTCGGCCCTGTTCTAATCGTTGATTCCGATGTAAGGAAACTCCTTACCCACGTCAATGTTCTGGCATTCATGGAGGCTTTCCGCAAATCCGGTATCCACCTAATCTCGGCCCGATAACGCGAGGGCAGCATGAAGATCCGATCGGTGCAGGGCTATTGGGTGCATATCCCGATACCGCCTGAAAAGCAGCACACGAGCGATTTCGGACGCACCACATCGTTCGATGCGACGCTGGTGCGCATCGATACCGAATGCGGGATAATCGGATGGGGCGAAGCTAAGGCCCAGGTCGGCAGCATGGCGGCCAACCAGGCGCTGACCGCGATGATCAACGAGGAATTCGCGCCGTTGCTGGTCGGCGAGGATCCGCGCGACGTCACCCGTCTATGGGAGACTCTGTACAGTGGGAGCCGTGCCCACTACGCGCTCAAGGAAGGGCGGGTTTTCCCGGTACTGGGGCGGCGCGGCATCACGATCTCGGCGTTGAGCGGCATTGATTGCACATTGTGGGACATTCTCGGCAAGTCGCTCGGCGTACCGGTGTGGCGACTGCTCGGGGGGCGGCGATCGCTGAGTATGCCGGCTTACGCCTCTGGCGGTTGGGCCGGACCGGACAAGATCGGCGAGCAGCTGTTGGGATATGTGGAAGCCGGCGGCTTCCGCGCGGTCAAGATGCGAGTCGGCATCATCGACGGCGACCCGCGCCATTCCGCGCGCCGGGCCGCCGTGGCTCGCGCCGCGCTCGGCCCCGACTGCGGACTGATGTGCGATGCCCACGGCACCTTCTCGGTGGCTGACGCGAAGCGCTTCTGCCGACTCGTCGAGGATTGCAATCTCGCCTGGCTCGAGGAGCCGGTGGCGGCCGATGATAAGGCCGGCTGCGCGCAGGTGCGCGCGGCGACCGATATCCCAATCGCTGCTGGGGAGAGTGAGTTCACGCGGCACGATTTTCGGGATCTGGCGATGCTGGGCGCGGTCGACATATTCCAGCCGGATCTGGCGATCTGCGGCGGCATCACCGAAGCAATGAAAATCTCCGCGCTGGCGAGCGCCCATAACCTTAGACTGGCGCCCCATCTTTGGGCCGGCGCTCCCGCCTTCGCCGCCGGTCTGCATGTTGCTGCTGCGTCGCCGGCGGGGTTTACCGTCGAGTACTCGCTTGGCGCCAACCCCCTGCTGCACGACTTGGTCGAAGAGTCGTTTCCAGTGCATGACGGGGAGATTGAAATCCCCGACCGACCCGGCCTCGGCATCACCGTCCGTGAGGATTTCCTCGCGGCGCACACCGTCAGATGAAGGCGCTTTTTCTCGGCAACGTCGCGGCCGATACGGCGAACGGAATCATCGACCGATTGCCGGCCGGTCTGAGCGTCGAGATCCTTGCCGATCCGCAGCAGGTGATGCAATTGCCCGCGGCGGCTTCAAGTGCAGACGTCCTCGTGACCAATCACTGGCGCGCCGACTACCCGCCGGCCCCGCGGGTCAAGCTGGTGCAATCTGTCGCCACCGGTATCGAGCTGATAGACCTCGCCGCCCTGCCGAACGGGGTCACAGTCTGCAACGCCTTTGGCCACGAGACGGCGATCGCCGAATATATCCTGATGGTCATGCTGGTCTGGAGCCACCGCTTTAGGGAAATCGAAGGTGACTTTCGCGCTCGTTCGTCATGGCAGCCCAGCTGGGTGCAGAGCGGGGCACCGCACGGCGAGATCCTAGGCAGCACGCTTGGAGTTGTCGGGCTGGGCCGAGTCGGGTACGAGGTCGCGCGTCGCGCAGCCGCGTTCGGGTGCCGCGTCCTCGCCGCAAACCGCAGCGCGCGCGAGCAGGGGAACGGGATTGATCGGGTCTTCCCGCTGAACGAGCTCGACCAAATGCTTCCGGAATGCGATTACGTCGCTTTGTGCACGGCCCTCGGCCCGGAGACGGAGGGATTGATCGACTCCCGACGACTCGCGCTGATGAAGCCCTCGTCTTTTTTGGTCAACATCGCCCGCGGCGCGGTACTGGACGAGGACGCGATCTACGCCGCGCTGCGCGAGCGCAGGATCGGGGGAGCGGCGCTCGATGTATGGTGGCGATACCCTGACGCCACAGAGCCGGAACGCCGCCCGTCGCGACATCCCTTTCACGAATTGCCCAATGTCATCATGACGCCGCATTGTTCGGGCTGGACCGAGGGCATGGTCGCGCGGCGCTGGGCCGAGGTGGCCGGCAATCTCGGCCGCTTCGTGCGCGGTGAGCCGCTGCAGAATGTCGTGGTCACGACCTGAGAGGAGCAGACCGCATGACCGATGACATCGCGTTCCTGCCGGCGAGCCGTCTGCTCGTCCTTTACCGGAATGGCGAGCTCTCGCCGGTCGAGGTCGTGCAACACGCATTGCGCCGGCTCGAGGCCTATGAAAGCGCGATCAATGCCTTCGTTCTCTACGATCCCAAGACTGCGTTAGCGATGGCCCGAGCCTCCGAGGCCCGCTGGCAGAGGGGCGAGCCGCAGGGCCTTCTCGACGGAGTGCCGGTCGCGCTGAAGGACACGGTGCTGACAAAAGGCTGGCCGCGCCTGCTCGGCTCGCGCACGATCGCCGCCGACCAATCCTGGGACGAGGATTCGCCGGTTACGGCGCGGCTGCGTGCCGAAGGTGCGGTGTTTTTCGGCAAAACGACGACACCCGAATTCGGCTGGAAGCCGGTCACCGACTCGCCGCTGACCGGCGTCACCCGCAACCCTTGGGATCTTGAGCGCACTCCGGGCGGGAGCAGCGGCGGCAGCGCCGCAGCGGTGCTGGCCGGCATCTGCCCGCTCGCCGTCGGCACTGATGCCGGAGGCTCGATCCGCATTCCGGCAGCCTTTTGCGGGATCGTCGGTTTAAAGCCTACTTTCGGCCGAGTGGCGGTCTATCCACCGTCAGTGTTCGGCGATGTCGCCCATGTCGGTCCGATGGCACGCACGCTGGACGACGCGGCCATAATGCTCGATGCAACCAAAGGCCCGGATTCGCGCGACTGGCACAGCCTGCCGGATGATGGCATCGCTTATCGAAACCAAGTCGGCGAAGGCGCGCTCAAGGGGACACGTATCGCGCTGTCGGCGACACTCGGCTTCGCCGAGCCCACCCTGGCAGTTCGTACGGCGCTTGAGCGCGCAGCAGGGGTCTTCGCCGAGCTCGGCGCAACCGTCGAGCCTGCAGATCCGTTCGCCGACTCACCGCTCCCGATTTTTCAAACCCTTGCATTGGCCGCGTTTTGGGGCTTGCTGCGCGCACAGACGCCAGAGGCCGTGGCGGTCATGGACCCGGGTCTGGTTGCGCTTTGCCGGCGCGGCGAGGCGGTGACGCAGGAGCAATATGTTGCGGCGATTGCTCAGCGCGCCGCGCTCGGCCAGAGCCTCAGGCAGTTCTTCGATCGCTTCGATCTACTGCTGTCGCCGACGATGCCGATCACAGCCGCTTATGCCGACCCGCGCGACGACGACTTGCCGAACCCGAACAACTTCACCAGTTGGATGCCGTATACCTCGCCCTTCAATCTGACCAAGAATCCGTCCTGTTCGATCCCTTGCGGCTTTGCCGACGGACTGCCGGTCGGACTGATGGTCACGGGCCAGCTCTATGATGATGTGGCTGTGCTGCGGGCCTGTCGTGCCTATGAGGGAGCCGCCGGCCCGGCTTGGCCAAGCCGGGAGCTCGTCGGTTGCCTCGACAAGATCGCACGCCCCGCTGATGATGCCGTGAAGGCCAAGATACCGACCGGGCGGAGCTTATGACGGAGGAAGGCTATGGCTAACAAGGAGCAAAAACGTTCGACCCGTGAAGCCAAAAAGCCAAAACAGAAAAAGAAGGGCGCCGCGAAGCGGGAAGCGGGCAAGCTTCAAATCACGAAGAGCTGAGCTTGGCGTTCGGGGGCTTAGCCCTTGATCGGTGGTCCGTAACCGGAGCGCGCTTCGATGGCGTGCACATCCGCAGGGCGCTCAAAAGGCGCGGGCGCCGGCTCGCCGGGTTCGCGCGGGCGACCAATAGCCGCAAAAAAGTCATCTAAGCCGGGCGGCAGATAGGTCCAGGTCATTTTCAGTTCGTCCGGCCCGTCGTTGATGATCTTGTGTCTCACTCCCGGCCCGGCATAGACGGTCGTGCCAGGGACGAACGGATGCGCCTCGCCGTCGACGAGAATGGTTCCCTTGCCGGCGAAGCAGAACAGAATCTCCTGGTTTGGGTGGTGCGAATGCTCGCGCACATACCCTCCCGGTGCGATTACCTGCACGCCCATGGCGACATTCTCCGGGCCTGCGTCCTTGGGGCTCAGTTTGACGATCGAATAGCCGTTGGCCCAGATCGGCTGCCAGTACGATTGGCCCTCTTCCGGCTGCAGCACGATCCCCGAACCGTTTGTGGCTGTCTCGCTCATGACCACCTCCACGCGATCCTACAATCTTAAACCCTGGCGGATGCACCGCTTGCGGTCAATCCGTACCGGACCTGACCCGCAATTCAATCTTCCGCCACATCGGCCATGACGGGGCTTGGTTGAGCCGCCGGCTCGAGCGCTGCATCGATGACGTCTTCGGCCCGTTCGGCCCAGACAAAGCGCAGGCTATTGCGTGCACTCTCGGGGATGTCGTCGTAATCCTTTCGGTTGCGCGCCGGGAGAATGACCGTCGAGAGTGACGCCCGCGCGGCGGCAACGACTTTCTCCTTGATACCGCCGACCGGCAGCACCAGCCCGCGCAAGCTGATTTCGCCGGTCATCGCCGTATCGCTGCGCACGGTGCGATCAGTCAGCAGCGAGACAAGTGCGGTGAACATCGCGACACCCGCGCTCGGTCCATCTTTCGGGATAGCGCCGGCCGGGACGTGGATATGGATGTCGTTCTTTTCGAACATCCCCGGATCGAGGCCGAAGCCCGCCGCCCGGGCCTTGACGAGGCTCAGTGCAGCCTGCGCGCTTTCTCTCATTACCTCCCCCAGCTGTCCGGTCAGGATCAGTCGCCCATTGCCAGGGGTGCGGGTCGCCTCGATAAACAGGATGTCGCCGCCGACCGGCGTCCAAGCCAGGCCGGTAGCGACGCCGGGAACGCTCGTGCGCATCGCGACCTCGCCCTCGAAGCGAGGCGGCCCCAGGATTTCCGCCAGGTCCTCCGGTTCGATCGAGACGCGCTGTGCCGTGCGTTCGGCAATGCGCATCGCGGCGCTGCGCAGCACAGCGCCAATCTCACGCTCGAGCTGGCGGACACCAGCCTCTCGAGTGTAGTCGCGGATGATGGCACGCAGTGCAGGGTCGGTTATCTCCGCCCGTTCGGAGGTCAAGCCATTGGCCTTGAGCTGCCGGTCCACGAGATAGCGGCGGGCGATCTCGAATTTTTCGTCTTCGACATAGCCGGGCAGGTCGATGATCTCCATACGGTCGCGTAACGGCCCGGGAATGCTGTCGAGAACGTTCGCCGTAGTAATGAACATGACTTTCGACAGATCGAACGGCACACCGAGATAATTGTCGCGGAATGTCGAATTCTGCTCGGGGTCAAGCACCTCAAGCAGCGCCGAGGCCGGATCGCCTTGAATGCCGCGCCCGAGCTTGTCGATCTCGTCGAGCATCATCACGCAATCCCGCGCCCCGGCGCGGCGGATGCCCTGGAGGATGTTGCCAGGTAACGCCCCGATATAAGTGCGTCGGTGTCCGCGGATCTCGGCCTCGTCATGGGTGCCGCCGAGGCTGACCCGAACGAATTTGCGGCCGGTCGCCTTGGCGATGCTCTGCCCCAGTGAGGTCTTGCCGACGCCGGGCGGACCCACAAAACACAGGATCGGGCTCCGCCCGCCCGGGTTCAATTGTTGGATCGCAAGGTATTCGAGGATGCGCCGCTTGATCTTGCGAAGGCCGTAATGGTCTGCGTCGAGAATCTGGCGCGCTTCGGCTATGTCGACCGACTTTCCCGATTCGACCGACCACGGCAGCTCGGTCAGCCATTCGAGATAGGTGCGAGCCATCGAATACTCGCCGGACGCCTCCGGCATCCGCTCGAGCCGGGCGAGCTCTCTTTTGGAATGTTCCTCGACCTCGGGCGGCATTTTCGCCTCGGCGATCTTTCGGGTCAGCTCGGCGATTTCCTGGGCTTTGGCGTCTTCACCCTCGCCGAGCTCCTTCTGGATCGTTCTCATCTGCTCGCGCAGGAGGAATTCGCGCTGGCGATCGTCGATCTTGCCCTTTGTCTGCTCGCTGATCTGCTGCGACAGGCGCAGAACCTCGATGCGGTACGCCAGGAATTCCGAGACGCGCTCGAGCCGTCGCTCGATGTCGACTGTCTCC
>Ga0306924_10001191_pt1 | contig 23553 bp, 23 predicted proteins | sample sta12Can44000111_FD_203756 | JGI IMG/M metagenome (GOLD analysis project Ga0306924, IMG submission 203756) | Lab enrichment of tropical soil microbial communities from Luquillo Experimental Forest, Puerto Rico - statanox.12C.anox.44.000.111 (v2)... | ecosystem: Environmental > Terrestrial >...
CTTGGCGGCACGCAGATCGACTACGCCGACGAGAAGGCGCTGGTGCGCCGCATGTTCGCCGACGCGCTGGCCCGTCACGGCATGAGCTCGCGCATGGATGCGGTCTACGCGGCCGAGCTGGCAAACTTGCCGCCCAAGGCAGCCTAACTGCGAGGCATCTGCGGGGCTAGAGCGGCATGATATTAGATTGAATCGTCATGCCCGCGCCTGTCGCGGGCATCCACGTCTTAATCGCGAGCGCAATCAAGGCGTGGATGGCCAGGACAAGCCCGGCCATGACGCAAGAATCAGATACATCTCAACCCATCCCGCACTACGCGGCCGTGCGGGGAGTTGGCGCTCCGCACCGCATGGCCGCGCTCAACACGACAGCCGCGAAACGAGCTCCGATCGCGAGCTTGCCCCGACATCGCCACGCGGCAGAACTTTTGCCGCCGCGATTGCACTGTAAGCGCAGGCGATTGCGCTCAGTGGAGGCGGACATGGAAAAGCTCGTGCTCCTTTGCCTCATCATCGCCATCATCGCTGCGCTCGCGGAGATGGCGCCCGCGCGGCGGCAGCACGACTGATGCGCAGCTGTTTCAACCACCCATGAGGTAAGAGCGGCGCAGGTTCACTCTGCGGCGGCACGGTCCGCTGCGGCACGGTCCGCTGCGGCGTGGCCGTACCGGCACTCGATGTAATCGATCACCATCTGCTTGAAGTCGGCCGCAACCGTGCTGCCGCGCAGGGTCGCCACTTTCTTGCCATCGATAAACACCGGGACTGCCGGCTGCTCGCCGGTGCCCGGAAGCGAAATCCCGATGTCGGCGTGCTTGCTCTCTCCCGGCCCGTTGACGATGCAGCCCATGACCGCGACGTTGAGCGCCTCCACCCCCGGATAGCGCCGCTTCCAGTCCGGCATGGACTGATGAATGAAGGCCTGGATCTCGCCGGCAAGCTCCTGGAACGTGGTCGACGTCGTGCGCCCGCAACCCGGGCACGCGGCAACCAGGGGAACAAATACCCGAAATCCCATGGTCTGCAGCAGCTCCTGCGCTACCCTCACTTCCAGCGTGCGATCCCCGCCGGGCTCGGGAGTGAGCGAGATGCGAATGGTATCGCCCACACCCTGCTGCAGCAGAATGGCAAGTGCGGCCGAGGAGGCAACGATGCCTTTCGAGCCCATGCCCGCCTCGGTGAGGCCGAGATGCAGGGCATAGTCGGAGCGGCGCGCGAGCTCCAGATACACCGCGATCAGATCCTGCACCGCCGAGACCTTGGCGGAGAGAATGATGCGCGAGCGCGGCAGACCGATCTCCTCGGCGCGGGCAGCGGACAGGAGAGCCGATTGCACCATCGCCTCGCGCGTCACCGCGCGCGCATCCATGGGCGCCGGCGAGCGGGCATTCTCGTCCATGAGATGGGTGAGCAGCTCCTGGTCGAGCGAGCCCCAGTTGGCGCCGATGCGCACCGGCTTGCCGTGCTTGAGCGCGGTCTCGACAATCGCGCCGAACTGCCGGTCCTTCTTCTCCTTGAATCCCACATTGCCGGGATTGATGCGATACTTGTCGAGCGCCTCGGCACAGGCTGGATGATCGGCAAGGAGCTTATGGCCGATATAATGGAAGTCGCCCACGATCGGCACCCGCATGCCATTCTTCAGGAGCCGCTCCTTGATGTGCGGCACTGCGGCTGCGGCTTCGTTGCGGTCGACGGTGATGCGCACGATCTCCGATCCCGCCCGCGCAAGCTCGGCGACCTGCCGCGCCGTCGCCTCGATATCGGCGGTATCGGTGTTGGTCATGGACTGGACGACCACAGGCGTCTGCCCGCCGATCGTGATCCCGCCGACATCAACGGCGACGGATCGGCGACGCTGCCGGGGACCTGCTTCGGTCATGCCTTCGTTCCCTTGCGCCTGATCAGTTGATAGCAATGTGGGCACCTTCGGTCTGGGTGCAATGGGTGCAAATACCCGTGATCTCGATCACCGGCGATTTCGGCGTGAAGCCGACACCGCGGGCCGCAGACGCCAGCGTCGCGGTGACCTCGGCCGAGGACGCTTCGCCGACCACTCCGCAACCTTCGCAGATCAGGAATACGACAGGATCGGCGGCGCCGTGGTTGTGCACGCATGCGATGAATGCATTGCGGCTTGCGATGCGATGCACAAGCCCGTTCGCTCGCAGGAATTCGAGCGCGCGGTAGGCGGTGATGGGCGCCGGCCGTATGTGCGCGGGCGCCAGCCGCTCGATGATGTCATAGGCGCCGAGCGCCTTATGGCTGCCAAGCAGGACGGCCAGGACCTGGCGGCGGATGGGGGTAAGCCGCTGACCACGCTCCGTGCAGCGCGCCTCGGCAACAGCCATGGCGTCGTCGAGGCACCGATCATGGTCATGATCGGGCGCGGGGAAGGCTGCTGAAGGAAGCCTGGGTTTTTTAACGGTGCTCATTCCGCGAATTCTAGCGGCAATCCCGTGGTATGCGCCGTTGTGCAATGCCATAATTCATTATTGCATCGCAGCATATCGTCCCTACATAGGAGGGCTCGAATCGCGAATCGTTTGAACCCCTCCCTACAACTGAGGCTTGAATGTTTCCGATTCTGCTCGCCGTGCTTCTCCGCGTACTCGCCAGGCGAAGAATGTCCGCCCCGTCCGCGCTGCCCTTGCGGCTGCCTAGCCGTCGCAAGCGGATCAATCTTGCGCTCCAGGGCGGGGGGGCGCATGGCGCGTTCACGTGGGGCGTGCTCGATCAGCTGCTGCTCGACGGGCGGATCGAGGTGGACGGCATTTCCGGTACATCCGCGGGAGCGGTCAATGCCATCATGCTCGCCGATGGCATCAATCGCGGCGGACCGGAGGAGGCGCGCAACCGTCTCGCCGATTTCTGGCGTGCCGTCAGCGTCGACGGTCATCTGCCGGACCTGCAGCGTGCCGTCGTCGAGCGGCTGTTTCCTTTCGCATCGCGGGAAGGATTATGGCTCACCGCCATTTCGCGCTTCCTGTCGCCCTACGATCTCAATCCGCTCAATATCAATCCGCTCAAGGAGCTGATCGAGCGTTTCGTCGACTTTGAGGCCATCCGCAAGCAGCCTGGACCCGACCTCTTCATCTCGGCCACCAACGTTCGCAATGGCGAGGTTCGCATCTTCACTCGCACAGAGGTGACGGCGGAAGCGATCATGGCCTCGGCCTGCCTGCCGCTCCTGTTCCGCGCCGTCGAGATCGAGGGCGAGTCCTACTGGGATGGCGGCTTTAGCGGCAATCCGGCATTGCTTCCGTTCCTGCGGGCGACTGCGACGGAAGATGTGCTGATCGTGCAGATCAACCCGCTTGAGCGTCAGGGGACGCCAAGGCGCACGCGCGCCATCCTGAGCCGGATCAACGAGATCAACTTCAACGCATCGCTGCTCTCGGAGCTGCGCGCAGTGGCTTTCGTCAATCGCCTTATTGACGAGGGACGGCTGCCGCGCGGCATGAAGGAGGGCGAGTTTCGCCGGGTCAAGCTGCATCGCATCGCCATGGAGGAGCTGGGCGAGGGGTCCGCCCCCGATACGCTCAACACCGGCTATCAGTCGTTCGAGACGCTGCACAAGCTGGGCCAGCGCGCGACCCGCCGTTTCCTCGATGCGCACTTCGACGATATCGGTCGCCGCAGCACCATTGAAGCATCCGCGCAGGCGGTGACGCAGCTGGTCGCCTAGCGGTGCCGGACCACGCGGAGCAGCGAGTCGCCCCCGAAAACAGAAGCGCCCGCCGGATGACCGACGGGCGCCTCTACTCCGCGCAGCAGGCTCAATCAGATGAGCAGGCTTGCTGCCGCGATCATGATCCCCGTCAGGAATAGGGCCAAGCAGATAAACAGCAGAAGATCCGTCAGAGCTATCGGTATCATGATTACGCTCCCCTTCCGCTCCCTGTGCGGGGCCAGATTAGCGTCATGAAATTTTACCTGTCGGTCTGGTTCATGACATTGGAACCGTAGGCTTCGACGCCGACGCGGCTAACCAGGGCCACATTCGCTGTCATGGCTGCCGCGATCTGCTCTGCGGCACCGGCCGCCCTCAGCCTGACGCGCCGGGGTTACTGGGTGCCCCGCTTGAAGCGGGGCATCACGGCTGAGAGATTGGCGATCGAGGCTCAAGTTGGCGCCTATGGGTTCGAGCCCGCGCATGAGCGCGAACCGCGCCGCAGATGCGCTCCGCAGCCGATTGCGCTATCGTTTGCCGATGCCAGGACACGGCGCACCCCTCCGCATCGCCACGGTCGGCTCGACCCGGCTCGAGATCCGCGTTGCCGATATCACCACGCTCGACGTCGATGCCATCGTCAATGCGGCCAACCGGTCCCTGCTCGGCGGCGGCGGCGTCGACGGCGCCATCCATCGCGCAGCGGGACCGGAACTGAAAAAAGAGTGCGCAAGCCTCGGCGGCTGCGATACCGGCTCCGCCAGGATCACGCGCGGCTATCGTCTCACGGCAGGCCACGTGATCCACGCGGTCGGCCCGGTCTGGAGCGGGGGCAACAAGGGCGAGGATGAGCTCCTGGCCTCCTGCTATCGCACGGCGCTTTCGCTTGCGGGCGAGCATCGCCTCAAATCAATCGCCTTCCCCGCGATCTCAACTGGCATCTACGCCTTCCCGCCCGACCGCGCCGCCCGGATTGCGGTCGGCACGGTCGCAAGCGAGATCACCGGCGCTCCCGGGCTCTTAGAGCAGGTGGTGTTCTGCTGCTTCTCATCCGAGGCGGCTGAGCATCACGTCGCAGCCCTTAACGAGCTGCGATTGATCTGATTGTGCACACTCGGCGCAGACCTCATACAACAGCAGCAGGTCGTGACTCTCGATCGTCATCGTCCGCGAAAGCGGACGACCCAGTAAACCTCTGCCTTATGGGTTTAACTTCGAGCGTAGTGGTTACTGGATCCCCGCTTTCGCGGGGATGACAGGTCACAGTTTGTTTGCTGCTATCACTGCCATACCTCGTCGGCCACTTCGACGATGGTGCGCAGCTTCGCCCACTGCTCCTGCTCGGCAAGCGTATTGCCCTCCTCGGTCGAGGCGAAACCGCATTGCGGGGAGAGGCAAAGCTGGTCGAGATCGACATAGCGCGCGGCCTCCTCGATGCGCCGCCTGAGCGAATCCCTCGATTCGAGCTGCCCCGTCTTGGTGGTGACCAGGCCGAGCACGACCGTCTGGCCCTTGCGCACCCGCCGCAACGGCTCGAACGAGCCGGCGCGGTCGGTGTCGTATTCCATGAAATAGCCGTGCACCTTGATGCGATCGAACAGGACCTCGGCAACCGGGTCGTAGCCGCCCGAGCCCATGTAGGTTGAACGATAGTTGCCGCGGCACAGATGCATGGTGATGGTCATGTCGGAGGGAATGTCCGACATGGCGGTATTGATGAGGTCGGCGTAGAGCTCGGCAAGCTTCTGCGGATCGTCGCCGCGGCCGGCCTGCGTGCTGCGGTAGCCGGCGTCGCACAGCATGGCGATGAAGACCTCGTCGAGCTGCAGGTAGCGGCAGCCTGCATCGGCAAAGGCGCGCACTGCCTTGCGATAGGCGGCTCCGAGATCGGCGAAGAACGGCTCGAGCTCGGGATACGCGGCTCGGCTGATCGGCTCGCGCCCGACGCGGCCGTAGAGCGCGGATGGCGCCGGGATGGTGATCTTGGGCGTGCGCGAGGTGTGCGCGGCCAAAAACTTGAAATGCGCGATCATGGGGTGGCCGGAGAAGCCGAGCTTGCCGGTGACGCGCGCCCCCTCGGCCCGCGTCTGCACGCCGGCAAAGGCGATACCCTTGTCCATGACGTAACGCTCGACGCCGTCGAGGCCCCACAGGAAATCGAGATGCCACCACGAGCGCCGGAATTCGCCGTCGGTGATGGAGTGCAGACCCACCTCCTCCTGCTTCCTGATAATGCCCTCGATCTCGCGATCCTCGATTTCCGCAAGCTGCGCCGCGGTGATCTCCCCTTTCGAGCGCTTTTCGCGCGCCTCCTTCAAGGCAGCCGGACGCAGCAGGCTTCCGACGTGATCGGCGCGAAACGGCGGCCTGGTTCGTTGCATTTGTTCTCTCCTAGCTCTGGTAGGGGCGAGGCATGCCTCGCCCCTACTAACCCGGTACGTCGCAGTGGACCGTCAGCCCCATACCTCTTGGGCAACCTTGACGATCAGCTCGAGCTTCGCCCACTGCTGGTCCTCGTCCAGAATGTTCCCTTCCTCGGTCGAGGCGAAGCCGCATTGCGGCGAAAGGCAGAGCTGATCGAGCGCAACGAACCTCGTTGCCTCCTCGATGCGGCGCTTGAGCTCGTCGCTCGATTCGAGCATTCCGCTTTTCGAGGTGACGAGACCCAGCACCACGATCTTGTCCTTGGGAACGAGCCGCAATGGCTCGAAGCTCCCCGCACGCTCGCTGTCGTATTCCATGAAATAGCCGTTGATCCTGATCTCGTTGAACAGAATTTCCGCCACCGGCTCGTAACCCCCGGATGCCACGAATGTCGAGCGGAAGTTGCCGCGGCAAAGGTGCATCGTCGTGGTCATATCGGGCGGCAGGTCCGAAATCGCCGCGTTGATCATCCCGGCATAGATGTGCGGCAGCATCTGCGGATCATCGCCGCGCCTCGCTACGAGCTCACGCAGTTTCGGGTCGCATAGATATGTGAAATTGACCTCGTCGAGTTGGAGATAGCGGCAGCCGGCATCCGCGAAGGCGCGCGTCGCCTTGCGGTAGGTCGCCCCCAGGTCGCGATAGAAGTCGTCCATCGATGCATAAATCTGGACGGGCACCGCCTCGCGTCCGTAGCGGAAATGCAGCGAGGACGGCGACGGAATGGTCATTTTCGCAAGCACGCGGCTGTGCGCCTTGACGAACTTGAAGTGCTCGACCATGGGATGGCCGCCGAACGAGCCGAGCTTGCCGATGACGCGCAGCATCATCGGCCTCGGCTGCACCCCCTGGAAGCTGATCTTGCGCTCACCGAGATAGGCTTCGACCCCGTCGAGCCGGCCGAGAAAATCGTAGTTCCAGAAGGCGCGGCGAAACTCGCCGTCGGTGACCGCTTGAAGCCCGATCGCCTCCTGCCTGCGGATGACCTTCTCGATCTCGCGGTCCTCGACCTCTGCGAGCTCGGCGGACCCAAGCTCGCCGCGCTCGTGCTTCGCGCGTGCCGCCTTGAGCGCTGTGGGGCGCAACAGACTGCCGACGTGGTCGGCGCGGAACGGAGGCTTCGTGCGTTGCATTTGTTGCTCTGCGATCCCGGATTTCGCATTCGGGTCGCGCTGCTCGCTCCCCTCGCCTCAATCCGGGCTACCGGTTCAACTCCTCCCGCACCATGCGCGCTCCTTCGACCATGGCGCACATCTTTCCGTAGGCGATCGCGCGCGGCAGGTATTTGAGGCCGCAGTCGGGCGCCACCACGATGCGCTCCGGCGGCACGAAAGCGATGGCGGAGCGAATGCGCTCGGCGACCTCAACCGGGGTCTCGACCGCGGGCTCCGCAAGATCGATGACACCGAGGACGATGGTCTTCGACGGCAGCTGCCGCAGGACTGCAACGTCGAGCCTGGGCTGCGCGGCCTCGATTGAGACCTGATCGACCGCCGACCGCTCGAACTCGGACAGAAACGAATAGCCGGCGGGCTTGTCCTTCACCATTGCCGCGTAGCCGAAGCAGATATGCACCACGGTGGTGCCGGTCACCCCATCAAGCGCGGCATCGAGCGCCGCTATCCCATAGCGCCGTGCTTGCTGCGGCCGTGACTGCATCCAGGGCTCATCGATCTGCACGATGTCAGCCCCCGCCGCGAACAGATCCTTGATCTCCGCATTGACCGCGCCGGCATAATCCAGCGCCAGCTTCTCCTCGTCGTGATAGAAGTCGTCCTGGCATTGCGCCGACATGGTGAATGGCCCCGGCACCGTCATCTTGACCATGCGGTCGGTATTGGCGCGCAGGAACTCGACATCGCGCACCTCGACCGGATGACGCCGCCGGATCGGCCCGACAACACGCGGCACGGTCGAGAATCCGCCGGTGCGGTTCGGCGTCTTGCCCGGACGATCGAGGTCGAGGCCGGCGAGGGCCGTGGCAAACCGGTTGGAGTAGCTCTCGCGCCGCTGCTCGCCGTCGGTGATGATGTCGAGCCCGGCACGCTCCTGGTCGCGGATCGCCAGCAGCGTGGCGTCGTCCTGCGCCGCCTCGAGCCGCCGCGTATCAACCAGCCACAGGTCCTGCGCGCGCACGCGCGGCACCTGGGTGGCGAGCCGCGCGCGGTCGATCAGCCATTTGGGCTGCGGGTACGAGCCGACGAGCGTCGTCGGAAGCAGCACGGAGATCGCTTCAGATCACTGCTTCGCCTTCTCGTAGGGATAGATCAGGTTGCCCGACTTGTATTGCGGCGGATAGAGGATCACCTCGGTCGAGAGATCGCGAAACTCGTCGATGCTGTTGCCTTTGATGTTCTGGAACTGGATCAGCAGCATGCGCTCCTGCGCCCACTCGCCCTTGGCGCCGAATTTCACGTCGCCCACGACGGTCTTGAATGTTGCGGTGCGCAAGTACTCGGCGAGCTTCTCGTCATTGAGACTTTGCGTGCCCGCGATCGCATCGCCAAGCACCTGCAGATAGGCGTAGGCCCAGACCGGCATGTAATAGCCGAGCGGATCGACGCCTTCGGCTGCCGCCCGGTCCTGATATTTCTTCAGCAGCTCCATTGCGCCCGGGAACTGCATGGTCGGCGCCGGTATCCAGGTCTCATAATTGACAATACCGTTGAGCAGCGGCCCGAGCCGGGTCTTGAACACGGTCGCCTGCAGCCCGACCATGGCGCCACCCCACATCTTGGGCCTGAAGCCGATCTCGTTCATGGCGTTCACCATCCCGACCGTATCAAGCGGATACGAGCAGATGATGAAGAGATCAGGCGCGGCTGCCTGCACTGCGCGCACGATCGGCGCGAAGTCGGTCGTGTTTGGCGGATAATTCTTGTCATAGAGGATTTTCAGGCCGGCATTCCTGGCATTCTCGCGTGCGCCCTCGCACGCGTTGCGGCCAAACTCCGCGTCGGCGGCAGCAAGCGCGATCGTCTGCGGCTTGGGATCCTGCTCCAGAGCCATCTTGAAGAAGCCGGTGGTGAACGCCGGCTTCGGGGTCGGGCCGGTAGGCAGCATGGAAAAATATTTGTTGTAGTTGAACTCATCGTTGATGCCAGTTCCGAACAGGCTCAGATAGAGCCGTTGCCTCTGCATCATGATCGGCATGGCCGGCGCTATCTGGGTCGAGGCGTAGGGGCTGACCGCAAAATCCACCTTGTCGACGTCGAGAAGCTTCGTATAGATGCCGGGCACCGTCCCCGGATTACTTTGATCATCATAGTAGATGAGCTTGACCGGCCGGCCGAGCAGGCCGCCCTTGGCATTGACGTCCTCCTCCCAGATTTTCATTGCCACCAGCGACATCTTGCCGTTGGGCGCAAGCGGCCCTGTGAGCGCCATGCCAAATCCGATCTTGATCGGCTCGCCGGAGGGGGCCTGCGCGCAGGCGCAGCCCAGGGAAAGCACAGCCAACGCGGCGCCCATAATGGAAGCGACGGAGCTGCGCGACTTGCGCGGTATCGGCATGGTTTCCTCCACTTCGGATGTCATTGCATCCGCCGGGTCAAGCGTTTCCCCACACCTGGTCGGCGAGCTCCACGATCATCGAAAGTTTCGCCCATTGCTCGCTCTCGGTGAGGATGTTGCCTTCCTCGGTGGACGCAAAGCCGCACTGCGGCGAAAGGCAGAACTGCTCCATTGGTGCAAATCTGGCTGCTTCATCGATGCGGCGCCTGATATCGTCCTTCTTCTCCAGCGTTCCGCTCTTGGAGGTGACGAGGCCGAGCACGACGATCTTGTTTCCTTTCGGCAGGAAACGCAGCGGCTCGAATCCGCCGGCGCGCTCGGTGTCGTATTCGAGGAAATAGCCGTCGTAGTTGACCTTTCCCAGCAGCGTCTGCGCCGCCGGCTCATAGCCGCCCTCGGCAATCCAGGTCGAGCGGAAATTGCCGCGACAGACGTGGGTGGTGATGGTCATATCGGCCGGCTTGCCCTCGAGCGCGGTATTGATCACGCGGGCGTAGACCGATTGCAACTCGTCGACATTCGCAATGCGCTCGCGCGCCTTGCGCAGCTCGTCCTGCGAGCAGAGATAGGCCCACACGGTGTCGTCGAACTGAAGATAGCGGCAGCCGGCATCATAGAATGCCTTCACTGCCTGCTTGTAGGTCGCGCCGAGATCGCTGAAGAAGCCGTCGAGATCGGGATAGACGCTCTTGCTGATGCCGCCCTTGGGCAGACGGAAATGCAGCACCGGGGGAGCGGGAATGGTCATCTTCGGCAGCACGCTGGTGTGTGCCTTCAGGAACTTGAAATGCTCCAGCATGGGATGGTTCGAGAATCCGAGCTTGCCGATGATCCGCAGGCCCTGCGCCTTGGTCTGTACGCCGCGGAACTGAATGCCCTGCTCGGCTTCGTAGAGCTCGACGCCGTCGAGCAGGCTGAGAAAATCGAAATGCCACCACGAGCGGCGGAACTCGCCGTCGGTGGCAAGCTTGAGTCCGGTCTCCTGCTGCCGGGCGATGATCTTCTCGATCTCGCGATCCTCGACCGCCTTGAGCTCGGCGGCGGTGATTGCTCCCTTCTCGCGCCTGGCGCGTGCTTCCTTGAGGGCAGCCGGACGCAGGAAGCTGCCGACGTGATCAGCGCGGAACGGCGGTTTTACTCGCTTCATGTTGTGACTCCGGGTAGGGTTGCCGGGCCGATGGCTCAATGTAGCGCTTTGCCAGCGCGCCGCGGGCCAGCCGCGGTGACACCAAGATAGCTTTCGAGCACGGCGCGGTCGGCCGCAAGCTCGGCGCTTGCCGCCTCGTGCACCACCGTGCCGCGCTCGATGATCGCCGCCCGATCGGTGACCGCAAGCACCTTCTGGGCATTCTGCTCGACCAGGATCGCCGACATTCCTTCGTCGCGGATGATGCGGCGCATTGCCGCCAGCAGCTCCTCGACCAGGATGGGGGCCAAGCCTTCCAGCGGCTCATCCAAGAGCACGATGCGCGGATTGAGGACAAGGGCGCGGCCAACCGCCAGCATCTGCTGCTCGCCGCCCGAGAGCTGGTTGCCGAGATTGCGCCGACGCTCGGCGAGGCGAGGAAACAGCTCGTAGATCCGCGCCACCGTCCAGCGCCCGGCACGCGCAATGGCGGTCAGGTTCTCCTCGACCGTGAGCGACTTGAAGATATTGCGCTCCTGCGGGACCCAGCCGATGCCGGCATGCGCCCGCCGCTCCGGAGCGAGCCGGGTGATGTCGTGGCCGTCGAGCCTGATCTCGCCGGCGATGAAACGCGTCACCCCGACGATCGAGTTGATGAGCGTGGTCTTGCCCATGCCGTTGCGCCCCAGCAAGGCGAGCGATTGTCCCTGCGGCACGGCGAGCGACAGCTCGTGCAGCACGATCGCTTCCCCATAGCCGGCAGTGAGGCGCTCGATATGCAAGACGTCAGGCATTGAGCGATTCCCCTAGATAGACCGCCTTGACGCGCGGGTCGCGCGCGACCTCGTCGGGAGCACCCTCGGTGAGCAGCGTGCCGTTGACCAGCACCGAGATGCGATCGGCAAAGGAGAATACGAGATCCATGTCATGCTCGATCAGCACCACGGTGACATCGGCGGGCAGTGCTGCAACGGTCGCGAGGATGTCGTGACGCTCGGCCTCGGGAACGCCGGCGGCCGGCTCGTCGAGCAGCAGCACCTGCGGGCGGCAGGCGATGGCAAGGGCGATCTCCAGAAGGCGCTGCTTGCCATAGGGCAGATTGCCGGTGCGCTCGAACATCACGTCGGTGAGGTGGAAGCGTCCGAGGATCTCGACGATTTCCTCGGTGACGGGGGACCGGCTGCCGACCAGTCGCCACCACTGCGCGCCGGTGCCCATGCGCTCCGAGATGGCGAGCCCCACTGTCTCAACCGGCGTGAGGTCGAGGAACAGCTGATTGATCTGAAACGTGCGGGTGAGGCCCAGCCCTACCCGCTTGTGCGGCTCCAGCACGGTGATGTCGCGGCCTTCGAGCAGGATGCGGCCGGCTGAGGGACGCAGCACCCCCGTGAGAAGATTGATCACGGTGGTCTTGCCGGCTCCGTTCGGCCCGATCAGCGCGTGGCGGGCGCCTTTCTCGACCGCGAGCGAGACGCCGTTGACCGCGGCAATCCCCCCGAAATGCTTCTCGAGCGCGGCGGTTTCGAGCACGGCCGCCATGTCAGGGCTTTCGGTGCGCGAGCATCGGGGTTGCGCTGCGGGCATGACCGACGAGCCGGGCGATGGCCCCGTCGAGAAGCTTGAGTCCTTTCTGGATGTGCCCGTAGCCGAGACCGATCGCCAGCATGATCAGCGCGCATTCAAAGAATGACAATTGCAGCCAACGGGCAACGGCAAAGATCAAGGCCGCGATGATGGCTCCATAAATCCGTCCGAACAGCACCAGGAAAACCAGCAGCAGCCCGATCCAATACTGCCAGTATTGCGGGTCGAAGGTGGCGAGGCTGTCTTGAATGAGCTTGAACGCGACCGCTCCAATGAGGCCGCCATAGAGATAGCCGGTGCCGCCGATGATCAGCACCAGCAGAAGGTCCGCGGAGCGCTCGAACGAAAATACGTCGAGCGAGGCGAACGCGGTCGTCTGTGCCAGCAACGCGCCCGCCACCCCGGCATAGAAGGCGGCCACCGTGTAGATTGCGACGAGGCGCCGGTCGACGGCGATGCCGACTAATGAGCTGCGCAGCGGATTTCCCTTTACCGCCCGCAGCGACAGGCCGAAGGGGGAATGGACGATACGCCGCGCCAGCAGAAAGAGAACGAACAGCACGATCAGGCAATAGGTGTAGGCTACGTGCCCGAAGATATCGAACGCAAAGGTGCCGAGGATGGGCGCGATGGTGACGCCCTGGAGCCCATCGGCGCCGCCGGTGACCTCCGGAATCTGGTTGGCAATCTCGCGCATGATGAGCGCGATCCCGAGCGTCACCATCAGCCGGGCCAGATCGGAGCCGCGCAGGACGAGAAAACTGGTTGCAAAGCCGAGCACCGCGGCGGCGAGCCCCGCGACCACCAGCGCCAGCACCGGCTCATTGATGATGCCATGCTTGGCGAGCAATGCCGCGACGTAAGAGCCGAGGCCGAAAAACGCCGCGTGGCCGAGGGAAATGATGCCGGCATAGCCCAGGATGAGATCGAGCGAGAGCGCGAACAGGCCGAGCCAGGCGATCTCGGTGAGAATGAGGTAGCGCTCCGGCAGATGGAAATAGCCATGCCATATGCTGGCCAGCGCCAGCAGCCAGAAGACGTATTCCAGTGCACCCCAGCGCGCGCGGCCGGCGAGGTAGCGGTCAACCTTTTCGACGGCTGCGGGCTGCATCGGGCCTCTACCTGCCGGCGGCGCGCGCGAACAGGCCCTGCGGGCGAATGATCAGCAGCACAATCATGATGGTATAGATGACGAAAGCGCCGAACTTCGGCACGTAATATTTTCCTGCCACGTCGGCAATGCCGATCAGGAGCGCGGCCAGGAAGGGTCCGATGATGCTGGAGCTGCCGCCGACCGTCACCACAATCAGGAAATAGACCATGTATTTCAAGGGAAACGTCGGGTCGAGCCCCAGTATCTCGGCGCCCAGCGCGCCACCGAGTCCGGCGAGCCCGGAGCCGAACGCAAACGTCAGCGCGAATACGCCGTTGACGTTGATGCCGAGCCCGCGTGCCACGCGCGCATCATCGACCGAGGCGCGCAGGCGGCTGCCGAAGCGCGTGCCCGACAGGATGAGCTGGAGGGCAACCGTCAGAAGCCCGCAGACAACGATGATCAGCAGTCGATAGCGCCCGATCCCGATCCCGAACAGCTCGAAGCGGCCCTGCAGCGCGTCGGGGATGCGGATGAACACCTGTTGCGACCCCATCACGTAATCCACCGCCGCAATCGACATGAACACGAGCCCGATCGTGAACAGGACCTGGTCGAGATGGTTCTTGTTGTAGACGTGGACGTAGAGCGTGCGCTCGAACAGCGCGCCGATGAGCGCCGTCACCAGAAACGCAATCGCAAGCCCGGCAAAGAACGGCAGGCCGGCCCGGTTTACCAGAACAAGAGTGATATAGCCGCCTGCCATGGCGAAGGCGCCATGGGCGAGATTGACGAAATTCATGAGGCCGAGGGTGACCGAAAGCCCGCATGCCAGCACGAACAGCAGCATGCCGTAGGCGACGCCGTCGAACAGAATGGTCAGCATGGGCGCCCCACCCGGCCGCCTTCGGCGGCCATCCTCCCCTGCCCAAGTCGGATATATTCGGCTTGGGCCACTTTAATATGCCCGAACTCGGGCAAACCCGAGTTCGGGTGGGGAGGGATCAACTGCGTGACTACTTCTTTGCCTTCAACGGATCCTTCACCGCCGGGAAGGTCTCGAACGGGATTGTATAGAGCTGGCCGTTCACCTTCTCGACCTTGCCCATGTAGACGTTCTGGACGATCTCGCGCGTGTCGGGATCGATGGAGATCGGCCCGCGCGGGCTTTCCCAGCTCATGCCTTTCATCGCATTGATCAGGCTCTCGCCGTCGGTCTTGCCGCCGGTCTTCTTCAGCGCCTCGTAGATCAGGTGCATGCCGTCATAGCCACCGAGCGAGATGAAGTTCGGCCGCATGGGGTTCACCTTCTCGAAGGCGGCGACGTAGTCCTTGTTCACCTGCGAATCCCGGGCCGCCGAGTAGATGCCGGCGGTGACCACGCCCAGCATCGAATCCCCCATCCCCGGCAGGTCGTTGTCGTCGACGATGTCGCCGGGCCCGATGAGCTTGATGCCGGCCTGGTCGAGCCCACGCTCGGCAAACTGCTTGGCGAAGGTGCCTGCCTGTCCGGCCGGCACGAAAACGAACAGGGTGTCGGGCCCGAGATCGCGCGCACGCTGCAGGAACGGCGCAAAATCCGGATTGGCGAGCGGCACCTTGATGATGTCCGCGACCTGCCCGCCGGCCTTGGTGAATGCATCCTTGAATACGGCCGTGGCCTCGGCACCCGGCGCCCAGTCGGATTGGATAATGACGACCTTCTTGCTGCCGTTCTTGGCCGCCCATTCCCCGACGATCCCGGATTGCTGTCCCAGCGTGAAGCTGGTGCGGACCATGTAGGGGTTGTTGGGGTTGATCACGGCCGACGTGCCCGACACCATCACCACGTTCGCGGTCTTGGCCTGGGTCGACAGCGGTCCGATCGCCATGGCGCTGGGCGTGAGTGCAGAGCCGATCACGGCCACCTTCTCGTTGACGATCAGCTCCTGCGCCAGGCGCTTCGAATTGTCGGCGAGGCTGGCATCGTCCTTGACGATGAGGTTGATCTTCTTGCCGCCGACGCTCGTTCCGTGCTGCGCCATGTAGAGCTGGGCGCCGGCCTGCACCTGCTTGCCGACCGGCGCAAGCGTGCCGGTAAGCGGGAGCACGAGCCCGACCTTGACGGTGTCCTGGGCCAGCGCAGGGGCTGAGATCAGCGCTGCGCTCAGCGCCAGCGCGGTTGCAATCACGGGTGGTCTGCGGGGCATTGGGATTTCCTCTCTCTGGCCGGCTTTGGCCACAATCTATATTGGAATGCAACGTAGGTCATGCGCCAAGTCTCCGCCCCGACGGGCGCGACAAGGCAGCGCAGTCACGATCCGAGCCGCGTTACGTTCCTAAGCGTGCGCCTTGCGTTGCGGATCGATGATCCCTTCGAGCCTGCCGAGCACGCGCATGCAGGGCAGCACCTCGGCAAGGCTCGCGTTCGGCTCACGCTTCTCCCTGATGGCGGCGATGAACTCACGATCCTCGAGCTCGATGCCATCCATGGACACATCGACCTTGGATACGTCGATGCGGTTGTCCTTGCCGTCGGAAAGATCGTCGTAGAACGCCTTGTAGGTGCCGTTGTCGCAGATATAGCGAAAGAACGAGCCGAGCGGGCCATCATTGTTGAACGAGAGGGACAAGGTGAGGATTGCGCCCGAGGGCACCTTGGCCACGATGCCCATGTCCATTGCAATGCCGAGCTGCGGATGGATCGGGCCCTGCACCGCGTAGCAGTCGGAGATGGTCTGGCCGGCCTGATATTGGAAGAGGTCGATGGTATGGGCGGCATGGTGCCAGAGCAGGTGGTCAGTCCAGCTGCGCGGGTTGCCGGCCGCGTTGATGTTCCTGCGGCGGAAGAAATAAGTCTGCACATCCATCTGCTGGATGGCGAGCTCGCCTTTCTGAATGCGCTTGTGAATCCACTGGTGGCTGGGGTTGAAGCGCCGCACGTGCCCGCCCATGGCAATGACGCCGGTCTCCTTGGCGATGCGAACGAGCGCCTCGGCGTCCTCGACGCTGTCGGTGACCGGGATCTCCACCAGCACATGCTTGCCAGCGCGCATCACCTGCTCGCCCTGGCGGAAGTGCATCTTGGTGGGCGTGGTCAGGATCACCGCATCGGCGCGCTTGATGCCCTCGGAGAGATCACCGCTGTAATGGGGAATGCCGTACTTCTTGGCCACCTCTGCGGTGGCATCCTGGTTGCCGCCGACAAGCGAGGTGACTTCCGCATCGGGGATGCGCTTGAGCGCGTCGAGATGCTTCTGCCCAAAGGCGCCCTGGCCGGCCACGCAGATTTTCATCGTGCTCTCCCGGTCGTGATGCGTCGCGCGACCTTGCGCAGCGCGGCGGCGGCCCGCGCCTTGCCTGCGGCGCTGCGCTTGTGAGCGGCGCCCGTCCGACGGTTCTCAAGGATGATGTGCCCCACGGCAGTGTTGGAAGCGGGCACGGTGTAGAAGCGATAGACCTCCTCGACCTTATCGTCGAGCGCGCCGCGCATGATCAGCCACATCACCATCTCGATGCCCTCGGCGCCTGCCTCGCGCATATATTCGACATGCGGGATGCGCGTGAGCTTCTTGGGGTCCTTGCTGAGATTGTCGAGAAAGGCCTTGTCCCACTTGCTGTTGATCAAGCCTGCGCGCGGCCCGCTGATCTGGTGCGACAGCCCGCCGGTGCCGAAGATCACGACGTTGAGGTCTTCGGGATAGGACTCAACCGCCTTGCGGATCGCCTTGCCCAGCATGTAGCAGCGATGCCCGGTGGGTGGCGGGAACATGACCACGTTCACTGCAAGCGGAATCACCGGGCACGGCCACGCGTCCCTGGGCTGACCGAACAGAAGATTGAGCGGCACAGTCAGGCCGTGATCGACCTCCATCTTGTTGACGATGGTGAGGTCGAACTCGTCGAGAATGACGGACTGGGCAATGTGGGCGGCAAGCTCGGGATGGCCCTTGACCACCGGCACCGGACGCGGTCCCCAGCCTTCGTCGGCGGGGGGAAATTCCGCCGCGCAGCCGAGCGCGAAGGTGGGGATGACATCCACGGAGAAGGCGGAGGCGTGGTCGTTGTAGACCACGATGGCGACATCAGGCCGCGTGCGCGCCATCCATTCCTTCGATTTCTCGAAGCCCGAGAACACCCGTTTCCAGTAAGGTTCCTCGGTCTTGCCGTTGTCGAGCGCCGCGCCGATGGCGGGCACATGCGAGGAGCCGACACCTGCGATGATCTTGGCCACGGTTCACTTCCGCTTTGCTGGGGTTTTGGATTTGGACTTGGTCTTGCTGCTCTTTGACGGGCCGCTCCTTGACGGGCTGCTCTTGGCCTTGCCGCTGCCGCTCACGCTGCTTTTGGCCTTGAGCGCCTTGTCACGGCCGGACTTGCTGCGGTTGCCTTCGACCGAGCGGCCGCCGCCGAGCATCATCTTGGCGTAGTCGTCCTGCGTCGATCCCGTCATCAGGGCCGCCATGTGCTGGAAAGAATGGCCGTCGGTCGCACCAAGCTTGGCAGTGAAGTAGATATTGCCGCCGAGCTCAAGCATGCGATTGTAGTCGCGCCTGAGAATGGCATCGCGCTGCTCGTCGGTGAGCGAGAAGCGCTTGAGATATTCCGCTTCATCTGCCCGAAACGCCTTGCGGTTGTCGTCCTTCATGAGCGACATGCAGAACATGTTGATGCCGTAGCCCTGGCGCGAGCGCTCCGCATCGAACACGAAGGTGCCGGGAATGTCGTCGTACTCCTGCGGCCTACGTGGCATGGCATTCCTCCATCGGCCGGATAGGTTTGGATAAATGTAGTTATTTCGGCTGCGGCTGACAAACGGGTTACGCGCTCGGCAGTATGTCAGCGCCAGTAGAGGCGCATCGGGTTGTCCACCAGCAGCGCCTGCTGCTCGGCCGCGGTCGGCGCAACGCGGGGGATGTAATCGACCAGCATGCCGTCGTCGGGCGCCTGCCTCTTCATGTTGGGATGCGGCCAATCGGTGCCCCAGATCACGCGATCAGGGAACTGCTCCACCAGCGCCCGCCCGAACGGCACGACATCATCGTAAGGGGGACCTGCGACCGACATCCGCTCCGGGCAGGTTACCTTCACCCAGAAATTACGGTGCTGGTCCATGAGCCGGTGGAAGCGCCGGTTTTCGGGATGATCGACGCCCTTTTTTACGTCGGGTGTGCCCATGTGATCGACCACGACAGTCGTGGGCAGTGAGGTAAAGAACGGTTCGAGCTCCGGCAGGTCGGGCATCTCGAAATAGACCACGACGTGCCAGCCGAGCGGCGCAATGCGCCCGGCGATGCGCTCGAGCACGTCGCGCGGGGTGAAATCGACAAGCCGTTTGACGAAGTTGAAGCGCACGCCTTTCATTCCGGCGCGGTTCATCCAGGCGAGCTCGTCGTCGGTGACCTCCTCGCCGACGAAGGCGATGCCCTTGGCCTTCCCGCCGGAGCTTTCCAGCGCGTCGACGGTCGCGCGATTGTCCTTGCTGTGACAACTCGCTTGCACGATCACATTCTTGTCGAAGCCGAGAAAATCGCGCAGCGCAAACAGCTTCTCCTTGGGCGCATCGCACGGCGTGTATTTGCGCTCGGGCGCATAGGGAAACTTGTCCTCGGGCCCGAACACGTGGCAGTGCGCGTCCACCGCCCCCGGCGGCGGGGCGTATTTCGGCTTCGACGGATTGGGATGGAACGGGATGTAGCCAGGGCTCATGGGCATGCGGCAAGTTCCTGCCATCGTACGGGCGAGGCATATTGTTTGATTCTCGGGAGCTCAACAAACCGCAATCCCTCCCCGAAGGGGAGGGTGGCCGCCAGCGCAGGCAAGTTTACGCAGCCTGCGTAAACTTGGCTGCGTGCGGCCGGGTGGGGCGCGCCAAGCGTAGTCGATCGAGATTCGCGGCGCATCCCCCACCCGGTCTCGCTTCGCTCGACCACCCTCCCCTTCGGGGAGGGATCTAGACCCGCTCGAGCGCAAGCGACACGCCTTGGCCGACCCCGACGCACATGGTGGCGAGCGCAAGCCTGCCACCGCGCTTCTCCAGCCCGTGCATGGCCGTGAGCGCAAGGCGCGCTCCCGACATGCCGAGCGGATGGCCGAGCGCAATCGCGCCGCCATGGGGATTGACGTGCTCGGCGTCGTCAGCAACGCCGAGTTGGCGCAGGCAGGCAAGCCCTTGCGCGGCGAACGCCTCGTTGATCTCGATGAGGTCGAAGTCCCCGATCTTGAGGCCCAGGCGCTGCATCAGCTTTTGCGTCGACGGCACCGGGCCGATGCCCATGACGCGCGGCGGCACTGCCGCCGATGCCATGCCGAGCACACGCGCGCGCGCAGTGAGACCGTGGCGCTCCGCCGCCTGCGCCGAGGCGAGGATCACCGCCGCCGCGCCGTCGTTGATGCCCGAGGCGTTGCCTGCGGTGACCGTGCCCGGCGTGCGGGCGAACGGCTTGAGCTTGGCGAGGCCTTCGGCCGTGGTCTGCGGTCGCGGATGCTCGTCCTTGTCCACAATGACCGGCCCCGCCTTGCCGCCCGGCGCCTCGACCGGAACGATCTCCTCGGCAAAGTAGCCCGAAGCGATCGCGTTACCGGCGCGCTGCTGGGAGCGCAGCGCGAACGCATCCTGGTCCGCGCGCGAGACCTGATATTCCTGCGCCACGTTCTCGCCGGTCTCGGCCATGGAGTCGATGCCATACTGCGCCTTGAGCACCGGGTTGATGAAGCGCCAGCCAAGCGTGGTATCGGCGATCTCGGCGCTGCGCTGGAATGCCTCGTGCGCCTTGCCCATCACGAAAGGCGCTCGCGTCATCGACTCGACCCCACCGGCAATGGCGAAATCGGTCTCCCCACAGCGGATGGCGCGCGCGGCATCGCCGATTGCGTTGAGCCCGGAGGCGCACAGTCGGTTCACCGTCACTCCCGGCACGCTGTCGGGGATGCCCGCAAGCAGAAGCGCCATGCGCGCGACGTTGCGGTTGTCCTCACCAGCCTGGTTGGCGCAGCCGAGCACGACCTCGTCGAGCGCGGACCAGTCCACGTTGCGATAGCGCGCGAGCAGGGCCTTGATCGGCACCGCCGCGAGATCGTCGGTCCGAACCTGTGCGAGCACCCCGCCGTAGCGGCCGATCGGCGTGCGGGCCGCGTCGCAGATGAAAGCATCGCGCAGGTCGGTCATCGGTTTGCTCCTGCGCCGTACCCGACGGTCCAGGCCGGTCCGCATTTCGGCTGAACTAAAGCATATTTCCGAGCGGTGCCGAAAGAGTCGAGCATCGCCGGGCTGGGACGTTGGTGCTACAAACGGTGCCGGAACGAGACGCGGCGAGGAGGCGCGCATGAGCGCGCAGCCGCGCATTCACCTGCGGGAGAGAATGTCATGCCATTCGTGACCGAGCCGAACCTGACCGATGTCGTGCGCGAGCGCTGGAAGGCCATTGCCGACCCTCGGCTGCGCCATATCATGGGCTCGCTGATCACGCATCTGCATGCCTTCGTGCGCGAGGTCGAGCCGACCGAGCAGGAATGGATGACCGCCATCGACTGGCTCACCCGCACCGGCAAGTTGTGTACGAACAAGCGCCAGGAGTTCATCCTCGCTTCCGACGTGCTCGGGGTGAGCATGCTGGTGGACTGCATCAATCACCGTTTCGCCACCGCCGCCACGCCGACCACCGTGACCGGGCCGTTTCACATCCATGACTCGCCCGAGCTTGCCAATGGCGTCGACATGGCAAGCGGCGCGCCGGGCGTGCCGTGCTTCGTCAGCGGCAGCGTGCGCGACCTCGACGGGCGGCCGATCTCCGGCGCCGTTCTCGACATCTGGCAGACGGACGGCGAAGGGCTCTACGAGGCACAGCGCGACGTCGCGGAGCCCTGGATGCGGGCCATCTACCGCACCGGACCGGATGGCTCGTTCATCATCAGAACGGTTGCGCCTATCGGCTACTCCATTCCCATGGACGGCACCGTCGGCGAGCTGATGCACCGCACCGAGATCAGCCACATGCGGCCCGCGCACATTCATTTCATGGTCGAGGCGCCGGGCTATCATCGCCTGGTCACGCATCTCTTCCAGCGCGGCTGCCAATATATCGAGACCGATGTCGTCTATGGCGTGAAGGAGCCGCTGATCGTCGATTTTCAGAAGATGCCGGCGGGCAGCAAGGCACCGACCGGCGAGATCATAAAGGCCCCGTTCCATGTCGTGCATTATGATTTCAGATTGCAGAAGGCGGCAGCCGACGCGCGAATGAGCAGCATCGCCGCGGAATGACCAATCTCGTATCGGCCGAGCCCATCTTTCACGTCCATGCCGAGGTCGCGGACATCCGCGACTTTGGCGTGACGCCGTCTGGGCATCGGCGAGTGATCGACATCGTGGGCGGCCGGGTCGAGGGCGCAAAGCTGCAAGGCCGCATCCTGCGCGGCGCCGACTGGCAGATATTGTGGTCGGACGGCACCGCCGACCTCGTGGCGCGCTACGGCATCGAGACCGACGCCGGCGCCCGCGTCCTCGTACGCAGCGACGGTCTGCGCCACGGCCCACCTGAGGTGCTGGCGGCGCTCGCGCGCGGCGAGCCGGTCGACCCGGCGCGCTATTATTTCCGAACCGTGATGCGGTTCGAGGCCGCCCATCCCACCGTCGATTGGCTCAACCGCATCATCGCCATCGCCCGCGGGAACCGCGACAGGAATGCCGTGCACCTTGACGTGTACGAGGTGCTCTGAGGCGACCGCGCACTCAGAATCCTTTGCGAACAATCAGCCAACCGGGCTGCGCGCTGTTCCCTTCGGAACTTCTCGTTTGTCGGGAACACGACCCTGAATGCGGCATTGTCGAAGTGCCGCGCATCGCCCGGAACGAAAGGCTGGCTGCAGCCAGATATTGGCCGTGTCGCATTTTTACGGATTGATCGATCTGATCGGATCGTATCCGCAGGTTGCCTTCCTTGCGGTGCTGCTGCTGGCGCTGTCTGAAGCCATCCCGGTGATCGGCACCGTGGTCCCGGGCTCCACGCTGATCCTTGCCATCAGCGCGCTCGCGACCGCCGCTGATGTGAAGCCCTGGATCCTGCTGCTTGCTGCCATGGTGGGAGCAATCGCGGGGGATGGCCTGTCGTTCTGGCTGGGATATCGCTATCGCCGCGAGATCCTGCGCGGCTGGCCCTTGAACCGGTTTCCTCGGCTGGTCGCGCGCAGCGCACGATTCATACGCAGGTATGGCGTCCTAAGCGTATTCCTTGCCCGATTCACGGCGGTGGTGCGGGCCTTTGTACCATTGGTCGCCGGAATCCTGCGAATGTCGTCACGCCACTTCTACGCGGCCAATGTGCTGTCCGCACTGATATGGGCGCCGATCCATGTCTATCCCGGCGTCCTCGCGGGCATAGCCCTGAGTGTCGCCGGCCCGAACGGCACCAAGCTTGGTCTGCTCGTGCTCGCCGTCCTTGTGCTCGTCTCGATCGCCTGGCCGCTGCTGAAAAGTCGCTCGTCCCGCCTGGATAATTCCGCCGCACAAGAGCCAAGTGAAGTGGCATCTCGGAGCTCTCGCTCTCATACGGGATCGAGCTCGTTCTGAGCGCACTGCCGATCGCCCAAGCGATCTGACCCTGAGTTTGGGCGCGCCGACCTGATAATCGAGCAGATCACGCGGCAATTTACGCAGCGTCGCTTAATCCGACGCAGCATTTGCCTCGGGCATCCTTTCCGCTTTCGCGGCGACCGCAGTCCAGGCGCTGGCCAATTGGAGAAGCCGGTCGCGGATTGCCGGCTCGGCAGCAAGCTCGGCGAGGCGCACGCATTCGCGCGCATAGCCTTCCATTTCGCGGTCGGGTGCCAATCAGGCTCTCCCTCGGACTATCAGTTTACAGGCGGGGCATTCAACTATCGGCCATCGGCGCCTGCGGCAGGAGACGGCCGATGATGCCGGACAACAGCACGACCGGCTCAGGTCGTCGGCTCGATTGGAGACTCAATGACGAGTAACCCACGATGATCCACAACCGCAGCGGGTTATTCCGCACCATCCTTTTCCGGTTGGACCTGGTGCTGCTGCGGCGGCCGCCGCATTCGCCATCAGCCGCGCATCGCTCAAAATGGTGCAGAGCTGGTAGCCCTCGCCGAAACGGCGCAGTGCGGTCCTGGCACCGTCGGTGTGCACGCCGGCGATCT
>Ga0306924_10001192_pt1 | contig 23548 bp, 21 predicted proteins | sample sta12Can44000111_FD_203756 | JGI IMG/M metagenome (GOLD analysis project Ga0306924, IMG submission 203756) | Lab enrichment of tropical soil microbial communities from Luquillo Experimental Forest, Puerto Rico - statanox.12C.anox.44.000.111 (v2)... | ecosystem: Environmental > Terrestrial >...
ATCCGCGATCAATCGAAGAACTCGCTCGCCGCAGCGGTCAACGCCTATGTCATGCAGGACGAGGCACGGCACGTTGCCTTTGGCCGGATCGCGTTGCGCGACTATTACCCACAGCTGAGCGATGCCGAGCGCAACGAGCGCGAGGAGTTCGTCGTCGACGCGTGTTGGCACATGCGCGACCGGTTCAACCAGCTCGAGGTGTGGCAAAGGCTAGGGTTGCCGGTCGAGGAATGCCTGCGGCTCGTCGATCAGTCCGAGGCGATGAACATGTTCCGCAGCCGGATATTCAGCCGCATCGTGCCGACAGTCAGGGACATTGGCCTGTGGGGCCAACGCGTGCAGCAAGCTTTTGCAGCGATGGGTGCGATCGAGTTCGCGACTGTCGACGCCGCGGCCCTGCTCGATAATGACGCACGGGTCGCCGACGAGTTCGACGCGCGCCTGCGGGTGCGCGACGCCATGCCGCAATAGCTGGTTTTACCCTCCCTTTCTAGCAGGCGATCAGCGAAAGAACTCGATCTTCGCTTCGCGAAACCACAGGAAATTTGCCGGTGCGGCCGAAATCGGCCCATTGATCGCGAAGACCGCGATTTCGAATTTGTCGCCCGGAGCGACTGGATTGGCGAGCACAAGGCGATGGGGCGTGTTGAAGCCTTGGATCGTCCCCGGGCTGGTCCGGCCGGCCGCGCGCGGCAATTCACCATTCACCCAGACTTCCGCATAGTCGTCGACGTTGACGCGCAGCACGGTCATCGCGCCCGCCGTATCGAAACCCGCGGCGTTGGCCGGCATCGTCAAGATCGTGCGATACCAGAAGAACGACACCATGCCGCCGCCCCGCCGGGCGCCGAGATCCGTAGCAGCGACCACGGGCCAGTCGGAATCGTCAAACCCTCTTTCGCCGGCATACGGCTCTACATCGTAGGTCGTCTTGAATTCGGGCATGGCGTCGCTCAGCGCCGGGCACTCGACGATCTTCGCCTCCATCGCCTTCCACCGCGCGCCGAATAGCGCCGATCCGGCGTTGGTCATCAGGTCGACCACATGCGCCGGCGGCACTAAAGGGGCGACCGGGTACGGCGGCGCGAGCAAGGGAGGGCTTGGCGGTGCGGCAGAAGCTGTAGGCCTGATCCGTTTGTTGTCGGGCATTTCTCCCCCTTTCATTGGATCGTCGAGGATAAGCAAACACAAAGGCTAAGGCGCAAGGCTCGCCGTTTTGGGGTGGGCGCACGCGGGTTACTCCGGCAGGCCGAACACCTCCTCAGGGTCGTTGAGCCCGCGCACCGGCTGAAAGCCGAGCGAGACCAGCGGGCGCGGGCAGATTCGGGCAAAGGCGCTGGAGAACAGCATCGGGCGCAATAGCCGCTTGGTTAGGTCTTCGATCCGCGAGGCGAGGTTGACCGCCGGTCCGATCACCGTGAAGTCGAGCCGGCCGGCCGCACCCACATTCCCATAGATGACTTCGCCGAGATGCAGCCCGATGCCGGTTCTCAGCTCGCTGCGACCAGTTGTGCGTCGCGCCTGGTTGATCGTGTCGAGGCGTTCGAGCCCCTCCGTCGCTGCTTCGAGGGCGTGCACGCTCGAGGCGGAGAAATCGTCGTCATCCTCGGCCGGGAAGATGGCCAGCATGCCGTCGCCCATAAATTTGAGGACCTCGCCCTTGCGTTTCTCGATCGGCGTTGCGATGGCGTCGAAATAATCGTCGAGCAGCTCGATCACTTCGTCGCCCGACAGCTGGTCGGAGAGTGCCGTAAACCCGCGCAAATCGGTCATCATGATCACGGCGCGCAGGCGCTCGCCCTCGGCGCGGCGGATCTGCCCGGCGAGGACGCGCCGCCCGGCTTGCGGCCCGAGATAGGTGTCGAGCAGATTGGCGCTGACGCGGCGGACCGCGCGGGTATCGACGATCGCGGCGAGGGCGGGATTGATCTCTTCGAGCGCGGCGATCTCGGCATCGCCAAACCCGCCGGGCCGGTCGGTCGACCATGTCACCACCGGAAAGCGCTGAAACGTGTGGTTCAGCGCGAGCGCCAAATAGTCGGTCGCGCCGTTCTTCCTGAGCTTCGACAGCAGCGGGTGTCCGGGCACCTCCTCGATCAGACGGCGGCGAAATGGCGTGCCGCGCTCGATCGTCGCGCGGATCGGACTCTTCAGATACTCGTCGGTCTCTTCCGAGCCGTGCAGGATCCGGAATTCCTCGATAACGTTGAGCTCGCGCGTCCAGCGCGCACCGACCCCGCGGATCAGCGGATGCAACGTCCCCATATAGAGGGTGGCGCGCCACAGCGGCACGCCGTCGCCGACGAGCCGCCAGCACAGCTCGTCGAACAGCTCGACATCGCTGTCGATGGTTGGGCCCTCGGCAAGGATCCACCGACCGACTTGACCCCCGGGTATCGGGGCGCCCAACCCGGTGTAGGCGCCTTCGGTCCGGAAGAACTCCTCGCCGCTCGTCGTCGGGGCGGCTGGGGCATCCAGGGGCATGCTCGTCACCATTCGTGCAAGAGACTGGGCGCGGCACGCCCGAGAGCGGCCGCTCGATAGATAGGGTGGTCTGTCGCACTTTCGACCCGCCGGCCTTTCCCTATCGGGCCAAGACCGTCTAACCTCGGTTCACAACAAAGTGACATCAGGAGAACGCGCAAATGCCCGGCTTTACCACCCGACCCGAGATCCGCGGCACCTTCGGCGTCGTTGCCTCGACCCATTGGCTGGCCTCCGCGGTCGGCATGAGCGTTCTCGAAAAGGGCGGCAATGCCTTTGACGCGGCCGCCGCCGCAGGTTTCACCATGCAAGTGGTCGAGCCGAGCACCAACGGCCCGCTCGGCGAGGCGCCGATGCTGGTCTGGAGCGAGGCGAACCGCCGCTGCGATATGATCTGCGGTCAGGGTGTGGCGCCTCAGGCTGCCACGATCGCGAGATTCCGCGAGCTCGGGCTCGATCTGATCCCCGGCACCGGGCTGCTTGCCGCCGCGGTGCCGGCCGCGTTCGGCGCCTGGATGCGGCTCTTGCGCGACTACGGGACGATGCCGCTCGCCGAGATTCTGGCACCGGCGATCGGCTACGCCGAGAACGGCTATCCGATGGCGCGCCGCGTCAGCGAGGTAATTGCTGTCGTGGCCGACATGTTCCGGCGCGAGTGGCCGAGCTCGGCCGCGGTTTATCTGCCGCATGGCAAGCCGCCGGAGCCGGGGCGGCTGTTCCGCAACCCCGCCCTCGCCGCGACCTATCGCCGGGTGCTCGCCGAAGCCGGCGACGGGGGGCGCGAAGGCCAGATCGAGCGCGCCCGTGCTGCCTGGTATCGCGGGTTTGTCGCCGAGGCGATCGACCGCTTCTGCCGGACGGAGAAGGTGTTCGACGCCTCGGGCCGCCGCCACGGCGGGCTGCTCACCGGCGACGATCTGGCACGCTGGGAGGCTCCGGTCGAGGTGCCGCTGACCTTCGATTATCGCGGCTATACGGTGGCCAAAGGCGGACCGTGGAGCCAAGGGCCGGTTTTCCTGCAGCAGTTGGCGTTGTTGCAGGGCTTCGATCTCGACGATCTCGATCCGCTCGGTCCGGACTTTGTTCATACCGTCGTCGAATGCGCCAAGCTCGCCTTTGCCGACCGCGAGGCCTGGTACGGCGATCCGGATTTTGTCGACGTGCCGATGCGCACCTTGCTCAGCCCTGCCTACAACGACGCGCGGCGCAAGCTGGTCGGGGAGCGCGCCTCGCTCGAATTGCGTCCGGGCCACCCGGAGGGACGGACGCCGCGGGTGCTGGCGGAAGGGCACGAGACCATCTTCGCCGCCGCCGGGATCGGCGAGCCGACCATCGGCGAACCGGCGACCAGTGCGGCGGGTGTCGTTGCCGGCGACACCTGCCATGTCGATGTCGTCGACCGCTGGGGCAACATGGTTTCAGCGACCCCCTCAGGCGGCTGGCTGCAGAGCTCCCCGGTCATTCCCGAACTCGGATTTTGCCTGGGCTCGCGGATGCAGATGTTGTGGCTCGAAGAGGGCCTGCCGGCGAGCCTGGCGCCCGGCAAGCGTCCGCGCAGCACCTTGTCGCCGTCGATGGCGTTCAAGGATGGCGAGCCCTATCTCGCATTCGGCACGCCCGGCGGCGATCAGCAGGACCAATGGTCGCTCTTGATGTTCCTGCATCACGTCCACCACGGCATGAACCTGCAGGAGGCGATCGACTGTCCCGCCTTCCACAACGAGCATATGCCGAGTTCGTTCTATCCACGCGCCGCACACCCCGGCCTTGTGGCGCTCGAGGCCCGCTTCCCCGACGCGACACGCTCCGAGCTGGCGCGGCGCGGCCATCACCTGCGCATCGGCGAGCCGTGGTCGGAAGGCCGCCTCTCCGGCTGCGCCCGCGAGCCAACCCCGGAGGGCACGGTCCTCAAAGCCGCCGCCAATCCCCGTGGCATGCAAGGCTACGCCGTCGGACGATGAAATCCGCTGGCTTCCCTGGTCAACGGGAAAAAACTGGCAAAACCGCCGTCGCAGCCCGCTCGCGGACCCGAAAGGCGCCGGTAAGTCTTTGAGAATGCGTCGGTCTAAAGGGGAATTCCCTACGCGGCCGATCAGGGAATTAATTCGGCCGATCAGGGAGCCAAATCCGCCTAACAGGAAAGCCTCAGGGAAGCGTCCCTCCCCCTGCGGTCGCAGGGAGAAAGGGTCGTTTTCCGTTCAACTCTTGGCCGGGGTGCTCGGCCGTCTTCTTCGGCCGAAGCCGCCTTGGTCCAGAAGCGCGTGATAGTCGCGCTACGCCATCGGACGGTGAGAGTCGTGCCGCGGCCCATGGACCATATGGCCATCGTATGGCTATATTGTTTATGTGAGCGCCCACAGCGTCGCAGAGGCTAAGAACAGGCTGTCGCGATTAATCGACCGCGCCCTCGAGGGTGAGGAGATCGTGATCACGCGGCACGGCCATCCCGTCGTGGTGCTCAGCCCCGTCGCAAAGCCGGCTCGCCCGGTGACGGCCGCCGACTTGGACTGGCTTGCCGAGCATCGCATAGGGCAGGCAGTGCCGTCGGAGGATGCCGGCGAGCTTTTGAAAAGCCTTCGTGATGAAGACGAGCAGTGAGCGTCTATCTCGACGCGAGCGTGCTCGTCGCATTGGTATGGTCGATGCTCTCACCGCGCGAGCCGACGCATTCTTTCGAGCAAACACACCCGTCCTGATCGTCAGTGACCTTGCCGCGGCCGAGTTTGCCTCTGCCGTCGCGCGCCGCGTCCGAACCGGAAATATCACGTCCGATGAAGCGCGCCGGGGTTTTTCGGCCTTCGACATGTGGACCGGGAGGGCTACGCTGCGTGAGGAGATGGTGACGGCCGACGTCAGAGCAGCGGGGGCGTTCTTACGTCGGCTCGACCTCAGCCTCAGAACAGCGGACGGGCTCAATATCGCGATCGCGCAACGGATCCGTGCAGCGCTTGTCACTTTCGACCAAAGAATGGCGGCAGCCGCACGGGCTCTTGGATTACAGGTAGTCGCGGCGTGAGGCCCCAACGCGGCGATCAACTCATGCGGACGCAAGACTACCGCCGGCAGCCCGGCCCCAGGGCGGCGCCTCCGATGAGCCACTCGATGGCTTCCTCGACGGGCGGCACACGCCCCCACCCTTCCCTCCCCTGCAAGCGGGGGCGCCCCCGGACGGCCGCCCGCCAAGGCCGGCGTTCCGGGGGTAGGGAGGGGGCCGGCTGCGAGGGTACGGGTCCACGGCAGGTGGTTCCTGCCGGGCTTGAAGCCGGGTCTAAGGGGGTGGCTTATTGGCGCAAATGCGGCGAGCCCGGTGAACCCCTGATGCATCTTCAGCCTTCCTCCTGGCAGGGCGAGTTGATCGCCGTTGCCCGCCGTCTGGCCTGCGAGCGCTTCGCCCCGCGCGCCGACCGCCACGACCGCGAGGCGTCCTTTCCGTTCGACGACTATGCCGATCTTCGCGCCGAGGGGCTCCTCGGCCTGTGCGTGCCCGAGCGCTACGGCGGGCTCGGGGCCGACTACGAAACCTACTGCCTGGTGGCGGAACAGCTGGCGCAAGGCAATGCCTCCACCGCGCAACATGCATTGCCTGACGATGCTGATGATGGGCCCGATCGCCGACAATATGCCGATGTCCCCGACGGTGCGCGAACGCCACGACAAGCTCCGCGTCGCCAAGTTCCGCGAGGTGGTGGAGGACGGCGCCTTCTATGGACAGGCGCACAGCGAGCCGGTGGAGCAGGGCGAGACCGATACCAGGCTCGGTGTCGGCGGCCGGCGCTTTGGCACCACCGCGCGCAAGGTCGATGGCGGCTATGTGGTTAACGGGCGGAAGTTTTTCGTCTCTCTGGCGGGCTGCGCCCGGTATTACGCCACCCCTGCCATCCGGCTTGGCGACGAGCCCTGGATCGAGCGCACCCTCTATCTCCAGGTTCCCAAGGACGCGCGTGGCGTGTCCTTCCCCGGCGAGTGGGATCCGATGGGGATGCGCGCTACGGTCAGTCGCGACATGTTGCTTGAGGAGGTGTTTGTCCCCGACGACGCGGAGGTGCTGCCGCCGGGCGTGTTCGGGGCGATGTACAACGCCTTCCCCCACCTCTTCCTGAGCTTCTCGGCGACTTTCCTCGGGCTCATGCAAGCGGCCTGGGACGGTGCCCTCGCCTATCTGACCGGCCGGATGCCGGGTGCGCCGATCTTGCATACCGAGACCGCGGCAAAGGGTCATGCGATAGCCGAGATGCTGTTTGCGATCGAAGCCGCCTGCGCGCTCTACTACCGGGCCATCTCAGAGGCCCGGGTCGATGCTCCGCTGGAGGCGGTCCAACGCGCCCGGGCGGCGCACGTGACCGTGCAACGCGCCGTCGTCACGGTCACCCAGGAGCCGATCCGGGTCTGTGGCGGACGCGCCTTCCTCAGGCGCTATCCGCTCGAGCGCTACGCCCGCGACGCGCGGGCCGCGGCACTGATGCGCCCGTGGACCCAGGAGATCGCGACGCAGCAGGCCTGGGAGGCAGCGCTTGGCTTGGACGGGTAGCGGGGCGCTGCCGCCGGGGCGTGAGCGTACTTCCGCCGGTTGCGGGAAACAGGCGCAGCTTTGGCGCCGATGATCCGACCCCACGCGCAGACACCGTGGCTTCGCCAGGAATAGAAGCCCCGCCCCCCGTGTGCTGTGAACCGGCGCTCGATCTGGGGCACCGCCGCGGCCTATCGCCAGCGCCGCGTCGGCGCATTCCGGTTCGCCTTAGCGCCGAGAGCGGCTATTCCGGTCACCGCAATCAAAACGCGTGGTTCTCGCCGAAGCGGACTTCAAGTTCAACCACCGGATGGCACTCGGCTACGATGATGTTGATCTCGCTGTGACTCTCCTGCGTGGTGCGAAAGGCAAGCGGCTTCTGTATCGACAGCCTAACCAAGCGTCAGCCGCCTAATAGTGGCGCCTTGCACCCCCGTCGCAAGATGAGGTAAAAGGCCGGCATGACGAACGGGTCGAGGGTGGTGCCTCTCCCCGTTCTATCAGCCTGTTCGGAGCCCGGCGGGGCGTTCGATAAGAACACTCTCAAGGCAGCGTGTGAGTGTAGAACGGTCAAGGCGGCTCCAAGAAAGGAGTTGCAATGCCCGTGAAATGCCGTCCGGAGAGGACGAGGAAGGCAGCCCCAAAGACCGTCAAGGTCAAGTCGCATATGCGATCGGCGCAGAAGCCGATCAAAGCGGATTGTCGGAAAAGGCCTTCTTCTTCAAAGCGCTGATTCTGCGTCGCTTCCCTTCAGCCTTTCCCTTGCCGCGCTCGTGCTTCGGGCGCGGCTGGGGAGGCCAGAAGCTTCAGCAACAGCTTGTGGCGCGCCGGTCGTCGTCTCCACCTTCCTCCGAGCAAGATGACACAGAATGGCAAAGAGAGTCGCAACACCAAAGCCAAAGCCGGCCATGGCGAATGAGCCGACGACCGCAGGCCCTGAGATACTGGCCGGTTTACCGGACGCCTATATGGCAGCTATTGGGCGGGTAAGCGCAGCCTGGGCAACGCTGGATCTCCAGATTGATCTAGCGATCGCCGACGTCGCGCAAGTACCGCAGTTCTTGGGCGCGTGCATCACGAGCCAGATATTTTCAACTCCATCGAAATTAACCGCTCTTGGCGGCTTGATGCGCGCACATGGAATGCCAGAGCATCGAGTTCGATGGCTTAATGATTTTCACGATAAAACACATGCGCTTGGCAGGAAGCGGAACCGCGCCGTCCACGATGCAATAATGATCGGGGGAAGCACTGGCACCATCTACCGAATGACTGCCACCCTTGATGAGCGAAGGGAGGTCGCCTTCGGTGTGAGTCCGTCTAATTTTGACGAGTTAGAAAAGATTTTTCTCGAAATTAAAGAGCATACCATCAGATTTGAGACTTTCCGGCGAGAGGTCGTTGCCGAGCTTCAAGCATTACGTCAACGAGTTCCTTTATCGTTTTTTCAAATTCTTCCGTCTCTGACTCCACACGTGTCAGAACCTCTCTCCGGAGATAACCCACACCAGCGGCGATCATCTCCGAGGAAAGGTCGTCAGAAGAGCAAATAGTTGCGTTCGCAATGCGGGAGGTTTCTATATCTTGCCTCATGTTACGTCAGTACTACCCTCCGGCGGCCGTGTTTCAAAATTTAGGATTTCTGCACAGGCGTTTGCGCAAAGCCAGAGGCTTCCCGGACGAGTCACAAGGCGGGCGCGCGCCGAAGCCCCAGCGGAGCATACCCGGCTGCGTCACGCGGCAGAGCCATGCGGCCGATCCCGACGCGGCGTTGCCAGACCAGAGGACGGCGCGCCTGAATTGATGCACCCGCACCGGCGAGGCATAATTCGCCATGCCTTCGAAGCACCTTAACGCGAGCCAGCTAATCCGGCGCGGTCTGTACGATGGCCTGCGCTCGTTGGGCGAGTTGGAGCAGCGCATCAGCGCGCTCGGGAATGAGAATACGAAAATCGTCGGCGACGCGTTCGAGGTTTTCGTCGAGGCTTATCTAGCTACTCAACAGAAACTCCAGGCCGAAACTGGCTCGTCGGGCAAGTACCGCCAGATATCCGCCAACAGCTGAACCTGCCAAACGACACCAAGGGCATCGACGGCATCTTCCGCACGCGTACAGGTACCCTCGTCCCGTATCAGGTCAAATTCAGATCTCAGCGCGCTTACCTGACTTACACGGAAGTCGCGCCATTCCTCGGCCTCACGGAACGAGCGAGCGACCGCATCGTCTTCACCAACTCGAATGAGGTAGCCGAGGATGCCAAGAACCGTGACGGGATGCGTACGGTTCGGGGCATCGACTTTGACGATCTTACCGAGGAAGACTTTAGGGAGATCAATGGGTGGTTGAGCGATAAGCCATCAGAAATCCCCAAGCCAATTCCACGTCCGTATCAGATCGAGGCGCTCGCCAAAATACGCGAGACGCTCGCGAAGACTGATCGCGCGCACGTCGTCATGGCGTCCGGAACGGGTAAGACCTTGGTCGCACTTTGGGTGACGGAGGCGCTAACGCCGAAGACGATCCTTGTCCTGGTCCCCGCGTTGACGCTGCTGCAACAAACGCTCGACCAGTGGTGTCGACGCAATAGCTGGGGCAAAGCTTTCAGTTACCTTTGTGTCTGCTCCGATCCCACGGTTGTCACGAAAGATGCCAATGATCCAATCCGCTTGGATGCCATGGACCTGGAGTTCCGGGTCGTCACAAATTCGGCTGAGGTGCGACGTTTCATCGAAAGTGATTCAGAAACCATCAAGGTCGTCTTTTCGACATATCACTCATCGCCTGTGGTCTTGGAGGGTGTTCTTGGGCTCGGACCCTTCGATGTAGCGATCTTCGATGAGGCGCATAAAACGACGGGACCGCAGGCTGGTCTGTTCGCTCACTGCCTCAAAGATGAGAACATTCGAGTCCACAAGCGCCTATTTTTCACAGCGACACCTCGCCACTACGACATCCAACATCGAGATAAGGAGGGTGATTTCCGCATCTTCTCGATGGACGACGAAACGATCTACGGTCCGCGTGCTTACACGCTAACGTTCGGATCAGCTGCTCGGCAGGGCATCATATGCAACTAAAGGTCGTGATCTCGGTCATTGATGGTCAAGAAGTCAACGAGTTCGCGTTGAAGCATGGGATCACATTAGTTGAAGGTGATTTGATCGGGGCCCGATGGGTAGCCAACCAGATCGCAGTTGATCGGGCAGTCGAGGAGACTGGAGCCAAGCGTGCGATCACTTTCCACAGCCGCGTATCGAGCGCAAAGGAGTTCAGCGCTGGTAGCTCTCGCGGCATTGGGCAGTTCCTGCACGATTTCTCGATATTTCATGTCAACGGGGGTCAAAAAAGCTCCGAACGCAAGCATCTAATTCAAGCATTCCGTGAGGCCCGAAACGGGCTGATCACCAATGCGCGCTGCTTGACTGAAAGCATCGATGTGCCAGCCGTTGACATGGTCGCGTTTATTGACCCACGACATAGCAAGATTGATATTGCGCAAGCGACCGGGCGCGCAATGCGTAAGCCCGAAGGCTCCGAAAAGACGAGCGGGTACGTTGTGGTCCCTGTTTTTCTGGAAAGGGATCGCGACGAGACGCTAGGCGCTGCTTTAAGTCGATCAGACTTTAGCGATGTAGCTAATGTTCTCAACGCGATGCAGGAGCAGGATGACGAGCTTGTCGACATCATCCGCGAGCTTAAAGAAGCCAAGGGACGAGGGGACGTATTCAACCCGCTCAGGTTAATTGACAAAGTACACGTGATTGGACCGTCGATTTCCCTAACAGCGCTACGATCTGCCATTGTTGCAGAAGTGGTCGATAAGATAGGTGCCGCTTGGGACGAGTGGTATGGGCGCTTGGCTGTTTACAAAGAGCGCGAGGGTCATTGCCGTGTCCCAACTCGTCATATTGAAAGCGATTATGGGCTTGGCGCATGGGTGAATAAGCAACGCACCAACGTCAACAATATGCCTCCCGACCGGAAGAGGCGGCTCGATGAGCTTGGGTTCGTCTGGGATCCCTTTGGCGCGGATTGGGAAAACGGCTTTACCGCCTTGGTGAAATTCAAGCAACGCGAGGGTCATTGCCGCGCTCCAGTTCATCATATTGAGGGCGGCTATAGGCTAGGCGCATGGGTTATAAAGCAACGCGCCGCTGCCGCAAAGCTGTTACCGGACCGCAAAAAGCGGCTTGATGAGGTTGGCTTCGTCTGGGATCCATTCGGCCTGGATTGGAAAGACGGCTTCGCTGCTCTAGTGACATTCAAGGAACGTGAAGGCCATTGCCGTGTGCCACAGACACACATCGAGGGGGACCACAAGCTTGGCACCTGGGTCTCAAATCAACGCGCCGACGCCAACAGGATGCTTCCCGACCGGAAGAGCCGGCTCGATCAACTCGATTTTGTCTGGGACGCCCGCACAGCAAATTGGGAAGACGCCTTCGCCGCCTTAGTTAAGTTCAAGGAACGCCAGGGTCACTGCCGCGTACCACAAAGACACTTTGAGGGCGACTACAACCTTGGAAGGTGGGTTTCGTTCCAACGCGCCTTCTTTGATCAGATGGCCGCTGAGCGAAAGAAGCGGCTCGATGAGGTAGGTTTTGTCTGGGATCCATTCGGCCTGGATTGGGAAGACGGCTTCATTGCTCTGGCGAAATTCAAGGAACGTGAAGGCCAGTGTCGTGTGCCAGGGACACACATCGAGGGCGACTACAAGCTTGGCACATGGGTCTCAAATCAACGCGCCGACGCTAACAAGATGCCTCCTGACCGGAAAAAGCGGCTCGATCAACTCGGTTTTGTCTGGGACGCCAGCACGGCAAATTGGGAAGACGCCTTCGTCGCCTTAGTTAAGTTCAAGGAACGCCAAGGTCATTGCCGCGTTCCAGTCCATCATATTGAGAACGACTACAAGCTTGGGCAGTGGGTGAATAAGCAACGTGCTGCCGCCGGCAAGATGTTGCCCGAGCGCAGGAGGCGGCTCGATGGGGCTGGGTTCGTCTGGGATCCCGTCGGCGCGGATTGGGAAAGCGGCTTTGCCGCCTTGGTGAAATTCAAGCAACGCGAGGGTCATTGCCGCGTACCACGCAGCTACATGGAGGGAGATTACAACCTTGGTCAGTGGGTAAAACACCAGCGTGCACTTAGAAGGAAGATGATTGTTGAGCGACGCAAAAAGCTGGACGAACTTGGATTTCTTTGAGGTGCGGTTCTCCAAGAGATTTTTCGTAATTTCCTGGAGTTCACCCCGTTTAACCGGACACGCGACGGGTCGGGAAAGGATGTACCCCCGGGCTGAGCCATAGCCCAGCCGGGAATGCACGGTATGGTGACGGTGTCGGGCCAGAGCGGCGGGGTCGAGCAAGGATTTTTTTCAAGCCTCAGTGCAGGCCCGAACCCGGGCGCTGAAGGCGCGAGGCCCTTCGAGGCGATCCGCTGGCCGAACGGTACGTACTGCGGCCCGCGACGAGCGAACCGCAAACGGCGTCGATGATACCGAGCGGGCCGCAAAAGAGCGATTGAAGACTCTTCCGGGGAGCGGTTCACCTATCAACGAGTTGGTCGCGGAGCGGAGGAAGTCACGTTTAAGAACCCGCATCGCCGCCGCGTTTCCGGTTCGCGCGACGAGCGCCAGTTGGCGTTGCTTTTTTGGCGAGGATGACGAACGGTAGCCTGGGGCTTCGGAGGCGTGGTGAGCGCTCGCCGCAGCGCCTGGTTCATGCGCCGCTCGGCCTCCTCGTCGCTGTATTGATCTTCGGACTTTACCCATGAAAGGTATCACAGCCCGTCACTGCCTTCATAGCAGCTTCCTTCGTGTGCATCGGGCCGAAGAACACCTTGCTGATCTGCGGCAGAGAATCGCGGCTGTCGCGCAGGAATATCAGTATGCTTTGTTCCCCGATCATCACCCCGATACAGGCGATTTCGTCATAAGGTCGCGTATGGGGAAGCCTCCGGTAATCCGTATTCCTGGAGAAATCGCTGTCCTTGTAGGGGAGTTTTCCTACAATCTCCGCTGTGCTCTCGATTATCTCGTTTATGCTCTTGCAGTACTCAACACCAACAGACAGCCCACTGGTACTCAATTTCCTATCGAAAGTAGTAAAGAGAGCTTTAATAGTCGGAGAAATACCTATCTCAAGGGTGTCAGTTGCGCCCACGTAGCAATGATCGAGAGGTGTCAACCTTATAGCGGATGCCTATGGGCAGCCAATCTGAGAGATTATAATGATTTCGATAAGCATAATCGTTTCGTCAATGTTAGAGCTCGCGCCCCGATAACAAGAAGTACAGATCCCATTCCTGGCGCGACACACATCATTAGCGCACCAATTTCTTCTTCCCGCAGGGAAACAAATGTGTATGTTGCCGTCTCCATCGATATATTGCTCGGCAAGAAATCCCCCATCGCCGAGACGCTTGAGGAAATCAAGACGGGCGTTGCTCAAACGCTTGCTGACTTCGACCCTGATTTCCCCCAGTGACAGCGCGGCGCTCATCACGTGCCGACCTTGCGCCGGCCTTCTATCAGCTCGTCGGGATCTTCCGAGCCCGGGGTCTGAAACGACTGATCGACGACCCCGCAACCGATCTGTGCGCGGGCCTGCTGCAATTGAGCAGCGCCCGGTTGACATTGGCTGGCCGCCGCCCCTCGCCGGCGACGTTGCGCTGGTCGACTTCCAGCAGCGTGGCGGCGACCCGGTCCTTCAGCCGGAACACCGCCTCGCGCGGATACTGCGCCAACGCCTGCTGCGCCTTCTCTTGGGTCTCGGCGATCAGGATGTTGGCGCGGTAGATGATCTGGTGCAGCTCCGGCTGCCAGCCCCAGCGCGCGCACTCTTCCTTGTCGTAGCTGGTCACCCTGCCATTGCGTCGAACGGCCCAAACGACACGCCGAGGCCGATGTGGTTGCGCGCCGCTAAGTCGCTGGCCTCGCGGCTGGTGCCGAGGGCATACATCGGCGGCAGCGGCTGCTGCAGCGGCTTGGGCCACACCGAAACCGTGCGGTAATGGAAATGCCGTCCCTGCCAGCCGAAGGGTTCCGGTTCCTTCCCGGCGCGCAGGATCAGCTCCATGCCCTCGTCGGTGCGTTCACGCGATTCCTCGGGATTGAGGTCGTAGGTCATCATCTCGTTGGTGGTGCCGCGCAGCATGCCGACGATCAGCCGGCCCTCCGCCATCGTGTCGAGCATCGCCATTTCCTCGGCGAGCAGCACCGGGTTGCTCTGCGGCACGATTGGTCCGAGCAGCGCGATCTTGATGTTGTGGACATGCGAGGCGATGTAGGCCGCGGCGATCGCAATGACGGAGTCAAGATGCGCGGAGAATAATGGTGCTCGGAGACGCTGACCCAGTCGAACCCCAGTTCCTCGGCATACCGGCTGCGCTCGACCATGCCGCGAAAGGCGCGCGAACCCGCCTCGCGGTCATAGGCGCCGGCCGGCATCGGCCATTGCCGCGGCAGGTTCGAGGGCGCGTAGTAGCGCCCGGTTTCGAAATACGAGGCCTGCATTTTGGCGCTTCCCCGGGTTCGGCGGGTGCGGTTGTAGGTATAGTCCTCGCACTCGCCGGCGCCGAGCCGCAGCCCCTCCGGCCCCGGGTCCGCGCTATGCGCGGCCCGAGGACAGGCTCCAGCGGGCGCTGCGCCTGCAGTATGGCGTGGGCGTCGAGTGCCGCCTGGTCCTTCCACAGTTCGAGCAGGACCAGCTTGTCGGGATCGGCGGCGCTCTGAAACACCTCGAATTGTTCGCAGCCGTCATCCTGCCGCGAGACCTCGCAGCGCGCCTTCATCGCCTACGCGAGTTCGGCGCCCTTGCCGGGTGCTGCGTGGAACGTGACGACGAGCCGGACCGCCATGGCCTTTCTCCCGTACCCGAAATCTGTCTCCAGCAATATCATGACCCGCCCGCTGCCGCGTCAAGCGCGCCCCAGAATGACGGGTGGGCTGACCAGTGCTGACCTCGATCGTGCTCAGACTCCACATCTCGACAACGGTGAATACATTTCGCAAAGATGCGGGATGCGGTTCACGTGGGATCCGGGCAAGAACGCCGCAAATGTCCGCAGACACGGTATCGCCTTTCAGGACGCGGCGCGGATCTTCGACGGACCGACTGTGGAGCGAACCGACGATCGTTACGACTACGGTGAAGTGCACATTTTCGCGATTGGCCTCGTCAGCGGCATCGAGATTACAGTGATCTATTCGGACCGCGACCCGGATGAGCGCCACATCATATCAGCATGGAGGTCGGAGCCTCATGAACGACGATACTTCTGGAACCATCTCGAAGACTGATCCCAAAACCGATTGGCGGCGGCTTCGCTCGATGACGGACGAGGAGATACATGCCGCGATCATCGAAGATCCCGACGCCAAGGCTACCGACGAGGGCTTCTGGAAGGAAGCGCGCGTGGTCATGCCCCGACGGAAAGAAACCGTGACGATGCGGCTGGACGCGGATCTTCTCGAATGGTTCCGCCGCGAGCGCGGCTACCAAACGCGGATCAACGCGATCTTGCGGGCGTATATGAACGCCCAAACCGATCATCCGTGACCGTCCCTCTCGTGAGCGGCCCGCGCGCGGGGAAGGTTAGGAGGGGGTGGCCGCCGACTTGTCCATTGATCGCTCCAGATGGGCAAGGAGCCGGCGTGCCATTTCCTCGGGCGCACCCTCACCGCAGCCCGTCTCCCCGCAATGCGGGGAGAGGGAACATCGCGCGACTCTGACACGCCAATGCGCTCGTCATATTTGCCGGTTTATGCAACGAGGTACTACTAGGCGGCGAAGCCCGGCATCTCCTCCGCCTCCATAATGGCGGACGCGGAGCCCCTCCGCCGCGACGAACCCTTGCGGAACCCAGCGGCCATTGCCCGCCGGGGGTCAGATGTCGCGGATGTGCGGCAGCACCTTCTTGCCGAACAGTTCGAGCGCTTCCATCAGCTCGTCGGGATCTTCCGAGCCCGGGGTGTGGAAAAACAGATCGACGACGCCGCAACCGATCTGTTCGCGGGCCTCTTGCAATTGTGCGACGATCTCGTCCGGCCCGCCGCAGAAGTTGATCGGCAGCGCCCGGTTGACATTGGCCGGCCGCCGCCCCTCGCCGGCGACATTGCGCTGGTCGAGTTGCAACAGTTCGGCGGCGACCCCGGCCTTGAGCCGGAACACTGCTTCGCGCGGATACTGTGCGAACGCCTGCTGCGCCTTCTCTTGGGTCTCGGCGATCAGGATGTTGGCGCGGTAGATGATCTGGGGCGCCTCCGGCTGCCAGCCCCAGCGGGCGCACTCTTGCTTGTAGTAGCCGGTCACCCTGCCCATTGCGTCGAACGGGCCAAACGACACGCCGAGGCCGATATGGTTGCGCGCCGCGAAGTCGCTGGCCTCGCGGCTGGTACCGAGCGCATACATCGGCGGCAGCGGCTGCTGCAGCGGCTTTGGCCACACCGAGACGGTGCGGTAATGGAAATGCCGTCCCTGCCAGCCAAAGGGTTCCGGTTCCTTCCAGGCACGCAGGATCAGCTCCATGCCCTCGTCGGTGCGCTCGCGCGATTCCTCGGGGTTGAGGTCGTAGGTCATCATCTCGTTGGTGGTGCCGCGGAGCATGCCGACGACCAGCCGGCCCTCGGCCATCGTGTCGAGCATCGCCATTTCCTCGGCGAGCAATACCGGGTTGCTCTGCGGCACGATTGGTCCGAGCAGCGCGATCTTGATGTTGTGCACCTGCGAGGCGATGTAGGCCGCGGCGATCGGCAGCGACGGGGTCAGAATGCGCGGCGAATAATGATGCTCGGAGACGCTGACCCAGTCGAACCCCAGCTCCTCGGCATACCGCGAGCGCTCGACCATGCCGCGAAAGGCGCGCGAGCCCGCATCGCGGTCATAGGCGCCGGCCGGCATCGGCCATTGCCGCGGCAGGTTCGAGGGCGCGTAGTAGCGGCCGGTTTCGAAATAAGAGACCTGCATTTTGCCGCGCCTCCCCCGTTCAGCGGGTACGGTTGTGGGTATAGTCCTCGCGCTCGCCGGCGCCGAGCCGCAGCCCCTCCGGCAAGGCCGGGCGCTGCGCCTGCAATTTGGCATGCGCGTCGAGTGCCGCCTGGTCCTTCCACAATTCGAGCAGGACCAGCTTGTCGGGATCGGAGGCGCTCTGGAACACCTCGAACTGTTCGCAGCCGGCATCCTGCCGCGAAACCTCGCAGCGCGCCTTCATCGCCTGCGCGAGTTCGGCGCCTTTGCCTTGTGTCGCATGGAATGTGACAACGAGCCGGACCGCCATGGCCTTTCCTCCTGTGCCTGAACCTGCATCGACCAATATCATGACCCGCCCGCCGCCGCGTCAAGCGCGCGTGTCCTCGGAGTGCCGGTGTTCGCCGCGTGATGCGTTCGCCCTCTCTTCTTTCCCCTCGTCCCGCTTGCGGGGCGAGGTGATGATAGGGCTGACCGCGGCGAGGGTGCGGGTGTAATCTCGCAGCCATGCCCAGACTCAGTGTCAACCTCAACAAGATTGCGCTACTGCGCAACTCGCGGCGTACCGGGGTGCCAGATGTGGTGCGCTTTGGCCGGATTGCGCACGATGCCGGCGCCGATGGGCTGACCGCGCATCCGCGGCCCGACGAGCGGCATATCCGCCGCACCGACGTCTTCGCGCTAGCCGAGCTGATGCGACCGTGGCGGCCGGGGTTCGAGCTCAACCTCGAAGGCTATCCCGATCGCCGCTTTCTCGATCTCGTGGCCGACATCCGGCCGGAGCAATGCACATTGGTACCCGACGCCCCCGAAGCCTTCACTTCGGAAGAAGGCTGGAAGCTCGACGCCGCGCAGCACCGCCTTGTCGATGCTGCGCTCAACGAGCTTAAGCCGCTCGGCTGCCGCGTGATCCTGTTCGTCGATCCCGACCCGGCCGCGGTGGCGCCGGTGCGCAACATCGGCGCCGACGGCATCGAAATCTACACCGGCGCCTATGCCGCGGCCTTTCGCGCCGGCAGTCCGCAGGCTCTATTGCAGGCCTGCGCCGCGACCGCGGCGCGCGCCACCGAGCTGGGCTTGATCGTGAACATCGGCCATGATTTGAACCTCGATAATCTGCCCGCGTTGACCGCGGCTTTGCCGGGGTTTGCCGAAGCCTCGATCGGGCACGAGCTGACCGCCGATGCGCTGGTGATGGGCTTTGCTGCGGCGGTGCGCGCCTACAAAGCTGCGCTGAGCGGTGCCCGCCCGGCGTGACGGTGCGGCTTCGACAGGGTACCAGTGATGCGCTATGTCAGACGGGTATTGCAGCCGGGCGAGACGATTGTCTATGCGACAAGGCTTCATTGGCGGATCTATATCCACACGATATTGCTTGCGATTGCATGCATTATTCTCGCCGGCGCGGCGGTTTACACCAGCGACAATCCGAACATCAGCCTGGCCCTGGGAATAGCGGCGGTCATATTTGCGCTGTTGGCGCTCTCGGCCGGGCTGCGCGCGTTTATCCGGCGGGCGACAACCGAATTGGCGGTAACCGACCACCGGGTCATCTATAAGTCGGGTCTGCTCTCGCGGCACACGATCGAGATGAACCGCGACAAGGTTGAGAGCGTCGATGTCGACCAATCGCTGCTCGGCCGCATCTTTGGTTATGGCACGGTTATCGTGCGCGGCACCGGCGGCAGCCTCGAGCCGATCCGCAATATCGGCGATCCACTGACGTTTCGCACCCATATCACGGCGAGCCCGGCGACTTAGTGAACGCGACGCTGATCGCGCTTCCCTTGCATCGCGCCGGGTGCAAATCTTGTCGTTTCCACGGCCGAGGCTGGTGTGATGAAGATCTCGGGTATTCGCTCTTCGATCGTCGCCCTGCCGGCTGACGAACCGCTCGCCGACGCGGCGGAAAACCCGGATGGGACGCGGCCGATCGTCACGTTGCAGGTCGAGACAGACCAGGGGGTGGTCGGGCTCGGGGTGACCTATTTCGGCGGCGCGCTGACCGGCACGTTGTGCAGCGCGGTCGACGAGCTTGGTGCGTTGATGGTCGGCGAGGATCCGCTGCGCGTCGAGGCGGTCGCGGCAAAGCTGCGCGCCGCCGCGGGCTCGGCCGGGCCCGGCGGCATCTTCAACCTCGCCCACTCGGCGCTCGACATGGCGCTGTGGGACATTCGCGGCGTGTTGAACCTGCCGTTGTGGAAATTGCTCGGGGGTGCGCGCGAGCGGGTGCCTACCTATGCCAGCGGCGCCTTGATGCGTGGGCTCTCGCTCCAGCGGGTCGTCGCCGCCGCTGCGCGGCTGAAAGAACGCGGCTTCCGCGAGATGAAGACGCAGCTGGCGCTGCCCGGCGACACCACTCCTGCCAAGGAGGTCGAGCGCATGCTCCGGGTGCGCGAGGCAATCGGGCCCGACATCAAATTGATGTGCGACATCAACCAGCGCTGGCGGGTCGAGCAGGCTATTGACATCGGCCGGCGTGTCGAAGACGCCGGGGTCGGCCTGTTCTGGCTCGAGGACGTGACGACGGCGGACGATTTTGCCGGGCTCGCCCGCGTCACCGCGGCGCTGTCGACGCCGGTGGCGGGCGGCGAATACGTCTGCGGCATCGTCCCGTTCCGCCACATGGTCGAACGGCACTCGGTGGACATCGTTATGATCGACCTGGTGCGGGTCGGCGGCATCACTCAGTGGCTTAAGGTCGCCGGCATGGCGGAGGCTTTCAACCTGCCCGTCGTCAGCCACCGGATCCCCGAGGTCCACGTCCATCTGATCGGGGCGGTGCCCAACGGGCTGACGGTCGAGTACATGCCGTGGCTGATGCGCCTCTTCGAAGAGGTTCCACGGCCGCAAAGCGGCGAGCTCCTGATGCCGACCACGCCGGGGCTCAGCCTCAAATTCGACCAAGCCACGCTCGATCGCTACCGCGCTGCTTAGAGGTCACAGCGCCCGCGCCCTTGCAACGATCAGGTTTGGGCCTATGTAAACCTACCATGCGGTAAAGTCAATTATCCAATGGTAAATTTGGTGATATTAAGGCAAGCCTTCGAAGCTCTTGCAAGTTCCGCTGCCGGTCCGCTGCCGACTGCGGTTTTGGGGCCGAAAATTCCGCTGTCGACAGGTACGCCAAATTATGTCTAAGTCTCTGATAAACAGCAAGTTCTCGGCGACGGGCGGACGCTTCGCGGACGCTGAATGGCGTTTTTCGCTGCCGACAGCGGAATTTGTCTCGGGAGGTCACCGATGAAGGTATCGCGCATCCGCTCTCAGATCCTGGTGATGCCGCAACAGGATCCGCTCGCCAACACGCCGGAAGATACGAGCGCCGCGCGGCCGATCGTGATCGTGCGGCTCGACACCGATGACGGCATCGAAGGGGTCGGGGTGACCTTCTACGGCGGTGCCATCACCGCCTCGCTGAAGCGCGCCGTCGACGATCTTGGTGCGCTGGCTGTAGGCGAAGACCCGATGCGGGTCGAGGCGATCATCGCCAAATTGCGCGCCGCAGCCGGGGGCTCCGGGCCGGCGGGTATGTTCACCTTGGCGCTTTCGGCGATCGACATCGCGCTGTGGGACATTCGCGGCAAGGCCTTGAACCAGCCGCTGTGGAAATTGCTCGGCGGAGCCCGGCAGCGTGTGCCGACCTATGCCAGCGGCGCGTTGCGGCGCAACCTGTCGCTCGACGAAGTCGTGGCTGCGGCCGCGCGGCTGAAGGACAAGGGCTTCCGCGAGATGAAAACGCAGCTCGCCCTGCCCGGCGACACCTCACCCGCCAAGGAGGTCGAGCGTATGCGGCGGGTGCGCGAGACGATTGGGCCCGACATCAAGCTGATGTGCGACATCAACCAGCGCTGGCGGGTGGAGCAGGCGATCGACATCGGCAAGCGCGTCGAAGATGCCGGGGTCGGTCTCTTCTGGCTCGAGGACGTCACGACGCACGATGATTACGCCGGGCTCGCGCGGGTCAACGCCGCCTTGGCGACCCCGATTTGCGGCGGCGAACTCGTCTACGGCATCGTCCCGTTCCGCCACATGATCGAGGCGCGCTCGGTCGACTACGTGATGATCGACCTGATCCGCGTCGGCGGCATCACCCAGTGGATCAAGGTCGCAGGCATGGCCGAAGCCTTCAACCTGCCGGTGGTCAGCCACGTCATTCCCGAAATCCACGCCCATCTCGTGGCGGCGGTGCCAAACGGGCTCACCGTCGAATACATGGGCTGGATGCTGCAATTGTTCGAAGGGACCGCCGCCCTCCAAAACAGCGAGCTCGTTCTGTCCGACCGCCCCGGTCTCGGCCTCTCTTTCCGAGAGGACACGATCAACCGGTTCAAGGTTGTGTCATGAAGATCACCACCATTCGGACGCAGGTCGTTGCATTGCCGAACGACGAGCCGCTCGCCGGGTTTTCGGAGAACCCGAACGCGACCAACCCGATCGTGACCCTGCGAGTCGGCACCGACGAAGGGGTCGAAGGGATCGGCGTGACCTATTTCGGCGGCCGGCTGACCAACACCCTGCAACAAGCCGTCAACGAGCTCGGGGCATTGGCAATCGGCGAGGATCCGTTGCGGGTCGAGGCGGCCGCGACAAAACTGGCCGCGGCGGCCGGCGGCGCCGGTCCCGGCGGGATTCTGACGATGGCCTTGTCGGCGATCGACGTGGCGCTGTGGGACATCAAGGGCAAGGCTTTGAACCTGCCGTTGTGGAAGTTGCTGGGCGGCGGGCGCGATCGGATCGCCACCTACGCGAGCGGCGCATTGCGGCGCGGACTCAAACTCGAGGAAGCGGTCACCGCAGCCGGGAGACTGCGCGAAAAAGGCTATCGCCAGGCAAAGATGCAGCTCGGCCTGCCGGGCGTCACCTCACCGGCTCGCGAAGTCGAGCAGGCGCGCCTCATTCGCGAGGCCGTCGGCCCGGACATGGATTTGATGTGCGACATCAACCAGCGCTGGCGGGTCGAGCAGGCGATCGATATCGGTCGGCGGGTCGAAGACGCCGGTGTTGGCCTCTATTGGCTCGAGGATGTAACGGCGCACGACGATTACGCCGGTCTCGCGCGGGTGGCCGAGGCCCTCGCAACGCCGGTTACCGGCGGCGAATACCTCTGGGGCATCGTGCCGTTCCGCCACATGCTCGAGGCCCGTTCGGTCGACATCGTGATGATCGATCAGGTGCGCTCCGGCGGCATCACTCCATGGCTCAAGATCGCCGGCATGGCGGAAGCCTTTAACCTGCCGGTGGTCAGCCACGGCGTGCCGGAGATCCACGTGCACCTGGTCGGGGCCGTCCCCAACGGTCTGACCGTCGAGTACATGCCCCGGCTATTCCGCCTGTTCGAGGAAGTCCCGGTGCCGCAGAACGGCGATCTCGTCATGCCCGCGGCCCCCGGGCTTGGGCTCAAATTCAACGAGGAGACGATCAGGCGGTTCGCGGTCACCTGACTCGCGGTTTACGCCGCGATCGCGACATGGAGTTGGTGAAAGCCGCCTTCGAGATCCTCGATAAGATCCTGCGGGTCTTCGAGCCCGATGTGGAGCCGCAGGGTCGGGCCCTCCGCCGTCCAGCGCGTCGCGCTGCGGATACGTTCGGGATTGGTGGGCAGGATCAGGCTTTCAAAACCACCCCAGCTGGAGCCGATGCCGAACAAGTCGAGCGCGTCGATCATCGCGTAGACCGCCGCTTTCGGCGCTGGCCTGAGAACCACCCCGAACAACCCGCTGGCGCCGAGAAAGTCGCGCTTCCACAGCGCGTGGCCGGGGTCCTCCGGCAAGGCCGGGTATAGGACGCGCGAGACTTCGGGCCGAGTTTGCAGCCAGCGCGCCACGGCGAGCGCATTTTTTTCGTGCCGCTCGAGCCGCACGCTCAGTGTCCGCAAGCCGCGCAATGCATAATAGGCATCGTCGGGTGCAGCACAGTGGCCGAGATCGGCGGCCATCGTGCGTACCTTTAGATACATCTCCTCGGTAGTGATCACGGCGCCGAGGATCACGTCGGAATGACCGACGATGTATTTGGTCGCCGCGTGGATCGAAACGTCGACGCCGTGGAGGAAGGACGGGAAGAGGTAAGGCGAGGCCCAGGTGTTGTCCATCAGCACCTTGGCGCCGGCCTCGTGCGCCGCCGCGGCGATGGCGGGCACGTCCTGCACCTCAAAGGTCAGCGAGCCGGGCGACTCGACATAAACGACCTTGGTGTTCGGGCGCATCAGCCGGGCGATGCCGTCGCCGATCAGCGGGTCGTAATAGGTCGTGGCGACGCCGCAGCGGGTTAGCACCCGTTCGCAAAAGTTGCGCGCCGGCCCGTACGCCGAATCGACCATCAGCAGGTGGTCGCCGCATTTGAGGCAGGCCTGCAGAGGTGCGGTGATTGCGGCCAAACCCGAGGACATCAGCATCGCGCGATGGCCGCCTTCGATCGCCGCCAATGCCTCTTCGAGCGCGAAAGTGGTTGGGGTGCCGAGCAGACCGTAGCGCACCACATCGAAGCGCGTCTTCGGGTCGCGCTTCCTTTCCCATTCGGCCATGTTCGAGGAAAGGATCGTCGAAGCGTGATAGACTGGCGGGTTGACGGCACCGTGCTGGCCTTCAG
>Ga0306924_10001196_pt1 | contig 23517 bp, 18 predicted proteins | sample sta12Can44000111_FD_203756 | JGI IMG/M metagenome (GOLD analysis project Ga0306924, IMG submission 203756) | Lab enrichment of tropical soil microbial communities from Luquillo Experimental Forest, Puerto Rico - statanox.12C.anox.44.000.111 (v2)... | ecosystem: Environmental > Terrestrial >...
TATGAGCGGCTCAAGGAGCAGGCCGCGAGCAACGCAGCGCCCAAGGTCGATGACAACTTCCGCTGGCGCTTCTATGGCCTGTTTTACTGCGCGCCCAACCAGAACGCCTACATGTGCCGCCTGCGCGTGCCCAACGGCATCCTCACGCACTGGCAATTCGCGGGCGTGGGCGATATTGCCGAACGCTACGCGGGGGGCTACGCGCATGTGACCACGCGCGCCAACCTGCAGATGCGCGAGGTCGAGCCAAGGAACGCGGTTGCCATCATCGAGGCGGTTCAGGACCTCGGACTGTGCTCACGCGGCTCCGGCGCCGACAACATTCGCAACGTCACTGGCACACCGACCGCCGGCATCGACCCGCAGGAGCTGATCGACACGCGGCCCTACGCACGCGAGTGGCACTTCCACATCCTCAACGACCGCTCGCTTTACGGCATCCCGCGCAAGTTCAATGTCGGCTTCGACGGCGGCGGCATCATCCCCGTGCTGGAGGATACCAACGACATCGGCTTTCAGGCTGTCGAGGTAAAGGAGGGCTTTGGCGTCGAGCCGGGGGTGTGGTTTCGGCTGCTGCTTGGCGGAATTACCGGGCACAAGGACTTCGCGCGCGAGACCGGGATCGTGGTCAAGCCCGCCCAAGCCACCAGGATCGCCGACGCGGTGGTGCGGGTGTTCATCGATCACGGAGACCGCACCGACCGTGCCAAAGCGCGCCTCAAATACGTGCTCGATGCCTGGGGCATCGAAAAATTTCTCCTTGCGATGGAGGAGAAGCTCGGCGGCAAGCTCGTTCGCGTTCCGTCCGCAGCAATGGCGCCGCGGCCTTCCTTCAACCGCGCCGCCCATATCGGCGTGTATGCGCAGAAGCAGCCGGGGCTCAACTGGATCGGCGTTGCGCTTCCGGTGGGAAAGCTGACGCCCGAGCAGATGCGGGCGCTTGCCGCGCTCGCGCGTGAGCACGGCGATGGCGACATTCGCCTCACCGTCTGCCAGAACCTCCTCATCTCAGGTGTTCCGACTGCGCAAGTGGAGAGGGTGGCTGCGGCGATCGAGGCGCTCGGGCTTCTGACCCGAGCCCACGCGGTCCGCGCAGGCCTCATCGCCTGCACCGGCAACGCCGGCTGCCGCCTTGCGCTCTCCAATACCAAGCGCCATGCGCAGGAAATTGCGGAATGGTGCGAGGCACGCGTCGAGCTCGACAGCGCCGTCAACATACACCTGACGGGCTGTCCGAACTCGTGCGCCCAGCATTACGTAGGCGACATCGGGCTCCTTGGCGCGCGGGTGCAGGTCTCGGACGACGGAGATACCGTGGATGGCTACCACATCCATGTCGGCGGCGGCTTTGGTCCGGACGCCAGCATCGCGCGCGAGGTCTATCGGGACGTCAAGGGGGAGGACGCGCCGAGGATCGTGGAGCGCATGCTCAAGGCCTATGTGGCGCATCGCGCCGATAAGGACGAGCCGTTCTTCACCTTCACGCGTCGCCACGAGCTCGAGACACTCAAGGCGATGTTCGAAAAGTTTGCCTAGAGTATGTCCCGCAAAATGGGAACCGGGGTGAAAAAGGACATGCTCAAACAAAAAGATAGAGCAGGATGGCGATTCGAAGATAAAGTCATCCTGCTGAGCCGCCTTCACCTCCTGCGCGCCTGATGCCTCGCGATTGCTGCTTGCACCGCAGCTTGCGACTCCGCTCCCGCACTCCCGTACTTGGACTTTGCATCGACGTAGCTCCAGTCGCGCAGCTCGTTGGCATTGCGCTGGAAATGCGGATGCACGTAGCGCGCCATCAGCTCGTAGCTTGTCTTGGTGGCGGGCCAGTCCGCCCAGTTATGCGCGAGGAGGAGGACGCCGCCGAAACCGCCTTGCGAGCCCTGCCACAGGCGCTCGAAATGACGGACGCAGTCTTCCGGGGTGCCAATGCAGGCGAGACCCGATGCCACGAGATATTCGGCCGGATCGCTCGTGATATCGGGCGGGATGATGGGAAAGGTCGCAACCTCGCTGAAGTAGCGCTTGAAGTCATCGAGCCCGAACTTGACGTCCGTGCGCGCCTGCTCGCGTGTGGCGGCCACGTGGGCGAAGGTGACGATGCGCCATTTGCGGCGGTCGGGCGACTTGCCATTCGACCGCGCGCTCTCTTCGTAGATGCCCCAGTTGCTGGCGTGCGCCTTGAGCGCCTCGTCCGAGGTGCCGCCGATCGAGAGCATGCCGATGCCGTGCCGGCCGGCCGCCAGCGCGCCCACCGGTGAGCGCGAGGAGGCGACCGCCATCTCCATCATCGGCTGCGAATAGCTCTTGAGCTGTAGGCGAGCCTCGCGCAGGTCGAACCAGTCGGTCTTGCGCGTGACCATGCCGCCCTGCATCAGCTCCACAATGACATCGAGCGCCTCGTCAAGCTTGCGCCGCTGGTCCTTCGCCTCAAGGCCCATCTTGACCGCGTCGTAGATCAGCGAGCCTGGCCCGACGCCGAACATGGCGCGCCCGCGTGTCATATAGTCGAGCTGCATCAGCCGGCCGGCGACCGTGAAGGGGTTGTGATACGGAAGCGAGACGACCCCAGTGCCGAGCCGGATATGGCGCGTGCGCTCGGCGGCGGCGGCAATGAACAGCTCGGGACAGGCGATGATCTCGAACCCCCCGGAGTGGTGCTCGCCGATCCAGGCCTCGTGATAATTGAGCCGGTCGAGGTGGATCAGAAGCTCCATGTCGCGATCGAGCGCGAGCAGCGGATTTTCGGCGAGCGCATGAAAGGGCGCGAGAAAGATGCCGGTTTTGAGGTACCTGTCGTTCATGGCGCAAACTCTACCGCACAACGAGCTGTTCGTCGCGCTGTTGTCGCAGTGCACGGGAGAACCACAAGGCAAGCGCCGGCAGCACCGCCGCGGTGGCGAGGAATAGCGGCACCGCGCCAAAGCGGTCGAACACCAGTGCGGCCAGACCGACCCCGAGCGTCTGCCCGAGATAAATCGCGGAGGAGAAGAGCCCGACTCCAGTCGCACGCGCCTGCGGCGTCATCTGGGTGGCATTGGTCTGCAGCGTGTTGTGGAGCGCGTAGAAGCCGAGCCCGATTGCCGTGACCGCAACTGGTGCAAGCCACCACGCCGTTTCCGCCGCCAGCAGCAGATAGGCGAGCCCGATGAGCACTCCGCCGAAAAGGGCGAGCCCGGACTGCCCGAACAGCTCGACGAGCTGCGCCACGGTGCCAGCATAGATGAGCCCGCCGATCCCGAATGTGCCCACGACCAGCCCGACCGCAGCGAAGCTCAGGCCGAAGCGCAGATGCAGATCAGCACCGACATAGGCGAATGTGCCCCACGCCACCGCCGCCTCGATGAACACCGCCAGGATGACCGTGCGAGCCCAAGAACTCTTCAGCACAATGGCATACTCCGCGAGAAAACCGTGCGCGCCGCTCTCGGTGCGGCGCGCCGTGCGCGTACCCGGATTGGTCAGGAGCTCGAATGCGAGCCCGGCCGCGGCGAGCGCCAGCATCGTTGCCAGCACAATGAAGACGTTGCGCCAGCCCATGAGCTCGCCGAGCACCCCGCCCGCTGCCTGTCCGAACAGCTGGCCGATGATCTGTCCGGACATGTAGCGCCCCAGCACCGGCTGGCGCCGCTCGTAGGGCGTGACGTCGCCGATATAGGCCATGGAAGTCGGGATGATCCAGCCAGCCGCAGCGCCGGACGCGAAGCGGGCCATCGCGAGCGAGGCAAGAGAGTGCGCTATCCCGCATAGCGCGACCAGCACGCTCGCGAGCGCGCACATCACCGCGACCGTGCGGTATTTGCCGAACCGGTCGCCCACCGGCCCGATGATAAGCTGGATGGAGCCATGGCTCACGGCGTAGGCGGCAACCACGATCGAGGCTTCGCCGACTGAAGTTCCGAAATCGGTTGCGATCTGCGGCAGGAGCGAATCCGTCACCCGCACCATGGCCTGGCTCGCAAAGCCGGCTCCCGCGAGCAGGACGATGGAGCGGGTAGGGACATCGTGCATGCGGCCGTGACTTCAGAAAATATTGAGGAACGTGGGGTGGGTTTTTTAAATCCGGCCCTTTTGCATCAACGAGCGCGGGTAGATGTAGGGCAGGTCGGTCGGGTGGCGTTGACAGTCTCGGTGGCAGCGGGCTTTTTACCGGAAATCGGCAGAACGCAGCATCATGATCGAGAAGACATACCGGCCTTCCGACGTCGAGGGACGCATCTACTCCGGCTGGGAGGAAGCGGGCGCATTTCGCAGTGGTCGGCCCGAGCGGCTCTCGGCGCGACCCTACTGCATTGTCATCCCGCCCCCCAATGTCACCGGCTCATTGCATATGGGGCATGCGCTCAACAACACACTGCAGGACGTGCTCGCGCGCTTCGAGCGCATGCGCGGGCGCGACGTGCTTTGGCAGCCAGGGACCGACCACGCCGGCATCGCCACCCAGATGGTGGTCGAGCGGCAGCTGATGGAGCGCCAGCAGCCAAGCCGGCGCGCGCTCGGGCGCGCGAAGTTTCTTGAAAAGGTGTGGGCTTGGAAGGCGCAGTCCGGCGGGACCATCACCACGCAGCTCAAGCGCCTCGGCGCCTCCTGCGATTGGTCGCGCGAGCGTTTCACCATGGACGAGGGCCTCTCGCGCGCGGTTCTCAAGGTCTTTGTGGAGCTCTACCGCGCCGGCCTCATCTACAAGGACAAGCGCCTGGTCAACTGGGACCCAAAGCTGCTCACGGCCATATCGGACCTGGAAGTACAGCAGGCCGAGGTCAAGGGTCATCTCTGGTTCATCCGCTATCCGCTTGAAGGCGCAACCTTCAATTTGAACGATGCTTCGACCTTCATCACCGTGGCAACGACGCGGCCCGAGACGATGCTCGGCGACGTCGCGGTCGCAGTGCATCCGGATGACGAGCGCTACAGGGATATGGTCGGCAGGCACGCGATCCTGCCGCTCGTCGGGCGCCGCATCCCGATCATTGCCGATGCCTATTCCGACCCCGAGAAGGGGACCGGGGCCGTGAAGATCACGCCGGCGCACGATTTCAATGACTTCGAAGTGTGGCAGCGGCACAAAAATGATGAGCTAAAAGACTACAATGCGATCAACATCTTCGATCAGGAAGCTCATCTTCTTTTGTCGCCGAACCCGGATTTCAAGGTGAATGTCGTTGACGCGTTCATTGCGCAGATTGATCAAACGATCTCGGATCTCAACGGCGAAGATAGATTTGTCGCGCGCAAGCGAATCGTGGCAGCGCTTGAGCGCTTAGGCCAGATCGCAAAAATAGAGGCGCACACTCACACGGTGCCGCACGGGGATCGCTCCGCCGCCGTCATCGAGCCGTTTCTGACCGATCAATGGTACGTCGATGCCAAGACCCTGGCGCAACCGGCGATGGCGGCCGTGCGCGAAGGGCGCACCGTGTTTGTGCCGCGAAATTGGGAGGCGACCTATTTCAGCTGGATGGAGAACATCCAGCCCTGGTGCATCTCCCGCCAGCTGTGGTGGGGCCATCAGATTCCGGCCTGGTACGGCCCGATGAAGGACAGCGTCGGCTACAACTATGCGAGTTGGCGGCCCTTCGTCGCAGAGAGCGAGGCGCAGGCGCTGGCCGATGGCGCGCGTCACTACGGCCTGCCGACGCATGTGGAAGAGAGCGAGAAGGCCGCGGCCGATTACGGAACAAGCCATGCCGAACGGCTGGATTCAGTCCCGCTCTGGCGTGATGAGGACGTGCTCGACACCTGGTTCTCCTCCGCGCTTTGGCCATTCTCCACCCTGGGGTGGCCGGACGAGAGCAAGGAGCTTGGCCGCTTCTACCCCACTGACGCGCTGGTGACCGGGTTCGACATCATCTTCTTCTGGGTCGCCCGCATGATGATGATGGGCCTTCATTTCATGCAGGAGGTCCCCTTCCGCACGGTCTACATCCACGCGCTGGTGCGCGATGAGCGCGGCGCCAAGATGTCAAAGTCGAAGGGCAACGTCATCGATCCGCTCGCGGTCATCGAGGAATACGGGGCGGACGCGCTTCGCTTCACTCTCGCCGCCATGGCCGCGCAAGGGCGCGACATCAAGCTCTCCACCCAGCGTGTTGAGAGTTCACGCAATTTTGCAACCAAGCTGTGGAATGCCTGCCGCTTTGCCGAGATCAACGGCTGTACCACGGTTGCGAGCTTCGATCCGGCCTCCGCGAACGAGACGCTCAACCGCTGGATCGCCCACGAGACTCAAAAGGCAACGCGCGAGATCTCCGGGGCGATCGAAGGCTACCGCTTCAACGAGGCGGCCGGCGCCGTCTACCGGTTTGTCTGGAACGTTTTCTGCGACTGGTATCTCGAGCTGGCTAAGCCGTTGCTGCAGGGCGCTGACGGGCCCGCCAAGGAGGAAACGCGTGCCATGACGGCCTGGGCGCGTGACCAGATTCTGCGGCTCCTGCATCCGTTCATGCCCTTCGTCACCGAGGAGCTGTGGGGTGTGACAGCTCCGCCCCAGGGCAGGAGCACGCTGCTTGCGCTCGCGGACTGGCCACGGCTTGATGGGCTCGACCAGCTGGAGTCGGAGACCGAGATCGGCTGGGTCATCGATCTCGCGACCGCCGTGCGTTCCGTGCGGGCAGAGATGGGCATCGTAACCGGGGTCGCGATTCCGGTGGTGCTGGTGGCGCCCGCGCCGGCGACACGCGCGCGGGCAGAGCGCTGGCAGGAAACGGTCGGCCGCCTCGCGCATATTTCGGGCATCACCTTTGCGCCGAGCGCACCGCGTGGCGCCGTGGCGCTCATCGTGCGCGGGGAGACCGCCGCGCTGCCGCTTGCCGGCGTCATCGATTTCGTGGCTGAGAGGGCGCGTCTCGAGAAGGAGATGGCGCGCGTCGATTCCGACATTGCGCGCATCGATGCCAAGCTCGGCAACGGCGATTTTCTCCGGCGTGCGCCCGAGGAAGTGGTCGAGGGCGAGCGCGAGAAGCGCGAGGAGGCCGCCGGCCGCCGCGCCAAGATCGTCGAAGCGCTGGAGCGGCTCAAAGGCGCGGCGTGACGACAGCGGTGTTTGGTCGCCCGCTTACCAAAAGGGCCTGCTCAGAAACAGCGAGCCTTTGAACCCATAGCGCCAGGGAGCGTCTGCGGCCTTGGTAATACCAATGCGCGGCCCGGCAACGACCGCGACCTTCTCCTCGCGCGCGCAGAGCGCGAAGGGCGGCAGGTCGAGCGCGAGCCCGTTGTGCGCGCCGGTGATGCCGAGTGCCTGCCCCAACCGCCCCGGGCCCGAGCATAGAAGCCGCTCCTCGCGGATGCCGCGCCGGCGACGCATCGCAGCGATGCCCGCCTTCGGCTCAAGCGCCCGGATCAGCACCGCGCTCGCCGAGCCCTCTGGCTCGCAAACAAAATTAAGGCACCAGTGGATGCCGTAAGAGCGATACACATAGGCGTAGCCGGGAGGTCCGAACATCACCGCATTGCGGGCAGTGCGACCGCCAAACGAGTGCGCCGCGGGATCAGTGTGATGATAGGCCTCGACCTCCACGATCATGCCGCCTGCGCCATTGAACAGGAGAGTCGCTCCAATGAGATCGGGCGCGACCTCATGCACGCTGTGCGCGAAGAAACGGCGACGAATCGGGCGGGACATCAAGCGATCGTGGGCAATATCTCAGAGCCTTTCGGCACCAGGAATCCTGCCCAGCGCGCGGTCGAATGTTCCGAGCGGCAGGTGCCCAGCCCTGCGGGCGATTTCGACAATCAGACAATCGGAAAATCCGAGTGCCGGTCGCTGTCGGTAGTGTTGCAACGCCTTCGAGACGACCTCAGGCTCCTCGAGCGTTAGCCGTTGGTGATTGAGCAGCATTTCGATCGCGGTAGCGATTGCGGAGTGGGTAAGGCCGTAGCCGGCTATGAGAACCCAGGTCGCTTCCGCCAATACGAGGTGCGACACCCAAGCACCCTCCTGAATGAACGCTTCGGCCGCTGTAACCTGGGTCGCGTCGTCGCGGGTCAGGAGGCGTACGAGGACATTGGTATCAATGGCGTGCACGGCGCGATTTTACATATTGGCGCAGCTCTGACTTCATTTCCTCGACCGTGTGGCTCTTCGGTGCTCTGCGCGGGAACAGCACCCGGTGAATGTCCTCGAAGCTGTAGCGCCCAGCGCGAGAGACGACGACTTTCTCGCCCTCCTCATGCCACTCCAGAATGGAGCCGGGGCGCAACCCGAGCTTGCGCCTCACCGTTGCCGGCACGGAAATCTGTCCCTGCGCCGTGAGCTTCGAACGAGCGATTGGCATGTCATTTACATTACCACGGTAATGAAGGAGCGGCAAATCAGTTTAGCCGGCCTGTGAAAGGAGCGCGCAGGCAGTCTGCAGGGCATGGTTTGAAGGCAAGCGAGGCTGCTGTAGCATGCGCCATCATGCGTGTTTTCCTCGCCGGCGCTACCGGCGCCATCGGCCGCCGTTTATTGCCGCTCCTTCTGCGCGCCGGGCACGCGGTGGTCGGGACAACGCGCTCCGTCGATAAGGCGAGGGAGCTCGAGCTTGCCGGAATCATGCCTGCCGTGCTCGACGTCTTCGACCGGCAAGCCGTCATCGACGCGGTGCGCGCGGCGCAGGCAGATGTGATCATCCATCAGCTCACGGACCTGCCCCGGCAGTTTGATCCCGCCCGCGTGCTCGCTGCGTACGCGCGCAACGCACAGATTCGCACCGAAGGAACGCGCAATCTGATCGCCGCCGCGCGCATTGCATCAGTGCGTCGTTTCGTCGTGCAGAGCATCGCATTCGCCTACCGGGAGGGCCGCGAGCCGCACACCGAGACCGAGCCCCTCAACCTCGACGACCCAATGCGCGCCGTCACCGTGCGGGGCGCGGTGGCCATGGAGCAGCAGGTGTTGGGGGATCCCGCTCTCGAGGGCATCGTCCTGCGCTACGGGCTTCTTTATGGCCCTGGCACCTGGTACGCCGCGGCCGAGCGGAAACCGGCGCTTCATGTCGATGCCGCCGCGCACGCGGCGCTGCTCGCGGTCACAGCCGGCAGTGCGGGAATTTACAACATTGCAGACGACGAGGGTCTGGTCGCGATCGATAAGGCGCGCGCGGCTCTGGGCTTTGATCCACGATTTCGCCTCGACTGTGACATGGATTATTAACCATTCGTTAATTGTGTTGCGCACGCGCAACAAAGCTAAAACATTGATAGTCGAGCTCTATTGGGGCCCGAGGGGCGCCCCGATTGGGAGCCAGAATCCCCAGGTTGAGATTCGAATCGGGAACGAGGCTTCCAGGCCTATGTTCTCAGGGGCAGGCTTGCAGATGGACGCCCGGCTTGATCGCACGGCAAAGTTGCCCGGTGGGAATGCGACGCTCGGCGTGAAATTTATCGCGCGCGTCACGCTCTCCATCGCTCGCGACATTGTGTCCCTGCCGGCGCGGAAGAACGCCGCCGGGGCAGCCCGCGCCGGGATCCGCTCGACGGGAGCGGCACAGCATCTGTCTGCAATTGCACAAGAATGTGGTCCGTGCCTCGGTGGCGCCAACGCCCCCGAAAGCTCAAAAAGAACCGCACGCAGCACCGATTTGCAGGCGATCGGCCGTTATATCGCCAAAGATGTACCCGAAGGTGGCGCCGTTCCGCTTCCGCGGGAGGCGTTGCTCGACGACGGATGCCTGCATGGCGGGCTCGTGTTTGCCAGGGGACAAACCCTCGCCGAGGACCTCAAGGAGGTGAAGCGGAGCAAGGACCAGTTCGTGGTCCACCCCGGCGAAAGGCTGCCCCCCGCCATGGGCGGCATCGTCGGGCACTGTGGCAACCTCGCGCAGCAATGCGCGATCGTTAAGGTTGCCGGGATGGCGGACTTGAAATCTCCCGACGCGGCGCGCTGCTTTGACGGGGAGGAAGCGTGCTTCGAGGTCGTCAAGAATAAACGTTACAGGGAAGGCGAAGTGCTCGTGATCCGTTACGAAGGGCCGCAACGCGGCCCCGGGATGCGAGTGAGCTCGCGACCGGCGCAATCCCTCATTGGCGAGGGATGGGCGGAAAGGTCGCTCTCATTACCGAGATGGAGCACCGTCCGGCAGGTCAGTCGCACGCACACCGGCGCTGGGATCCATTCCAGCACGGCAAGGAAGGTGTGCCATGCGCGGAACTAAAGCCGCGCTGAGCATCGGATTGCTCGCGATCGCAATCGGGCTGTCGCCCGCCATAAGCTTTGACGGGACGCGCACTCCCGGAGACGCAACCGTAGCTGTGCCATTGCCGGGCAGCCCCGTTAATCGCAGCGCCGATGATCTCGGAAGCGCAACGCCGCTCGCGCCGGTCCCGCTGCCGCCTGGCGCCATCGGCCCACGGCAGGCGGCGCCTTCGCCTTATGAGGCCTTCCGCTCGGGGACGCAGGCGTTGCGCCAAGGTAGAACGGATCAGGCCATCGCTGAGCTCGAATATGCCGCCGAGCAGGGGGTGCCCGGCGCCATCTGGAAGCTGGGCCGCATGTATGCGGACGGGGACGGCGTGGCAAAGGACAAGGCGCGCGCCTACGAGTATTTCCGCCGTCTGACCATGATGTACGGCGACGACAGCTCGGACGTCCCCCACGCACGGTTCGTGGCCAATGCATTCGTCACGCTCGGGCAGTACTATCTCGACGGGCTACCGGGCGTGCTCAAGCCTGATCGGCACCTTGCCCGCGAAATGTTCCGCTACGCCGCGACCTATTACGCCGATCCTGAAGCGCAGTACTATCTGGGGCGGCTCTATCTCTTCGCAGAGGGAGCCCAGCAGGACGCCATTCAGGCGGCGCGCTGGCTGCGTCTTTCGGCGGAGAAGGGCGATCACAGGGCACAGGCTCTGTTGGGTGAGATGCTGTTTCGGGGCGACCAGATCTCGCGGCAGGCCGCGCGGGGCCTGTTCTGGCTGATCCTTGCCAAGGACAGCGCCGGTCCGGACGAAGGCTGGATCACCGAGATGTATTCGAGCGCCATCGCCAAGGCCAATGAGGGCGATCGGACGCTCGCGCACAAATATCTCGAAGACTGGCTGAAAAGGCGCCAATAGCGCTGCTGCGACGCAGCCCCTGTGTCTCCGGCGCCACAGGCCGTGCCAAATCGGCCGGCAACGCGAGTGGCGCAATGGATTCGAATCTCGTGGAGGCGTACCCTAGTCCCAAATGAGCACACGTCCTTCCATCTGGCAGGCGTCCTGCGCGGCTACGATGACGCTCGCGTTCGTGCTGGCGTCGCCGATGCACACGTCCGCGCTTGCCGCCGATCTAGGGGTCGCGCCCATCTACCGGCCGTTTGCGCCGGTGGCCAACTGGACCGGCTCTTACTTTGGCATTTCCGGTGGCGGCGCTTGGGGCGACTCGGTGGTTCACAATGACTTCACCGGGGCAGACCAGACACCCCATTTCGATCTCCACGGCGGACTTGTGGGCGTGACTTCTGGCTTCAACGTCCAGAATCGCAATCTGGTCTACGGGTACGAAGGCGATACATCGATCACGAGCAAGCGCGGCAGCGCCTTCGATTTTCCGCCCGCCGCAGGCTTCAGCACCGAAGTGAAGGAGCCGTGGCTATCCACCTTCCGCGGCCGTGTTGGATACGCGCAGAGCAACTGGATGGTCTACGCCACCGCTGGCGGCGCATTGGCGAGCGTGCAGACAAACATCGTGGGACCGCCGGGTGGCGCGTCCGACCAGCATTGGCACTGGGGATGGACCGTGGGCGGTGGCATCGAGATGAAGCTCACCCACGACTGGTCGGCGAAGGTCGAATATCTCTATGTCGGTTTGCAGGACAAGTCCTACTTCAACCCGGCTCCGGGTGTCGCCTTTCCCAGCAATCAGCGCACCGCGCTCGATGACCAGATCGTCCGCGTGGGCGTCAACTACAAGCTGCCTTGGGGCATCCTCGACAGCTTCTACAAGCCGGGACGTTAGCCACCATCGTAGGGATAGGAACGTAGCCGGGATTTAGCGTGCGTCTGCGCGCGAATCCGGGAAGTGGCCCCCCGTTTCGCTTCGCTCAACGCGGGCTACGACGAGTACTTTCCGCCCGCTCCCTCCAGATCCAGATCGACCCACACCGGCACGTGGTCCGACGGCTTGTCCCAGTTGCGCACGTGTCGGTCTATTCCGCTTGCCGTGAGGCGGTCGGTGGCCTGTGGCGACAGCAACATGTGATCGATGCGAATGCCGTCGTTCTTTTGCCAGGCGCCCGCTTGATAATCCCAGAACGTGAACGGGCCGGGCCCGTCGGTCGCGGTACGAATGGCATCGGCCAGCCCGAGATTGCACAGCGAGCGGAATTTGCTGCGCGTGCGTGGCAGGAACAGCGCGTCGCTGACCCATTTGGCCGGATTGCGCGCGTCGGCTTCAGCCGGGATGACGTTGAAGTCACCCGCGAGCACCAGCGGCTCTTCCAGGAGCAGGCGCTCGTTTGCATAGCGAATAAGCCGGTCCATCCATCTGATTTTGTATGAATATTTATCGCTGTTCGGGGGATTGCCGTTGGGCAGGTAGATCGAGGCGAAGCGTAACGCGCCCACATTCGTCGAGACGACGGCCTCCAGAAATCGGGCGTGATCGTCGCCGTCGTCTCCCGGCAGCCTCGGGGTGACCTCATCGAGTGGGTATTTCGAAAGCACGGCGACGCCGTTGAAGGTCTTCTGCCCGTGCACCGCGACGTTGTAGCCCAAAGCCTGCAGTGGCTCGTGCGGGAAGGCCTCGTCCATGCATTTCGTTTCCTGCAGGCACACGATCTCCGGCGACCGGACGGAGAGCCACGCGAGCAAATGGTCCATCCTTTGCTTGATCGAATTGACGTTCCAAGTAGCGATGCGCATGCGGTTTGGTCAAAGGCGGGGTTCAGAATCTGCGACGCTGTCGATAATGGACCGTATCGCGAATTGTGCTAGAAGCGCTCCCTGGTATACCAGAAGGTTTCCCATGTGCGCGAATGGCTTGGCGGCCAAGTCTCGCCGGGCGGGCGGGTGGGCTATCCAGCAACCCCGATGAAGAAACGGACAATTTTTTTCGGAGGGGCCGCCCTGGTCGCTGCCGCCGCAATCGTGATCTCGATGCGCGCGGGGTTATGGCAAAGTGGCGCAGGTGCGCAAGCTCCGCGCCTGAATGCACCACCCGCCGTTGCCGTCGAAGTGACGACAGCCGAGAAGAAACTGGTCCCGGTGCGCATCGACGCCCTCGGTTCGGTAACCCCCATCGCGAGCGTGGCGGTAAAACCGCGCGTGGACAGCGAGATCGTCGGCGTTCACTTTCGCGACGGGGCGATAGTCAAGGCGGGCGACCTCCTGTTCACTCTCGACAGCCGCGCGATCGAGGCACAGGCCAAGCAGGTCGAAGGTCTGCTCTCCGGGGCCAAGGCAAATCTCGAGCAGGCCGAACGCGACGTGACGCGCTACACCGATCTCCTCGCCAAGAGCGCCACCACGCTTGTCACGCTGCAGAATGCCAGAACACAGGTGAATATCTGGCGTGCATCGGTCGACTCCAACACCGCGCAGCTCGAGAACCTGAGAATTCAGATCGACTACTGCGCCATCCGAGCGCCGATCACCGGACGCGCCAGCATGGCGTCGGTCAAGGTTGGCAATTTCGTCCGCCAAGCCGATACCGCCCCGCTTGCCACCATCATTCAGACGGCGCCGGTCTACGTGACCTTCGGATTGCCGCAGGCCTACCTGCCCGATCTGCGCGAGGCATTGGCCAACGAATCCGCAACCATCGAGGCGGTTATCCCGGGCGACCCGCGGCGCGCCGGGGGTCAGGTCACGATGATTGAGAACAGCGTTGACGCGCCAACCGGGATGGTGCCGGTTCGCGCCACCATGCCGAACGAGGACGAGCTGCTCTGGCCGGGCACGCTGGTGACGGTGCAGATGACGTTCCGCGAAGAGCAGGCGGTAACCGTTCCCTCGGCTGCCGTCCAGGTCAGCCAAACCGGCACCTACGTTTTTGCCGTCAGGGACGGGGTCGCCATTGTGGTGCCGGTCAGGGTGGCACGCGTATTCGGAGCCGAATCCGTGCTCGCAAGCGGCCTGGAGGGCGGTGAGACGGTCGTCATCAACGGGCAGCTTCTGCTCTCCGACGGCACCAAGGTCGCCGTGCGCGAGCGCAAGCCGGGATCATAGGCATGCAGCTTTCGGAGACCTGCATCCGCCGCCCGGTGCTCACGACGCTGGTGACCGCGTCCATCATCGTGCTTGGCGTCTTTGCCTATCGGCTGCTCTCGGTGGCGGCCCTGCCGGCGGTCGATTTTCCCACCATCAACATCATTGGGCAGTTGCCCGGCGCCAGCGCCGAGACCATGGCGGCCTCCGTTGCCTCCCCGATCGAGCGCCAGCTGTCCACCATTGCCGGCATCACCTCGCTGACCTCCTCCTCCTCGCTCAGCATCACCTCGATCACCATCCAGTTCGATCTCAACCGCAACATCGATGGCGCGGCGCTCGATGTGCAGACCGCGCTCTCGGTTGCCGCGCGCAAGCTGCCGGTCGAAATGACGATCCCGCCCGCTTTCAGGAAGGTCAATCCGGGCGACTTCCCGATCCTCTATATCAGCCTCAACTCGCAGACCCAGCCGCTGCACGTGGTCGATGAGTATGGCGAGATCACGCTGGCACAGCAGATCTCGCAGCTTCCGGGCGTCGCCCAGGTGCTGGTCTATGGCGCGCAGAAATTTGCCGTGCGGGTGCAGGTCGATCCGGTGGCTGCCGCGGCGCGCAACATCTCGCTCGAGGACGTGCGTTCTGTCGTTGCCAAGACCAATTCCAACACCCCGGTCGGCACACTCTATGGCCCCAAGCAGAGCGTGACGCTGACCGCCTCGGGCGCCATGGCCAAGGCGGAGGAGTACCGCAAGGTGGTCGTCGCCTACCGCAACGGTGCGCCGGTGTACCTCGAGCAGATTGCGCACGTCATCGACAGCGTCGAGAACGACAAGATCGCAAGCTGGTTCAATGACAGCCGCGCCATCGTGCTCGCCATCCAGCGCCAGCCCGACGCCAACACGGTGGCGGTGGTCGACCTGGTACGCGCCCGGCTGCCGCAGTTCCGTGCGCTGGTACCGCCCTCCATCAACATGGATGTGCTGATGGACCGCTCGATCTCGATCCGAGATTCCGTCGCCGACGTGCAGCACACGCTGGCGATCGCGGTCTGCCTGGTGGTGATGGTGATCTTCCTGTTCCTGCGCAAGCTCTCCGCCACCATCATTCCTACGCTTGCGGTTCCCGTCTCCCTGATCGGCACCTGCGCGGCGATGTACGTGTTCGGCTTCTCCATCAACAACATGACGCTGCTCGCGCTCACGCTCTCGGTGGGGTTCGTGGTCGACGACGCAATCGTCATGCTCGAGAACATCGTGCGCCACATCGAGGGCGGCATGCGCCCGTTCGAGGCGGCACTCAAAGGCGCGCGCGAGATCGGCTTCACCATCGTCTCGATCACCTTCTCGCTCATCGCCGTGTTCATCCCGGTACTGCTGATGGGGGGAATGGTGGGGCGTGTGTTCCGCGAGTTCGCGGTCTCGATCGCGGTGGCCATTATCGTGTCCGGGTTCGTCTCGCTCACGCTCACCCCGATGCTGTGCGCGCGCGTGCTCAGCTACCAGCACGAGGGCGAGAAGCAGAACATCGTGCTGCGCGCGTTCGAGACGATGTTCAAGGGCTGGCTGCGCGCCTACGAGTGGGCGCTCGACAAGGTGCTGGCCTACAAGTTCATCACGCTGATGGTGACCTTCGCCACCCTTGGCGCGACCATCTGGCTCTACATCATCATCCCGAAGGGCTTCTTCCCTACCGAGGACACCGGCTTCATCACCGCCTCCACGGAAGCGGCCTCCGATGTCTCGTTCGAGCAGATGATGGCGCTGCAGCGCCAGGTCTCTGCCATCATCCGCAAGGACAAGGCGGTCGATTACGCGAACTCCACCGTCGGCGCCGGCGGCCCCAATCCCACGCTCAATATCGGGCGCATGTTCATCGCGCTCAAGCCCAGGAAGGAGCGCGGCGAGAACTCGACCGCCGTGATCCAGCGGCTGCGCCGCGTCGCCAATACCGTTCCCGGCATCGCCGTCTATTTTCAGAACGTCCAGAACATCAATATCACCGGCCGCCTCACCAAGAGCGAGTTCCAGTATACGCTGCAGTCGAGCGACACCCAGCTGCTCTATGACATGGCGCCCAAGCTGCGCGACAAGATCGCAAGGATCGAGGGCCTGCACGACGTCACCACCGATCTCTACATCAGGAATCCGCAGGTCACGGTCGAGATCGACCGCGAGAAGGCGGCGGTCTACGGCATCACCATCGACCAGATCCGCCAGGAGCTGTTCGACGCGTTCGGTGCCCGCCAGGTCGCGAGCATCTATTCGCCCACCAACGACTATCAGGTGATCCTCGAGAGCCAGCCGCGCTTCCAGGTCGATCCCACGCAGCTCGAGAACATCTATATCAAGACCAATTTCAATACCGGCACCGGGCCGGGCGCCGGCGTGAACGGCAACGGCGTGCCTTCGGGTCAGTCCATCCCGCTGTCCATGGTCACCCGGCTCGTGCCCTCGGTCGGGCCGTTGCAGGTCAACCACCAGGGCAACCAGCCGGCGGTGACGGTCTCGTTCAACCTCGCGCCCGGTTTCTCGCTCGGGCAGGCGGTCGACGCCATTCGCGAGATTGAGCGCGACGCGGGTCTGCCGATCACGGTCAGCACCGGCTTCCAGGGCTCGGCGCAGGTGTTCCAGGAATCGCTCAAGGGCCAGGGGCTCCTCGTGCTGGCCGCGGTGTTCGCGGCGTATGTGGTGCTCGGGGTGCTCTACGAGAGCTTCATCCATCCGATCACCATCATTTCCGGCCTGCCTTCGGCGGGTGTCGGCGCACTGCTGGTGCTCATGCTGTTCGGCCTGGACCTCTCGGTCATTGCCATGATCGGGATTGTGATGCTGGTCGGCATCGTCAAGAAGAATGCGATCATGATGATCGATTTCGCCATCGAGCGCCGGCGCGTGGGTCTCTCGGCGCAGGCCGCCATCCGCGAGGCGGCGCTGCTGCGTTTCCGCCCCATCATGATGACCACCTTTGCCGCGATCTTCGGCACCTTGCCGATCGCGCTCGGCACCGGCGCCGGCGCCGAGCTGCGTCAGCCGCTCGGCGTTGCCGTGGTCGGCGGCCTGTGTGTGTCGCAGCTGCTCACGCTGTTCATCACGCCGGTGATCTACGTCTATCTCGACCGCATCGACCGCGTGCTTAAGCACCGGCTCGAGCCGCAGGTCCGGGAGGTGCCGGAGCACGCCGAGCGTCCGCCGGCGGTGGCGGCGGAGTAGGGGGGCTCGGCATCCGTTTGCGCCACCTCGATATCACTGGCTCGGCAGCATCCCCCTGAACACCAACTTCTGCATTCCCGCGGTGGTCTGGGCGAGATAGATGTTGCCCTTCGAATCCGTCGCGATGTGGTGGCCCGCTCCCAGAATGCCGGGAGGCTGGATCGAGCCCACCACGTCGAGCGTCTTGCGATCGACGACCGAAATGCCCTTGCCGCCGCCGACATAGAGGAATTGCTGCGCAGGATCGGCGGAGAACGCCAGGTTGCGCGCAAACGTGGTCTCGGTCCTGATCAGCTGCTTCACGAACTTGCGGTCGCTGGTGAACATCTGCACGCGCCGGTTCTCGCGATCCGCGAGATAGACCATTCCGTCGCTGGCGACGCGGATGGCATGCGCAACATTGAAATGCGCAGGCCCCTCGGCGTCCGGAAAGGTCTTTGGCGTCACGACTGCGCAGCTGTCCTCGCCGCCTGGTGGCTTGCCGAATGCGCCCCACATCCGCTTGAACGCGCCGGTATCCGCATCGAAGACGATCACCCGGTGATTGCCGTATCCGTCGGCGACGAACAACTCATTGGTGGGTGCGTGCACCCAGGCGTCCGCGGCACGATGCACGTTGACCGTATCGGCATCGCCCTTGCTTTGGTTGCTCTTTCCGATCTGCAGCACGAAACCGCCCTCGGGCGTGAATTTCAAGTACGCGTCATCGGCAACCGGTTTGAGCCCGGCAAGCCCCGAGGTCGGACAATTGTTTCCTCCGATCCATACGAAGCCCTTGTGGTCGATATGGATGCCGTGCTCACGCTCGGGCCAGTCATATCCGCTGCCCGCCCCGCCCCAGCCCTTGATGAATTTGCCGGCTGCGTCGAACACCATGACCGGCGGGGCGGCTCTGCCAGCGTCTTCAGGCTTGAGCGTGCGCGGACGGTGCAGCAGCCAGACGTTATCCTGTGCATCGATGGCGAAGCTCGATGCATCGCCGACCTTCCACTGCGGCGGCAGGTTTGGCCAGGCGCTGTCCACTTCGAAGACCGGCACCTGGCGCGCCTGCGCCGACGGCGATTGCGCAGCCGCGCTCGTTGCGAAAAGCCAAGTCGCCTGCACGGCAGCAGCGATAAGGAATCCAATTGGAGGAATTGCAAGACTGTTGCGTTTCACGGCTCGCTCCTGTCAGCCAAGCCTGCTTCGGACACCATAGATCGTACGCCGGATTGCGGTCAGCGCAATCCGGCAAATGCCAGGCCTCGCGAATCGAAGCATTGCCGGCTGGAGAGCTGCCTCAAGGTTTATCCCCGGGCTCAACAAGTCGCCTCCGCAACCGATCGAGACGCGAGCAGAACTCATCGACAGTGAGTACGGTCACGCAAGGGTCGGACTTGCCGATCGTGTGGATAAAGCGAGCCTCACCCGCGGCGGCAAGCGCATCGCGAAAACCGTGGACCTGCTCGAACAATGCATCGTAGGCCCGGTCGAGCAGCGCTTGATAGTCCTGCGATAATCGATCGTAGGGCCGACCACGCCACCACAGTGTACCCGTGGTGCTCCAGTTGTGTTTCCGACCGACGCTCTGGGCGACCGGGCCGGGCAGGCCGCACACCCGCTCCTGCTCGGTGAGATCCTCAATTTTCAGACTCTGCAAGAAGCCCTCCATCGACGCACAGCGGACAGCGTCGATCGCAAAAACATGCGGCGCGAAGTTGCTCAGCGAGCCGGCCGGATAGGGCGCCTTCGCTTTGATGTCGAGGGTGTCGGCCATTAGCAATGTTCCAAAGGCTCTCCCGCATAACGATGGCTATTATAGTGACTCCTGCTCGAATGGACCGAGTAGGGTGAACAAAATCGTCGGACGTGCGGTCTCCACGTAGGCACGCGGACAAGTTTACGCAGTCTGCGCAAGCTTGACTGCGTTGCGCGCACGATCCCCGCGCGCAAGCGGGGACAAGCTTTGCCCACGCGTAACGTGCCGTACATTGCGCGCCCTTGCCCAGGCTACGCGAGCGCGATTAGATTTCGTCGGGAGCCGCTCTAAATTGCCTCTTCAACCCTGGTAAGCCCAGAGAATTTCAGAGCAAGAAACGGAGTGCTCTCGCGCGCGCCCAAATGCGAAGCTCCCATCTTGCGGAGAAATTCATGATGCAGGCGAACCATGCAAAACGTATAGGCCTCATCGACGAGCACCAGAAGCGGGCGATAAGCGGTCTCGAATTTGTCCAGGGGCTTGTCGATGGCACCCTGCCGCTGAACCCGATGGCCGAGACCCTCGGCTACGATATCGTTGACGTGTGCAAGGGCCATGTCGTTGTCACCGCCGAAGCTCACGAAAAGCACTGCAACCCATTTGGGACCGTTCACGGCGGGCTTGCTGCAACCTTGCTCGACACCTGTATGGGGCTCGCAATCCTGTCATGCTCGACAAGGGCTTTGCGCAAACAACGCTTGAATTCAAAATTTCCCTCGTTCGATCGATAACCCTGCAATCTGGTTTGGTGAAAGCTCAGGGGAGGGTCATTTCGTGCGGCCGCCGTGTCGGCTTCGCCGAAGGCAACCTGAGCGACAAGGATGACCGCATCCTCGCTTACGGCACGGCAACATATCTGATTTTCGAGCACTGAAGTCTGGCAATATTTAAGGTAACCGCCCGACCTCCAGGACTCCGCATGAACGGGACCCCGCCGCAGAGCCGCGCAGTGCCAGGGACAGGACTCATGCCATGCAACAAAAATCCCATCATTCGACGACATCATCGGCGCGGGTGAGCAGTGTCGCTGGCACTTCGAGGCCGAGCGCCTCGGCGGTCTTGAGATTGATGAACAGCTCAATTTTTGTGGACTGCTGGACGGGCAAATTAGCCAGCTTTTCGCCCTTGAGTATCCGGCCGGTATAGACACCAACCCAGCGAAATGACTCCGTAAGACTTCCGCCATAACTCATCAGGCCGCCAGCGGCGACAAACTCGCGAAATCCGAAAACCGTGGGCACAGCATGGCGGAACGCGAGCCCAGCAAGTTGGGCACTCCGACTGAAGAAGAATGAATCTGAGCTGATTACGACCCCACCCGCCCCGAACTGGCGGGCGCGCGCGAAGGCGCCCTCGAAGTCCTGGTCGGTGCTGGCCTGCAAGACATGAAGTTGCAGCCCGCGGCTGCGGGCCGCCGTCTGAAGGTCTCTCGATTGGGTCTCGGCAAGATTTGGGCTGGTCGGATTGATCAACAGCGCAAGTGAAGTGGCAGCAGGAACCATCTCGTGCAGCAGCTGCAGCCACTTCGGCCCCACTTCCAGAGTCAGCGTGGTCGCCCCCGTAAGATTGCTGTCCGGCCGACTGAGGGTTGCGACGAGTCCGAGGTCGACCGGGTCACCCGCTGTAAAGAAAACGATTGGAATTGTTTTGGTGATCGCCTTTGCGACGAGAACCGAAGGGGTCGTTGGCGCAATAATTACCGCCACCTGACGGCGAACGAGATCGGCCGTCAATGCCGGCAGTTGATCATTACGGCCCTCCGCCCAGCGATACTCGACCAGCACATTCTGACCTTCGGCAAAGCCGGTCGATTTCAGGCCCAACCGGAATGCACGCAGTCGGTCTGCGTACGTATCGGGCGAGTCACTGCCGATAAATCCAATGGCGGGCAGGGGCGCCGGCTGCTGTGCGCGCACCGCGAGCGGCCACGCGACCATAGCACCACCAACGAAGGTGACGAATTTGCGCCGGTTGACCTGGTCGAGTTGCATTCGTTCCCCGAAGAGCCGAGAGCGGAAGAGGAGACTATGGAACGATCACTCGATCACCTCGTCGGCAAGCGACAGCAGGTTATCCGAGATCTTGACGCCGATTGCCCTCGCCGTCTTGAGGTTGATCACAAACTCGAATTTGGTCGCCTGCATGACCGGAAGCTCGCCGGGGTTGGCGCCTTTGAGTACGCGCCCGGTATAGCTGCCGACCATTCGATACACATCGGGGAAATTCAGCCCGTAGCTCATCAGCCCTCCGGCCTCGGCATATTCCCGAAAATGATAGATGGCTGGAGCCGCGTTTCGCTCGGCCAGCGCAACAATCCTGTTGCGCCGCGTATCAAAAAAGGGATTGGCGGCCACGATCAGCGCAGGAATGCGCTGTTGGCCGATGCTTTCGAATGCGGCCTCGATCTCCTGATCGGTATTGGCACGCAAGACGACGATCGGCAGGTTCATTGCGGCGGCCGCGCGCTGCACATCGGAGAGCTGGCTCTCGGCCTGCGAAAAGCCTGCATTCAGCAACAAGCCGATCGATCGCGCCTGCGGCATCAGCTCTCGCAGTAGTCCGAGCCGTTTCGGCTCCATCTCGTTGGTCAAGGTCGTAATCCCGGTGGCATTGCCGCCCGGGCGATTGATGCCGAGGGCGAGCCCCTGCCTCACCGGATCGCTGCCGAGCGCAAATACGATCGGAATCGTCGAGGTCGAGGCCTTGGCCGCCAGCGCTGAGGGCTCCCCGCCGGTGGTCGCGATGACGGTGACCGGCAACCGCACGAGCTCCGCTGCCATTGCCGGCAACCTCTCGTACTGTCGATCGGCGAAACGATATTCGATGATCACGTTGCGCCCTTCGACATAGTCGCTCTCGGCAAGGCCGCGCTGGAAGGCGGCAATCAGGTGGGACGTGTCGCCACGCGAGCGCGCGCTGAGATATCCCACGACCGGCATCGCCGGCTGTTGCGCGCGCGCAAGGAACGGCAGTGCCGCCGTACCGCCAAGGAACGCGATGAGCTCGCGCCGTCTCACGCGCCGCTCGCAAGCCAGGGCGCGGGTTCATGCACCGCAAACGTCATTCCAGCACCTCGTCGAGGAGCGCCACCACGTACACCCTACTACAGCGCACACCGTAGTGGATTCCAAGTAGCTTTGAGAGAGATGATCTGGCAGTGTGACGATATGATCTGCGCTGCAAAAGCGGCTGATGCGGCGGAGGCAGCCCGCCGCCGTGGACAGGGAGGCTTCAATGCATCGTGAGATGGTCGCAATGGTCCTCGGCATCGGAAGCATGCTTGCCGCACCGCTCGGGCCCGCGCGTGCGCAGGATTCCGCGCTGGGCGCGTTGGCGGTCGATACGGCGCTGCGCACTGCAGTGGAACGCAAGGACGTTCCGGGCGTGGCCGCGCTGATCACCGACCGCACCCGCGTGCTCTATCAGGGCGCCTTCGGCGTTGCGGATGTGTCGACCGGGAGCGCGCTCAAGCCCGACGCGCTGTTCCGTATCGCATCGATGACCAAGCTGGTCACGTCGATGGCGGCCATGCAGCTCATCGAGCAGGGCCGCTTCGGCCTCGACGATCCGGTGGAGAAATATCTGCCGGAGGTCGCGGGCCTGAAGGTGTTTGAATCTTTCGATGCTTCAACCGGCGCCTATCGGCTGCGCCCGGCATCGAGACCGCCAACGGTCCGGCATATTCTCACCCACACCTCCGGCCTGGGCTATCCATTCACCAGCGCGGTCCTGCGTGATTTCAAGGCGGCGCCCGGCGAGAGCTATCCGTTTGGCGGTCCCTTGCTGTTCGACCCGGGCGAACGCTGGCACTACGGCACCAGCACGGATGTGGTGGGCAAGCTGGTGGAGAAAGTGTCGGGCCAGAAGCTCGAGGACTATTTCCGCCAGCACATCTTCGACCCGCTCAAGATGCCGGATACCTCGTACAACGTGCCGCAGGAAAAGGGCTCGCGCCTTGTTGCCCAGCAACAGCGCGCGGGCGAGCGCATGGATGGCGCCATCGTGCTGCAGACGCCGCAGCCTCCACTCACCATAGCGGAGCCGGTCGGCGGCGGCGGGCTTGCCTCGACCGCCGACGACTATGGACGTTTCATGCGCATGCTGCTCAATGGCGGCGAGCTCGACGGGGTGCGCGTGCTCAAGGCCGAAACGGTAGCCCTCATGGGCCAGAACAACATCGGTGCGGTGTCGGTGCCGGCGCTCAAGACCGCGCTGCCGCGCAGCGCCGATTTCACCTTTATCGCGGATGGGCGCGACAAGTGGGGTCTCGGCTTCCTGATCACGACCGATCAGGTTCCCGGCAAGCGCTCGCCCGGAAGCCTGAGCTGGGGCGGCATCAACAACACTTATTTCTGGATCGACCCGAGCCGCGGCATCGCGGGGGTGATCCTGATGCAGTACCTGCCGTTCGCCGATGCCAAGGCGCTCGCTGTCTACGATGCGTTCGAGCGGGCTGCCTATCGGCTC
>Ga0306924_10001202_pt1 | contig 23459 bp, 22 predicted proteins | sample sta12Can44000111_FD_203756 | JGI IMG/M metagenome (GOLD analysis project Ga0306924, IMG submission 203756) | Lab enrichment of tropical soil microbial communities from Luquillo Experimental Forest, Puerto Rico - statanox.12C.anox.44.000.111 (v2)... | ecosystem: Environmental > Terrestrial >...
GACCTTCCTCCCCTGCGACGCGCACGGCGTCCGCCCCGACGCGCTCCGCGAGGCCGTCCGCCGCCGTCCGAAGCTCGTCTACCTCACGCCCACGTTCCAGAACCCGAGCGGCGTCTGCTACCCCGAGGCGCGCCGGCGAGAGGTGCGCGAGGCGCTGCGCGGCGCGGAGACGCTCGTCCTCGAGGACGACCCCTACCGCGACATTTGGTTCGACGAGGCGCCGCCCGCACCGGTGATGGCCGGGCACGATCCCGCGCGCTCCGTGTACCTCGGCAGCTTCTCGAAGACGGCCTGCCCCGGCCTGCGCGTCGGGTTCCTGCTCGGTCCGGCGGAGATCATCCGCCGCTGCGTGCTCGCGAAGCAGGCGACCGACCTCCAGACCAACACGCTCGGCCAGCACCTCCTCTTCGACCTGCTCGGACACCCCGGGTTCGCGCGCCACCTCGAGGGCCTGCGGCGCGAGTACCGCGCCCGGCGGGACGCGCTCGACGGCGGCCTGAAGGCGTCGCTCGCCGGGAAGCTCACCTGGAACCGGCCCGGCGGCGGCATGTTCCTCTGGGCGCGCCTCGCCGGCGGTGGCGACGCGGCGGAGCTCCTCACCCACGCGCTTGCGGAGGGGCTCGCGTTCGTGCCGGGCGGTGAGTTCCACCCCGAGGGCGAGGGGAAGGATGCGGTCCGGCTCAACTTCACGCACAGCGCGCCCGCCCGGATCGAAGAGGGCGTCGCCCGCCTGGCGCGCGCGTTCGGGCGCTGGGGGCGGTAGGGTCCGCGGCGGAGCCCCGGCGGCCGCGCCGCGGACGGGGCGGGCGCGCGGCGGCGGGAATCGTCCGCGGAACTGCGGGTTCCCGGATCAGGACGGTCGGCACGGCGCGCGCACGGGAGGCGGGGCGCGCCGATCGCGGCGCGTCCCGAGGAGGTCACCCGTGCCCGCCCACGTCGCCGCCGTGCTCTCGATCGCGCTCCTGTCCGTGCATGCCCGCGCGTCCGTTCCCTGGGACGACGGCGTGCGCGCCGAGCTGGACGAGGTGGAGGATCGAGGCGCGGCCGACGCCGAGCTCACGCCGGAGGCGCTCCTCATCCAGGCGGATCGCGATCGCGTCCTCCTGGAGGACGAGCGCGACGCGCTGGAGTAGGGCCCTCCGCTACGACGCGCGCGGCGGCGCCGGGGACGACGACGCCGGCGGATGCTCGTCGTGCGCCGCCGGGGACGGCGTCTTGACGTCGTCCGGCTCCTCCGCGCGCCGTCCCGCACGCACGGCCGCGGCGGCCGCCACGACCAGCGCCGCGGCCGCGACGAACCGGGCACCGCGATCGAGCGCGTGCCGGAGCGACCCCGTGGCCAGCTCGGACGCGAAGAGGACGCCGGCTCCCGACACGGCGAGGACGAACGCGGCCGCGAGCGCGCCGCGCGCGAACGGCGCCCTCCGCCGGATCGTGGCGAGGCGGAGCCCCGCCGCGATGGCGAGCGTGGCGCCGGAGAGGAGCAGCGCGGCGCCCCACAGCGCGGAGGTGAGCCCAGCGAAGTCGAGCGCGGTCATGACGCCACCTCCTCTGCCCGGCAGGCGTCCCAGAACGCGGCCAGGTCCGCGGCGAGCGGCGACTCGAGGCGGACCGGCGCGCGGGTTTGGGGGTGCGGCAGCTCGAGCCGCCAGGCGTGGAGCGCGTGGCGCGGGAGGCGCAGCAGGAGGCGATCCTCGTCCGTCATCGCCCGCCGTGTGAAGCGGTCGAAGATGGTCTCGTCGGGGCCGTAGATCTTGTCGCCCACCATGGACAGCCCGGCATGGAGGAGGTGGGCGCGGATCTGGTGCTGGCGACCGGTGCGCGGACGGCAGGCCAGGAGCGCGACGCGGGCGCCGTCCGGCGCGGTGCGGTGGCCGAGGACCTCGAAGTCGGTCACGGAGGGGAGCCCGCCGGGGTCGACGTGCATCCGCACCCGCACCGCCGACGCACCGGAGAGCCGCAGCGGCGCGTCGACCGTGAAGGCGCCGGACGCCGGCGCGCCGAGCGCGAGGGCGAGGTACGTCTTCCGGACGCGAGCGTGGGCGAAGTCGCGCTTCAGCCGCGTGGTGTGCTCGGGGGCAGTCCCGCACGCGAGGAGCCCCGACGTCTCGCGATCGAGCCGGTGCGCCGGGTCGACCTTCCGCTCTGGAAAGCGCGCGCGGGCGAGCGCCGTGAAGGTGTGGGCCGAGTAACGCGCGGTGGGGTGGACGGGGAGCCCGGCCGGCTTGTCCACGACGAGCAGCGCGCCGTCGTCGTGCACGACGCCGAACTCGAGCGGCGTCTCGGGCTCCGGCTCCGCGTCCTTGAGGAGCGCGAACGCGAGGCCCGGCGTGACCCGGGTCGAGGGCTTCAGCCGCCGCCCGCCCTCCGCCTCGAGCCGGTGGGCGATGAGCCGCTGCACGCGCTCGCGCGAGAGCCGGCGGATCTTCTCCTGAAGGTAGCGATCGAGCCGCCACCCGGCGTAGTTCGGCTCCACCGTGAAGCGGATGCGGACGACCTCGGCCACGGCGCGAACATAACAGACGGCCGGGCCGCCGCCCCGCCCCTCCAGGCGGCCGCGATAGAAAGCCGGCGCACGCGCGTAGAGGGACAGGCGCGGCACGAAGCCGTGCGACCACCCTGGAGGAACCCGCATGCGCCCCAATCCCACCCTCTCCGTCTGCACCCTGGCCCTCGCCCTCGCGGCCTGCGCGGGCAACCAGGCCGCCAAGAAGTCGACGACGGACGTGATCGACGGCGCCCAGGCGTCCGCCCCTGCGCCCGCCGCACCCGCGACCCCGGAGGTCGCCCCCGGAACCTGCCACGCCGACCAGGACTGCGCCTCGGGCGAGGTCTGCAGCTCCGGCCGCTGCGCCGCCGCCCCCGACTGCGCGCTCCTCCGCGTGGCGTTCGCCTTCGACTCCTCCCAGCTCGACGAGCGCGCGATGCAGGCGCTCCGCACGAGCGCCGAGTGCCTCTCGAAGCGGCGCACGGCGTCGGTCCTCGTCGAGGGGCACTGCGACGAGCGCGGCACCGCCGCCTACAACCTCGCCCTCGGCGCCCGCCGCGCCGACGTCGTGAAGCGGTACCTCGCCGAGCTCGGCGTGAAGACTCCCATCGAGACCGTCTCGTTCGGCTCCGAGCTCCCCGCCGCGCAGGGCACGGGCGAGAGCGCCTGGGCCCAGAACCGCCGCGCCGAGCTCCGCCGCACCGGCGAGACGCGCTCGGACGGGAAGGTCTTCGGGGCGCCGTAGGCGTCGTCCGGCGGGTGAGTGGAACGAGGGGCTGCGCCCCTCCCCACTCGCTCGCCGGGCCTAGTGACCGCGCGCGCCGGCATTCGCGGGTTCGCGCGCGGTCCCCGGCGGGCTCCCTTCGCTCGCCTGCGCGCGGCCGAACCACGCCATCGCGCGTCACGCCGCCAGCAGCAGCTCCCGCGCGACCCGTCGGGCCGCCGCGCGCGCGTGGCCGACCTGCGCGTTGACGGCGGCGTAGCTCCTCCCGAGGCGGCGAGCCGCGTCGCCGATCCGCTCGCCGTGAAGGTCGATCCGGACGAGCGCCTCGGCGTGCGCGGGGTGGAGCGGCCGGAGGACACGCGCGAGGTCCTGCGCGGCCTCCGTCCGGCGGCGGTCGACGTCGCTCGCCCCGTCGCCCCACTCGGCGCGGAGCCGCTCGTCGAGCCGCGCGCGCCGGACGCGGGCCCGGAGCTGCGTGAGCGCAGCGTTCCGTGCGATGACGCCGAGGAGCGCCTCGGGCGTGCCGCGCGCGCCGTCGAAGCGCGGGAGACCGGACTCGAGGAACGCGACGAGCGCGTCTTGCGCGCGATCCTCGACGTCCGGGTGCGTCGGGGGGAGCCGGAGCACGGCCGCGGCGGCCCGCCGCGCGTGATCCCGCAACGCCTCCCATCGGGCGCGCTCGGCGCCTGAGGTGAGACGGCCACCGCGGTCGACGCCCTGACACCGTTGACGACCCTGCGCCCGACGGTCGGGCGCGGGCTCGAGCTCGTCGCTCGGAAGATGGCGTTCGAGACGCATCGGAGACCTCCGCGGGGGCTGGGGTGCCCGCCCCTCTCCCCCGGAAACGCCACCGACCGCCCAGGCGGCCACCCGCCGCGGGGGTCGAAGTCGCGCAACCGGCCGTGCGCACGATCGTTTTCGCCCGACACGCGCGTACACGCCCGGCCTCGACCGGCCGGCGCCCGCGTCGTACGCTCGTCGCTCCGACGATGAACGAGGCGAGCGAGCAGGCGGGTGTGCCGATCGAGCGGCTCGTGGCGGAGGCCTACGACGAGCTGCGGGATCGCGTCCGGGCGATGAGCCGCGGCGCGCCGCCGACGCTCGCCGGCACGGCGGGGCTCCACACCGCGCTCGAGCAGCTGCTCCGCCGCCGCGCGACGTTCCGCGACCGGCGCCACTTCACCGCGTACTGCCTGTTCCTCATCCGGCGGCTCTGGATCTCCCGCTGGCGGGCGACCGCGCGCCGCGCGCGCCGCGAGGCGGCCGCGGTCCTGCCGGTGCTCACGCTCCTCGCGGGCGAGCCGGTCGCCGCCGCGTCCGAGGACGCGATCGCCGTCCTCTCGCTGGTCGAGCGGTTTCGCGCGGACCGGCTCGTCGCGCGCCGGCGCCGGATCGCGCGCGCCGTCGAGTTCCACCTCGTCGCCGGGTTCACGCAAGCAGAGACCGCCGAGCTCCTCGGCGAGTCGAAGGCGATGGTCCAGCAGCGGATCGCGTTCTTCCTCGCCTGGGCGCGGCTCGCGATCGCGCCGGACCTCGCCCTCGTCGAGCGGGCGATCGCGGCGGCCGAGCTGGACGCGCGGCTCGCGCGCGGCGGCGCGATCGCCGAGGCGGCGCGCCGGTTCTACCTGGGCGGCGCCCCGCGCGGCGAGATCGCCGCGGCGCTCGGCGTCACCGAGGGGCGCGTGGACCAGGACCTGCGCCTGTTTGCGGCGTGGGTCGCCGCGCGCGAGGCGAACGGCGGCGTCGCCGCCGGGGCGGAGCGCTGATGGCGATCGGAGCCGACCTCGTCGTCGAGGTGCTCCTCCGCCACGAGCGGAGCGAGTGGGGCCGGCTCGTCCCGGAGCTGTGCGGCGGCGACGCGGAGCTCGAGCGGCTCGTCCGCGCCCTCCTCGCCCACTACGACCGCCCCGACGCACCCCTGCCGTCCGGGCCGTTCCCGGTCGCGCTCGGGCCGTTCACGCTCGAGCGCGAGCTGGGCGCGGGCGCGCACGGCAAGGTCTACCTCGCGCGCCGGCCGCCGCTCGACGGCTACGTCGCGCTCAAGCTGCTGCGGCCCGGCCCGGGCATGAGCGAGTTCGTCGAGCAGGTGCGGCGCGAGGCGGGGCGCGCCCGGCGCATCCCGAGCGCGAACGTCGTGGCGGTGTTCGACGCCGGGCGGATCGAGGGCGGCCCCTTCTACGTGGAGATGGCGGTCTGCGCCGACCCCGACGAGGAGAGCCCCGGCTCGATCCGGATCGGGCGCTCGTTGCGCGAGGCGCAGGCGGGGCTCGCGCCGGCCGAGGCGGCGCGGATCGTCGAGGACCTCGCCCGCGCCGTGCATGCCGCCCACCGCACCGGCGTGGTCCACGGCGACGTGAAGCCGGAGAACGTGCTCCTCACGCCGGAGACCCGGCGGGTGATGCTCGCCGACTTCGGCCTCGCGACCTCGCTCGCGACGCGCGCGGCGGCGGCGCGGGTCGCGGCCGGCACCGTGGCGTACATGGCGCCGGAGCAGTACCGCGACCGGCTCCCGCCCACCGAGGCGTCCGACGTCTACACGCTGGGGGGAACCCTCTACTTCCTCCTCTCCGGCGCGCCGCCGCACGGCGGGCGCGAGAGCGGCGACGACGCCGCGCCGCCGCCGCTCCCGCCGGCGATGCCGCCGCGGCTGCGCGAGATCGCCATGCGCGCGCTCGCGCCCCGGCCCGAGGATCGCCCGCCGTCCGCGGGTGCGCTCGCCGACGAGCTCCGGCGCTTCCGGGCGCTCGAGCCCACCTGGCACGACCGCCGCTCGCCGTCCCGGCGCGCGCTCCTCTTCGCGCGCCGCCACGCGCGAGAGCTCGCGGCGGCCGCGGTCGTCCTCGCCGTGCTGCTGCCGCTCGGCGTCGCCGGCTACCACTTCTTCACCGGGCGCGTGGTCGAGCTCGCGCGGCGGGAGGAGGCCCTCCGCGTCCGCATCGAGGAGCTCGACCGCTCCCGGCGCGACCTCGACGACGAGATCGCCCGGCTCGAGGGGGCGGCCGACGCGAAGCAGAAGGAGCTGGCGCGCGTCGAGTCGCGCCTCCAGCAGCTCCCGAAGCTGGAGCAGGCGCTCGGCGCGGCGCGCGAGGGAACGGCGGCCGCACAGGCGCAGGCCGCGCGGGACGACACCCGGGCGCGCGAGGCGTCGGACCGGGCCGCGTCGCTGGACGCACAGCTCCAGGCGGCGCGCGAGGCGCTCGCGGCCTCGGAGGATCGCGAGGATGGCGCCGTCGAGCGCGCGGGGCGCGCCGCGGGCGAGCGCGACGAGGCGCGCCGCCGGATCGCCGAGGTCGAGGGGCAGCTCCGCGCGGCGGAGGAGCGGCGCGCGGCGCTCGAGCGCGAGCTCCGCGAGCGGGACGTCGCGCTCGCCACGCTGCGCGCGCAGGCGGAGCGCGAGGCGGCCCGCGCCCCGACGGTCGAGCGGCCGCGCGACGAGGCGCGCAGGTCCGAGCGCACCGCGACGCCCGCAGGGCACAAGCTCCCCGTCGAGGGTGCACCGCCGGCGCCATGACGCGCGTCCGCTCCGCCGGCCGCTCGCGTGTTTTCCGACGCGAGATCGATCGCTTGCGATGACTGCGGAGCGAGTGTCCCGCGGATCACGATTGACGCGATCGTCACCTTCTCGTACTTTGGCGCCCCGGTTTGAGACGCGTCGCGGTCATCATTCCGGCCCGGTTCGGAGCGCAGCGCTTTCCGGGGAAGCCCCTCGCCGATCTGGCAGGCAAGCCGCTCATCGCGCACGTCGTCGAGCGCGCGCGCGCGGCGCGCGGGGTCGACGTCGTCGCGGTCGCGACGGACGACGAGCGGATCGCGCGGGCCGCGGCGGCGGCGGGCGCCGAGGCGATCCTGACCGGCCCGGCGCCGACGGGGACCGACCGCGTCGCCCAGGCCGCGCGGAAGCTCCAGCCCGCGCCGGATCTGGTCGTGAACCTCCAGGGCGACGAGCCGCTCATCGAGCCCGAGGCGATCGAGACGCTCGTCGACGCGATGTCGGAGTCGGGTGCGAAGATGGGCACGCTCGCCCGTCCGCTCGACCCGGAGGAGCTCACGCGCGCGCAGGTCGTGAAGGTGGTCACCGACCTCCACGGGGACGCGCTCTACTTCTCTCGCGCGCCGATCCCGCACCGGCGCGCCGGCGGAAAGAGCCCGCTCGCGCGGGCGCATGTGGGCATCTACGCGTTCACCGCGGCGTTCCTGCAGGAGTTCGCTGCGCTGCCGCCGGGCGTGCTCGAGGTGGAGGAGTCGCTCGAGCAGCTGCGGGCGCTGGAGCACGGGCACCGGATCCGCGTGGCGGATACCGGTTACAAGGGGTTCGGGATCGACACGCCCGAGGATCTCGAGCGGGCGCGGGCGCTGCTCGCGGCAGGTCACAGCTAGGGTCACAGCTAGGAAGGAAGGGGGCACGGCGATGGTGAAGCGAGGCAAGAGGACCAAGTACCTGTTCGTCACGGGCGGCGTGGTGAGCTCGCTCGGCAAGGGCCTCGCGGCGGCCTCCATCGGCGCGCTGCTCGAGAACCGCGGGCTCGAGGTCCAGCACCTCAAGCTCGACCCGTACATCAACGTCGACCCCGGGACGATGAGCCCGTTCCAGCACGGCGAGGTCTACGTCACGGACGACGGCGCCGAGACCGACCTCGACCTCGGGCACTACGAGCGCTTCACCAGCGCCAAGATGACCCGGAAGAACAACTACACGACCGGGCGCATCTACCTGAACGTCATCCAGCGCGAGCGCCGGGGCGAGTACCTCGGCAAGACCGTGCAGGTGATCCCGCACATCACCGACGAGATCAAGGCGGTGATCCGCGAGGCGGCGGGCGGCGCCGACATCCTCATCGTCGAGGTCGGCGGCACCGTGGGCGACATCGAGTCGCTGCCGTTCCTCGAGGCGATCCGGCAGATGAAGTACGACGTCGGCGAGGAGAACGCGGTCTACGCGCACCTCACCCTCGTCCCCTTCATCGCCGCCGCCGGCGAGCTCAAGACGAAGCCGACGCAGCACTCGGTGAAGGAGCTCCGCGAGATCGGCATCCAGCCGGACATCCTGCTCTGCCGCTCCGACCGGGAGATCTCGCGCGAGATGAAGGACAAGATCGCGCTCTTCTGCAACGTGGATCCGTCCGCGGTCTTCACCGCCCTCGACGTGAATTCGATCTACGAGGTGCCGCTCGAGCTCCACAAGGAGGGGCTCGACGACAAGCTGGCCGAGCTCTTCAACATCTGGAGCCGCGCGCCGCGCCTCGAGAAGTGGGAGCAGATCGTCGAGAAGGTGAAGTCGCCGAGGCACGGCGAGGTCCGCATCGGCATCGTCGGCAAGTACGTGGAGCTGCACGAGAGCTACAAGAGCCTCAACGAGGCGCTCGTGCACGGCGGCATCGGGAACGACGTGCGCGTGAAGTGCGTGTTCATCGACTCGACGAAGCTGGAGGAGGGCGACCTCTCGAGCCTCGACCAGGTCGACGCGATCCTCGTGCCGGGCGGCTTCGGCGTGCGCGGCACCGAGGGGAAGATCCTCGCCGTCCGCCACGCGCGCGAGCACAAGATCCCGTTCTTCGGCATCTGCCTCGGCCTGCAGATGGCGGTGATCGAGTTCGGCCGCTCCGTCCTCGGCCTCGAGCGCGCCAACTCGCTCGAGTTCGACGAGGCGACGCCGCACCCGGTCGTCACGCTGATGGAGGGGCAGAAGGCCGTCTCGGACAAGGGCGGGACGATGCGGCTCGGGGCGTACCCGTGCGCGCTCAAGGAAGGGACGAAGGCGCGCGAGCTGTACGCGTGCGACCTCGTCCACGAGCGCCACCGCCACCGCTACGAGTTCAGCAACGCGTACCGGGCCCAGTACGAGGCGGCCGGGCTGGTCTTCTCCGGCGTGAACCCGGACCTGAACCTGGTCGAGATGATCGAGCTGAACAACCACCCGCACTTCGTGGGCTGCCAGTTCCACCCCGAGTTCAGGTCGAAGCCGTTCGCGCCGCACCCGCTCTTCGCCGGGTTCGTCCAGGCCGCCCGCGAGCACCGCGACCAGGCGAACCGTCAGCCGGGCGCGGCGGTGACGAAGCTTCCGGTGGGCAAGGCGTGACCGCGAAGGTCCTCGCCCGCATCGGCGGGCACGCGGTGGGGGACGGGCAGCGGCTCCTCCTCATCGCGGGCCCGTGCGTCATGGAGTCGGAGGCGCACGCGCTCCACCACGCGCGCCGGGTGAAGGCGCTCGCCGAGAAGCACGGCCTCGCCGCCGTGTTCAAGGCGAGCTTCGACAAGGCGAACCGCTCGTCGGGCAAGAGCTACCGCGGCATCGGGCTCGAGCAGGGGCTCCGGGCGTTCGAGGCGGTGAAGCGCGAGACCGGGCTCGCGTGCACGACCGACGTCCACGAGGCGTGGCAGGCGGAGCCCGCGGGGCGCGTCGTCGACCTCCTCCAGGTCCCGGCGTTCCTCTGCCGCCAGACCGACCTCGTGATCGCCTGCGCGACGCACGGGAAGAGCGTCTCGGTGAAGAAGGGGCAGTTCCTCGCGCCGAGGGACATGCGCCACGCCGTCGCGAAGTGCCGCGAGGCGGGGCAGGAGAACGTGCTCCTCATCGAGCGCGGCGCCACGTTCGGCTACGGGAACCTGGTCGTGGACATGCGCGCGCTCGTCCAGATGCGCGAGCTCGGCGTCCCGGTCTGCCTCGACGCGACCCACTCGGTGCAGCTCCCCGGGGGCGGCGGCGACACGACCGGCGGCGACCGGCAGTTCGTCGCGCCGCTCGCGCGCGCCGCCGCGGCGGTCGGCGTCGACGCGCTCTTCATGGAGATCCACGAGGATCCGGCGCAGGCGAAGTCGGACGGGCCGAACTCGCTCGACTTCCCCAGCGCCGATCGCGTGCTCGCCGACGTCCTCGCGATCCGGAGCGCGCTTGGCCAGCCGTAGCGGGCAAGCGGAACTGCTCGCCCGCGCCGCCCGGATCCGGCTCGTCATCCTCGACGTCGACGGCGTCCTCACCGACGGCCGGCTCTACTACGGGCCGGACGGCGAGGCGCTGAAGGCCTTCGACGTGAAGGACGGGCACGGGATCGTGCTCCTCCGCGAGCGGGTGGACTTCGCCGTCATCTCCGGCCGCCCCGGGCTCGCCTCTCAGCGCCGGCTCGAGGAGCTGCGGTTCAAGCACCTCATCTTCGGCGAGCGGGACAAGCTCCAGGGCTACGCGCGCCTCGCCCACCTCGGCCTCCCGGACGACGCCGTCGCGTACATGGGCGACGACGTGAACGACGTCCCGCTCCTCCGGAAGGTAGGCCTCGCCGCGTGTCCCGCCGACGCGCGCCCCGAGGCGCGCGCCGTCGCGCACCTCGTGACGGAGGCGCCGGGTGGGCGCGGCGCGGTGAGGGAGCTGTGCGATCTGATCCTCCGCGCCCAGACGCCCTGATCGCGCGCGGCGGCCGACCTCGCGAGCGCCGCCTGCTCGGCTGCTCTCGAATTCGCCATCCGGGGGCACCCGGATGAGTGGGTCTGGATGCACGAGCGCCGGAAGACCCGCCCCGAAGACGTCGCGGCCGAGGCCCCGCTAGCAAAGCCGGTGCCGAAAACCGCTGAGCTTTCGAGCCGGTAGCGCGCGGCTTCCTACGCTCGAAAGGAACGGGTTATAGCAAAGGGTGTGCCCGTCGATCGGGCGGGGAAAGAATGCTACTGTTTCAACGGTTTTGGACACGGACGGCGGCGCTCGTCGCGGTCGCGGTCTGCGCCTCGGCGACGCCGGGGTGCCGCGCCAGGCAACCCACGGAGGCAGAGCCGGTGGTCCCGGAGCTGAAGCTCGAGCAGGTCCGATACCGCGTGTACCGGGGCGAGACCCTGCGCGTCTCCGGGGAGACCGCCGTTGCGACCCTGCGCCGCGATTCGTCCGAGTTGACCGCCCGCGACCTCGTCGCGCTCCTCCGGGAGGCGAGCGGGGGACCGGTCCGGGTGACCGCCGCCCGGGGCGAAGGCGTCCTCGCCACCCGCCGCTTCCATGCCGACGGCGGCGTCACCGTCGCCCGGGATGACGACCTCGCGAGGACCCCGAGCGCGCGCTACGAGCCGGGTGGGGAAGGTGGGCAGGGGCTCGTGCGCGGGGACGAGCCGATCCTGGTCCAGGGGAAGGGGTACCAGCTCGAGGGTCCACGCTTCACGCTCGACCCGGCCACGGGCGTCATCCAGATCGACGGCGGGACGAAGCTCGTCGCGGGGAGCGGGGCAGGCCGGTGACGCTTTCGCTCGTGCTCGCGCTCGCCTCGCTCGCGGGGCCGTCCTCCACGCCCGCCGGCGGGGAGCGGCCGAAGGTATTCGCGGACGCGGCGGAGGTGCAGTACGCGTTCCCGAAGGGCGAGGTCATCATGACCGGCACGCCCGTGAGATTGCGGCGCGAGGACGCGACGCTCACCTGCCTCCGGCTGGTCGCGAAGAAGGACGAGGAGGGGCAGATCTCCCACGCCGTCTGCACGGGCGACGTGAAGCTCGTCCGCGGGCTGAAGACGGTCACCTGCGAGCGCGCGACGTTCGAGAACGCCGCCGCGACGGTGGTCTGCGAGGGGAGCCCCGTCCTCCACGACGGGCCGAGCGAGGCCCACGGCACGCGCCTCACCTACTACCTCAAGAGCGACAAGGTCTTCCTCGAGGACGCGAAGATCACGATGCCCGGCGAGCAGGTCGACAAGCAGCAGCAGCAGATGGACCAGCGGCGGAAGGAGGGGCGCAAGTGACGGCGGTCCTCCGCGCCGAGGGGCTCCAGAAGAGCTACCGCGGCCGCCGCGTCGTCGACGGCGTCTCGTTCCACGTCGCGCCGGGCGAGGTGGTCGGGCTGCTCGGGCCGAACGGCGCGGGCAAGACCACGTCGTTCAACATGGTGGTCGGGCTCGTGACGCCCGATCGCGGCAAGGTCACGCTCGGCGACGTCGAGCTCACGACGCTCCCGATGCACCGGCGCGCGCGGCTCGGCGTCGGCTACCTGCCGCAGGAGGCGTCGATCTTCCGGCGCATCACGGTGCGCCAGAACTTCACGGGCGTGCTAGAGGCGCTCGGCGTCGGGCGGGCGGAGCGCCAGCGCCGCGCCGACGCGCTCATCGAGGAGTTCCGGCTGGAGAAGGTCCAGGACAGCCTCGGCGATCAGCTCTCCGGCGGGGAGCGGCGCCGGGCCGAGGTGGCGCGGAGCCTGCTCTCCTCGCCGAAGTACATCCTGTTCGACGAGCCGTTCGCCGGCGTCGATCCGATCGCGGTGGGCGAGCTGCAGCGGCTCATCGCCGGGCTGCGCGATCGCGGCATCGGCGTCCTCATCACCGATCACGCGGTGCGCGAGGCGCTCGGCATCTGCAACCGCGCGTACATCCTCTCGTCGGGGACGCTCCTCGTGCAGGGGACGCCGGCCGAGATCGCCGCGAGCCCCAAGGCCCGCGCGGCGTACCTCGGGGACAAGTTCAGGCTGGAGGATGCTCCGGCCGTGGAGCAGCGATGAGCATGGAGCTGAAGCAGCACCTCAAGATGACGCAGCAGCTGGTGATGACCCCCCAGCTGCAGCAGGCCATCAAGCTCCTGCAGCTCTCGCGCATGGAGCTCGTCGACCTCATCCGCACGGAGGTGACCGAGAACCCGCTGCTCGAGGACCCGTCCGAGGGCGAGGAGGACGTGAAGGCGGAGGGCGCGAGCCCGGCCGAGCAGGCGCAGCTCGAGGTCACCCCGGAGCGCAAGGAGCCGGACAAGTCTGAGGAGGTGAAGGGCGAGGAGGGCGCGAACGAGATCGACTGGGACCAGTACCTCGACCACTACCAGCTCCAGGGCCACACCGCGCCCTCGAACCGTGGCCTCGCCGACGAGGAGCTCCCCGGCTACGAGGCGACGCTCACGAAGAAGACGGACCTCGTCGACCACCTCACCTGGCAGCTCCGGCTCTCGAGCTTCTCCCCCGAGGAGGACGAGGTCGCGATGCTGATCATCGGGAACCTCGACGACGACGGCTACTTCAAGATGCCGGCGGTCGAGGGCGAGGGCGAGGACGGGGCGACGCGCGATCCGATCGTCCGCGTCGCGTTCGAGACCGGCGTGGGGGTGGAGTTCGCGGAGAAGGTGCTCCGCAAGGTGCAGCTCCTCGATCCGATCGGCGTGGCCGCGCGCGATCTCCGCGAGTGCCTGCTGAACCAGGTCCGCGCCATCAACGCGGACACGCCCGAGATCGTGGCGATCATCGAGCGCCACCTCAAGCACCTCGAGTCGAAGAACTATCAGGCCATCGCGAAGGACCTGAAGATCTCGATCGACGAGGTGGTGAAGGCGGTGAAGGTCATCAGCCGCCTCGAGCCCAAGCCGGGGCGCGCCTACTCCGGGGAGGAGCCGCAGTACATCACCCCGGACGTGTACGTCTACAAGATGGGCGACAAGTACACCACCGTCCTGAACGACGACGGCCTCTCGAAGCTCCGCATCAGCGGCATGTACCGCGCCGCGCTCAAGAACGGGAAGGCGGGCGAGGCGAAGGAGTACATCCAGGACAAGCTGCGGAGCGCGGTCTGGCTCATCCGCTCGATCCACCAGCGGCAGCGCACGATCTACAAGGTCACCGAGTCGATCGTGAAGTTCCAGCGCGACTTCCTCGACAAGGGGATCGCGTACCTGAAGCCGCTCATCCTCCGCGACGTCGCCGAGGACATCGGCATGCACGAGTCCACCGTCTCGCGCGTCACGACCAACAAGTACGTGCACACGCCGCAGGGCATCTACGAGCTCAAGTTCTTCTTCAACTCCGCGATCAACAAGACCGGCGGCGACGAGATCGCGAGCGAGGCGGTGAAGAACCACATCAAGCAGATCGTGGCCGCCGAGGACCCCAAGCGCCCGCACTCGGACCAGAAGATCGTCGAGATCCTGAAGGGGCAGGGGATCGAGATCGCGCGCCGGACCGTTGCCAAGTACCGCGAGGTGCTCGGCATCCTGCCCAGCTCGAAGCGTAAGAAATACTTCTAGCGGCGCGCCCGGCGCGGCGCCGCGCCGGAGGCGGAGCCGCGCCCCGGCGACCGTTCCGGCCCGCGCGGGGGAGGGAGGCGATCCCGGCGCGGCGCCCTGTTAGAATCCGTCATGAGCATGTTGCCAGCTCGGGCAACATCGGTTTCGGCCGCGGCTCCGGCGGGACCCCCCGCTGGCCGCGGCCGAAGCATTTTCGTCGCTCCTCCAGAGGAGGCGTCCATGCAGATGAACATCACGTTCCGGCACCTCGAGCCCACCGACGCGCTCAAGTCGCACGTCCGCGCGCGCGTCGAGCACGTCCAGCGGTACATCGACCGGCCGACCGAGGCGCACGCGGTCCTCCACGTCGAGAACCTCGACCATCACGCCGAGATCACGCTCAAGGCCGGGCGCTTCCTCCTGCGTGGCACCGCGCGGTCTGCGGACATGTACGCCTCCATCGACGCCGCCGCCGATCGCATCGAGAAGCAGCTCAAGAAGCACAAGGCCAAGCTCCAGAACCACAAGAACGGGCACGCGGCCGCCGAGCGGACGCCGATCGAGGTCCGCCACGAGATCCTCGACATCCTCGACAACCCGGAGCGCCCGAGCCATCGGGTCGTGAAGAGCACGCAGTTCCAGGCGAAGCCGATGTCGATCGACGAGGCGATCCTCCAGCTCGAGCTGCTCGACGCGAGGTTCTACGTGTTCCAGAGCGACAAGGGGACGGGCCTGAACGTCGTGTACCGGCGCGACGACGGGAACTACGGCCTGATCGAGGCGAAGCCGAGCTAGCACGGGGTCGCAGGCGGCGGGGGGACGCCGGACGACGCCACTGCGGGTGAATTCCCGACGTGGCGGCGCGACCGGCGTCCCACCTGGAGCCTCGTGTGAGCGCGTGGAACCCGCCGGCGCCGTGAACGCGCGCGAGCCCGGGCCCGGCAGTTCCCTCGGGCACGGGCGCGGCCGCGGGCTCGTTCACGGGAAGGCGGCGGTGACGCGCGCGAGCTCGGGGCGGCGCCTGCCGCCTCCCTTGCCGTCTTGCCCACCCGTTGCCACCTGTGTTAGCTGACGCCGGTTCGTCATGAAGATCGTCGAGTTCCTGCGGCCGGAGGCCGTGATCGCGAACCTCGCCGGGCAGAACGGCCCGGCGGTCCTCGCGGAGCTCTGCCGACCGCTCGCCTCGGTCCCCCGCGCAGATCCGCAGCGGCTCGTCGAGACCCTCCTCGACCGCGAGAAGCTCGGCTCGACCGGGATCGGCGAGGGCGTCGCCATCCCGCACGGCAAGGTCCCCGGCCTCCCGGGCCTGCTCGCGAGCTTCGGCCGCTCGGTCCCGGGGATCGACTTCCGCGCGATCGACGGGCGGCCGACCCATCTCTTCTTCGCGCTGTTCGCGCCCGAGAACTCCGCGGGCGCCCACCTCAAGGCGCTCGCCCGGATCAGCCGGATCTTCAAGAATCCCGCTTTCCGGGAGACCCTGCTCAAGGCGTCCTCCGCGGAAGAGATCTACCGGCTGATCGAGACCGAGGACGCAAAGTACTAGGGCGCGGCCGCCGGTCGCACGCCCCCTCGGGCGCTCTCGCCAGACGAACGCCAACGTTTGACGCAGCCCAATGGCGACGGGTAATGTCGCCGGCGCGTTCCGCCGCGCGGAGAGCGCTGCGGCACCGGCCGGCGCGCCGCCGGCCTGAGCGCCACGCCGGTCCAGGCGGCGCCGGAGGATCATCCCTTGGCCCTGAACGTCATGCGCATCGACTGCTCCGGGATGCGCTGCCCACAGCCCGTGCTGAAGCTCGCCGTCGAGACGGCGGAGACGCCCGCCGGGACCGTCGTCGAGATCGTGGGTGACTGCCCGACGTTCGAGAAGGACATCCGGACGTTCTGCGATCGCCGCAAGAAGACCCTCCTCTCGGTGCGCGGCGACGGCGCGAAGGTCGTCATCCAGATCCAGTACTGAGCGTCGCGGGTGAAGCCGGTCTCCACGCCCGGCCGCATCGAGGTGGCCACGCGCGCGGAGCAGCCCCGCGGCACGGGCGTCTATCTCTGCCGGTGCGGGCCGAACCTGGGCGCGCTCGTCGCGCTGGACGCCGTCGCCGACGCCGCCGGGAAGGCCGGCGCCGCCGACGTGGCCGTCCACGACCTCCTCTGCGCGCCCGAGGGGCGGGCCTGGCTCGCCGCGCGCCTGCGCGAGCGCGGCGTCTCGCGCGCCGTCGTGGCCGCCTGCTCGCCGCGGGAGCACGAGCGGACCTTCCAGGGCGTCCTGGCGGACGCCGGGCTGGCGCCACACGCGCTCGCGATGGTGAACCTGCGCGAGCAGGTGGAGTGGGTGGGCGGCGACGCGCGCGCCGCGACGGAGCGGGCGCGACGCCTCGTGCTCGCCGGGCTCGCCCGCGCCGCGCTACAGCGAGCCATCCCCACGGCGGACGTGGCGGTCGCGGCGGACGTGCTGGTGGTCGGCGGCGGGGTCGCGGGCGTCTCGGCGGCGCTGGCGCTCGCGCAGCGGGACCGGCGCGTGTTCCTCGTCGAGCGCGCGTTCGCGCTCGGCGGGCTCGCCAACCGGCTGGACCAGCTCGCCCCCGACCTCGCCTGCGCGAGCTGCTTCCTCGAGCCGGTGCTCGATCGCGTGCTCCACTCGGAGCGCATCGAGGTCCTGACCGGCGCCGAGGTGCGGCGCGTGCGCGGCGCCGCGGGCCGGTTCGCCGTCGAGCTCGCGGTGCGCCCTCGTCACGTGGATCCCGCGCTCTGCCTCGGCTGCGCGGATGCCTGCGCGAGCCGGTGCCCGGTCGAGCTCCCCGATCCCGCGGGCGGGCCCGGCGCCCGCCGGCGCGCCATCGATCTCGCCTACGCGGGCTGCCTCCCCCACGTCGCCGCCGTCGAGCGGGAGCGGTGCCGGCCGGGCTGCGACGCGTGCGTGTCCGCTTGCGGCTTCGGGGCGGTGCGGCTCGACGAGGCGCCGTCCCGCCGCGAGGTCGAGGTCGGCGCGATCGTGATCGCCACTGGCCTCGCGCCGGGCGAGGTGGACGGGCCGGACGGAGTCGTGTCGTCGTACGGGCTCGAGCGGATGCTCCACCCGGACGGCCCGACGAAGGGCGAGGTGCGCGGCGCGGGCGGCGGTGCGCCGCGCCTCGCGGTCCTCGCGACGGACGCGGCGGAGGAGGACGGGCCGCTCGCGACGGAGGAGGTGCTGAAGCTCGCGCACCGGCTCCGTGCCGCGCTCCCGGCGGCGCGCGTCCTCGTGCTGGGCGGGGTGGCGCGCGCGCCCCAGCTCGCGCGCCGCGCGGCGGCCCTGCGCGACGAGCGGGTCGAGCTCCTCGACGAGGCGCTCGTCCCGGGCAGCGCCGCGCCCGCGCCGCACGGCATCGCGCTCCGGGTCCGCGGTGACGCCGGCGAGCGGACGATCGGCGCGGACCTGCTCGTCCTTCACCGAGCGTCGCGCGCGCAGGACGGCGCCGCCGAGCTGGCGCGTGCGCTCCGCCTCGCCGTCGACGCGCGCGGCTTCGTCGCGGAGGCGAGCCCGTTCGAGCCCACGTCGACGCGCATCGCCGGCGTCCACGTGGTGGGGGCGGCCGCCGGGCCGCGCACCGTTCGCGAGGCGATCCGGGATGGGGTCGCGGCGGCGGGGCTCGTGCTCTCCACGCTCGTGCCGAGCGAGCGCAGGGCGCTCGAGCCGCTCGCGGCCGAGATCGACGCCGCGATCTGCGGCGGCTGCGGGATCTGCGTCGCGAGCTGCGCGTTCGGCGCGGTGGCGCTCGGACCGGACGGGAAGGCGCGCGTCGAGCCGGCGTACTGTCGCGGCTGCGGCATCTGCACCGCCGGGTGCCCGACCGGCGCAGCGGAGGCGCGCCACTTCACGCGCGCGCAGCTCCGGGCGGAGCTCTCGGCGCTGCTCGCCGGGCGTCCCGCGGCGGAGCGGCCATGAGCGCCGCCGCGCCCGAGCCGCGCATCGTCGCGTTCCTCTGCTCCTGGTGCGCCTACGCCGCCGCGGATCGCGCCGGGCAGGCGCGCGCCGAGTACCCGCAGAGCCTCCTCACCGTGCGCGTCATGTGCACGGGCCGAGTGGAGCCCGCCCTCGTGCTCCAGGCGTTCCGGGAGGGCGCGGACGGGGTGCTCGTCGCCGGGTGTCACCCCGGCGACTGCCACTACGTCGACGGAAACCTCCGCGCGGCTGCGCGCCACGCGCTGCTCGTCCGCGCGCTCGAGGCGGCGGGGATCGAGCCGGCGCGCTTCCGCACCGCCTGGGCGGGGGCCACCGAGGGCGAGCGGTTCGCGGCGACGGTTCGGGAGATGACGGACGAGCTCCGCGCGCTCGGTCCGCTCTCGTACCGGGCGCGCGCACTCGACGCCGCGGAGGACGCGATCCGCGTCGCGCCGCACCGGCTCGACCGGCTCGAGGCGCGCGAGCTCCCGCCGCGCGCGCCCGGAAAGCCGCGCATCGCCTTCTACTGGAACGCCTCCTGCGGCGGCTGCGAGGAGGCGGTGATCGACCTCGGCGAGGGCTTCACCGCGCTGCTCGAGAAGGTCGACGTGGTCCTCTGGCCCGCGGCGCTCGACGCGAAGCGCAAGGACGTCGAGGCGCTCCCGGACGGCGGGATCGACGTGGCGTTCCTGAACGGCGCGATCCGACTCACCGAGCAGGACGAATGGGCCCAGCTCCTGCGCCGGAAGGCGCGCGTTCTCGTCGCGTTCGGCGCCTGCGCGCACCTGGGCGGCGTGGTCGGGCTCGGGAACCTCTCGAGCGCGGCCGAGCTCGTCGACACCGCCTACCGCCGCCAGCCGACGATCTCGAACCCCGACGCCGCCCTGCCGGGGAGCGCCGTCGTCGCCGCCGGCCACGACCTCTCGCTCCCGGTGCTCCTCGAGCGCGCCCTCCCCCTCGCCGACGCCGTGCCGGTGGACTGCACCATCCCGGGCTGCCCGCCGTCGACCGCGGTGATCGAGGCTGCCCTCCTGCAGATCCTGTCGGCCGCGCCGCCGCGGGACGGCGCCGTGCTCGCCCCGAACGCGGCGCTGTGCGAGACGTGCCCGCGGAGGGACTCGCGCCCGGAGCGGCTCGAGGTGACGGCGCTCCGGCGCTACGCGACCGAGGCGATCGACGGGCGCTGCTTCCTCGCCCAGGGGCTCGTCTGCCTGGGCCCGGCGACGCGCCAGGGCTGCCAGCCCGGCTGCGTCGAGGCGGGGATGCCCTGCCGCGGCTGCTTCGGCCCGCTCGACGGCGTCTCGGACGGCGGGGCGGCGATGCTCTCCGCGTTCGCGTCGCTGCTCCAGGGCGGCGAGGAGGAGCTCCGCGCGCTCGCCGGGGCGGTGCCGGATCCGGTGGGCACCTTCTGGCGGTACTCGTACGCGGCGGGGCTCGTGCCGGGCCGGCTTCGGGCCGCGCCGGGCTCGGGCGCGGGTCCGGGTTCGGGTTCGGAGGGCGAGGCGTGACCCGGCGGATCACCATCGATCCGATCACGCGCCTCGAGGGGCACGGAAAGATCGAGGTCCTGCTCGACGAGCAGGGGAACGCGACGAGCGCGTTCCTCCAGGTGCCGGAGCTGCGCGGGTTCGAGCGGTTCTGCGTCGGCCGCCCGGCGGAGGAGATGCCGCAGCTCACCGCGCACGTCTGCGGGGTCTGCCCGGCGGCGCACCACCTCGCGTCGGTCCGCGCGCTCGACGCGCTCTACGGCGCGGCGCCGCCCGTCGCGGCGCGGCGCGTCCAGGCGCTCTACTACAACCTGTTCGTCTTCGAGGATCACCTCCTCCACTACTGGTACATGGGGGGGCCCGACTTCTACGCGGCGAGCGCGCCCGCGCCGATGCGCAGCGTGATCGGCGTGATGGCGAAGGTGGGCGCGGACCTCGGGCGGCGCATCCTCTCCGTCCGCAAGGAGGCGCGCGAGCTCATGGCCGCGATGGCCGGGCGGACGATCCACCCGGTGTTCGCGCTGCCGGGCGGCGTCTCCCGGCCGCTCGACGCCGAGACGGCGCGCCGCGTGCGCGAGGCCGCGCCGCGCCTCGTCCGCTTCGCCGTCGACACGCTCGAGTCGTTCCGCCGCGCCGTGCTCGGGAGCGGCGAGTACGCCGAGGCCCTCTCCTCCGAGATCTTCCGAGTCCGCTGCCACTCGATGGGGATGGTGGACGAGGCTGGGCGGCTGGCCTTCCTCGACGGCCGGCTCCGCGTCATCGATCCCGACGGGAACGAGCTCGCGCTCTTCCACCCGCGCGACTGGCTCGAGCACGTCGCCGAGCGGGTCGAGCCGTGGACGTACGCGAAGCTCACGTTCCTCAAGCAGAAGGGGTGGAAGGGGCTCGCGGAGGGGGCCGAGAGCGGCCTCTATCGCGTCGGCCCGCTCGCGCGGCTGAACGTCGCCCGCGCGATGGCGACGCCGCAGGCCGAGGCGGAGCGGCAGCGGCTGTTCGAGGTGCTCGGGTGGCCGGCGCACCAGACGCTCGCGTTTCACTGGGCGCGGCTCGTCGAGGCGCTCCAGGCCGCCGAGGTCGTCCAGGCGCTCGCGGCCGATCCCGACCTCGAGTCGCGCGAGGTGCGGAACGTCCCCGCGCCGCTCACAGGGCCGGGCGAGGGCGTCGGCGCCGTCGAGGCGCCGCGCGGGACGCTCTTCCACCACTACGCCGCGGACCGGGACGGGATGCTCACCGCCGTGAACCTGGTGGTCGCCTCGCAGCACAACGCCGCGCCGGTGCAGATCTCGGTCACGAAGGCGGCGAAGGGGCTCATCCGGAACGGGCAGGTCGACCCGGCGCTCCTGAACCAGCTCGAGATGGCGTTCCGCGCCTACGACCCCTGCAACGCGTGCGCGTCGCACGCGCTCCCTGGCGAGCTGCCGCTCGTCGTCACGCTGCGCGGCCCGGACGGCGCGATCCGCGAGGTGATCCGGCGCCGCGTCGCGCCGGACGCGGAGTAGCGGTGCCGGTGCTCGTCCTCTGCCTCGGCAACGCGCTCCGCCGGGACGACGCGGTCGCGCTCCGGGTCGCCGACGCGCTCGATACCGCTCCGCCGGAAGGCGCGGTCGTCCGCCGGAGCGCGGCTTCCGGCCTGTACCTCCTCGACGACATGGAGGGGTTCGACCGCGTCGTCGTCGTCGACGCGGTCCGGACGCTCGCTCATCCGCCGGGGACGGTGCTCTCGTTCCCCCTCGAGGCGCTCCACGCGCCGGAGGGGCCGTCGCCGCACGCCATCGGCCTCCCGTCGGCGCTCGCGCGGGCGCGTGCGGCCGGCGCGCCGGTGCCGACGCGCGTGCACGTCGTGGCGGTCGAGGTCCTCGACATGGAGACTGTGGGTGAAGGCCTCGTCCCCGCGGTCGCTGCCGCGGTCCCGCGGGCGGCCGCGGCGGTACGGGTCGCCGTCGCGTCGCTGACGGGCGCGTAGGGAGCGGAAGCGCCGGGTCCGCGGGCGGTGACGCGTCGTCCCCGCCCGCGGTCGGCCTCACGAGGCGGTGCGCGCCAGCGGCGGGGTGTCGCGCTGCTCGGGCCACACGCGCTGCCGGGCCGCGGGGCGTACGCGGAGGTACCCGGCGGTGCCGAGCGCCACGGCCGCGCCCGCCGCGACGACCGCCGCCGCGAGGAGCACGGGGGGCCAGCGGACGTAGGGGACGGAGACGAACGCCGCGACGGCGGCCGCCCACCCGGCCTGCTGGACGCGCGCGAACAGGCGCAGGCGATCGCGCAGCGCCGGACCGAGCTCCTCGAGCCGCTCCCAGAGCAGCTGCTCCTGCCGCCAGTACGTGTAGATGACCGGGATGATCTCGAGCGTCAGGAACGCGGAGGTGAGGAGGCCGCCGACCATCGGCGCGGCGATCCGCTTCATCACGTCGGCGCCGGAGCCGGTCGCCCAGAGGAGCGGGACGAGGCCCACGAGCATGGTCGCGACGGTCATGATCTTCGGCCGCACGCGCAGCACGGTCCCCTCCATGTGCGCCCAGATGATGTCGGAGAGGTCCCGGATCTTCCCGGCGCGCCTTCGCCGCTCGTACGCGTGGTCGATGTAGACGATCATCACGATCCCGGTCTGCGCCGCGAGGCCGACCAGCGCGACGATGCCGACCCAGACGGCGGTCGAGAGCCGGTAGTCGAGCAGCCAGAGCAGCCAGACGCTCCCGACGAGCGCGAACGGGACGGAGAGGAGGACGATCAGCACCTCCGTGAAGTTCCGGAAGTGGAGGAAGAGCAGCACCACGATGACGAGGAGCGTGAGCGGGACGACGAGCCGCATCCGCTCGGACATCTTCTCGAGCAGCTCGTACTGACCGGTCCACTTGAGGAAGGTTCCCGGCGCCATCTGGAGCTCGCGCTTCTCGATCGCGCGGCGGACCACCTCCTTCGCCTCCGCGACGTAGCCCCCGACGTCCCGCTGCCCGGGATCGATGTCCACGTAGACGTAGCCCACGAGGAGGCCGCCCTCGTCGCGGAGCATCGTGGGGCCGCCGACGATGCGGATGTCGGCGAGCTGCCCGAGGGGCACGAAGGTGGTGGGGCTCGGCACCGCCGCCGGGGCGCGGACGCCGCGGCCCTCGAATGGATCGTCGTCGACGTCGGGGAGCGGCTGCGAGAAGTCGACGCTCGGCGCCTCCGACGCGGGGCCGCTGTCGCGCGGCGGTGGCGGCCCGATCTTCGGCCCCGCGGCCGCCGGCGCGGTGCTCCCGCCCATCCCCATCTGCGCGAGCAGGGTCCGCGGGAAGGCGCGCGGCGTCGCGGCGCCCTGCTGCCCCATACCCCCGGAGCCGGCGCCCTTCGTGACGGGGATGAGCACGCGGCGCAGCCGTTCGACGTCGCTCCGGAGATCCTGCGGATACCGGACGTTGATGGAGAAGCGCTTGCGCCCCTCGACGGTGACGCCGATGGGCGCGCCGCCGACCGCGGCCTCGATCGCGCGCTGCACGGCGCCGACGGTCAGGCCGTAGCGCGCGAGGGCCTCGCGGTCCGGCACGACGTCGAGGTACAGGCCGCCCTCGTTCCGCTCGTAGTACACGCTGCGCGTCCCACGGATGGGAGCGATGAGGCGCTCCAGAGCGACCCCGATCCGCTCGATCTCCTGGAGATCGGCGCCCATCACCTTGATGCCCACGGGCGTCCGCACGCCGGTCGAGAGCATGTCGACGCGCGCCTTGATCGGCATGGTGTACGCGTTGGTCCAGCCCGGGAACTGCATCCGCGCGTTCATCTCCGCAGTGAGCTCGTCCCAGGTGATGCGCGTCCGGTCGGGCCACGCCGGGCGCAGCACGGCGCGGAGCCACCGGGGCGCCCAGCTCGAGTACCAGCGCGCGCGCTCCCGGAGCCGCCACGCCTCCGGCGGACGCAGCCGGATGGTCGTCTCGA
>Ga0306924_10001204_pt1 | contig 23453 bp, 23 predicted proteins | sample sta12Can44000111_FD_203756 | JGI IMG/M metagenome (GOLD analysis project Ga0306924, IMG submission 203756) | Lab enrichment of tropical soil microbial communities from Luquillo Experimental Forest, Puerto Rico - statanox.12C.anox.44.000.111 (v2)... | ecosystem: Environmental > Terrestrial >...
CATGGGAATTTTACGCAACCTCACCCGCTGTCGCGCGCCGTGAGCGCAGGCGAACGCGTAAAGCATGACGCGATTGGGATTTTTTGCAATCGCCTCGCCGGGCGAGTTTCAGGTCACGCCGGGTACGGCGGCTTGTTGAGCCCCTTGGGCGACAGCGTGAAAATCTCCACCCCGGTGCTCGTAACGCCGACGCTGTGCTCGAATTGCGCCGACAGCGAGCGGTCGCGGGTCACCGCGGTCCAACCGTCGGACAGCACTTTCACATGCGGGCGGCCGAGATTGATCATCGGCTCGACGGTGAAGAACATGCCCGGCTTGAGCACGATGCCCTCGCCCGGCCGGCCGACGTGGACGATATTCGGCTCGTCGTGGAACAGCCGGCCGAGCCCATGGCCGCAGAAATCGCGCACCACGCTCATGTGCTGGGCTTCGACATAGGTCTGGATGGCGTGACCGATATCGCCAGAGGTGGCACTAGGCTTGATCGCGGCGATGCCGCGCATCATGCCCTCGTAGGTGACTTCGATCAGCCGCTCGGCACGGCGCGGGATTTCCCCGACCGCGTACATGCGGCTGGAATCGCCGTGCCAGTGGTCGAGGATGAGGGTGACGTCGACATTGACGATGTCGCCCTCACGCAGCGGTTTGTCGCCCGGAATGCCGTGGCAGACCACGTGATTGACCGAGGTGCAGGTCGCCTTGCGGTAGCCGCGATACATCAACGTCGCTGGCATGGCGCCGTGGTCGAGGCCGAATTCGTACACCAGCCGGTCGATACGCTCGGTCGAGACGCCCGGCTTGATTTCTGGTACCAGCATGTCGAGACACTCGGCGGCGAGCCGCCCGGCCTTGCGCATGCCTTCAAAGGCGGCGGCGCCGTGGATCTTGATTTGCCCGGTCTTGCGCAGCGGCGCGGCAGCCGCGTCGACATAGGTCATGGCGAGTGCGAGGAATTGCCGTGAATGCTCAAATCGCTAGCCGCAATGTAAGCATGCCGACGGCCAACGCAAGCAATCCGAAAGTCGAGCCTCGGCGTACCATCAGCCGGCGACGATCGGAACCGGCGCCAAAAGCTCGATGCCTTCGACCGTGACCGCGCAGCGCCACGCCAGCATTTCGACCCCTGCGGCGCGAGCCCGGTCGAACGCCGCCGCATAGGTCGGGTCGATATCGTGGGCAATGGCGAATCGATCCGCCGACGGAATCTGGACGATGTAGAGCTGCACGGCGCGGGCGCCGGCGCGGACCTCGGCAGCAAGGTCGTCGAGGTGCTTGGCGCCGCGCTCGGTGACGCTGTCAGGAAATTCGGCAAGCCGGGGCCTGCGCATGAGATGGACGTTCTTGACCTCCAGGTAGCAGCGCGACCGCGTCGGATCTTCGAGCAGGAAGTCGACCCGCGAATTGGTGCCGTATTTCACCTCGCGCCGGACGCTCGAAAAGCCATGCAATTCGGGAATGAGGCCGGTCTCGATGACATCGGCGACCAGGAGGTTGGGCAGCACCGTGTTCACGCCAACCAGCTCCAGACCGCTGCCGAGATCGACTTCGACCAGCTCCCAGGTGTGGAGCAGCTTGCGCATCGGATTTTGCGAGTCGGAAATCCAGACCCGCGAGAACGGCCGGTCGAGCCCAGTCATGGCGCCCGGATTGGCGACATGGACCGTGAGCATGTCGCCATTGTCGAGCACCACGTCGGCGAGGAATCGCTTGTAGCGGCAGGCAAGCGTGGCGGGGATCAGCGCGGGACCAAAACGCATGGGGCAGACATAAGCCCGAAAGCCCAAGCCCTGGGAAGGGCTTTGCTTTTGGCCCCAAGGCTGGATGATTCAGGCCGCGATTTTGCCGCCGAGCTCGTCCTCGATGTGGGCGCGGATGATCTCGTCGAACGAAGCATCGGCCTTGAAACCAAGCGCCAGCGCGCGGCGCGGGTCGAAGCGGCGCGGCCAGCCGGCGACGATGCGGACGACCAGCGGGTCCGGCTCGCGCCGGATGCGGGCGGCAACCTTGTCGCCGGCAATGCGGCGCAGCGCGGCGATCTGCTCAGCGACGGTACAACAGACGCCGGGCATAGTGAGATTGACGCGGGGGCCGAGCTTCTCGCGATCCACACCCGCGGCGTGGACCAGGAATCCAACGCCGGCGCGCGGACTCGCGTGCCAATGCATCACGCTGTCTTCCACCGGCAGCACCGCCTCCGCGCCGGAGAGCGGCTCGCGAATGATCGAGGAGAAAAATCCGGACGCCGCTTTGTTCGGCCGGCCAGGCCGGACCACGATGGTGGGAAGCCTGATGCCGACGCCGTCGAGAAAGCCACGGCGGCTATAATCGGCGAGCAGGAGCTCGACGATCGCCTTCTGCGTTCCGTAGGACGTCAGTGGCGTATGATGGAAGTCGTCGCCGATCGCCTCCGGGAACGGCGCACCGAACACCGCGATCGAGGAGGTGAAAACGAGACGGGGGCAATAACCCTCGCCCACGGCACGGATCGCCTCGATGAGGGCGCGTGAGCCATCGAGATTGACGTGCATGCCCTTTTCGAAGTCGACCTCGGCCTCGCCGGACACCACCGCGGCGAGATGGAAGATCACATCGGGCCGGCCGGCGACGGCCGCGCGCGCCCCGGACGGATCGGCAATGTCGACCGCAGCCGTGACGACGCTGCCGGCGAATTTTTCCGACTTTTGCGGCGCGCCGACGTCGATCAGCGTCAGCTTCTCGACCGGCCGACCGTTGAGCGCTTGCTCCGTCACAAGACGGGCAACGAGCTTGCGCCCGATCATGCCCGCGGCGCCGATGATCAAAACATGCATGGTGTCTCGGCCGCGGGTTTCCGTTACAGCGCCATCCCGCCATCGACCAGATGGGCCTGGCCGGTAATGTAGCTTGCCTCGTCGCTGACGAGGAAGAGGGCGAGGTTAGCCACTTCCGTGGCGGTGCCGAGCCGGCCCATGGGCTGTCGGTCGACGAAGGCCTGCCGCACGTCGTCGAGCGAACGTCCTGTCTGCTTCGAGAGCGCTGCGATGCGCTCATCCAAGGACGGCGATTCGATCGTGCCGGGGCAAATGGCGTTGCAGCGGATGCCTTGCCTGATGAAATCGGCAGCGACTGCCTTGGTCAGCCCGATCACCGCCGCCTTGGTAGTGCCGTAGACGTAGCGCGCCGGCACGCCGCGGATCGACGACACCGCCGACGAAATATTGACGATGGCGCCCGATTTCTTCTCCAGCATTCCCGGCAGGAACGTCTTGATCATGCGGTGCATGGATTTGACGTTGAGGTCGAAGGAGAAATCCCACTCCTTGTCGGAGCAATCGAAGATCGTGCCCTGGTGCACGTAGCCCGCGCAATTCACCAGGATATCGAGCGCGCCCAATTCACGCGCGACGGTGGCGGCCAGTGCGTCGACATTGGCCTGGCCGTGCACGTCGAGTTTGGCGCTCTTCTTGGCTTTCAGCCCGGCGAGCTTGTCGTCGGCTAGGTCGGTCGCCACCACTGCCGCACCCTCGGCGATAAAGGTCTCGGCGATGGCGCGGCCGATACCCTGCCCGGCCGCGGTGACCAGCGCGACTTTGCCTTGCAGCCTGTTATTCATTCTGACCTCGCGATTCTCCCCTCACGCCTGCTGCTTGTTTACCGCGCTGAGGCTCACTTTTTGCTGGCCCTGCCCGTCAAAATTTTTCGGATCGAGCCAGCGCTCGAAATTTGCTTTGCGGGCCGGCCATTCACTGTCGAGCATGGAGTACCAGGCGTTGTCGCGGTTGCGGCCCTTGGCAATGATGTGCTGGCGGAACGTGCCCTCGTAAATGAAGCCGTAGCGCAGCGCGGCGCGCCGTGACGGCGCATTCAGGCTGTCGCATTTCCATTCATAGCGGCGATAGCCGAGCGTTTCGAACGCATAGCAAGCCAGCAGGTACTGCGCTTCGGTGCCGAGCGGCGTGCGCTGCAGAGCCGGCGAGTAAAGCACGTGGCCGACCTCGATGACCCGCATCTCCGGCTCGATGCGCATCAGCGTGAAATAGCCGATGGCACGATCGGACGCATCGACGATGGCATACGCGTAAGGGTCGTCCCCTGCCGCCCGCATGGCAACGTGCTGGACAAACGGATCGAAGCTCGGGAACGGGCCCGCGGTCCCGATATAGGTCCACAGCGCATCGTGTCCGCCGAACACCGACCACAGATCGCCAGCGTGCTCGGGCTTCAGCTTTTCGATGCGGCCATAGCGGCCCTTGAGTGTCACCGGCCCAGGGCGCGGCGCCGGCGTCGGATCGGCCACCGGCAACCCGACGGGCTGCCCGGTCTTTGGATGCGGCTCCGACACCGTCATAACGAAAGCTTCTTGCGATCCTCGCTGAAGAATTTGTTCAGCTCGGGATTGCTGATCAGTCCGGCAAAGCCGTCGAACTTGCCATCCTTGGCGATCTCGATCGCAACCTTGACGAAGGCATGCATCGCCACGCGGGCGAGCGAGCCGCCGACACTGATCCGCCGCACGCCCATTGCGGTCAGATCGCTCACCGTGAAACCGTAGGCGCCGCTGTTGAGGAAGTTCACCGGCTTCGGCGCCACCGCTTTGACCACGGCCTCGATCTGCTCGCGCGTCTTGATGCCCGGCGCATAGAGGCAGTCGGCACCGGCCGCCGCATAGGCCTTGAGCCGGCGGATGACGTCGTCGAGATCGTTCACGCCGCGAATGAAATTTTCCGCGCGCGCGGTGAACACCACCTCGCCGCCCGCACGGTCGATCGCCGCGCGCGCCGCCTTCACCCGCGCCACCGAGAGGTCGAAATCATAAAGCGGCGTGGTGGCGCTGTTGGGCGAGTCTTCGACCGACAGCCCGGCGACACCGGTCGCGACGCAGCGGGTGACGTTGGTAGCGACGCCCTCCGGATCGTCGGCAAAGGCATTCTCGAAATCGGCATTCAGCGGAATGTCGGTCGCCGCCGCGAGCTCGCGGTAGTGCGCGAGCACGTCGTCCTGTGACTGCGCGCCGTCCGCATAACCCTCCGAATGGGCGTGGCCGGAGCTCGTCGTCGCCAGCGCTTTGAAACCCAGGCCCTGCAGATAGCGCGCACTGCCGACATTCCACGGATTGGGAATGACGAAACACCCAGCTTCGTGGAGCTTGTGGAAGGTCTTGCGCTTGTCGGCAACGGACGGACGCGAGCTGGTCATGACACGCTCATTGTTTCAGTGATTGTAGCTTTAGTGATTGTCGCGGGGCACGAAAGCCTCCGCCACGCGTTGGTATTTCACCGCCGGCTCGAGCACCATGCCGTTGCCGAGCTGATCGACCACGGCGCGCTGGATCTCCTGCCACGGCGTCTGACTCGGCGGATAGCGATAGCCGCCGTTCTTTTCCAATAGCACGCGGCGCTCCATCAATTCTTCGGCCGAGACCAAAATGTCGGCGGTGCCCTTGTTGAGATCGATGCGCACACGATCGCCGGTCTTGAGCAAGGCGAGCCCGCCGCCGACAGCCGCCTCCGGCGACGCGTTGAGGATGGACGGCGAACCCGAAGTGCCGGATTGCCGGCCGTCGCCGATGCAGGCGAGCGACGTGACGCCCTTTTTAATGAGCGCCGCCGGCGGCTGCATGTTGACAACCTCGGCCGAGCCCGGGTAGCCGATCGGCCCGGTACCGCGCATGAACAGGACGCTGTGCTCGTCGATCTTGAGCGACGGTTCGTCGATGCGCTTGTGATAATCTTCCGGCCCGTCGAACACGATGGCCCGGCCCTCGAACGCATTCGGATCCTTCGGATCGGAAAGATAACGCTGACGAAACTCGTCTGAAATCACGCTCGTCTTCATGATCGCCGAATCGAACAGGTTGCCGTGCAGCACTTTGAAGCCGGCCTGGGCCCTAAGCGGCTCGGCATAAGGGCGGATGACGTCGACATTGGTTGATTTTGTCTTGGCGACGTTCTCGGCAAAGGTTTTGCCGTTGACCGTCAGCGCATCGCCGTGCAGGCACTTGGCCTGCAGCAATTCGTGCATCACCGCCGGCAGTCCGCCGGCGCGATAATAATCCTCACCCAAATATTCGCCGGCGGGCTGCATGTTGACCAAAAGCGGCACGTCGTAGCCAACCGTTTCCCAATCCTCGGTGGCGAGCTTGACGCCGACGTGGCGGGCGATGGCGTTCAGATGGATCGGTGCATTGGTCGAGCCGCCGATCGCCGAACACGCGACGATAGCGTTCTCGAACGCCGCCCGCGTCAAGATATCCGACGGCTTCAAGTCTTCGCGCACCATCTCCACCGCGCGCAGACCGGTCTCGTAGGCGATGCGGGCGCGCTCGCGGTAGGGCGCCGGGATCGCGGCACAGCCCGGCAGCGACATGCCGAGCGCTTCTGCCATGGCGTTCATGGTCGACGCCGTGCCCATGGTGTTGCAGTGGCCGACCGAGGGCGCCGACGAAGTGGCGATGTCGATGAACTCGTTGAAGTCGATCTTGCCGGCAGCCACGTCCTGGCGCGCTTGCCACAGCACGGTGCCGGAGCCCGCGAGCTCGCCGTTGTGGTACCCGTCGAGCATCGGTCCACCGGACAGCACAATCGCCGGCGTGTTGACCGTTGCGGCTGCCATCAAACAAGCCGGCGTGGTCTTGTCGCAGCCGGTCATCAGCACCACGCCGTCGAGCGGATAACCGTATAGCACTTCGACCAAGCCGAGATAAGCGAGGTTGCGGTCAAGCGCCGCCGTCGGCCGTTTGCCGGTTTCCTGGATCGGATGCACGGGAAATTCCATGGCGATGCCGCCGGCAGTGCGGATGCCTTCACGCACGCGCTCGGCGAGCTGCAGATGATGGCGGTTGCACGGGCTGAGATCGGAACCGGTCTGCGCAATGCCGATGATCGGCTTGCCGGAGGTCAGTTCGGCACGGCTGAGCCCATAATTGAGGTAGCGCTCGAGATAGAGCGCGGTCATGCCGGGATTGTCGGGATTATCGAACCACAATTGCGAGCGCAGACGACGCTGCTGTGAGTTTTGCGGCTTCCCTGTATTCGCCATTCGCGCACTCCCGGCATTGTTCTTACGCTCCATAGATATGCCGATTTAACGCCGAGGCGAACCGCGCCACCAACAGAATCAGGACGCAACGCGAAGATTTGTTCCGTGGACTTGGGCGCGCGGGAAACCTTGTTCCCAGCGCAACGCGAAATGGCTCACGAAGCGGCCAAGCGTAATTACTCTAATATTGCACTGCAGCAAGATAGCCTAAATTGCGACGTAAAATTCCTATTAACATGCGGTATTCCATAACGTTTTAGTGAGAATGAGTTGAGCCAATCGCCCTTGTGCGGCGCCAAATCAAAGGTACCTAGACGGACAAGGGTGACGGCGATTGAGGAGAAGACGAATGAAGACGATCAGCGCCAAGTTGGCACTCTCGGCCCTTGCGGTTGCGATGCTGGCGACGCCGGCCCTTGCCGCGAGCAAGCATCATCCGGCGGCGGCTTATCAAGGCCTGCAGAACTCCACCGTCGGCTACCCGCAAACCGATGTCGGCACTTATCCGAATGGCGCAACCCGCAGCGGCAGCGCCTATTCGCTGGAGTCCGGCGCGGCGGACAACGTGATCCGCTGAACTTCCTTCGACGTACTGTTGCGAATCTCGGACGCCCCGGAGCTCAACTCCGGGGCTTCTTGCTTTGGCGGCTGCCCCACGTGTCGGATATTTGCATTTGCCACCCGGTTGGGCTGAACTGCCGCGCCGAATAGCGCAAGCCGGGGAATGCCATGCTGAAAACCGTCGCGGCCTTCGATCGTATCGGCGAGGAGAACGCCTTCGCCGTGCTTGCGCGCGCCGTGCAGCTTGCGGCGCAGGGCCGCGACATCATCAATCTCGGCATCGGCCAGCCCGACTTCCGCACGCCGGATTTCATCGTCGAAGCTGCGGTCAAGGCGTTGCGCGACGGCCATCACGGCTACACGCCGGCGGTCGGCATCGCGCCGCTCCGCGAGGCGGTGGCGGCCGACCTGCACAAGCGCTTCAAAGTCACCGTGTCGCCCGACACCGTAATGATCATGCCCGGCGGCAAGCCGACCATGTTCATGTCGATCCTGATGTTCGGCGAGCCGGGCGTCGATATTCTTTATCCCGATCCCGGCTTCCCGATCTATCGCTCGATGATCGAATATACCGGCGCGCGGCCGATCCCGGTGCCGATCCGCGAGGAGAACAATTTCGGTTTCTCAGCTGAAGAGACGCTGAGCCTGATTACGCCGCAGACGCGGCTGCTCATTCTCAATTCGCCCGCCAATCCAACCGGCGGCGTGACGCCGAAGAGCGAAGTCGACAAGCTGATCGCCGGGCTGAAGCGTCATCCCGATGTTGCGATCATGTCGGACGAGATCTACGACCACATGGTCTATGACGGCGAGACACACGTCTGTCTGCTGTCGTATCCATCGATTCGCGACCGGCTGATCATGCTCAATGGCTGGTCGAAGACCTACGCCATGACTGGCTGGCGCCTCGGTTATGCGATATGGCCGGGAAAGCTTTACGACTACGCCCGCAAGCTCGCCGTCAATCTGCATTCCTGCGTCAACGCCTCGGCGCAGTATGCCGGCCTCGCCGCGCTCACCGGGCCGCAGGATGAGGTGGCGAAAATGGTCGCCGAGTTCGACCGCCGCCGCAAAATTGTCGTCGCCGGCCTCAACAAGCTGCCGGGCACCTCGTGCGCCACGCCCAAGGGCGCGTTCTACGCCTTTCCCAACGTCAAGCGCACTGGCTGGAAGGCAAAGGCCCTCGCCAATGCGCTGTTGGAAGACGCCGGGATCGCGCTGATCGGCGGGCCCGACTTCGGCGTGCTCGGCGAAGGCTATATGCGTGTGTCTTATGCCAACTCGACGGAAAATATTTTGAAGGCGCTCGACCGCATGGGCGATTTCCTGGCGAGCCGCAAGGCGGCGTAGAAACATGCCGGCCGCGCTTTCTGAAGAACAGCTCCTGATGCGGCAGAGCTGCCGCGATTTCGTCGACGACGTCATCCTCCCATTTATTCGCGGCAATTGGCAGCGCGAATGGTCGATGACGCCTGAGGACCGGCTGCCGCCGGAAATTCTCGAAGGCGCCGAAAAAGTCGGCATTCGCACGCTGGGCGTACCGGAAGAATTCGGCGGCATGGAGCTCGATCGCGCGACCGAGGTGCAGACCTTCGCGCTGATCGCCGAAGAGATCGCGCGCGGCGATTCAGGCCTCGCCGACAAGCTGGTGCAGAACTGGAAGGTTGCCGTGCTGCTGCGCAACCTGGCGCCGCGGCATCTGCAGGAGCGATGGTTCAAGCGACTGGTGGAGGATCCGCAATTCCTGCTCGCCCATTGCCTGACCGAGCCGCGCGGCGCGTCCGACCGCTGGCTGCCCTACAACGTGCCGGAAGCCGCGATGCAGACCCGCGCCGTGAAGAAGAACGGCGAATGGATGATCAACGGCCGCAAGCAGTTCATCTCCAACGGCTATGACGCCGGCCTGTTCGTGGTCTACGCCAACACCAATCCGCAAGTCGGCATGATGCAGGGCACGTCGAGCTTTCTGGTGCCGCGCGATACGCCTGGGCTGACGATTGCGCGCTGCAACGAGACCGTCGGCTGCCGCTTCATGAACAACGGCGAGCTCGTATTCGAGGATATGCGCGTGCCGGCCGACCACTTGCTCGTCGAAGGCGACGCGCTGGGCAAGGCCGCGGTCTATTTCCGGCCCGGCAAGATCATTCAAGCCGCGAAGAATCTTGGCGTCGGCGTGCGCGCCTTCGAGCTCGCGTCCGACTACACCCAGAACTACGTGCAGGGCGGTCGCATCCTGATCAAGCATCAGGCGGTGGCGCTGCGCCTTGCCGACATGGCGACGCGGATCGAGGCGGTGCGGGCGCTGCTTGGTCGCGCTTCGCAGGCAGTCGACGAGAACGCCGCCGACGCCGACACACTGTGCAACATGGCGAAGGTGTTCGCCTCGGAGGAGATCCTCAAAGTCGCCCAGCATGTGCTCGAGCTGCACGGCGGCAACGGCGTCATGCTCGACTTCGGCGTCGAGAAGATTTTTCGCGACGCGGCGATTTTTCTGCACATGGACGCCACCGTCGACATTTCGCGCTTCAAGATCGTCAAGTCGATGTTTCCGGATACCGCCGGGAAATATGCCGGCCCGGAAAGCTAGCGGCCCCACTATTTCATCACCGGCCAGAAACCGACCAGCACGATCACAAGACCCACGACCTGCGCCAGGCTCGGTATTTCACCGAGCGCCAAATACCCGATCAGCACCGTAATGCCGGGTACGAGCGCGGTGAACAGAACGGCGCGGCCGGCGCCGAGCAACACCACCGCCCGGGCAAACAGAAACGTCGCGCCGGGGCCGGCGAATACGCCCTGCAGCACCGCCTGCAGCGCGTTTTCGTAGACGCCTGCCGCGCGCATATTGTCGAAAACGAACGGCAGCATCGCGATGCCGGCCAGCGACACCACGCTGGTCGCGGCCACGGCCCGTGTCGCTGCGATCTGCCATTGCCGCAGCAGCATGCCAAAGAGCGCGAACGAGCAGCCGGTGGTGACGAAGATGAGGTCGCCAAGCACACCCTGGTGGCCCATGGTATGCAGCGCTTCGGCGCCGATCACGGCCAGCCCGATGACGATCGCGATTGTGCCGACGATGCGGCGCGCCGGCAAAGCCTCTCCGAGCATCAGCCACGACAGCAGCAGGCCGGCAACGGCAGCCACCGATGGTTGGATGACGCCGCCGTGGCCGAGCGGCACGAACAGGAATCCCGAATAGCTCAGGATCGAAAACGGCAACGCGCCGAGAATTGTGAGCGCAATACCGCGACCCCACCCCATACCGCCGAGATTGCCAAACCCCTCTTTGGCAATGAACGGCAAAAACACCAAACCGGCCCAGACGAAGCGATGCAGCGCAATGATCAAGGGCGACAGGCCGACCAGGACGCCGTGGCGCGCCGATACGAAACCGAGCGCCCAGCACACCGCCGCGCCAGTGCCGCACAGGATGCCCCACGCGATCGTGCGTGCAGCCGAATGGTGTCGCGCCGATTCCATTGTGGGCGACCATAGGCCGGTGCCGTTTTGCCGAACAGCAGCGAATATGCGCTAGCTCCCTTCGCCGAATGCGAAGCTGCTCAGGCCAATCCATCCACGTCGACGCCTTCGAGGAGCTCGAGCCCGCCCGAGCCGACGACACGCCCGGCATCGAGCCGCACTACGGTGGTGGCGATGCGGCGCAGCTCCGCCGCCGTATGGCTGACATAGACGATCGGGATGCCGGCCTCGTCCCTCAGACGCACTAGATACGGCAAAATTTCGCGCTTATGAGCGGCGTCGAGCGAAGCCAGCGGCTCGTCGAGCAAAAGGAGCCGCGGCTGCATCAGGAGCGCGCGCCCGACCGCAACGCGCTGGCGCTCACCACCGGAGAGCAGGCGCGGCCGGCGATCGAGCAGATGGCCGATATCGAGCAGCGCGACGATACGATCGAATCCCTTCGCGTCGCGCGGCCGGGCGCTCATGCGGCGGCCATAGTCCAGGTTCTGGCGCACGCTCATGTGCGGAAACAACCGGCCTTCCTGAAACACATAGCCGATGCGGCGCAGATGCGGCGGCACGTCGATTTTCTTGGTGGCATCGAACAGCACCGCGTCGTCGAGGACGATGGAGCCGCGATCCGGCGTCAGTAGCCCAGCGATCATATTCACGACGGAGGTCTTTCCCGCGCCCGACGCGCCGAACAGGGCCGTTGCGCCACCTGCCGTGTTGAAGCGCACGGCAAGCTTTAGAGCGCCGAGCTGCTTCTCGACCTCGATGGCCAGCACGATCATTCCCCGTGGAAGCGGATGGCGGCACGGCGCGCTAGCCATTGCGAGGCAAGCAACGCGGCAAACGCCAAGGCGATCGCAATCAAGACCAAGCCTCCGGCCGCGGCGTCGCCGCCTGGCACTTGGGTCAAGGTGTAAATGGCCGCCGAGATTGTCTGGGTCTCGCCCGGAATGTTTGAGACGAACGTAATCGTCGCGCCGAACTCGCCCAGCGCCCGGGCAAAGCACAACACCACGCCGACAACGATGCCGGGCAATGCCAGCGGCAGGGTCACGGTCAGAAACACCCAGGCGCGATTGGCGCCGAGCGTCGCCGCCGCATCTTCGAGCCTGCGATCGATCGCTTCCAGCGCCAGGCGGATCGGACGCACCATCAGCGGGAAACCCATGACGCCGCAGGCGAGCGCGGCGCCGGTCCAGCGAAATGAAAACACGATGCCGAAATGTTGATCCAGGAAAGCACCGATCGGCGCCTTTCGGCCGAACCAGATCAGCAGCAAATAACCGGTGACGACCGGCGGCAGCACCAGCGGCAGGAAGACGATGCCATCGAGGATGGTCTTGCCCCAGAATTGCGTCCGCGCCAGCACCCAGCCGATGAAGATGCCGAACGGCAGCGCGCATACGGTCGCAACGACCGCAATGCGCAATGACAGCTCGACCGCAGTCCACTCGGCGGGGGAAAGATCAAACACAGCGAGGGATCGAGCTGCGCTTACGACGCCGGCTTCATGAGCACGGCGAAGCCATAGGACTCAAAAACGGTCTTCGCCGCGGCCGACCGCAAAAAGGCAAGATACGATGCCGTTTCCGGCTTGGCATTCAGCGTCGCCGCCACCGGATAGACGATCGGATCGTGGGAATTGTCGGGGAAGACGCCGACGACCTTTACGCCGGGCTCGACCTTGGCGTCGGTCGAATAGACGATGCCGAGCGGCGCTTCGCCGCGCGCCACCAGCACCAGCGCCGCGCGGACGTTGGCCGTCATCGCCATCTTCGGCTCGACCGCCGCCCATACGCCGAGTTTTTCCAGCGCCGCTTTGGCGTAAAGCCCGACCGGCACGGCCTTCACATCGCCGGTGGCGATCCGGCCGTCGCCGGCGAGCTTGGCGAGATCGAAGCCCGGCGCAATGGTCACCTCGTCGATCTTGGAATCCTTCGGCGCGATGAGCACCAGCACATTGCCGAGCAGATTGACCCGGGTATCGTCCTTGATGAGCTTTTTCCCCGCTCCGTAGTCCATCCACTTCAGATCGGCGGAGATGAACGCATCGGCCGAGGCGCCGGCCTCGATCTGCTTGATCAACGCCGAGCTCGCATCATAGCTGGCGACGACCTTGACGCCGCTTTTCTTGGTGAAGGCGGCATTGAAGTCGTCGAGCGCGTTTTTCATCGACGCGGCGGCGAAGACGGTGATGCTCTTGGCATTGACCAAATCTTGCGCACCGGCGGCGCAAGGCACAGCAATGACAATAATTGCGGCGAACGCCGCCAACATGGCTTTTCTTGTGAGCACGACGGTTCTCCAACAGCATTCGGGCGCGCAAGCCTGCGCGCACGGATCCTTTATCCGTGAGAGCGATACGACCGCCTCGAAGAACCGTCGTTCCGAGTCTGTACGGTGCACGCCCAGCGCACCGTCGGTCTTGCCGGAACAATAAGCGGTCGGCGCAATGCGGACAAGCGACCTCCCGGTCGCACTGCGACCACACCTTGCCCTCCCGGCCGCCGTGCTATCCTCGGCACGCAGAGGAATACGGACAATGGCCGCGGCTGAACCGATCGAAGGCGACTACGACTACATCATCGTCGGTGCCGGCTCGGCCGGCTGCATGTTGGCCAACCGCCTGTCGGTCGATGCTGGCAAGCGCGTGCTCATCCTCGAGGCCGGCGGCCGCGACAATTGGATCTGGTTTCACATCCCGGTCGGCTACCTGTTCGCCATCGGCAATCCGCGCTCGGACTGGTGCTTCAAAACGGAGGCCGAGGGCGGCCTCAACGGCCGCAGCCTGAACTATCCGCGCGGCAAGGTGATCGGCGGCTCGTCGTCGATCAACGCCATGATCTATATGCGCGGCCAGGCCGCCGATTACGATCATTGGCGCCAGCTCGGCCTAAACAGTTGGGGCTGGGACGACGTGCTGCCGTACTTCAAGCGGCACGAAAATCATTTCATGGGCGAGAGCGAGGCGCACGCGGTCGGCGGCGAATGGCATGTGGCGGCGCCACGCGTGCGCTGGGATCTGCTCGATGCATTCCGTGCCGCTGCCGAGCAGGCCGGCATCAAATCCATTCCGGATTTCAATCGCGGCGACAACGAGGGCATCTGCGCCTTCCATGTCAACCAAAAGCGCGGCCGGCGCTGGTCCACCGCGAGCGCCTTTCTCAAGCCGGCGCTGCGGCGCGCCAACGTGCGTCTTGAGACTGGTTGCTTGGTCGAAGGCATCGTGCTCGACGGCCGCCGCGCGACCGGCGTGCGCTGGAGCCAAAACGGCGAGGCGCGCATGGGGCGCTGCCGCGGCGAAGTGATTCTCGCCGCGGGCTCGATCGGTTCGCCGCACATCATGCTACTGTCCGGCATCGGCCCGGGGCATGAGCTTCAGGGACACGGCATCCCGGTGGCGCTCGACAAGCCTGGCGTCGGCGCCAATCTGCACGACCATCTGCAGCTGCGCCTGATCTACAAGGTCGACGGCATCATCACGCTCAACGAGCGCTATCACGCGCCGTTCGGCATGGCGCGCATGCTCGCCGAATATGCCCTGTTCCGCCGCGGCCCTCTGACCATGGCGCCCTCGCAGCTCGGGCTGTTCACCCGTTCCGATCGCGACCAGGAGCGCGCCAACCTACAGTATCACGTGCAGCCGCTGTCGCTCGACCGCTTCGGCGAGCCGCTGCACACCTTCCCCGCCTTCACGGCGAGCGTATGCAATCTGCGGCCGACCAGCCGCGGCCATGTGCGGCTGCGGTCGCGCAATCCGGCGGAGGCGCCACTGATCAAACCGAACTATCTTGCGACCGACCAAGACCGCCGCGTCGCCGCCAACGCCATCCGGCTGACGCGCCGGATCGTCGCGCAGCCGGCACTGGCGCCGTTCCACCCCGACGAATATCTGCCGGGCGCAAAAGTGCACGATGCGGACGAGCAGGCTTTGACGAAAGCGGCGGGCGACATCGGTACCACCATCTTCCATCCGGTCGGCACCGCGAAAATGGGCCTGGCGAGCGATCCGATGACCGTGGTCGACGAGCGGCTGCGCGTGAACGGCATCGAGCGGCTGCGCGTCGTCGATGCGTCCGTCATGCCCAGCATCACCTCCGGCAACACCAACGCGCCGACCATGATGATTGCCGAGAAAGGCGCGGCCTTGATCCGCGCCGATGCCGAGGATTTGGTCGCATGAAAACGGCATGGCGCGCTAAGGCGATGCTGCTCGATCCGTTCGACGAATGGACGGCGATCGAGCGCGAATCCGGCGACGCCGCGTACCTGCTGAGCCGCTACGTCAGCGTGCTGGCGCTGATCCCGGCGCTAAGCAGCTTCATCGCCGCGAGCGTCATCGGCCAAGTAGCGCCGGGAGGCGGAGTGGTGCGGGCGGCGCTGTTCGACGGCTTATTCGGCGCCATCTTCGGTTACGCGGTGGCCTTCGCACTGGTGCTGTTGCTCGGCCTGATCGTCGATCTTTTGGCGCCGCTGTTCGGCGGCCAGAAGGATTTCGACAGCGCGCTCAAGCTCGCGGTCTATTCCTATACGCCGGTTTGGCTCGCTGGAATATTTTTGCTGCTGCCAGGGCTGCGCTTTTTGGCGCTCACTGGGTTCTATGGCGCCTATGTGCTGGCGACCGGTCTGCCGCGATTGATGAAAACGCCGACGCAGAAATCGCTGACCTACACGATCGTCGTTGTCGTTTGCGCTGCCGCGCTCACCGTCATCGCCGTCGTTCTGCAACGCTCTGTGTTCGGCACGGCCGGGCTCTGACGTGGGCGCCGACGATGCTTACGGCGCCTTCACTACCTGCCGGCAAACGGCCGGCAGCGCGGCCAGCGTCGGCCCCACGCGCGGCCCAGGCGGCTTCTCGGGCGGCTTCGGATGTAGCACGGCATCCTTGAACCAATAGTCGAGCGCGTGGCCACAACCGTCGCCGTCCGGCACCGGCGGCTGTGACTCACATTTCGGACTGTCGGGCGGACAGTTGAGGCGGACGTGGAAGTGCTCGGCATGGCCCCACCATGGGCGCACCTTGGCGAGCCAGGCGCGGTCCGCTCCAGCCTCGCTGCACATTTCCTTCTTGATCGCCGCATTGACGAAAATGCGCGCCACGTCGGGGTCTTGCGCCGCCGCTTTCACGAGCGCGGTCCGAACCGGCGTCCACACTTTGTGATCGACGTCAAGGCCGCTCGTCGCCACCATGTTGTCGGCGCCGTTGAGCTCGCGCTCCTCGTGGGTAAGCTCGTGGTCGGGCATCGGGTTGAACCAGATGTCGACGTCGAGCCCGATCTCATGGCTGGCGTGGCCGGTGAGCATCGGGCCGCCGCGGGGCTGTGCCATGTCGCCGATCAACAATCCATTCCATCCGACTTTCTTGGCATTCTGGCCGAACCGCTCGATGAAGGCGATGAGCGCCGGGTGTCCCCAATTGCGGTTTCGCGACAGCCGCATCACCTGCCACGTCGTCCCGGTGATCGGGAGCACGACGCCGCCAGCCATGCAGCCCTTGGCGTAGCCGCCGATCGAAAGGGCGGGCCCTGGCGCCGGCGTCAGCTTGCGGGCGAACAATTCCTTGGCCGGCGTATTCGGCGCATCCGGATTGGCGAGCGGCGGCAGCGGCGAAGGATTGAGCGTGCCGGGCGGCGTCGTATCGACCGTGCTGGCCGCCCGCGTTTGTTGCTTGTTGGTGTCCTCTGCCAGCGCCGGAGCGCCCCCAACGAGCAGCAGAGCCAGCAAGAGGCGAAATGGAGCGAGCATCATCCACTCTCCGCGACGAAAACTCGCCCCTCAGCCGGCTTTCGCCCGATAGGCGACGGCGCGTGCACGGCGGCGATACGCTGCCGCGAGTCGCTCGTCCTGTCCAGGTGCGAACAGATCGTCGGCGCCGGCCTTCGTCAAAGCTAGGAGCCGTTGCTCGGTCGCCTGGTGCGGCTCGATCGTTCCGTCGTGCAAAATATGGCCGATGGCAAGTCCACGCGGAGCAAGCGCGCGGGCGACCAGCAGGCAGCGGTGACAGTCGAGCGGTTCGCGCTCCGCGCACATGAGACAAACGCGAAGCCGCGCCGCGTCGGCGCATAAACGGTCAAGCCCGGCCTGAAACTCCGGCTGCTGCGCCATGGCTTCGTAGTCGGCGATGCCATCGCGGTAGAGCGCAGCACTGCGCGGACGGCCGCCAAGCGTTTCGCCATAGCTGAGAGAGGCCACGCCGTGCCGCGCTAACGTCGCCGCAAGGGTCTTGCCCGAGAACCATGGAAAGCGGCGCGAGAACGGCGTCGAGCGGACGTCGGCGATGGCGGTTGCGCCGGCATCGCGCAACAGGGAGACGAAGCGCTCGGCGGCAATATTCGAATGGCCAATACTGAACAGATCGAACGTGGGCATCACCGCAGCCTAGCGAACGCGACGCACAAATTCATGGCGGCCGCGCGTGGCCGTGTCATCAAAGTCATACCGTTGTTTAACCCTTGCTGCCGTTGCCACTTTACAAGTTCCGGCCCCGACACAATGCTAGCCGAGCGGTACCACCCAGGGGGTTGCGATGCGTCGATGGCTTAGCGTGGCGGTCATTGCCGTCGGGTGTTTGATCGGTGGGGCGATCGGCCAAGGCGCCGCGGCGACCGTGATCGTGAACATCGATCGGTCGAGCCAATCCATGGAAGTCTCGGTCAATGGCATGCCGCGGTATCGGTGGCGGGTCTCCACCGCACGCCACGGCTACATTACGCCGCCCGGTACCTATCATCCGCAGATGATGGCGCGGCGCTGGTTCTCGCGGCTCTACTATAACTCGCCCATGCCGCACTCGATCTTCTTCCACGGCGGCTACGCCATTCACGGCACCTACGAGATCTCCCGGCTCGGCGGACCGGCCTCCCATGGCTGTGTGCGGCTGGATCCCGAAAACGCTGCGACCTTGTTCGACCTGGTCGAGCGCGAAGGCATGAGTCGCACGACCATAGTGGTGCACTGATCTTCCGCGATCCCAAGTCCAGCGAAGTCTTCCTCGGTCCCAAGCCTATCGACCAGGCCCGCGGCGCCCGCTAAAAAAGCGAGCGTGTGAGGACAACCATGACCCCCGCCAAGACGCTTAGCGGCGTGATTGCCGCCATCACCACCGCGGTCGATCAGGCCGGCGAACCCGACAGCGCGCGCTCCACGGCCTTTGCACGCTTTCTCCTCGACAACGGCTGCGACGGCCTCAATGTGCTCGGCACCACCGGCGAGGCGACCTCATTTTCGCTGGATCAACGCAAGCGCGTCATGAGCGCCTACGCGGCAAGCGGATTGCCGCTCGACCGGATGATGGTCGGCACCGGCGCCGCCGCCCTTGCCGACGCCATCGCCCTCACCAAGCACGCCGCCGAGCTCGGCTTTGCCGGCGCGCTGGTGCTACCGCCGTTCTACTACAAGGGCGTACCCGACGATGGCTTGGTCGCTTACATCGAGGCGATCGTGAATGCGACCGCCGAGCGCCCGATCCCGATCTACCTCTATCACTTCCCGGCGCAGTCTGGCCTGCCGTGGCACGTCGCGCTGATCCGGCGTCTGCTCGGCGAATTCGGCGACCGCATCGTCGGCCTGAAGGATTCATCCGGCGATATGGCGTTTGCCGCCGAGGCCGCCGCCGTATCGCCGCGCTTCAAAGTGTTTCCGTCGACCGAAGCGGCGCTGCCGCAGGCCCGCTCCGGCCCGTTCGCCGGCTGCATTTCCGCGACCGCCAATCTCAATGCCGACTTGTGCGCCCGCGCCTATCGCACCGGCGACGCCGCGGCGCTCACCGAAGCAGTGGCGATCCGCAACCTGTTCGACGGCAAGGCGCTCGTTTCCGGGGTCAAGACGCTGGTCGCCCACATCCACGGCGACCCGCAATGGGCGCGGACGGCGCCGCCCCTCGCGGCCTTTCCCGCGGGCGACCGCGTCGCGGTCGTCGCCGGCTACGAGGCGGTCCGGGCCAAGCAAGTGGCGTAGGGCATTTTCGGCAGCCGTCGTAACGTTGACGGCGCCTGCCGCCGCCCCTATAAGCGCGGCCCAAGGCACCGCGCGCTGCATCTGTGCCCACTCACGATAAACCCGCGTCATAGGTTCTCGCTCGATACGTCATGGCCAATACCAAGTCTGCCAAGAAGGCTACCCGCCAGATCGCCCGCCGCACCGTGGTCAACCGCTCGCGCCGCACCCGCGTGCGCACCGCGGTGCGCAAAGTCGAGGAGGCGATCGCAGCCGGCGACCGCACCGCCGCGGTCGCGGCCATGGCCGAAGCGGAGCCGGCGATCATTCGGGCGGCGCAAAAGGGCATCGTCCATCGCAACGCCGCGCAGCGCAAAGTGTCACGACTTGCCCATCGGATTGCCAAACTCAGTAAGTGACGCACGCCTGAGCCGTCGCGCTGACGCAGCGCTCGGTCGATCAGGGCGATTGATCTTCGGCCTTCAATGCAATCGGCGGTGGATTGCTACCAATCCTTTACAGAGCTGTCATTTAAGCCCGTAGAATCTGAAGCTTAGCTGTATCGTCTTATTGCAGTACATCATCGCGTCCAAATTTATTTGCTCCGCGCCGCACGCAAGAGGGTTACCCGACGATTCCGCGTAGAATATTTGAAGGACTCAGAACGACTTACTACCAACAGGATTTTCGGGGTTTGAGTCCGGTCGATTCCATCGCGCCCAACTTTATTTGCTCCGTTGTTTGATCCAGCGGATTTTGGCGCGCGCTTTCGCTGTCATCTGGCTGTAATCAGCCCGTTGAGTCAATGTCTTGCGGGCGTCATCTGCGGTGCATTGTCGGCTGCGTCGCGTCGAGAAGTCCAATATTGACGCGGATTTTCTTATTGCGGCCCAAAAGCCAAGTGCTAGCGTTTCATTCCCTTCCGTTTCGAAGGTTATCACAAACGGGTTGAACGGAAACTCATCATGAATGGGTGCGGGTGAACTGTGTCCAACCACTTGCGGTTCTAGCGCCACCATAGTCGGGAATTCTTGTCGAGAAGACCCGCTTATGGCCGCCGAGGGGCGGAGGCCGACGCGAAGTGCAGGGGCACCATCGAATCTGGGAGCGATGGAGATGGGGGCATGATGACGACAATCTATCGATTGAGCGTTGCGATGAACGGTTCCGGCCGCGGAGCCGCGCGGCGCCGAGCGCCGATATTTCACCTTGGTGCGACCAAGCCCAGCGGCTGAAGATTGCCGGACTGGTGCCGCGATCCGCGCCCGCTACCGGTACTCCTTCCAATGTGCGTTGCGTCCACCCAACGTCGGGCATGGTGGGCTGTCTGCTCGCCTAAGTCGCTCGGTTGAAACCTCACCTCGGATAAGAACAGCAGGACACCATGTCGAGCACCAATCAGGAGCGCTGGCAGCGGGTCAAAGACCAGTTGCGCAAACAGCTCGGCGAAGATGTTTTTTCAAGCTGGTTTGGGCGCATGGAGCTCGAAGCCGTCGATCAGGGCGCCGTGCGGCTGTCGGTACCGACGCGCTTCCTGCGCACCTGGATTCAAGCCCATTACAGCGAACACGTGCTGGTCAGATGGCAGAGCGAAGAGCCGAGCGTCACGCGCCTCGAACTGAGCGTGCGTTCGGCTACGGTTCGTCCGCCGGTGGTCAAGCCAAAGCTTCCGGACGTGCTGCCGCCGTCGCGCGAGCCGCGCGGGGCGATGGACGGCATCGAGCTGCGTTCGAACGTGCCGTTGATGTCGGTGCATGAGGCGCTCGGCGGCTCGCCGCTCGATCCACGCCTGGCCTTCGAGACGTTCATCGTCGGCCGCTCCAACACGCTGGCGCACGCTGCAGCGAAACAAGTCGCCACCAGCCGCCGCGGCGAACAGCTGATGTTCAATCCGCTGTACATTCATGCCGCCGTGGGCTTGGGCAAAACCCATTTGCTGCAAGCCATCACCTGGGCCGGCAACAGCACCGAACGCAAAGTGCTCTACCTCACCGCCGAGCGCTTCATGTACGGCTTCGTCTCGGCGCTGAAGACGCAAACGACGCTCGCGTTCAAAGAGGCGGTGCGGGCCATCGACGTGCTGGTGATCGACGACCTGCAATTCCTGCAAGGCCGCTCGACCCAGGCCGAGTTCTGCCACACGTTGAACGCGCTCATCGATGCCGGCCGGCAGGTGGTCATCGCCAGCGACCGGCCGCCGGCCGACTTGGAGAGCCTCGACGACCGCGTCCGCTCCCGGCTTGCCGGCGGGCTGGTCGTTGAAATCGGCTCGCTCGGCGAGGAGCTGCGGCTCGAAATCCTCAAGAGCCGGATCGCGGCGGCGCGCCTCTATCATCCCGGCTTCGAAGTGCCGACGCCGGTGCTCGCGTTCATCGCCAAATCGGTCACCCATAACGGCCGCGATCTCGAAGGCGCGGTGAACCGCCTTCTTGCCCATAACAAGCTCACCGGCCAGCCGGTGACGCTCGAAATGGCCGAGCGCGAAATGCGCGATCTCATTCGTCCGGCCGAGCCGAAGCGGGTGCGCATCGAGGACATCCAGCGCGTCGTCGCCCGGCAATACAACGTCAGCCGCGCCGACCTTCTGTCGTCACGCCGCACCGCCAACGTGGTGCGGCCGCGGCAAGTGGCGATGTACCTCGCCAAGATCCTGACGCTGCGCTCGCTGCCCGAAATCGGTCGCAGGTTCGGCGGCCGGGACCACACCACCGTGCTGCACGCGGTGCGCAAGATCGAAGCGCTTGCCGGCAACGACACCGCATTCGCCGAGGAAATCGAGGGCCTCAAGCGGCAGCTTCAGGACTGACCGTGCCGCCCTACGACCATGCGGAAGGCTGGGAAAAGGCGCCATGGCGCTGGCTGCGGCCTTGCGAAACGCCCCCCGCCACGTCACTTTTGTCGATGTCGCTTTTGTCATGGTCCTCATGGGTCCATCGCTGGACCTATCATCCGCCGCGTGAACGGATTTCGAGATGAAGATCACGGTTGAACGCTCCGAATTGCTGAAATCCCTGGGCCATGTCCACCGCGTGGTCGAGCGGCGCAATACCATTCCGATCCTCGCCAACGTGCTCGTCCGCGCCGACCGCTCCAAGCTGAGCCTCAAGGCCACCGATCTCGACGTCGAGGTCACCGATGCGATCGCTGCCGAGGTCGGCCCGGGCGGTTCGACCACGGTTCCGGCGCACATGTTCTTCGACATCGTGCGCAAGCTGCCGGAAGGCTCGCAAATCGTCTTGGAATCCGCCGGCGACCGCGCCGCGCTCGCCATCCGCGCCGGCCGCTCGCGCTTCACGCTACAGACCCTGCCGGAGAGCGATTTTCCTGACCTCGCCGCCGGCGAGATGAGCCACAAGTTCCCGCTGAAGGCCGCCGATCTCAAGCGGTTGATCGACAAGACCCAGTTCGCCATCTCGACCGAAGAGACGCGCTACTACCTCAACGGCATCTACCTGCACGCCGCTGGCTCCCCCAAGGCGCCGACGCTGCGCGCGGTGGCAACCGACGGCCATCGGCTGGCGAAGATGGAGATGGAGCTGCCGAAGGGTGCCGCCGGCATGCCCGGCATTATCGTGCCGCGCAAGACTGTCAGCGAAGTGCAGCGCCTGATCGAGGACAACGAGGCCGAGGTCACGATCGAGCTGTCCTCGGGCAAGATCCGCTTTACCATCGGCGACACGGTGCTGACGTCGAAGCTGATCGACGGCACGTTCCCGGACTATGCCCGCGTCATTCCGGCCAGCAACGACAAAGAGCTTGTCGTCGACAAGAAGGAATTCGAGGCGGCGGTCGATCGTGTCTCCACGGTGTCGAGCGAGCGCGGCCGCGCGGTCAAGCTGTCGATCTCCGGCGGCAAGCTCTCGCTATCCGTGACCAATCCGGATTCCGGCAGCGCCCACGAAGAGCTCGAGGTCGAATACGAAGCCGATCCCATCGATATCGGCTTCAATTCGCGCTACCTGCTCGACATCGCCGCCCAGATCGAAAGCGAAGCCGCCGTGCTCAAGCTCGCCGATCCGGGTTCGCCGACATTGATCCAGGACAAGGAGCCGCACGGCGCGCTCTACGTGCTGATGCCGATGCGGGTTTGACAGCCATCGGCAAACGGGGATCAGGTATCAGGCTGACTGATCCCTGATTGCTGATCCCTGATGCCAGTTCTCCGCATCACGCTGAACAATTTCCGCAACTATCACGCGGCCTCTCTCGACGTGAGCGCCAAGACCATCGTGCTGGTCGGTCCGAACGGCGCCGGCAAGACCAATTTGATCGAGGCGATTTCGTTCTTCGCGCCGGGGCGCGGGCTGCGCCGCGCCAATCTCGACGAGGTGGCGTTCAGTGAGGGCGATGGCTCGTGGGCGGTGTCCGCTGAGATCGAAGGCGCACTGGGCCTCGCCACGCTAGGCACCGGCATCGAGCGGCCGCTCGACGGCGCGACGGTTCAGCGCAAATACCGGATCGACCGT
>Ga0306924_10001205_pt1 | contig 23452 bp, 24 predicted proteins | sample sta12Can44000111_FD_203756 | JGI IMG/M metagenome (GOLD analysis project Ga0306924, IMG submission 203756) | Lab enrichment of tropical soil microbial communities from Luquillo Experimental Forest, Puerto Rico - statanox.12C.anox.44.000.111 (v2)... | ecosystem: Environmental > Terrestrial >...
TCCTCATCGGTTGCGCCCCAGCGCATCAGCCGGGGGCGCACCCACGCTGCATAGACGAGGTGGACTGCTGCCATTGCGGCCGCGGTCACAACCGCGGTCCTGCGTGCTACCGCCATATGAATAACAGTCGGCGGCCCGGCACGGCCCCGCCAGGGACCAAAGTCACCATCTGCGTGGTCAGATGATCGCTGGCCACTGCCAGGGAGAATGGGGGACCGGCTAGGGCCGTCCGGTTAAGGCGGTCCCATCCGCGGCAGCGCGGGGCGCGGCCAGCCGGCCCGGCGGGCAGCGTGCCGGACGCGTTCTGTCCAGGGCGAGCGGAAGGCCAGTTACACGCTCGTAACTGGCCCTGGACCTGACGTGGAGGAGATTGCTCACGGGCTTGAGTTTGACCTGGTCGTTCTCATCAGACCAGAGACGTTTGGCGAGGGGATTGAGGGGGTGGTCGACCGCTATGTCGCGATGACCCGGGCGACCCAGTGGCTCGTCATCCTCTCCGGCTGACCCCAGATCACCCGGTGCCGTCGGGCGCTAGCCCGTTTCCATCCGCTGCTTGAGCGCTGCCATGTTGGCTGGCATCTCCTTGCGTGCCTCCCGGCGGATCACTAGCGGCACGAGGACCTTGCCGATGCCGTGACCAGCGAAGTCGACGCTGATTGTCACCCGGGAGCGGGCGTCGGTGACCGGCTCGACCAGGACGTCGACAACCGCCCGCACCGGGCCGTCTGTCCCCCGCACGCGCCAGGCCCTGGGCGGGTCGATGTGCACAAGCTCGGAGGTGACCGCGCGGCTGGCGCCACCGACGCGCCGGGTCATCACACAGCGCGCGCCCACCGCCGGCGTTCCGGTGGCGTCGGCAGGGCCGGCCATGTGCCCATCCACCACGCCCTGCTGCCACTCGCTGAATCGCGCTGGGTCGGTGGCGTAAGCGAATACCTCGGCGGCCGGGCGCGCGACTTCGGTGCTGGCCACGATCGCCGGCATGTCAGCCATCTTCCTTGAGCAGCGCAGCGTAGCGGTCGAGATAGAGCGGCCAGCCTTCCGGCCCATCGACACCACCACTGACCGCATCCCAGCCGGGGCCATGCCGGTCGATGTGCCGGTGCTCCAGCTCCACCCGGGTGCGGGACAGCGACTCGGCGTAGAACCGCACCTCGACCTCGCTGGTATGCGCCGGGTCGGTCTCGATGGTCCACTGCGGGCTGATATCCCAGCTGAACACGACCCGGTCCGGCGGATCGAAAGCGAGGATCCGCGCCCACCGGCACTCGCTGCCGTCCGCTGCCTTGTCAACGATGTTGCCGCCGGCCCAGGGCTGGAACACGGTCTCAGCGATCGGCGCCCCGAGCAGATTGTGCTCTGGCGGCTTGAAGTCCCCGAACCGGTCGGTGAACACCGTGAAAGCGCGCTCGATCGGCGCGTCGACGACGATCTGCTTGCGAACCGCCGCCGCTTCGGTCTGATCCATTACCTCTCCTTGGCTGGTGTTTCCGCGACATCGGCGTACCTGGTCAGCGCCCGCCGCCAGTAGGTGTCGAGCTGGTCCCGCAACGCCGCCAGCGCGACCGGGTTGAGCCGGTAGATCCGGCGGGTGCCGACCGCCACATCATCGACCAGGCCGGCATCCTTGAGGATCTTCAGATGCTGCGACACCGCCGATCGGCTCACCGGCAGCCCGGCCGCCAGCTCCCCGACGGCCCGGGGCCCATCGGCCAGGGACGCGACGATGGCCCGGCGGGTGCCGTCAGCCAGCGCTCCCCACTGGTCCGCATCTCGGTCAGTTTCCACTAACCGTTAGTATTCTCTAACCGATGAGCCGGGTCAAGGTGCGAGGAATGAGTTCCGGTGGAGCGGTCCGGGTGGGCAGCCCGGCACAGGCACGTCTGGCGCCCGGGTGAGTGCTAGCGGGCGCCGGGCTGGTCGACGCTGAAGTGCCTGCCGGACGTCGACCGCCACCTGCCATCCGTGCGCCGTAGCACGAACTGGCTGATCACCCGCTGGCCGCCTTCGAAATCGCCATAGAGCAGGCTGAGCGTAAGGTCCTCCCCCGCTTCGACCGCGCCGGCCACCGTTGTGAACTTGTCCGCCGCTGGATCACTCAGCGCACCAAGCCAGAGTTCGCTGTCGCCCGGCGCCACGTAGATGTCCCGGATCTGGCTGGTGAAATCCGCCAGTGGCGGACGAGACCGCTCAGCCGGCAGGCCGGGCAGCAGCTGCCACCCCTGCAGGACGGCAAGCCCAGTGCCGACGTTCCGGACCGAGACAGCCATGTGCATCACGCCGCCGGTCAGCGTCAGCGCGGCACCGCCGCCAGCGACAGTCAGCCACGTCCCGTCCACGAACTGGATCTTCTGCTCCGGGTCCGCTGGCCGTGAACTGACCAGCAATGGGCGCTGGGCAGCCAGCAGCGAACGTTCGGCGGCGCGGGCCGAGCGATTCCCGGAGCGGACAGCGGCGAAGGTCGCCAGCGCTAGCACCAGCGTGCCGCCGGCCGTCGCCAGCGAAGCGAAGGTCGCCCACTCAGTCACCCGCCGCAGCCTAGCGCGGGCGGGGCCGGACTCCCCAGACCACCGTCTCCGGCTGGCTGGTCATGCTGGCGCCAGGGGCGCTGGCGCGGTGCCAACGGGAGGCGAAGCGATTGTCGTTGTCACTAGCATGTGCTAAATTAGGCTTGCATGTGCAAGAAGAGGTGTCGTGGACATTGCTGACATGACCGGGGACAGGCTGCTGCGTGTGCTTGCCACGCTGGCCAACCCGCACCGGCTGCGGGTGGTGGCCGCCCTGGCCGAACAGCGCAACTACGTCAGCCAGCTCGCCCGCGAGCTCGGCATCAGCCGGGCACTGCTGCAGGTTCACCTGCGCAAGCTGCAGGCGGCCGGCCTGGTATCGGCTGTCATTGAGGTTTCAGAGGACGGGAAAGCAATGAAGTTCTACGAGGTGGCGCCGTTCACCATCCAGCTGACGCCCAAGGAGATCATGGCCGCGGCCGTCACCCTGACCGCGGGCAGCGAGCCTGATTCGGAGGTGGGTCATGATTAGCCCGCCCACCGTCGCTTTTATCACAGTTGTCCTGGTCCTCGGCGGGGTGATCGCGTACGCGATCTACCAGTGGGGACGGCACCTGTCCATCAGCAAGCAGACACGGGCCCAGCTGACCACCAGCGAGGAGTACCGGCGCCTGTCCGAGATGGCGGTCACCGCCCAGGAACACACCGACCTGAAGCTCGCCGAGATCAACATGCAGCTCGCCCAGCTGCGCGACCAGCTGGACCAGGTGCAGAAAGTCCTCCGGGACGTGGAGTAGAGCCGGCCAGCGGAATCCGCATGAGACCGCCGCACAGGAAGACCAGGACAGCGATGAAGGCCGCTTGACCACGGCCGAGCAGTTCGCCGCATACGACCCGCGCGCCGCCGCCGGAGCCTTCCGTGCCATCGCCTGCGATGAGGGCGTCGGTGACGAGGTGCGCCTGTCGGCGGCCGAGCTGCTGCCCGCAGTGGACCCGCGGGCCGCCGCGCAGGCCTGTGTGGCCATCGCCGGCGATGAGGGCGTCGGTGACGAGGTGCGCCTGTCCGCTGCCCAGCTGCTGGCCGGCACCGATCCGCGCGCCGCCGCGGACGCCTTCCACAGCCTCGCCGGCGACCAGCCACGCCGCGGATACCGGTTCTAAAGAGCGGCGCCACCGTCCCCACCGCGGCCGCCCCGGTAGGCTCGATCGGCGTCCCGGGGCCAGCTGCCTGATCGGGTGGGCGAGGTGCCCAGGATCAGGATGTGCGGCGGATGATCCTGCGTTCCGGCAGCGGGGGCAGGCCGGCCTCGTCTGGTCCGGCAGTGGCCAGGGTTAGCCGTGGCCCGTAATGGCGGGCCAGTGGGTCGGCAGTCGCGCCGTGAACGAGCACGCTGAGCAGCACCGTGACGGTGATGACCGTGACCGCAGGCCTAGCGTCGGATGGGCCGAGGTCTTCCAGCGCTATCAGGGCGAACACGACGGAGGCCAGGCCGCGAGGGCCGAACCAGCCCACGAACGCCACCGCTACCCGGTCCAGCCCGCCCCCGGCGAGCGCCACCGCAACCGGCAGCATCCGGATCAGCGTCAGGCTGAGCACCGCGTACAGACCGGTCTGCCAGCTCAGGTCCTGCATCGCGGGAACGACCGCGATCGCCCCGAACGCCAGCCAGACCAGCAGCGACACCAGTCCGCCTGTCTCCTCCACGAACGGCATCAGCCCTTCGCTGGGGCGGCCGCCGATGGCACCGAAGGCGAGCCCGCCCACGAATGCCGCGATGAACCCGTTGCCGTGCAGCGCCAGTGCGCAGGCGTAAGCGCAGGCGGCCAGCGCCAGTACGGCCGCGCCCGCGAAGCCCTCGGCGAGCCAGCCGCGCCGGCGGGCCAGCTTGATGAGGAAACCGCCGGTGCCTCCCACGGCCGCGCCGATCAGTACGCCCAGCAGGAGTTCGGCGAGCGCCAGGCCGGGGGTGGGGCCGGGGGCGTGCTCGGCGGTGCCCGCTCCCGCCACCGCAATCAGCACGAACGGGGTGGCGATCCCATCGTTGAGGCCGCTTTCGACATTGATCAGGCGCCTGATCCGGGCCGGCACCGCTGGATTGGTCATCATGTTCGCGCCCAGCGCGGCGTCGGTCGGCGCCAGGGCGGCTCCGGCCACCAGTGCCAGCCAGCCGTTCATGCCCGGCAGCAACACGAACGAGAGCAAGGTGCCCAGGCCGATGGTCAGCGGCAGTCCCACCACCAGCAGCCGCAGGCACAGGCCCATATCGTGGCGCAGATCCCGCAGGCCGACCCGGGACGCGTCCGAGAAGAGGACCAGCACCAGGGTGAACTCTGCCAGTGCCTTAACCGTCCCCGGCGCGGGCTCGAAGCCCAGGGGTGCCAGCAGGCCGTGCGTCAGCACCACCCCGGCGATGACGAAAGTGATCGGCGCCGTGACGTCGAACCGCTGCAGCTTGCCCGACAGCGCTCCCCAGGCGAAGATCAGCGCGGTGACGATCGCCAGATCAGATGGGCTCACCGTGCTGGCCCCCCAGCTATGATCTCCGCGCGCACGGTCAGCCGCGGCGGCGGGCGCGTTCGGCCTGGCGATTCTGGGATCAATGTCCCTGGCCAGCGTCCGGACATGGACGAATCATGTCAGTATGACGGACCCTGCCGGTATCCGGAGCTACCGCGGCGGCAGCCGTGCTGGCACAGTGGGCGCGCGTGGCTGTGACCGCGCCGTCAGGCGGCCGCCGCCCGGTGCCCGGGGATGCTGTCACGCCGCAGCGGTAGCGCTGATCGAAGCGGCCGGGCCACGCGTTCCGGTGACCTGGTGCTGGGCCGCCGGCCCCGCGGGGTTCAGCTGAGGGCGGGCGGGGACCCGGGCGACGTGGGTGGCTGCCGCGCACGGCCCAGCCGCCGCCAGCACCACACCGCGGCCGTCACCGCCAGGGCCGGAAGCCCCAGCGCGCCGATGAGGTTCCAGGCGATCCCGCCAAAGGCGGACAGGTGGTGCTCAACGGCGAGGAAAACGAAAGCAGCCAGGAACGGCACGCCGATCAGGGCGGCCGCGATGGCCGTCCCGTTAGCCAGCCGCCGCCGGGCGGCCAGCGGCGGCCCCACGTCGTAGCCGGCCGGCCGCACCGGGCCGGGATCTGCGCCGGGCGTCGCACCTGGCGGGCCCGGACTGGTCATGCCGGCAGCGTACGCCCGGCGGACCGCGGCAGCCACCCGCGGCAACGGAGCCAGCTGGCTTGCCCGCCCAGGCCCGCGGCGGCAGGCTGGCAGCATGAAACCGGATCTGCGGGCAGAGCTTTTGCGCCGGGCCGCCCGGGATCAGGATGCACGCAGGCAGGCCGAGCGCGACTGGGAACCGGTGGCGGCGGTGGATGCGGAGAATCTGCCCTGGCTGAAGCAGGTGATAGCCGAGACCGGATGGCCCGGCCGGTCCCTGGTCGGGGAGGACGGCGCCCACGCCGCGTGGCTGCTGGCCCAGCACGCCGACCGCGATCCCGTGTTCCAGCGTGCCTGCCTCACGCTGATCACCGAAGCCGCCGGGCGAGGCGAAGCGTCGCCCTCCGAAGTGGCTTACCTGACCGACCGGGTTCTGCTCGCCGAAGGCCAGCCGCAGGAGTACGGCACCCAGCTGTCGGGCCGGGACGGCCGGTGGCAGCCGCGGCAGTTGCGCGATCCGGGCGCGGTCGACAAGCGGCGGGCCGCGGCGGGCCTGGGGCCGCTAGCGGACTACCTCGCGGGTATGACCAGCCAGCTTGGCCCACCCAGGCCCGACGAAATCAGCTGCGTCGACTGCGGTGCAGCGATCGAAGTGTGGCTGCCAGGCCCCGGCGAGCAGGTGGACATCACCTGCCCAGACTGCGGCTGGACCACTACCGTCTTGGTGGGCTAAGGCGCCGGGCCTGCTAGCTGGCCTGGCAAAATGTCACCGTGCCTCGCCTTCCCCGCGGGCCATTCCGCGGCCTGCCGCGCGAGGTGGCCATCCTCACCGCCGTCTCGTTCACGGTCGCGCTCGGGTTCGGGATCGTCGCCCCGGACATCCCGGCTTTCGCCCGCCAGTTCGGTGTCAGCACGGCCGCCGCGGCCAGCGTCATCAGCGCGTTCGCGCTGATGCGGATCGCCGGGGCGCTGCCCGCGGGCCGGCTGGTGGACCGGTTCGGTGAGCCCGCTGTGATGGCATCCGGCATCGCGATCGTCGCCGTGAGCAGCATCCTGGCCGGGTTCTCCGGATCGTTCACCGAACTGATCGTCCTGCGGGGCGCCGGCGGGCTCGGCTCGGCGATGTTCGGGGTGAGCTCCCAGACTCTGCTGCTGGCCAGCGTCCCGGGCGCGGACCGCGGCCGGGCCAGCGGCCTGTACGCGGGGGGCTTCCTGGTCGGCGGCATCGCCGGCCCGGCCGTCGGCGGGCTGATCGCTGCCTGGTCGATGCGGGCGCCGTTCATCATCTACGGCGTGCTGCTCATCGTGCCGGGCGTGATCGCCGCGGTCGCGCTGCGGGCCAGGCCCGGCAGGGACGCCAGCGGCCAGCCACCGGTGCGCAGGGTCCTGCCCGAACTCGCACACGCACTGCGGGACCGGGCCTTCCGGGCTGCCGCGTCGGCGAACCTGGCGGATGGTTTCGCCGCCATCGGGGTGCGCAGCGCGCTGGTGCCGTTGTTCGTCCGCGACGTGCTGCACCAGTCAGCGGTCTGGACCGGGGCCGGGTTCGGGGTGGTGGCCGTGCTGAACGCGGCCACCCTGCTGCCCGGCGGGCGGCTGGCCGACCGGCTCGGGCGGCGGCCGGTCATCGCCGCCGGCTGCCTGGTATCGGCGGCTGGCATGGTCATGCTCGCGCTGCTGCCCGGGCTGGCCGGGTACCTGGCCGCGCTGGCCGTGTTCGGCGTGGGGTCGGGGCTGCTCGACGTCGGGCCGGCCGCGATGATCGGCGACATCCTGGGCGGCCATGGCGGGACGCTGGTCGCCGCCTACCAGATGTCCGGCGATATCGGCGCGGTGACCGGGCCGGTGACGGCCGGCTTCCTGGTCGACGTGGCCTCCTACCAGGCGGCCTTCGGGCTGGCCGCCGGGGTGCTGGGGCTCGCGGCCGGGCTGGGCCTGCTCGCCCCGGAGACCCGGTGGGCGCAGCGGCTCCCAGCGGCGACGGCGCAGGCTGGTGCCGGGAAGGATATGCGGGGGTTCTGGGGGGGGGGGCGGTAACCCAGGCGTGGTCACGGGTTAGCTAGTGGGCGGAGCGCAGGCCGCGGTCAGGCCGGCCGCCGGGGTGATCTCGCCTGGGCCAGTACCCAGGGGCCGGTTCAGCCGGCCGCCCCGGGACAGCCCTCAGCACGCCGGGGGAGCGGGCCCCGGCGTGCTGAAGGTGAGCGTCACGGTTCCGGGGCGAGCAGGCTGCCGCCCGAACCGGGATCGCTGGCCGCCATGCTAGGCGCGGCCGGGTTAAGGGCAGCCTAAGGGCACCCTATTCATCCGCCCACGCATCGGGCGGGCCGTCCGGCTTCGCCTCACCGGCGGTAACGGCGTCACCCGCAGGGACCAGGCCGAAGCACGGCAGGCACGCCGTCAGGCCGGAGATCTCGACCGGGATGGCCCGGTGCGCCTGCCAGCTGGCCCGGTCCAGCCGGTAGCGGGTGGCCCGGACAGGCTGCCCGCGGACCAGCAGCCGCTCGCAGCCGTCCTCGGCGTAACCCAGCTTCCGTGACACCCCGCTGGATGCCAGGTTGTCCGGGAAGGCCTCGCTGGTGGCGTACTCCGCGGACAGGCCCTCGAAAGCCAGCGCGAGCACTGCCGCCCGCATGTGGGTGCCGATGCCCTGGCCCTGGAAGCCGCGGCCCAGCCAGGAGCCGGTGCTGACCTCGCGCAGCGCGGCGAAGTCGCGCGCGGCCAGCTCCTGCATGCCGGTCACCGTCCCGCCGCGCACCGCCACCAGGGCCAGCCGCCAGTCAGCGGGCTGCCACGAGCCCCACAGCCGCCAGTGGTACTGCAGCGTGCCGCGGGCCCGGTCGGCGGGCGGTGCGTCGGTCCATGGCACACTGAACGGCTGCACCGCCGGGTCATGAACCCCGTCCGCGGCCAGCGTGGCGAGGGCGGCCAGGTCGGCCGGCGCCGGCCAGCGCAGCTCGACCTGCGGGGTCCGGAGCAGCAGGCCGGCCAGCGGCCAGTGAGGTGAGGTCATGACCGAGATTGTGCGGACCCGGCTGTCCCGCCGCAACGAGATAACGGTCAAGCACCAGCGCGGCGACGGCGGGATGGCCGGCCAGCGGTGCGCCGACCCAGGTGGCACCGGTGCTGGCCAGCCGGTCGTGGAACTCGCCGGGCGCCAGCAGGTAAGCCGCGACGGCCACCGGCACGGCGGCCGGGCCGGCCAGGGTGGCAACTGCCTCGGCGACGGTGGGCCGGCTTGCTGCGGCGAACCCGGCCAGCACCGGCGCCCGCCGGTGGGCGGCGAGCAGCGCCGCCTGGCGGTGGGCCGCGCCGCGGGCGAGCGGGTCGGCCGATCCGGCGGCGGCCAGCACCACCGGCGCCCGGGCCGGCGCCCCGGCCGCGGCCAGCCGGTCCGCCAGGGCGGTGACCAGCCGGGGATCGGGCCCGAGCGGGCCGGCCACCGGCAGCCCGGCCCGGACCGCCACCGGGGCGATGTCCTGGGACAGGTGATATCCGCCGGCGAGCAGCAGCGGCACGATCGTCACCGCTGGCCCGGCCACTGCCAGCGCTTCGGCCAGGGATGGGCGTGCGTGCTGCAGGAAAACCGCCCGCACGTCGAGACCGGGCGCCCGGGCACTGACCCCGGCGGCCAGTGCCCGGGCTGCTGCCTGGGCGCGGCTGTCACGGCTGCCGTGCGCCACCGCCAGCAGCACCGGGTGGCTCACCTGGGGCGCCAGCCGGCTAGGCCGCATGGCGCAGCGCCGCCCGCAGCCTGACCACCTCGCCGATCACGACGACGGCCGGCGGCCGCAGGCCCGCCGCCGCCACCTCGCCGGCGACCTGGCCGAGGGTGGATACCAGCACCCGTTCCCGGTCGGTGGTGCCATCGCTGATCACCGCCACTGGGGTGGTGGCAGCCCGGCCCCGCTTGACCAGTTCCCGGCTGACCTCGGCCAGCCGCCCGACCGCCATCAGCAGCACCAGCGTGCCGGGCCCGGCGGCGAGCGCCGCCCAGTCCACGGTCGCACCCGGATGGGATGGGTCGAGGTGGGCGGAGACCACCGCGAAGTCCTGGGTGATGCCGCGGTGGGTGACCGGGATGCCGGCGCAGGCCGGCACCGCGACCGCGCTGGTCACCCCGGGCACCACCGTGAACGGCACGCCGGCCCGGGCGCAGGCGAGGGCCTCTTCGCCGCCGCGGCCGAACACGAACGGGTCGCCGCCCTTGAGCCGGACTACCCGCTGGCCGGCCCGGGCCCGGTCCACCAGCAGCGCGCTGATCTCCGGCTGGGACAGGTGCGGCGTGGCGGGGGCCTTGCCGACGTCGATGATCTCGACGTCCGGGCCGAGTTCGGCCAGCACGTCGCGGGGCGCCAGCCGGTCGGCGACCACCACATCGGCCTCGGCGAGCAGCCGCCGGCCGCGCACCGTCAGCAGTCCCGGGTCGCCGGGCCCGCCGCCCACCAGCGCCACCGTGCCCAGCACCGGACCGGCAGCGCGGCGCCCGGCCTGCGGGCGGTACGGCCGGACCGGGAGGGTGCCTTCCGCCAGCGCTAGCGCGATGGCCGAGCGCAGCCGCTGTGACCGGCGCGGGTCGCCGCCCGCGGTCACCGCCACCGTGACATCCCCGTGCCGGGTCACCGCCGGGGCCTGGGCCCGCGACCGGCTCGCGTCATCGGCACGTGAGCACCAGATCCGCAGGCGTTCGGCAGCCAGGGCGATGGCGGCGTTGACCGCGGGGTCGCCGGTGGCGGCGTGCACCAGCCAGGCCCCGGCCAGGTCGCTGTCACGGTAGGGCCGCCGGTCGATGGTGACCGGCAGGTCGGCCAGCTCGGGTTCCACCCGTGGCGCGACCACGTGCACCACCGCGCCGGCCGCCAGCAGCGCCCTGACCCGGCGCAGCGCCACCTGGCCGCCGCCAGCCACCAGCACCCGGCGGCCGGTCACGTCCAGCATCAGCGGGTAGGTCATGGTGTCACCCCGGCGAAGCGGAGCTGGAAGGCCCGCGCGCAGGAGCCGCAGCGCCAGCTCCCGCCGTCTGGCCCGGCCGGGCGCAGGTCCTCCTCGCCGCAGTACGGGCAGTAGAACGGGATCTGGCGCTCGGGCGCCGGCTCGCCGCTCATGTCAGCAGCTTCTCGTCGGCGCGGCGGGCCCAGGCCGCGAACTGCTCACCTTCTGCCCGGTCGGCGAGGTAGTTGCGGAGCACGCGTTCGAGGTAACCGGGCAGCCCGTCGGCGGTCACCTTGAGCCCGCGCAATTTGCGGCCGAACCCCGGGTCTGCGCCGAGTGAGCCGCCCAGGTGCACCTGGAACCCCTCGCCGCCCTCGGTGATCGAGCCCTTCAGCCCGATGTCGGCGATCTGGAACCGGGCGCAGGAGTTGGGGCAGCCGTTGACGTTGATGCTGATCGGGGTGTCGAACCCGGGCAGCCGCCGGTCCAGCTCGGCGTGCAGATCTGCCGCCCGCTGCTTGGTCTCCACGATGGCCAGCTTGCAGAACTCGATCCCGGTGCAGGCCATGGTGCCGCGCCGGAACGCCGACGGGGTGACCTGCAGGTCGCGGGCCGCCAGTTCCGCCGACAGCTCGCTCACCTGGTCTCCGGGCACATCCAGGATGAGCAGCTTCTGCTGGGCCGTCAGCCGGACCCGGCCCGAGCCGTAGGCGTCGGCCAGGTCGGCGACGTGCCACAGCAGGGTGCCCGAGGTCCGGCCCACGCTCGGGGCGGCGCCCAGGTAGTAGCGCCCGTCCCGCTGCCTGTGCACGCCGATGTGGTCGCGCTCGCCGGGTGGCGGCAGGGCGGGGGCTGGCCCGTCCGGCAGCGCGCCGCCCAGGTACTCCTTTTCCAGCACGTCCCGGAACCGCTCGGTGCCCCAGTCGGCGACCAGGAACTTGAGCCGGGCCCGGCTGCGCAGCCGCCGGTAGCCGTAGTCGCGGAACAGGCCGGTCACCGCGGCCCACACGGCCGGCACCTGGCCCGGCGGCACGAACACGCCGAGCCGTCTGGCCAGCATGGGATTGGTGGACAGGCCACCGCCGACCCAGAGGTCGAATCCGTGCGTCCCGTCCGGGCTGCGGACGCCGGTGAATGAGACGTCGTTGACCTCGGGCTCGGTGCACAGCCAGGAGCAGCCGGTGATGGTGGTCTTGTACTTGCGCGGCAGGTTCGTGAAGCCCGGGTCGGTGGTGGCCACCACCTCGGTGGCCCGCAGCGCCGCGGTGGCGTCCAGGATTTCACCGGCATCGAGGCCGGCCACCGGGCAGCCCAGGATGTTCCGCGGCACGTCCCCGCAGGCCTGCTGGCTGGACAGGCCGACCGCTTCCAGCCGTTCCCAGATCGCGGGCACGTCCTGGATGGACAGCCAGTGATACTGGACGTTCTGCCGGTCGGTGATGTCGGCGAGGTCGCGGCCATACTCCTTGGCGACCCCGGCCACCGTGCGCAGCTGCTCCGCGGTCAGCTGCCCGCCGGGAATGCGGACCCGCATCATGAAGTGGGGTGCCTCGATCTCGGCATCGTCCAGCGCGCCGGTCCGGCCACCGCCGATGCCGGGTCGGCGCTGGGTGTACAGGCCCCACCAGCGGAACCGGCCACGCAGGTCAGCCGGGTCGATCGAGTCGAAGCCGAGGACCGAGTAGCGGTTGATGATTCGGTCACGGACGTGCAGCCCGTCGTCGTCCTTCTTGAACTGTTCGGCCGCGTTCAGCGGCTCATGGTGGCCCAGGGCCCACTGGCCCTGGCCCCGTCGGGAGGGGGATGGCATGTCGCTGGTTCCTTCTGCTGCGTGCGGGCGCGGCGGCCTCGGGGCGCCGGCGGCGGGCCGAGGGGCAGCGCTGGGCTGGGGGTCAGCAGCAGGGGCGACAGATGGCGCTGGAGACGCGCAGCAGATCCACGTGGCGGCGGCACACAAGCAGCACCTGCTGGCTGCTGCGGGCGGTGCGGGTCACGCTGGGTCCTCTCCGGGCCGGCCGGCGGGGGATGGGCAGCCGCCGACGTTTCACGTCCTGTGGCTGTGACAGTACCAGGCAGGACACGTCGCGCCCCGGCCGCGGCCGGGGCGGGCGGTGGGCTGGCCCGGCCTACCCTGGAGACAGGAGTGCGACGCGCACGGAGGATGGCATGGGACTGCGGGACCAGATACGGGAGCAGGTCAATCAGCTGGCCCAGAAGACGCAGGAAGCGGCCCAGGAAGGCCGGGCCAGGCTCGACCAGGTGCAGGCGCGGCGGCAGGCTGACGCCATGTTCCGGGACCTCGGGGCGGCGATCTATGCGGAGCGGACCGGCCGGGCCGGGCCGGACGGGCCGGACAAGATTGAGCGGCTGATCAAGGCGCTGACCCGGCAGGAGGCCGAGCAGGGCCTGGGCGACGGCGGGGTGCCCACCTCCGGCCCCTGACCCGGCCAGCTGGCGGACCACCCGCGGGCGAGCCGTCAGCGTGTGCCGGGTGCGGTGGCCGGGACCTCGCGGCCCCGGCGTGCGCCGGGTTCAGCGGGCCGGGATCAGTCCGCCATTCCGGTGAGGGTGACCGACACCGTATGGGTGCCGTTCACGTCCTTCCAGCTGAGCTTGTACTTGGTGGAGAAGCTTCCCTTTTTCTTCGGCTTGAATGTCACCGGGATGGCCAGATCCGAGGTCGCGTTGAACGGCATCTGCGGGTTCGGGCTCAGCGTCGCCGTGAATGGGCCGGTGAGCGGCGCAACACCCTGGATCGTGCTCTCGGTGTTGCCGGTGTTGCTGATGAACACGGTGGCGGTCGCCTTCTTGCCCACGTGGATGGTGCCGAAGTTCACCACCGGATTGGCCGGCGTGAACTGGCTGACCGCGCCGACCCCAGTGCCGTTCAGGGTGACGACCGCGGGTGGCCCGGTGCTGCCGGCGACGGTGAGCGTGCTGGTGGCAGGCCCGGCCGTGGTGGGCGAGAAGTGGACCTGGACGGAGATCGAGCCGCCCGGCTTGATCTGCTGGCCCACCACCGGCAGGTTCAGCGCGCCGAATGGCCCGGACGGCGGCGTCACCGAGGTCACGGTCTGGGTGGTCGTGCCGAAGTTGGTGATCTGGACCGTCTGCGGGACGGAGATTCCGACCGCGACCGGCACGACCCCCTGGTCCGGCGCGCCCAGGAACTGGATCGTGCCGGGCAATCCGGCGAGCCCGTCCTGGGTGGCCTCACCGGTGAGCGGCACCGACACCGCCGGGAAGGTTGCCGAGGAGGTGGGGAAGGACAGCGTGCCGGTGTTCCCGCCGGAGCTGGTGGGGGCGAACGCGACCTGGGTGGTCAGCTGGTCACCCTTTGCCAGCGTGACCGGGTAGGAGGTCACCGGGGTGGTGGTGCCGCCGTGGGTGAGCGTCACCTGCCCGGGGTTGAACGGGCTGGTTGTGCCACCGGCGTTCGAGTTGCCGGTCGTGGTTGGCGGGCCGGTGACCGTCACCGGCTTCTGCGCGGTGAGCGGCACGTTCTGGGTGGCGGAGGACCCGACGGCGGTGGTGGCGAACGATGCCGTGCTGGCGACGGCCGGCGCGGCGGTGCCGGGCGCCGCGAAGCCGAGCAGGTGACTTTCCCTGGTGCCGACGTACACCCAGCCGTCGCTGGTGGCCGGGACGGAGAACTTCGCCGAGGTGAACTGAGGCGAGGTCCACAGCACCTTCAGCTTGCACATGCTGGTCGACGTGCAGCCGCTGCCGATCCCCGAGGACAGGGAATACGCGACGAGCGTGGAGCCATGGCCGGTCTTGCCGGTGGTGTTCGGGGTGTCGACCTCCCAGATGACCCCGGTGGCCGGGTTGTCGCCGTTCGATGTCACCACCGGCGAGCCGGAGGTGTAGCCGTACTGGAGCGAACTGACGGCCTGGTTGGTCAGCCACGGCTTGCCGGTACTGGTGATGGTCGCCCGGAACAGCCGCATGTAGTCGTTCTTGCCGACAAAGACCAGGTAGTCGGCGGCGGTGCCGGAGTTGGCGGTGGTGATGTCGGTGTCACCGAACAGCGCCGGGTGACCCCATTCGCCGCCGTAGTTCTTGCTGACGAACAGAGCCTGGTCGGTGCTGTGCCGGCCACCGAGGCCGTCCCGGTTGAGCAGGAAGACCCGGCCGTCCTTGCCCACCTGGACGAGCACGTGCGAGTTGGCGCCGAACGCGAACCTGGCGCCGACTGGCCCGCCCGCGCCGTAGTCGGTGTCGGCGGCGTCCAGCGAAGACGCGTCGGAGGGGCTGAAGAAGTCCGTGGCCTGCAGCGTCCCGCTGCTGTTCACCTTCATGTTGATCACCGACTCGGCGAGCTGCCCGGGGGGATTGGTGCCAGTGGTATTGAGGGACGGCGACACGCCGTTGCCGGAAGTGACAAAGATCCGGCCCTGCGGGTCCAGCATGGCCCCGCTGCCGCCCATCCAGATGCCCGCCAGGTTGTAGGTGCTCCCCGACTCATCCGTCCAGATGGAGAACTTCCCGGTGGACGGGACCACCCGCATCACATAGCCGGTGTAGGGCTTGTGGTCACAGTGCGAGGCGAACTCCCCCATGACCGACCCGTCTGGCAGCAGCAGCACCCCGGGCCGCTCCATCTGCTGCTGGGCGCTGAACGTGGTGTGCGAGTCGTTGGTGGGCTGGCCATGCGTGTGGATCTGCTGCTTGACGGTCCCGTGGGTGGCATCAAGCCCGACCATGTAGTAATGCGGCGTGTTGGTGCCCTTGTCAACGATGTTGGCCCACATGTACAGCTCATTGGCATTGGGGTCATACACCGGTGTGCCGGTGATGCCGATGTTGGGTGTCAGGTCGGTGCAGTTGGCCAGGGACGACACCTTCCCGATCACGAACGGGCTGCCCAGGCTCTTCTGCCAGATGACAGCGCCGGTGCCCGGATTCAGGGCGTAGACCACATCGTTCTCGGTCGCCACCACTACTTCCTTGGTTGTCCCAACTCCCGATATGGCCGGGACCGTGACCACCAGCGGCTGCGCGTAGACCTCGCCGTTGAGTGCGACGTTGAACCGCTGTACGAAGCTGGGCACCACGGAGGGGTCCATCGCGCCGGAGGTCTCGCTGGGATCCCAGCTGTCCCGCAGCGGATCCTGGCCGAGCGTGACGTCATCGGCCCGGGCGTGGGTGGCCGGGGACCCGGGCAGCGCCCCGGTGACGACGGGCAGCATGCCCAGCGCGACGGCGAGCCCGGCCAGTACCAGGAGCAGCCGGCGGGCGGAAGTGGGATGGGTGCTCACGGACCCCCGAGTGTGCATACGGTCCCCTCAAACCAGGCCGGCAGATGATAGCCGCACGCTGCGACGGCAGCGGCGTCGTTATCAGGAATTGCCGGAATTCATGGGCGATCATCACTTTAAAGCTGGCAGTTGGATGCCTTCGACACCCCGAACACAGTTGTATCCGCATCGTGACCTCCAGGCGCGCGGGCAGGCCTGGTTCGAGGGCGCACCGGTAGGACGCGCGAGCGCCTGGCCGGGATGACATGGCCGGTTGACCATTTCTGAACCCGTTCTCCAGCACCGGGCACCGCGCCCGGACTGGCCCGGGAAGACGCAGTTCAGAGGGCGTGGGCCGGGCTCAGCTGCCGGGCTCTGGATCTCGCGGCAGGCCGAGGATGCGCTCGGCGATGATGTTCAGCTGGATGTCGGTGGTGCCGCCACCGATGGTCAGCGCCCGGGTGAACAGCACCGCCCGCGGCCAGCGGCTGTCGCCGGCCGCACCGTCCGGGCCAGCCAGCCGCCAGCATTCCTCGGCCACCTGCTGGGCATACCGCATGCCGAGCAGCTTCCGCACGCTGCCGGTGGCACCGGGCTCGGTGCCGGACAGCTGCTTTCGGGTGACCCGGATGCCGAGCAGGTCGATGGCGTGCCCGTCGGCGATCAGCCGCCCGGCCCGCGCCAGCACCGCCTCGCCCGCGGTCTCACCCAGGTCCCGCACGGCCCCGACAAGTTCCGGCACGCCGCAGCCGAACGTCCACGACTGTGACAGCGACACGCGCTCGTTGGCCAGGGTGGTGCGGGCCACCCGCCAGCCCTGGTTGACGCCGCCGACCACCAGGTCGTCCGGCACGAACACATCGTCCAGGAAGACCTCGTTGAACAGCTCGTCGCCGGTCATCTCCCGCAGCGGGCGCACCTGAATCCCGGGTGAGGTCATGTCCACCAGGAAGTAACTGATGCCGTCATGGCGGGGCGCGGCCGGGTCGGTGCGGGCGATGCAGATCGCCCAGGAGGCCTGCTTCGCCAGCGAGGTCCAGATCTTCTGGCCGGTCAGCCGCCAGCCACCGTCCGCCCGCTCGGCCCGGGTGGTCAGCCCGGCCAGGTCGGATCCGGCGCCAGGCTCGCTGAACAGCTGGCACCAGATAGTCTCCCCGCGCAAGGTGGCGGGCAGGAAGCGCGCCTGCTGGTCCGGCGTCCCGTACTGGACCAGGGCGGGCACCACCCAGGCGCCGATGGCGAGCCCGGGCGCGCGCAGCCCGGCGGCCCGGATCTCCTCGGCGATGACCATTTGCGCCAGCGGCCCCGCCGCCCGCCCCCACGGCCGGGGCAGGTGCGGGGTGACCCAGCCGCCGCCGGCCAGCAGCGCGGCCCGGCTGGTTTTCGGGGCGGCGGCGATCTCTGCCAGTTCCGTCCGCACCTCGTCGCGGACCGGTCCGGCCTCGGCGGGCAGGTCGATGCTGACCTCGCGGCGCTCGCCTGCCAGCGCCAGCGCGGCCACCCGCTGCGCCCACTGCCCGGAGTCGCCCAGCACCGCCCGCAGCGACAGCGCCCGCCGGTAGTACAGGTGAGCGTCGTGCTCCCAGGTGTAGCCGATGCCGCCGAGCACCTGGATGCACTCGTGCGTGCAGCTGATGGCCGCGTCCACCGCGACCACCGCGGCCACCGCGGCGGCGAACTCAGCGGCCGGGGTGAGGCCGGCGCCCGCCAGCGCGGCGGCCGCGTCCCAGACCGCCGCCGCGGCCTGCTCTGCGGCCGTGAGCATCCAGGCGCAGCGGTGCTTGACCGCCTGGAACTGGCCGATCGGCCGGCCGAACTGATGGCGGATCTGGGCGTACCCGGCGGCGGTGGCGACCGCCCAGTCGGCGACCCCGCACGCCTCGGCGCCGAATATGGCCGCGGCCAGCGAGCTGACCAGCGCCGGTGGCAGCCCATCGAGCACCCGGCCGGGCGGCACCGCCAGCCGGGCGGCCCGTACCCGGCCAGCCGGCCGGGCCAGATCCAGGCTGTCCACCCCGGTGATCTCCAGGTCGGCGGCATCCACCGCCACCCAGATCTGCTCCCGCCCGCGGGCCGCCGGCAGGATGAGCAGCCCGGCCTGGCCGGCGCCGAGCACCGGTCCGCAGCTGCCGTCAATGACCAGCTCACCCGGTCCGCCCGGCGGCCCGGCCCCGTCCGCGCGGAGTCCGGTGGCCAGCCCCACCGCCCCGGTGAGCGTGCCGGCGGCCAGGTCCTTGACCAGCCCGGTCAGCTCATCGCCGCCGGCCTGGGCCAGCACCGCGCTGGCCAGCACCGTGGGCAGGAACCCGCCCGGCAGCAGGGCGCGCCCCAGTTCCTCGGCCGCGATGGCCAGCTCGGGCAGCCCGAAGCCCTGCCCGCCGAGCGGCTCGGGCAGATGCAGCCCGAGCAGGCCCTGACCGGCCAGGCCGGCCCGCAGCGACGAGTCATAATGGGCCGCGCCGCCGTCCCCGTCCGCCACCGCCGCCCGGATCACTTCGCTGGGCGCCGCCCGGCCAGCCCAGCCGCGGACCGACTCCGCCAGTGCCAGATGTTCCTCGGTCAGGGCCAGAGCCATCGCCCACCTCGCCAGCTGCGCCTGTCCGGGGGTTCCGGGCCGCTGCGGCTCACTGTAGGTTGCCCTTCGCCCGGGTGGAACCCTGGCTTGAAATTTAGTTACCAGCGGGTAGCATACGACTAGTTACCCACGAGTAGGATGCGGCTGGCCGGCACCGGCCCGCCTCGGCAGAAGCGGGATGGCAATGGGCCACTACAAGAGCAACCTGCGCGACATCGAGTTCAATCTGTTCGAACTGCTGCGGCGCCAGGATGTGCTCGGCACCGGGCCGTTCGCGGACATGGACACCGATACCGCCCGGAGCATCCTGGCCGAGGTGAACCGGCTCGCCATCGGCCCGCTGGCCGACTCCTTCACCGAGGGGGACCGGCACCCCCCGGTGTTCGACCCGGCCACCGGCACGGTCACCCTGCCGGCCGGGTTCAAGCGCTCCTACCAGGCGTTTCTGGACTCCGAGTGGTTCCGGCTCGACCTGCCCCCCGAGCTCGGCGGCATCAGCGCCCCCCGCTCGCTCGGCTGGGCGGTCGCCGAGCTGGTGCTCGGCTCCAACCCGGGAGTCTGGATGTATTCCAGCGGCCCGCTGTTCGCCTACGTGCTGTGGTGGCTCGGCACCGAGGAGCAGAAGCAGTTCGCGCAGTGGGCGATCGACCGGCACTGGACCGCAACGATGGTGCTGACCGAGCCGGACGCCGGCTCGGACGTGGGCGCGGGCCGGACCCGCGCGGTGCCGCAGCCGGATGGCAGCTGGCACATCGAGGGCGTGAAGCGGTTCATCACCAGCGGCGAGCACGACCTGTCCGAGAACATCTTCCACCTGGTACTGGCCCGGCCGGAGGGCCATGGCCCGGGCACCAAGGGGCTGTCCATGTTCCTGGTGCCCAAGTACCTGGTAGACGCCGACGGCAACCTGGGTGAGCGGAACGGGGTGGAGGTCACCGGCGTCGAGCACAAGATGGGCCTGAAGGTCTCGACCACCTGCGAGCTGACGTTCGGCGCGCACCGCCCGGCGGTGGGCACCCTGGTCGGGAACGTGCACGATGGCATCCGGCAGATGTTCATGATCATCGAGCATGCCCGGATGCTGGTCGGCACCAAGGCCATCGCCACCTTGTCGGCCGGTTACCTGACCGCGCTGGACTTCGCCCGGACCCGGGTCCAGGGCGCCGACCTCACCCAGCAGGCGGATAAGGCCGCGCCGCGGGTGACGATCATCCACCACCCGGACGTGCGCCGGATGCTGATGATGCAGAAGGCCTACGCCGAGGGCATGCGGGCCCTGATGCTCTATACCGCGTGCCAGCAGGACGCGTTGCGGATCGCGGCCGCCCGCGGGGAGACCGACGAGGCCGCGGCCGGGCTGAACGACCTGCTGCTGCCGGTGGTCAAGGGGGTGGGCTCGGAGCGCGCCTACGAGATGCTGACGCTGTCCCTGCAGACGCTGGGCGGCTCGGGGTTCCTGCAGGATTACCCGATCGAGCAGTACATCCGCGACGCCAAGATCGACAGCCTGTACGAGGGCACCACCGGCATCCAGGGGCTGGATCTCTTCTTCCGGAAGATCATCCGCAACGACGGCAGCGCCCTGCGGGCGCTGCTCGGTGCGATCACCGAATTCGCCGCGAGTGACTCGGGGAACGGGCGCCTGAAGCCGGAACGCAGCGCCCTGGCCCGGGCGGCCGCCGACATCGAGGCGATGGTGGCGGCCATGACCGGGTACGCGGTCGCCTCGCTGGAGCGGCCGGAGGAGATCTACCGGGCCGGCCTCAACACCACCCGGCTGCTGCTGGCGCTGGGCGACCTGGTGATCGGCTGGCTGCTGGCCCGGCAGGCCGAGATCGCGCTGGCCGTGCTGGACGGCGACCAGCAGTCCGCCCTGACCGGCCGCGACCGTGCCTTCTACCAGGGCAAGCTGGCCACCGCACGGTTCTTCGCGCAGACCGTGCTGCCGCGGCTGGCAGTGGACCGGCGGCTGGCCGAAGAGACCACGCTCGACCTGATGGAACTGCCCGAAGAGGCATTCTGACGCCAGGCCGGGCGGCGCCGGGCTGGCCAGCCCGGCCGGCCGCGCGGGGTCAGACCTCGAACTGGACGCGGCTGCGGCTGGCCACGATCGGGTTGAGGTAGTTCTCGACCACCTTCCGGTGTGCCGGATGATCGCGGTAAACCAGGTAGCCGCCGGCGTCCTCGAACGCCGCGACGACCGCGAAGTCCGCGTTGGCCGGATCCAGCCCGGCGTCCGGGCCGAACTCGTACCGGCGGATCGCCGGAACCTCTTCCGGCAGCTTGGCAAGTTCCGCCGCCACCGCCGCCACCTGCTCCTCGGTCGTGCCGTCCCGCCAGGTGAACACCACCGCGTGATGGAACATCGCCGTCCTTTCCGGTCAGCTCCAGGCCAGCATGGCGACCGGGTCGGCCAGCATCGCACCGACGTCCCGCAGGAACGCCGACCCGAGGTCGCCGTCCACGATCCGGTGGTCGAAGGACAGCGAGAGAGTGGTCACCTGCCGCACCGCGACCTGCCCCTGATGGACCCAGGGCATCTCCCGCACCTGCCCGAACGCGAGGATCGCGGCCTCACCCGGGGTCAGGATCGGTGTCCCCGCGTCGACCCCGAACACTCCCACGTTGGTGATGGTGATCGTCCCGCCGGTCAGGTCGGCCGGCTGTGCCTTGCCCGCGCGGGCCGTGGCGGTCAGGTCCGCCAGCGCCCGGGCCAGCCCGGGCAGTGACAGCAGGTGGGCGTCCTTGATGTTCGGCACGATCAGCCCGCGCTCGGTGGCGGCCGCGATGCCCAGGTTCACGTAGTGCTTCACCACGATCTCCTGCGCCTGCTCGTCCCACGACGAATTGATCATCGGATGCCGGGACACGGCCACCAGCAGTGCCTTCGCCACCAGCAGCAATGGCGACACCCGGAGCCCGTCGAACTCCGCCAGGTCCCGCAGCCGCCGCACCGCCGCCATCGACGCGGTCACGTCCACCTGCAGGAACTCCGTCACATGCGGCGCCGTGAACGCGCTGGCACTGACCGCCGCCGCGGTGTGCCTGCGCACCCCCCGGACCGCGATTCGCTCCTCGCGCAGCACCGCCCCGCCCGCCGGCCAGGCCGGGGGCTGCGCTGCGCCCTGCGCCGCGCCCTGCACGTCCTCCCGGGTGATCGATCCGCCCGGCCCGGTCCCGGCTATCCCGGCCAGATCGACCCCCAGTTCCTTGGCCAGCTTCCGCACCGGCGGCTTTGCCAGCACCTGCCCATTCCCGGTCCCGGCGGGGACCGTGGCAGGCGTGGATTCCGTCCCCGGCGCCTGCCCGCCCGATGGCTGGACCGGCGGCGGGGACACCCGGGCCTCCGCCGGAGCAGGCGCGGGCGGTGCCGGATCCGGCGGCGGCGCGGCGGTGCTCTTGCGCTGCCGCCGCTTGGTGGTCCCGAGCTTCACGCCGTACCCGACCAGCACCGCCTGCCGCTCCGCCTTCGGTGCCGGGCTCCCGTGGATCCCCGGCTCGATCGCCGTCTCGGCAAGTGGTGGTGGGATGAGGTCATCGACCCGGGTGCCGGTGGCCGTGCCGTCCCCAGCTGGCGCGACATCCACCGCGATGATCGGCGTGCCGACCGGGACGTTGGCGCCTTCCTCGACCAGCAGGCCGGTAACGATCCCCTCATACGGGGACGGCAGCTCGACCACGGCCTTGGCGGTCTCGATCTCCACGATGATCTGGTTCACCTTTACCGCGTCACCCGGCTTGACGTGCCAGGAGACGATGTCGGCCTCGGTCAGCCCCTCCCCGACATCTGGCAGCCGGAACTGCTTCACCTCAGACATATGAGTCCGGCCTCCTTCAGTACCCGAACGTCCGGTCGACCGCGTCGAGCACCCGGTCCAGGTCGGGCAGGTAATGCTCCTCCAGCCGCGATGGCGGGTAGGGCACGGAGAAGGCGCCCACCCGCAGCACCGGCGCCTCCAGCTGGTAGAAGCACTGCTCGGTCACCCGGGCCGCGACCTCGGCCGCCAGGCCCCCGGTCACTGGTGCCTCGTGGATCACGATGCAGCGGCCGGTCTTGCGCACCGAGGCGAAGATGGTGGGCAGGTCGAGCGGCGACAGTGAGCGCAGGTCGATGACCTCCAGCGACCGGCCGTCCTCGCGGGCGGCGACCTCGGCTTCCAGGCAGGTCCGCACCATCGGCCCGTATGCCAGCACGGTCACGTCGGTGCCCTCGGTCACCCGCCGGGCCGACTCCAGCGGCAGGGCCGTGGCCAGGCCCGCCCCGGTGTCCACCTCCGCCTTGTCCCAGTACCGGCGCTTGGGCTCGAAGAAGATCACCGGATCCTCGGACCGGATGGACTGCTGGATCATGGTAAAGGCGTCGGCCGGGCCGGAGCAGGCGACCACCTTCAGCCCTGGCACGTGCGCGAACAGCGCCTCGGGCGACTCGCTGTGGTGCTCCACCGCGCCGATCCCGCCGCCAAACGGGATCCGGACCACCACCGGCACCGACAAGCGGCCGAGCGACCGCAGCCGCATATGCGCCAGCTGGCTCACGATCTGGTCGAACGCAGGAAAGACGAACCCGTCGAACTGGATCTCACAGACCGGCCGGTAGCCGCGCAGCGCCAGCCCGATGGCGGTGCCAATGATGCCGGACTCGGCCAGCGGGGTGTCCACCACCCGGGATTCGCCGAAGTCCTTCTGCAGGCCGTCGGTGACCCGGAAGACGCCCCCCAGCTTGCCGACGTCCTCGCCCATTACGACCACCTTGGGGTCGTCTTCCAGGGCCTTGCGCAGGCCCTCGTTCAGGGCCTTGGACAGTGTCAGGGTGGTCATCTGGTGGCCTCCTCGCTGACGAACGAGTCCAGGTAGGCGGCGTAGGCATCGCGCTCTTCCAGCAGCAGGGCGGTCGGCTGGGCATACACGTGCTCGAACATCGCAGGCGGCACCGGATCCGGCATGTCCAGGCAGGCCTGCCGGATGTGCCGGCCGACCTGGTCCGCCTCTGCCTCGATGCCCTCGAAGAAGGCCGCGTCGGCGGATCCGGTGCGGACCAGGAAGGC
>Ga0306924_10001206_pt1 | contig 23443 bp, 20 predicted proteins | sample sta12Can44000111_FD_203756 | JGI IMG/M metagenome (GOLD analysis project Ga0306924, IMG submission 203756) | Lab enrichment of tropical soil microbial communities from Luquillo Experimental Forest, Puerto Rico - statanox.12C.anox.44.000.111 (v2)... | ecosystem: Environmental > Terrestrial >...
GCGCGCCATTGAGAGATCCCTCCGGTCCGGCGACGGTGCGCCGGCGCGAATTTTTTGATGGAAAGGGGCCAAAAACCCGGCCGTAAGGTACTGGCCAGGTCCAGGGGTGTCAACGAAAACCCTGAGCCAAAAAAACGAGAAACGGCGCCGGGTTCCGGCGCCGCCTCGGTCCGATTCCGGTTGCGTTCGGTGAGCCGTTACGCGGTCGCCTGCACGGCCTCCTGCGCGGACTCCTGGGCGACCGAGGCGGCGTGGCCGTCGCGGAGGTCCTTCGTGACGAGATCGATGAGCTCGGTGGAGAGACCGAGGATCTGGTTGGGCGAGTAGCCGTTCCCCCTGAGCTCCTTGAAGAGCGACTTCGCGAGGATCTGCGTGGCCTTGTCGTCCAGCACCGTGGGGACCATCATGTTATTTCTGACTCCCCCGCCCGAGGCGGTTGTTCGCGCGGCATCGGCCGTTGCGTGCCCTGGCTCTTCAGCAACGACCGGGCCAAGACGGGTCCCCGGGCCAAACGACACGTTTCTGGCGGAAAACGGAGAAAAATCCGCTGACAGTGCCCAGCGCGAGCGCGAACCAGCGTTCGCACCATTTTACTCTGGGTCCGATAAGGTGCGTAGCGGACTACGCGCCCGAACCCTGCGTGCCGACTGAGGACTTCTTCGACCCATGCGTTACCGCGCCCTCAATCTCGTGCTCTGGCTCGACGAGCCGGAGTCCATCCTCGTCCGGCGAGCCGCCGACAAGCTCGGGGTCGCGCCGGCCGCGGTCTCGGGGCTGGTGGTCATCCGCCGCTCGCTGGACGCCCGGAAGAAGGGGCACCCGCGCTGGCTCGTGAACGTGGAGGCCGAGGTGGCCGCGAAGGTCCCCGCCGGCCGCCCCGACGTCGGGCTGGCGCCCGAGCCGGAGCCGCCGCCCTCCCCGGTGCGCGCGCCCGGCCTGTCCCCGCTCATCGTGGGTGCCGGGCCGGCGGGCCTCTTCTGCGCCTGGGCCCTCCTGCAGCGCGGCGTGCGGTCGATCGTGCTCGACCGCGGGAAGCCGGTGTCGCCCCGCCGGCGCGACGTGGCGAAGCTCATGCGCTCGGGGGAGCTCGATCCCGAGTCGAACATGAACTTCGGCGAGGGGGGCGCGGGCGCCTACACCGACGGGAAGCTCGGGACCCGCATCCACCACCCGGCCGTGCGCAAGGTCGTGGAGCTGTTCGCCCACTACGGCAACGTGAGCCGCATCCTCGCCGAGGGGAAGCCGCACGTCGGCTCCGACGTGCTGCCCGCCGCCGTGTCGGCGATGCGGGCCGAGCTGGAGGCCGGCGGCTGCGAGTTCGTGTGGGGCGCGCGCGCGGTGGACCTCGAGCACGCGGACGGCCAGGTCCGGGGCGTCCGCCTCGCCGACGGCCGCACCGTGCCGGGTGACCGGGTGGTGCTCGCGCCGGGGAACAGCGCGCGCGAGCTGTTCGAGCTGTTCGCGGAGCGCGGCTGGGCGGTGGAGGCGAAGCCCTTCGCGGTGGGCTTCCGCGCCGAACACCCGCAGGCGCTCATCGACCGGATCCAGTACGGCGTCTCCGCCGGGAAGTCCGGCCTGCCGCCCGCCGACTACAAGCTGGCGGACAACCCGCGGGTCGGCGGCGAGGCCCGCGGCGTCTTCTCGTTCTGCATGTGCCCCGGCGGCGTGGTGGTCCCCACGCCCACCGAGGCCGGCCTGCAGTGCACGAACGGCATGTCGAACTCGCACCGCTCCTCGCCGCTCGCGAACGCGGGCGTGGTGGTGGCGGTCTCCCCGAAGGACTTCGCGGCGGAGGGCTTCGAGGGGCCGCTGGCGGGGCTCGCCTGGCAGCGGAAGTGGGAGGCGCGGGCCTACGAGCTGGGCGGCGGCGGCTACGTCGCGCCGGCGCAACGGGTCACCGACTACCTCGCCGGCAAGCCGGGCCAGGCGCCGGGCAAGACCTCGTACCACCCCGGGCTCGCGCACGCGGACCTGAACGCGCTCTTCCCCGCGGCGGTGCGGCAGGCGCTCCACGCCGGGCTCCAGACCTTCGGCGCCCGGATGCGTGGCTACGTGACCCGGGAGGCGGTGCTCATCGGGATCGAGTCGCGGACGAGCTCCCCGTGCCGGCTGGTGCGGAACGAGCGCTTCCAGTCGCCCTCCCTCGCCGGGCTCTACCCGGCCGGAGAGGGAGCAGGGTACGCCGGCGGCATCGTCTCGTCGGCCGTGGACGGTCTGAAGGTGGCGGAGGCGATCGCGGCCGAGCTGGGTCCACGCTGACGGGAGGGCGCCGGCTCGATTGTCCGCACGGTGCAGGCGTGCTCTCCTGCCCTGGCCGATGCGCACCGCCCTCCCGGCCCTCGCCGCCGCCCTCCTCCTCGCCGCCTGCGGCGGCTCCTCCGGCAAGGCCGCCGCGACCTCTCCGGCCGCGGTGGTGAGCTACGACCCCGACGTTCCGGCCTGGCGCGGCGGCTGCTTCGTCGACGGCACGGCCGGCAAGATCGTGAACGGCACGCCGGGCCCCGAGGTGATCCAGTACGGCGACGCCTGCTCCGGGGGCTCGGGCGGCCTCGTGTACCTCGACCGCTACGACCCGCTCGCCGGGACGGGAACGGTCACCGTGCTCCCCTCCACGCCGGGAGCGAAGCCGATCGCGGTCGCGCCCGCGGGCGGCGCCGGAGGCGTCGTGGCCGGCAGCACCGGAGCCCGGATCGACGAGGCCGGGCGGCAGCTCCTCACGCTGCGAAACGTCGGGTACGTCACCGGCGAGCTCGTGCTCGTGGACCTCACGAACCCCGGCAAGGTCCCGCAGTCGATCGCCGCGAACGTCCGCGTCCTGAACTACGACTTCCTCCCCTCGGGCGCGGTGATCTTCACGGGCAACTACGATCCCGGCACGCGCCAGGGCGACCTGTTCGTGTGGAACGGCGCCGTCGCGCAGCGCGTGGCGCTCGCGGCCTCTCGCGCGGAGTTCCAGCTCTACCGGCTCGACCCGGCTCTCGCGAAGGCGGCGTACCTCACGGCGTGGACCGAGACGGGGGGTGGCGAGCTCAAGCTCGTCCAGGTCTCGCCTACGCCCGGCCTGGAGGTGCATGTCGACGACGCGGTGGAGGGGATGGCCTGGACAGCCTCCGGCGCGCTCGTGTGGGCGGTGCGGCTCCCCGACGGCTCGGCCAGCCTCAAGATCTTGCCGCCGGGCTCCGCGCCGGGCGAAGAGCGCACGCTCGACACCGGCGTGCAGAGCTGGACCGTCGCGGGCGACGACGTGGCCTACGTGAAGGACTGGACCCTGCTCGCGGGCTACGGGACCTTCTTCCGGGCTTCGGTCACCGGCGCGCCCCCGGAGCTCGGGATCCCGCAGGCGTCGCTCGAGCTCGGGGCGGCCCCGGCGCCGGCCCCCGGGACGACCCGCGCGGCGCTGTCCTTCGTGCAGGTGAGCGACACGGACCGGAGGAGCGGGACGCTCTGGGTGGTGGGCCCGGCGGGGGCGCACGCCGTGGAGGCCGGCGCCGTTCCGCGGGCGGGCTACGCGTTCTCGCCGGGCGGGAGCTACCTCGCCTGGGCGCGCGGGTTCACCGATCCCTACGCGCCCGGGAGCGCGAGCCCGCAGCCCGGCATCGCCGACGAGGTGCGCGTGGTGCGCGTCGACGGCGGCGCGGCGTTCACGGTCGCGACCTCGGCGTCGATGCAGTCGATCGCCTGGGATCCGGGCGAGCGGTTCGTGGGCGCGCTCTCGGCCTTCGACGCCGCCGCGAACGCAGGCCGCCTCGAGGTGCGCGACCTCGCGAGCCCGCAGACGGCCCTCCTGTCGGTGGAGCGGGTCCCGCCCTCCGGCTTCGCCTTCGGCGACGACGGGACGGTGGCGGCGGTCGGCGGCTGGAACGACGCGCTGCTGCAGGGAGAGCTGGTGGTCCAGCGGCCGGGCGCGGCGGCGGCCTCGGTCGCCTCCGGCGTCACGAGCTTCCTCGCGCCCCGCGGCGGGCGGGTGATCTACGCCGTGCGCGGAAGCGGCCGCGACGGGCTCTGGCTGTATTGACGGCCTCCCCTCGGCCGTGAGCGCTCGCTTCGGGTCCGTGCGGCGGCGCACCGCGGCCGCGGCCGTCCGCTGATTCGACCGTCGGTCCAGGCGGAGCGCGAACGCCGGGTGGCACCGACCACGAGATCAGGTGCGGCCGTAGCTGTCCTCGAGGCGGACCACGTCCTCCACCTCCGGGGTGGAGACCTCGAGGATGTCGCAGTCGGTGACCGCGATCATCCGGTGCACGACGCCAGGACGCACGCGGTAGCTCTCGCCGACGCCGAGGACGTGCTCGCGCAGCCCCTGCCCGTCCCGCTCGTCGAGCGCGAGCTTCAGCTCGCCGCTCCAGAGGTGGATCGTCTCGTCCTTCCGCTCGTGGAACTGGAGCGAAAGCTGGTGACCAGCCTTCACGTGCAGGAGCTTGCCCACGTACCGGTCGGTATGGGCCCACCAGAGCTCGTGGCCCCAGGGCTTCTCCACGCGCTTCGGGCGATCGAAGGTCTTCATCGCCGCGCATCCTAGCCGCGCGCGAGCACTGCCTTCAACGCGGCCGCCCGGACTCAGCGTCAGTCAGCGCGAGGCGGTGACGAACGCGCCGGGGCGGTCGAGGCGCGGCAGCTCGGCCTGGGCGTCGGCGCGGGAGCCGAAGGCGCCGAGCCGGACGCGGTACCAGCGCTTGCCGTCCACGTCGGCGGCGACCACGTGGGCGCCCGGGTGCTTCGCCGCGAGCCGCTGGGCCTCCGACTCCTTCGGCGACGCGCCGAGCTGGATGGTCCAGGACGCGCCGCCAGTGGGACGGGGCGCCGGGGCCGCGGTCGGAGGAGTCGAGGGCGGGGTCGAATGGCGTTCGGCCCCCTCGCCGCCGCGGAGCGGGGCGGTCTGGGGAGAAGGGGTCGGAGCCGGGCTCGGGCTCGGCGCCCTCGCTACGCGGGTCGTCGTCACCGCGGTGCCGGGCTTCGCCGCCGGCCGGGGCGGGGTCGGGGTGCGCCCCACCTGCGCAAGCGTGTCGGGCGGGCGGTCCTTCGTGAGCGCGTCGTGGAACACGTAGCTCGCGGGCGCGGGAGCGGGCGGAGCGATCTCCTCGGCGCGGTCCAGCGCGGCGAGCCGGTCGGCCGGCGCCGGCGCCACCTCTCGCGGCTCCTTGCGCTTCCCCAGCTCGAGGCCCAGCGCGAAGACCGAGGCCACCGCCACCACGGCGGCGGCCGCGAGCGCGACGCCACCGTTCCCGCGGCGCGCCGCGAGCTCCAACTTCGTCCGACCGATCCGCGCGTTGCGCCCCATGACGTTCGCCGCGGCGAGCGCCCCCGGGCGCTCGCGTCGCTGAGCATCGGCGATTGTAGGCGCGCAGGATCGCGGCGAAAGTTTTCGTCCGCGCGGCGGAACGTTCCCTGCTCGCGCGAGCAGGGTCTAGTTGAGCTCCTCTTCGCCGAGGGCAGCCGCCGCGTCGCGCGACTCCATCCGCTCCGGCGCAGAGACGCCGAGGACCGCGAGGCCGTTCGCGATCACCTGCTTCAGCGCGGCGACGAGGTAGAGCCGCGCGGCGGTCTTGCGGGCGTCGGAGCCCAGCACCCGCTCGCCCGTCTTCTTCCCGAGCGTGTAGTACGAGTGGAACGCGCCGATCGTCTCCTGGAGCCAGAAGGCGATGCGGTGCGGCTCGCAGGCGAGCCCGGCGCCGGCGCACAGCTCGGGGAAGGCGAGGATCCGCTTCACGAGCTCCTGCTCCTCGGGCAGCTCGAGCGCGCGCAGCGCGTCGAGATCGAAGCGCGGCGCGGGCGCGCCGGCCTCGAGGGCCTTCCGCAGGATGCTCGCGATGCGGGCGTGGCCGTACTGTACGTAGAAGACCGGGTTGTCGAGCGTCTGGCGCTTCGCGAGGTCGAGGTCGAAGTCCATCTGCGCGTCGGACCGGCGCGTGAGGAAGATGAAGCGCGCCGCGTCGGCGCCGACCTCCTCCACGACCTCCCGCAGCCACACGAGCGTGCCGGCGCGCTTCGACATCTTCACGGCCTCGCCGCCGCGCGTGAGGTTCACCATCTGGATGAGGACGACGCGCAGGTCCTTCCGCGAGGCGCCGAGCGCCTCGAGCGCGGCCTCGAGCCGCGGCACGTAGCCGCCGTGGTCGGCCCCGAGCACGTCGACGAGGAGGTCGGCGCGCTGCCGCTTCTGCCAGTGGTACGCGATGTCCGCGCAGAAGTAGGTGGGCGTCCCGTCCGACTTCTTCACCGGCCGGTCCACCTCGTCGCCGAACTGCGACGAGCGGAACAGCGTGAGGTCCTCGGCGCCGGCGGCCTCGTCCTCGGCCGCGCCGTGCGCGTCACCGTCGGGCGAGGCGGGCTTCGGCGCGGGCGCCGCGCCCTTCTTCGACTTCGGCGGCGGGAGCTTGCCGACGTAGACGAGCCCCTTCTCCTCGAGCTCCCGCATGAAGCGGTCGACCTCGCCCGACTCGTAGAGCGCCTTCTCCGAGGACCACCTGTCGAAGGTGATGCGGATGCGCCCGAGGTCCTCGCGGATGAGGCCGAGCACGTGCGTCACCGCGCGGTCGCGGAAGAGCGCGAGCCACTCGGACTCCGGCGCGTCGAGCCAGCGATCGCCGAACTCGGCCTTCAGGGCGCGCGCGATCTCGACGACGTACTCGCCCGGATAGCTCTTGGGCGGCATCGTGACCGTGCGGCCGTGGAGCTCCTGGTAGCGGAGGTGGACGGAGCGCGCGAGCACCTGCACCTGCGCGCCGTAGTCGTTCACGTAGTACTCGCGCGTGACCGCGTGGCCGCTCCAGTCGAGGAGCCGCGCGACCGCGTCGCCGACGATGCCGCCGCGCCCGTGCCCGACGTGCATCGGGCCGGTGGGGTTCGCCGACACGTACTCGACGACGACCCGCTTCCCCTGCCCCACCGCGGTCCGGCCGAAGTCGGCGCCGCGCGCCTCCACCTCGGCGAGCGCGCGGAGCCACACGTCGCGGCCGAGCCGGACGTTGATGAACCCGGGGCCGGCGATGTCGATCACCTCGATGGCGCCGTCGGCGTCCACCGCGCGCACGGCCTCGGCGATCTGCTGCGCGAGCTCGCGCGGCGGCTTGCCGGCGGCCTTCGCCAGCACCATCGCGGCGTTCACCGCGAAGTCGCCGTGCTTCGGATCGCGCGGAGCGTCCACCGAGAACGCCACGCCGCCGGCGGGCGCCGGCCACTTCCCCTCGGCCGCGCCGCGCGCGAGGGCCTTCGAGAACAGTTCGACGACGAGGTCCCGTACCATGCGGACCCGCGGTCATACCTTCACGCGGGGCGTGGCGCAACGTCGGGCGAGGGCGCGAACGACTCGAAGGCGCCGCAGCGCCGGCACCGCCAGGCGCGCACGGGCGCCTCGGCGCCGCACCGCCGGCAGCGCATCGGGCGCGCGCGCCGGAGCAGCGCCGAGACCATGAGGTCGTGCCGGCCGGCGAGCTCCTCCGGGTTCGGCGCGTCGGCCTCGCGGAGGAGGTCGCGCATCGCGAGCGTCACCTCCCCCGTGTCGTCGAGCTCGAGCGCGCGCTGGAGCGTGGGGACGGCGTCGGTCTCGCGGCCCGCGACGTGGAGCGCGCGGCCCCGCAGGAGGTGCAGCGCGGCGTTCCGGGGGTCGCGCGCGAGCCGCTCGTCGAGGACGCCGAGCGCCTCTGCGGGCCCGAGGTGGGCGAGCGCGGGCCAGGCGAGGATCACCGCCGACGGGTCGGCCTCGAGCGCCGCGAGCGCAGCCACGCGGGCTGCCGTGGCGTCCCCGCTCGCCCCCTCGGCCTCGGCCAGCGCGAGGAGCGCGTCGGCGCTCCTCGGGTAGGCGCCGAGGGCGGTGCGCGCCGTCTCGCGGGCGCGCGCGGGATCGCCCTGGAGCTCCGCGCGCGCGAGCGCCGCGAGGAGGTGCGCGAGGATGGGATCGTCGCCGGTGCCGAGGTTGCGCTGGAGCTCCGCAGCCTCGAAGAGGCGCCCCTGATCGACGAGCACGTCGCGCAGCGCCTCGGCGGCGCCACGGTCCCCGCCCTTCGCGAGCGGCGCGAACACCTCGGCCGCCTCCTCGAGCATTCCTCCGCGCCGGTAGTCCTGCGCGAGCTCCCGCTCCACCTCCGCGCGCTGATCGGCGAGGAGCCCCGGCCGCAGGAGCATGTTCTTGTGGAGCCGGATCGCGTGGGTGAGGTCGCCGGTGCGCCGGAAGAGCGCGCCGAGCGCGAGGTAGGTCTCGAAGGCCTCCGGGCTCCCGAGCCGCGCCGCGTCGGAGAGCGCCTCGATCGCGGCGTCGGGGTCGTCGGAGAGGACGTAGCGCACGCCGGCGAGGTAGGCCCGGGCCTCCACGCGCCGCCGGTGCAGCCGCTCGCCCAGCACGAGCGCCACCACGAGGAGGCACAGGATGCCGAGGACGAGCCAGTGCATCGCGCCTAGTCGAACCGCGCGCGGAACCCATCGCGGAGCTTCGCCCACGACTGGTCGAGGTGCTCCACCATCACGCGGGTGTCGGCGAGCACGGGCATGAAGTTCGTGTCGCCGCCCCAGCGCGGCACCACGTGGTAGTGCAGGTGGTCGGCGATGCCGGCGCCGGCGACCTTGCCCAGGTTCATCCCGACGTTCATCCCCTCGGGCCGGTAGACGTCCCGGACCACCTGGACGGCCCGCTGCAGCTCCTCGTGCAGATCGGCGAAGTCCTCGCGCGCGAGCGCCTCCAGCGAGGCGACGTGCGCGCGCGGGATCACCATCACGTGTCCCGAGTTGTACGGGAACTTGTTCAGCAGCGTGACGGACCGCGGGCCACGGTGCACGAGCAGGTTCCGGCGCTCGGCCTCCTCGCCCTCCTCGGCCGGGAAGTCGCAGAAGATGCAGCCCGTGGGCTTCGGCTGCTCGATGAAGGCCATGCGCCACGGCGCCCAGAGCGGCTGCTGCATGCGGATCTCCGATCCCCTTCTCGCTCAGCGCGCCATGTAGAAGACGCCGGGACGATCGGCGCGCACGCCCTCGCGCCCGAGCTCGGCGCGGACGCCGTTCGCGACGCCCTGCACCACGCCGCCCATGAGCTCCTCGAGGAACCGGCCGCGCTCGTCGGGCGGGTACACGAGGCGCGCCTCGCCCTTGAGCCCCGCTTGATCCTTCGCGATGTCCACCGCGTCGTGGAAGTTCCCGAGCTCGTCGAGCAGCCCGAGGTCCTTCGCCTGCTCGCCGGTGAGCACGCGCCCGTCGGCGAACTTCCGGACGTCGGCCTCCGGCAGCTCGCGCGACTCCACCACCGCGCGCACGAACTGCTCGTACACCTGGTTCACGAGCGACTGCCAGTACGCCCGGTCCTCCTCGCTCATGTCGCGGAACGGGTTGCCGGCGTCCTTCAGCTTGCCGCTCTTGATCGTCTCCATCTTCACGTCGAAGCGCTGCGCGAGCCCCTTGAGGTTCGGGAACTGCGTGATGACGCCGATGGAGCCCGTGAGCGTGCCCGGCTCGGCGACGATCGTCGGGCAGGCGAGCGCGATGTAGAAGCCGCCCGACGCGGCGATGTCGCCCATCGAGCAGACCACGGTCTTCTTCTCCGCGACCTTCCCGACCTCGTCGTAGATCTCCTGCGAGGGCGCGACCGCGCCGCCCGGCGACTCGATCCGGACGACGATGGCCTTCATGTCGTCGTCCTCGGAGAAGCGCTTCAGCTGCTTCAGGATCTCCTGGGAGTCGGCGTTGCCGCGGCCGCTCCCGATCGTACCCTTCACCTCGACGATGCCGATGCGCGGCCCGGACGCGAGCCGCGGCGACTCCCCCTTCACCGCGCCGTAGGCGAGGAGCAGGAAGCCGAGGAACACGAGGAAGAGCCCGCCGAACACGATCCCGACCACCGCGAGCGCGACCCGGTCGCGCGGGGGCGGAGGAGGCGGCGGCACCGGCGCGGGCATCGAGGGCCACGCGGGCTGGCCCCAGCCCGGCGGCGCGCCACCCCAGCCCGGCGGCGCGCCACCCCACCCCGGCGGCGCGGCCCCCCAGGCCGGCGCGGCGCTCCACCCCGGCGGAATCGGCGGGGGCTGCGCGGACGGCGCAGGCTGCGCGGGGACGCCCTCCTGCGAAGGCGGGCCGACGGGAGTGGTCGGCAGGGGCTCGTTCGGATCTTCGGGGGTCATGGCCGCGAGAGGTAAGCACGCGCAGAGGGGGCCCGCAACCGGGCAACTCGGGCTGCTGCGGCGGGGTGGAGCGCGCGAGCCCTCCCGCCGAAAAGGAAAAGGGCGGCTCCGGAGAGCCGCCCTTGGTACTTCCGGCGTCGTTCGCTGAGCGAACGGCGACCGCGGAAGGTGCCTTACTTCCGCCGGTTGAACTTCTCCATCAGGTCGCCGAGGCGCGCGCGCCCGCCCTCGTTCTGGCGGCGCAGGTACTCGCGGTAGTCCTCGTCGTCGCGGTGGAACTGCTTCATCGACAGGGCGATCTTCCGCTCCTGCATGTCCATGTCGATGACCTTGATGTCCACCTCGTCGCCTTCCTTCACGACGTCGCGGGGGTTCTCGACGCGCTCCTCCTTCATCTCGGAGACGTGCACGAGACCCTCGATGCCGGGCTCCACCTCGACGAACGCGCCGAAGTCGGTGACCTTCGTCACGCGGCCCTTGAGCTTCGAGCCCACCGGGTGGCGCTCGGGGAGCGTGGTCCACGGATCCGGCTGCGCCTGCTTGATGCCGAGGCTGAAGCGCTCGTTCTCGACGTCGATGTTGAGGACGACCGCCTCGACGAGGTCACCCTTCTTGAACTTCTCGCCCGGGTGCTTGATGCGCTCGTTCCACGAGATGTCGGACACGTGCACGAGGCCGTCGATCCCCTCCTCGACGCCCACGAAGACGCCGAAGTCGGTGACGTTCCGGATCTCGCCGCGGATGATCGAGCCGATCGGGTACTTGTCCTCGAGGAGCGTCCACGGGTTCGCCTCGATCTGCTTCATGCCGAGGCTGATCCGCTTCGCCTTCGGGTCGATGTCGAGGACCACCGCCTCGACCTTGTCGCCCACGTTGACGAGCTTCGAGGGGTGCTTCACGCGCTTCGTCCAGCTCATCTCGGTGACGTGGACGAGGCCCTCGACGCCCGGCTCGAGCTCGATGAACGCGCCGTAGTCGGTGAGCGAGACGACCTTGCCGCCCACGCGCGTGCCGATCGGGTACTTCTCGTCGGCGCGGTGCCACGGGTCCTCCTGGATCTGCTTGAGACCCAGCGACACGCGCTCGGTGGCGGCGTCGAACTTGAGGACGACGACGCGGACCTCCTGGCCGACCTCGAACATCTCCGACGGGTGGCCGATGCGGCCCCAGCTCATGTCGGTGACGTGGAGGAGACCGTCGATGCCGCCGAGGTCGATGAAGGCGCCGTAGTCGGTGAGGTTCTTCACCACACCCTTCATGATCGCGCCTTCGCGGAGGTTCTTCAGCGTCTCCTTCTTCAGCTCCTCGCGCTCCTTCTCGAGCAGCACGCGGCGCGAGAGGACGATGTTCCCCCGCTTCTTGTTGAACTTGATGACCTTGAACTTGAACTTCTCGCCGATGAGCTTGTCGAGGTTGCGCACCGGGCGGATGTCGACCTGGGAGCCGGGGAGGAACGCCTTCACGCCGATGTCGACGCTGAGGCCGCCCTTCACGCGACCGACGATGATGCCCTCGACGAGCTCGTCGCGCTCGCACGCGGCGGAGATCTCGTCCCAGATCCGCATCTTGTCGGCCTTCTCCTTGGAGAGGACGACCATCCCGCTGTCGTTTTCGCGGGACTCGACGAGGACCTCGATCTTGTCGCCGACCTTCACGCCAGGCTCACCTGCCGGCCCGGGCGTGAACTCGTTCATCGCGACCTGACCCTCGGACTTGTAGCCGATGTCGATGACCGCGTAGTCCTTCGTGAGCTGGATCACCGTCCCGCTGACGACCTTGCCTTCTTCGATCTGGCCGGTCTTGGCTTCGCTCTGCGCGAAGAGGGTGGCGAAGTCCTCGGACTCGGTCTCGGCGGGCGGACGGGTGAGCTGATTCTCCATGTACGTGGAAATCCCGATTGGACGGGCTGGCGCCGGCGGCTGCGAGAACGGGACCGGCGAAAGCTGCGTTTAACCCCTGGTCGAACCGACCTTCCACCCGGGGAGCGAGGTGGAAGGGGCGCCGCCGATCGACGGATCGGCGTCGTACTCTATGGAGCCGCGGAACCTACACAACCGAAAGTGGAGCGTCAAGGCGCCCGGGGCGGGTGAGCGCCCGTCAGGGCAGGCCCCGCAGGCGGGCGGCGACGCCCTCGACCACCCAGTCTGGCGTCGAGGCGCCGGCGCTGAGCCCGACCACCCGGCAGCCCTCGAACCAGCGGGGGTCGAGCTCCTGCTCGGTTTCCACGTGCCAGGTGCGGGGCTGGATCTCCCGGCAGATCTCGGCGAGGTGGCGCGTGTTCGCGCTGTTCTTCCCACCCACCACGACCACGGCGTCGACCTCGCGGGCGAGCTGGCGCGCGTCGGTCTGGCGCTCCTCCGTGTCGCTGCAGATGGTGTTCACCGCGCGGACTTCCTGGTGGCGGAGCGAGAGCTCGCTCACCACGCGCGCGAAGTCGGTGCCGATGCAGGTGGTCTGCACGATGACCGCCACCTTCTTGGCGGGGATGGCCGGGATCTCCGCCCCGGGCTTCACCACCGTGCACGGCCCCTCGGCGAAGGAGACGACGCCCTTGATCTCGGCGTGCTTCTCGTCGCCGACGACCACCACGTGGTAGCCCTCGCGCGAGAGCCGCTGCGCCATCGCCTGCGGGAACTTCACGTAGGGGCACGTGCCGTCGACGAGCTCGAGCCCGCGCGCCTTCGCGGCCTCCAGCTCGCTCTTCAGCGCGCCGTGCGTGCGCACCACCACGGTGGTGCCGCCCTGCACCTCGGCCACCGCGTTCACGGTGCCGACGCCCTTCTCGCGCATCCGCTCCACGGCCTGCGGGTTGTGGATCACGGGGCCGAGGGTCACGACCGGCGCGCCGGCGGCCTCTTCCGCCACCTCCATCACCTTGTCGACGGTGCGCCGGACGCCCCAGCAGAACCCGGCGGTGCGCGCGATCTTCACGTCCATCTGGCTACCTCTAGGTCTGGCGCCGGCTGCGTGCCACGCCCGGTCGAAGGGTTCAGGCCTTGTCCCCGATGAACCGGTCCTTCTCCTCGCGGAACAGGACGTTGAACGTGGTGAGCGTGCCGTAGCACTTCGTCACGTACTGCTGCAGATCCACCTTCTCCGCGTCGGAGAGCTTGTCGTTCGCGTTGATCTTCTGCTCGAGCACGCGGAGCCGGTCCCGGATCATCACGACCTTGTGGAAGAGCTGATCGAGCGGGATCTCCTTGGGCTGCAAGGACGGGTCGCGCGGACGCAGCACCATCGTCCCGCCCTCCCACTTCGGCGCGAGCGGGATGTGGCCGGTCTCGTCGCGCAGGACCTCGCGCACGAGGGAAGCGAACTCTTCGCGGGTCATCGAGAGGAGATCCTCCGGGATCGGGGTGGGATCGGGACGGAGCCGTGGAGGTGCGAGGACCGTCGCGATGGCCGCGCCGTTGCCGCCGGCGCGGAGGACGACGGGCGGGGCGGCGCGCGGTCGCCGGGACGGCGGCGGCGGCGGGGGGCTGGTGGGTAGCGCGGCGTCCCTGGCGAGGTACCGCTCGCAGATGGGCGCGGTGCCGGGGAAGTCGCCGGTGCGGACGCTCAGGCGGCACGGACCGATGGGGCCGCGCGCATCCTCGAGGATCGCGCGCCACAGACGACAGCTCCCGCACTCCTTCGGCCCGTACCTACGCTCCGCGGCGTCTCCCATCGCTGGGCGGATCCTAACCGGGTCACCCGTCCGCGGAAAGGCGACCCTCGACCAAAGCCGCCAGCCGCTCGACCACCTGATCGAGCGGCACCCCCGAGGAGTCGATCTCGAGGGCGTCGGCCGCGGGGCGGAGCGGCGCCACGTCGCGCTGCGAGTCCTGCCGGTCGCGACGCTGCTGGTCCTCGAGCACCTCGGCCAGGGTCACCTGGGCGCCCTTCCCGCGCAGCTCCTCGAAGCGGCGGCGGGCGCGGCACTCGGCGCTGGCCGTGAGGAAGAACTTCACGTCGGCGTCGGGGAACACGACGGTGCCGATGTCGCGCCCCTCCAGCACCGCGCCTCGGTGGCCGGGCGACGCAGCGAGGCGCCGCTGGAGGTCGAGGAGCGCCGCGCGCACGACCGGCCGCGCCGACACCGCGCTCGCGCCCAGCGAGATCGGGGGCGTGCGGATCTCGGCCGTGACGTCGACGCCACCGAGGAGCACCCGCTGGCCGGTGGCCTGCTCGCCGGGCGGCGGCGGCAGGAAGTCGATGTCGAGCCTCGGGAGGAGGCGCCCGAGCCCGACGTCGTCGTCCCAGGCGATCCCCTCGCGCGCCGCGGCCAGGGCCACGGCGCGGTAGATGGCGCCGGTGTCGACGAGCGCGAAGCCGAGCCGCGCCGCGAGCCGGCGCGAGGCGGTGCTCTTGCCGGCCCCCGCTGGACCGTCGATTGCGACGATGAAGGGGCGCCGGCGGTGGCTCATCCTGCGAGAACCTTCTTCAGCGCAGCGAGGAGCTTCTCGTTCTCCTGCCGCAGGCCGAGCGTGATCCGCTGGGCCGTGGGGAAGCCGTAGCCGTGCATCGGCCGGACGACGACCCCCTCGCGCAGGAGGCGGTCGAAGAGCGCCGGCGCCGCCTGGCCGGGAAAATCCGCGAGGACGAAGTTCGTCTGCGAGGGCACCGGGCGCGCGCCGAGCGCGGCGAGGCCGGAGACCACGAACGGCCGCTCGCTCTCGACGAGCGCACGGCTCCGCGCCACGTGCTCCTCGTCGGCGAGCGCGGTGACGCCGGCGGCCTGGGCGACGAGGCTCACATTGAACGGCGCGCGCACGCGATCGAGATAATTCGCCAGCTCGGGCGTGGCGACGAGGTAGCCGAGGCGCAGCCCGGCCAGGCCGTGGATCTTGGAGAAGGTGCGGCACACGAGGACGTTGGGGTGCTTCTTGCGGACCTCGAGGGCGTCCGGGAAGTCCCGCGCGGCGACGAACTCGACGTAGGCCTCGTCGAGCACGACGAGCGCGTGGCGCGGCACCGCGGAGAGGAAGCGATCGAGCTCGGCGGCGGTGAAGTACGTGCCGTTGGGGTTGTCAGGGTTTGCGAGGAACACGACCTTCGTGTGCCGCGAGATCCGCTCGGCCATCGCCGCGAGGTCGTACCGGTGCTCGCGCAGCGGCACCTCCACGCAAGTGCGGCCGTGCGCCTGCGTGGCCATCCGGTAGACGACGAAGCTCTGCGCCGCCGTGAGCACCTCCTCGCCTTCCCCGACGAAGGTGCGGACGACGAGCTCGAGCAGCTCGTTGGAGCCGTTGCCGACGACGATCTCCTCGGGCCCGACGCGGAGCTTCGCGGCGAGGGCGAGCTTCAGCTCGTACGCGGCGCCGTCCGGGTAGAGGTGCATCTTCGCGCAGACGTCGCGGGCGGCGGCGACGGCCCGCGGCGAGGCGCCGAGCGCGTTCTCGTTGGAGGCGAGCTTCGCGACGTTGGTCACGCCGTACTCGCGCTCGACCTCCTCGATGGGCTTCCCGGGGACGTACGGGGAGAGCGCTGCGACGTAGGGCGGGACGATCGGCATGTCGGGTTCTCTACCACAGGACCGGGCGAACGAGACCCTGCTGTGAGGAGCGGCCGGGCCCTGCTCGCCGGGCCAGCGGGACGAGCGGCCGGGGACGGTTCGCCACGCGAACGATGCCCCGGCCGATGGGCGGTTCCCCTACTCCCTCGCGTAGGCGCCCATCGCACGGAACTTGCGATAGCGCTGGTCGACGAGCTGCTGCGGAGAGAGCTGGCGGAGCTCCGCGAGCTGGCGGCGCAGCGCCTTCTGGAGGTTCTCGCCGGTGAGCTGCGGGTCGCGGTGCGCGCCGCCCGGCGCCTCCTTCACGACCTCGTCGATGATCCCGAACGCCTCGAGGTCGCGCGCGGTGAGCTTCAGCGCCTCCGCCGACTTCTGCGCCTTGCTCGCGTCGCGGTACAGGATCGAGCTGCAGCTCTCGGGCGAGATGACCGAGTAGGTGGAGTACTCCATCATGAGGATCCGGCTCGTGACGCCGAGCGCCAGCGCGCCGCCGGAGCCGCCCTCGCCGATGACGACCGAGATCGACGGCACGGAGAGGCCGGACATCACCTCGAGGTTCACCGCGATGGCCTCGGCCTGGCCGCGCTCCTCGGCGCCGATGCCGGGGTAGGCGCCGGGGGTGTCGATGAAGGTGAGGAGCGGCTTCTTGAAGCGCTCCGCGAGGTCGAAGAGGCGGCGGGCCTTGCGGTAGCCCTCGGGGCGCGGCATCCCGAAGTTCCGCAGCATGTTCTCCTTCGTGCTGCGGCCCTTCTGCTGGCCGATCACCACCACCGGCTCGCCGTCGAACTTCGCGAACCCGCCGACGATGGAGCGGTCGGCCGCGAAGCGCCGGTCGCCCTCGATCTCGAAGAAGTCGGTGAAGAGCTGCGCGGCGTAGTCGAGGAAGTAGGGCCGGTTCGGGTGACGCGCGAGCTGCACCACCTGCCAGCGGTTCAGATCGCTGAAGATCTCCTGCTGGAGCTTCCGCGCCTTCTTCTCGAGGCGCAGGATCTCGTCGCTGAAGTCGACGGCGGCACCGCCCGAGAGCTGCTTCAGCTCGGCGATCTTCGACTCGAGGGCGAGGAGCGGCCGCTCGAAGTCGGTGGCGTAGGCACGCTGGGTAGCCATGCGCCGCTGCTTATCACGGGGCTGCGGCGGCGCGCCACGCCGCGAGCGCCTGAGAGAGCGCGGCCACGTCCACTGGCGGTGACAGCCACTCCACGCCGGACTCGCGCCGGAGCCAGACCACCTGACGCCGTGCGTAACGGCGGTGCGCGACCACGAGCCGCCGCAGCGCCTCCTCGCGCGGGATCTCCCCGGCGAGGTGGAGCAGTGCGTCCGCGTAGCCAATTGGAAGCTTCGGCGGGAGCGGCTCGCCCGGGCGACCCCCGGTGGCTGAAAGGAGCGCGCGGGTCTCGGAGAGGAGCCCCTCGAGCATCCGCGGCGCGCGGGCCTCGATGCGGCGGTGCAGCTCCTCGCGCGGCGGATCGAGCGCGAGCAGCCGGAAACGGTAGCGGTCCTCGCGGAAGGCGTGCGCGCCGAAGACCTCGCTCTGGGTCCGCCCGGAGGCGGCGATCTCGAGCGCGCGGGTGATCCGGACGAGATCGTTCGGACCGATGCGGGCCGCCGCCTCGGGGTCCACCGCGGCCAGGCGCGCGTGGAGCGCCGGCCGCCCCTCCCGCTCGGCCTCGGCCTCGAGGCGGGCGCGCAGCGCCGGGTCGCGCCCCGGCGCCTCGGCGACGCCGGGGAGGAGCGCGCGCACGTAGAGCCCGGTCCCGCCGCAGACGACCGGCAGCCTCCCGCGGGAGGCGATCTCCGCGATCGCGCGATCGGCGAGCGCGACGTAGCGCGCCGCGTCGAAGCCCGCGCCCGGCTCCGCGACGTCGTAGAGGTGGTGAGGGACCTCCGCCTGCTCCTCGGGCGTCGGCTTCGCGGTGCCGACGTCGAGGCCGCGGTAGACCTGCTGCGAGTCGGCGTTCACCACCTCGCCGCCGACCGCCCGCGCGAGGTCGATCGCGAGCCGGGTCTTGCCCGACGCGGTGGGGCCCGTGACGAGGAGGATCGAGAGCACGCGCCGCCGCCCGGCTCAGGCCGGGCGGTTCCCGGTGAGCCGCGCAGCGAGGTCGTCGAGCGCGATCGGCGTCTCCTCGCGCGTCTCGAGATCCTTCAGCTTGGCCTGCCCGCTCGCGGCCTCGTTCCCGCCGAGCACGACGGCGTAGCGGGCACGCACGCGCTCGGCGTGCTTGAACTGCCGCGCGATCTTGCCGCCGCGGGGGTCGAGCTCGCACGCGATCCCCGCCTTCCGGAGCTGGCCCGCGCGCCGGAGCGCCTCGCGGGCGCCGGCCTCGTCAGCGGAGACGAAGAACACCTCGGGGCGCGGCTCCGGCGTCTCGCGGCCGATCGACTCCAGGATGAGCGCGAGCCGCTCCTCGCCGAGGGCGAAGCCGATCGCCGGCGTGGGTGGCCCGCCGAGCGTCTCGACGAGCCCGTCGTAGCGGCCGCCTCCTGCGACCGCCGACTGCGCGCCGAGCGCGGTCGAGCTGAACTCGAACGCCGTGCGGACGTAGTAGTCGAGGCCGCGCACGAGGCGCGGGTCCACCGTGAAGGCGACGCCCAGCGCGTCGAGCCCGGCCTTCACCGCGTCGAAGTGGGTGCGGCAGCCGTCGCACAGCCGGTCGATGAGGCGCGGCGCTTCGGCGAGCACCGGCTGGCACGCCGGGTTCTTGCAATCGAGCACGCGGAGCGGGTTGCGCTCGGTGCGCTCGCGGCAGTCGTCGCAGAGCAGCGCGGCCCGCGCGCGGAGCCAGCCGCGCAAATCCTCGAGGTACGCCGGCCGGCAGGTCGCGTCGCCGACGCTGTTGATCTTCAGCTCGGCCCGGACGCCGAGGCGCGAGAGGAAGTCGTCGAGCATCGCGATCTGCTCGACGTCGATCGCCGGCTCGGCGGCGCCGAAGCACTCGATGTCCATCTGGTGGAACTGGCGGTACCGGCCCTTCTGCGGGCGCTCACGGCGGAACATCGGGCCGATGAGGAACCACTTCTGCAGCCCCTCGACGTGCAGGCCGTGCTCGATGTACGTGCGCACGAGGCCGGCGGTCGCCTCCGGGCGCAGGCAGAGGAGCTCCTCGCCCTTGTCCTCGAAGACGTACATCTCCTTCTGCACGATGTCCGTCGTCTCGCCCACGCCGCGCGCGAACAGCGCGGCGTGCTCGACCGCCGGCGTGCGGACCTCGCGGTAGCCGTAGAGGTGGAACACCTCGCGGGCGACGCGCTCCATCTCCTGCCAGCGCGCGGTGCGCAGCTCGGGCTGCTTGTGGGAGGGGAGGAGGTCGTTCATCCCCTTGACGCCGGTGATCTTCCCGGAGGCTCTCATGTCCGGCGGTATCTAGACGATGGGGGTGCCGCTGGCAATCTGCTCGCCCACGCGCACCCGCGCGCCGGGCACGATCCGTGCGTCGAGCGCGACCTTGCCGGGCTCGAAGGCGAGGATCACGGTGGAGCCCATCTCGAAGGCCCCGAGCTCCTGCCCCTTCTCCACCGGCAGCGGCGCCGGGTAGTCGCGGGAGAGCCGCTGCGCCCCGCGCACGTTCGTCACCGGGATCGTCAGGTCGTAGAAGGCCCGGACCCGGCCGACGATGGTCGCGCCGACGGCGACCACGGCGCAGGTCCCGACCGGCGTCTCCATCACGGTGACGAGCCGCTCGTTCGCGGTGAAGAGGCCCGGCACGCCGCGCACCGCCGCCGGGTTCACCGGCCAGAGGAGGCCCGGCACGTAGCGGTAGCCGGTGACCCGGCCGCCGAGCGGGAAGTGGATGCGGTGGTAGTCCCGGGGAGAGAGGTAGAGCGTCGCCCAGGCGCCGCCCGAGAGCCGGGCCGCGAGCGCGTCGTCGGCGAGGAGCGCGGCGAGGCCGTAGTCGATCCCCTTCGCCTGCAGGAGCCGGCCTGCGGTGGAGAGGCCGCACTCCGAGACGACGGCGTCCACCGGTGAGGCCACGACGCCCTCGCCCGGGGCGATCGGGCGCAGCCCGGCGCGCGCGAGCGGACGGGCGAAGAACTCGCCGAAGGTGTCGAAGGTCTCGAGGTCGTCGCACTCGGAGAGGTCGATGCCATAGCGGGCCGCGAAGGCGCGCATCGCCGCGAGGCGGACGGGGCGCGGCATGCGGCAGCGCGTGGCGGCGCCGACCGCGCGGGAGAGCGTGCCGCGCGGGAGCAGGCGGAGGGCGGCGAGGAGTGCGCGATCCCTCACTTCTTCGCCCCCTGCGGTGCGGGATCGAGCACGAGCTTCGCGTCCTTCGGGAGCGGCTCCACCTTCCCGTCCTTCGTCTTGCGGCCGTACCCGCCGCCCGGGAGCTGCACCACCTCGATGCGCTCCACCTGCTCCACCGTGCGCACCTCGGTCTTCTTCTCGACGTGCGTCGTCGCGTCGGCGGACGGCCGCGTCGAGACGTAGCCGCCCTCGGCGAAGAGGAGCCACTGCCCGCGGTCGGCGGGGAACCGCTCGGCGCACTCCGGGGCCTCCTTCAGCCCCCAGGCCTCGCCCGCGCGCTTCTTCTCCCCTTCCACGATCTCCACGTCGCCCTTCCGCTCGAAGCAGTCGGCGCCCAGCTCCTTCAGCTCCTCCAGCTTCGCCCCGGGGGCGAGCCGCAGCGGCGCGGGCGGCGCAGGGGGCGCGAGCGCGGCCGCGGTGCCCGGCGAGAGGGGCGCAGCCTCCGTCGCCTTCTGCACCGCCGCGGCGCGGTGCTCCGCCTCCTCGGCGACCGCCTTCCGCTCCGCCTCGATCCGGCCACGCAGCTCGGCGGCCGCGGCGCCGTCGGCGCCCGCGGGAGGGACCTGCGCCAGCAGCGCCAGCACCTCGTCCAGCTCGGGGCGCGACGCGGCGTCCCGCGGGTGGGCGGCGAGGAGCTCGGCGTGGCGCCGGCGGGCCTCGGCGTACGCGGGGGCGGGCGCGGGCGGCTGCGCGCAGGCGGCCGCGAGGAGGAGCATGGCGAGAGCGCGTCTCATCGGGCGCGGAGTGTAGCAGGCACCCGGCGGGAGATCCCGGTTGCGGCGCGCGGGGCAGGCGCACAGGGAGAGCGCATGGACCCCATCCGCGCACCTCGCGGTACCACCCTCTCCTGCCAGGGCTGGGCGCAGGAGGGCGCGCTGCGGATGCTCATGAACAACCTCGATCCCGAGGTGGCGGAGCGGCCGGAGGACCTCGTGGTCTACGGCGGCACCGGCAAGGCGGCGCGCGACTGGACCTCGTACCGGCGCATCGTCGCGACGCTGCGCGAGCTCGGGGACGAGGAGACGTTGCTCGTGCAGAGCGGCAAGCCGGTGGGCGTGCTCACGACCCACGCCGACGCGCCGCGCGTGCTCATCGCGAACTCCAACCTGGTGCCGCGCTGGGCCACCTGGGAGACGTTCTGGGACCTCGAGGCGCGCGGCCTCCTCATGTACGGCCAGATGACCGCGGGGTCGTGGATCTACATCGGCTCGCAGGGGATCCTGCAGGGCACCTACGAGACCTTCGCGCAGGCGGCGCGCACGCACTTCGGCGTGGACGACCTCGCGGGCCGGCTCGTCCTCTCCGGCGGGCTCGGCGGGATGGGAGGCGCGCAACCGCTCGCGGCCACGATGCTCGGCGCGGCCTACCTCGGCGTGGACGTGGATCCGGCGCGGATCGCGAAGCGGCTCGAGACCGGCTACCTCGACGAGCGGGCGGACGATCTCGACGGCGCGCTCGCCCGGCTCGATGCGGCCCGCCGCGAGCGGCGGCCGCTCTCTGTGGGGCTCGCCGCGAACGCGGCCGACGTGTACCGGGAGCTCGCGCAGCGCGGGATCGCGCCCGATCTCGTGACGGACCAGACCTCCGCGCACGACCCGCTCCACGGCTACGTCCCCTCCGACCTGCCCCTCCACGACGCGCAGGCGCTCCGCGCGCGCGATCCCCCGGGCTACGTGCGCCGGGCGAAGGAGTCCATGGCCGTCCAGGTGGCCGCGATGCTGGAGATGCGCCGGCTCGGCAGCCACGTCTTCGACTACGGCAACAACCTGCGCGCCGGGGCCCGGGACGCGGGGCTCGCGAGGGCTTTCGACTACCCCGGCTTCGTGCCCGCCTACGTACGGCCGCTCTTCTGCGAGGGGAAGGGGCCGTTTCGCTGGGTCGCGCTCTCCGGGGATCCGGAGGACATCCGCCGGACCGACGAGGCGGTGCTGCGGCTCTTCCCGGAGAACGCCCGGCTCCACCGCTGGCTCGACCTCGCCTCGCGCAAGGTGAAGTTCCAGGGGCTGCCCGCGCGCATCTGCTGGCTCGGCTACGGCGAGCGGGATCTCGCCGGGCTCGCGTTCAACGAGCTCGTCGCGTCCGGCGCCGTGAAGGCACCGATCGTGATCGGGCGCGATCACCTCGACTGCGGCTCGGTGGCGTCGCCGAACCGCGAGACCGAGGCGATGAAGGACGGCTCGGACGCCATCGCCGACTGGCCGATCCTGAACGCGCTCGTGAACGCCGTGAACGGCGCGTCCTGGGTGTCGTTCCACCACGGCGGCGGGGTGGGCATCGGGTACTCGCTCCACGCCGGGCAGGTGATCGTGGCCGACGGGACGACGGCCGCGGCGCGCCGGATCGAGCGGGTGCTGCGCGGGGACCCGGCGCTCGGCGTGATGCGCCACGCGGACGCAGGGTACGAGAGGGCACAGGAGGTGGCGCGGGAGCGGGGGGTGAGGATCCCGGCGCCGTGACCCCTCCCCGCCCCCACGCCACGCTCGTCGTCCGGAACGCCCTGGTCGCCACCTGCGACGCCGGCCCCTCCGACGCCGGCCTCGTGCCGTGCGGCGCGGTCGCGGTGGAGGACCGGCTGGTCGCGTGGGTGGGCCCCGACGCCGCGCTCGCCGGCGCGGTGGACCTCGAGCACGTCGAGGTGATCGACGCCGGCGGGCGGCTCGTGACCCCCGGCCTCGTGGACTCGCACACGCACCTCGTCTTCGCCGGCGATCGCTCCGGCGAGCTCGCGCAGCGCGCGCGAGGGCTCGACTACGGCGCGATCGCGCGCGCGGGCGGAGGCATCGCGAGCACGGTCCGGGCGACGCGCGCGGCCTCGCGGGAGGAGCTCCTCGCGTCGGCGATCGGGCGCGCCCGCCGGCTCCTCGCCGAGGGGATCACCACCTGCGAGGTGAAGAGCGGGTACGGCCTCTCCGTAGAGCACGAGCTGCGCCTGCTGGAGGTGATCGACGAGCTGCGGCACGCGCTGTTCGCGGAGCTCACGATCGTGCCCACCCTGCTCGCCGCGCACGCGGTGCCGCCGGAGGGGGATCGCGCGCGCTGGCTCGCGCAGATCGCGGGCGAGCTCGTGCCAGAGGTCGCGCGGCGCAGGCTCGCGGCCTCCTGCGACGCGTTCTGCGAGGAGGTCGCCTTCACGCGCCGCGAATGCCGGGACGTCCTCGAGGCGGGCCTCGCGCACGGGCTCGTGCCGCGGCTCCACGCCGATCAGCTCACCGGCCCGGACCACCCGGGAGCGCCCCCCGGCGGCGGCGCACGGCTCGCCGCCGAGCTGGGCTGCGCGAGCGCCGACCACCTCGAGCACGTGAGCGACGACGGGATCGCGGCGCTGGCCGCCGCGGGCGTGGTGGCCGGGATGCTCCCCGCGACCACGCTCTGGCTCGGCCAGGACCGCTGGGCCCCGGCCCGGCGGCTCCTCGGTGGGGGCGTGCCGCTGGCGCTCGCGACGAACCTCAACCCCGGCAGCGCACCCACCGCGAGCGCCTCGCTCACCTTCGGCCTCGCCTGCGCCCGGCTCGGCCTCTCGCCGGAGGAGGCGCTCGTCGCCTTCACCGCCGGCGGCGCCCGCTCGCTGCGCCTCGGCGACCGCGGCCGGCTCGCCACCGGGTG
>Ga0306924_10001207_pt1 | contig 23414 bp, 22 predicted proteins | sample sta12Can44000111_FD_203756 | JGI IMG/M metagenome (GOLD analysis project Ga0306924, IMG submission 203756) | Lab enrichment of tropical soil microbial communities from Luquillo Experimental Forest, Puerto Rico - statanox.12C.anox.44.000.111 (v2)... | ecosystem: Environmental > Terrestrial >...
CAATTGCCTTCGAATTCGACGAAGGAAAGCTACGCGAAATACCTATTGTCCGCCAAGTGCCTGGGGGCCATATTCGCCGTTGACGAAAGCTACGCCGCCGGGGGCGGCGGATTGCGGCGCGCGCCGACTTTGGTTACCACCACAACGCGCGCGAGGACGGAGAAGAACAATGGCCGAAAGCAAGGCATCCGCTGAGCGGCCGCTCTCTCCCCATCTCTTCATCTACAAGCCGATGCTGACGATGACGATGTCCATCGTGCATCGCCTTACCGGCGCTGCCCTCTATTTCGGCACGCTGCTGGTGGCTTGGTGGCTGATCGCGGCGGCGTCCAGCCCCAAGGCTTATGCCGGCGTTGGTTCGTTCATGAACTCGTGGTTCGGCCGGCTGATCCTGTTCGGCTATACCTGGGCCCTCATGCATCACATGCTGGGCGGCATCCGACATCTGATCTGGGATATCGGGCACGGCTTCGGTCCCCATGAGCGCGAATGGCTGGCGATGGCGACCCTGGTCGGTTCCATCAGCCTGACCATCGTCATCTGGATCGTCGGCTACCTCTTCATCGGAGGGCCGCGCTGATGGCGGACATGAGCACGCCGCTCAAGCACGTGCGCGGCCTTGGGCCCGCCAAATCCGGTACCGGGCACTTCTGGCGCCAGCGCCTGACTGCGGTCGCCAACGTGCCGCTCATCGTCGCTTTCGTCCTCATCGTAGTGGCGCTGCTTGGGCGCAATCACGCCGCGGTGGTGCAGATTCTCGGCTCGCCGTTCATCGCCGTGATCATGCTGCTGTTCATCGTCTCGATAACAACCCATATGCGCATCGGCATGCAGGTCATCATCGAAGATTACGTGCATGACGAGGGCAGTAAGCTCGTTTTGCTGATTGCGAATACCTTCTTTGCCATGGCGGTGGCGCTTGCCTCTGCCTTCGCCATCCTCATGCTCAGCTTCAAGGTGTGAACCGTGGCTACCGACGGCGGATCGAATGGCAAGGGACCGGCGGTCAACGGCCGCGCCTATCCGATCGAGGATCATAACTATGACGTCGTCGTCGTCGGTGCCGGCGGGGCGGGCCTACGCGCCGTCGTCGGCTGCAGCGAGGCGGGACTCAAGACCGCCTGCATCACCAAGGTCTTTCCGACCCGCTCGCACACCGTCGCGGCGCAGGGCGGCATTGCCGCCGCGCTCGGCAATATGGGCGAGGATGACTGGCGCTGGCACATGTATGACACCGTCAAGGGCGCCGACTGGCTCGGCGACCAGGATGCCATCGAATACATGTGCCGCAGCGCGCCGGAAGCGGTTTACGAGCTGGAGCATTGGGGGCTGCCGTTCTCGCGGCGGGAAGACGGCAAGATCTATCAGCGCCCCTTCGGCGGCATGACTACGCATTACGGCAAGGGGACGGCACAGCGCACCTGTGCCGCCGCCGACCGCACCGGCCACGCCATGCTCCATACAATGTACGGGCAGGCGCTGCGCCAAGCCGCCGAGTTCTTCATCGAGTTCTTTGCCATCGATCTGATCATGGACGACGAGGGTCGCTGCCGCGGCGTCGTCGCGATCAAGCTCGACGACGGCTCCATCCACCGCTTCAGCGCCCACATGACGATCCTCGCCACCGGCGGCTATGGGCGGGCCTACTTCTCCTGTACCTCCGCGCATACCTGCACTGGCGACGGCAACGCGATGGTGCTGCGCGCCGGGCTGCCGCTGCAGGACATGGAATTCGTGCAATTCCATCCCACCGGAATCTACGGCGCGGGCTGCCTGATCACCGAAGGCGCGCGCGGAGAGGGCGCCTACCTCGTCAACTCCGAGGGCGAGCGCTTCATGGAGCGCTATGCGCCATCCGCTAAGGATCTCGCCTCACGTGACGTCGCCTCGCGCGCGATGACCATCGAAATCCGCGAGGGGCGCGGGGTCGGCAAGCACAAGGACCACATTTATCTGCATCTCGATCATCTCGATCCGGAAGTGTTGCACGAGCGGCTGCCTGGCATTTCCGAATCCGCGCGTATTTTTGCCGGCGTCGACGTCACAACCGAGCCGATCCCCATCGTCCCGACCGCGCACTACAATATGGGTGGCATCGCCACGAACTATCATGGCGAGGCGCTGACCAAGAAAAACGGCAACGACGACTTCGTCGTGCCTGGCCTGATGTCGCTCGGGGAGGCGGCCTGCGTCTCCGTTCACGGCGCAAATCGCCTGGGTTCGAATTCGCTGATCGATCTTGTGGTGTTCGGCCGCGCAGCCGCCATGCGCTGCGCCGAAGTTGTGCATCCGGGAGAAAGCCATCCCGATCTGCCAAAGGATTCCGCCGAGCGCGCGCTGTCGCGTCTCGACACGTTCCGCCATGCCTCCGGGAAGACCCCGACGGCGCAACTGCGCCTGAAGATGCAGAAGGTGATGCAGAACAATTGCGCGGTGTTTCGTAGCGCCGAGGTTCTCGAAGAGGGGCAAAAGCTCATTCACGAAGTTTACGGCGGCGTTGCCGACATCAAGGTCACGGACCGATCGCTGATCTGGAACTCGGATCTGATCGAGACGCTCGAATTCGACAATCTGATCGCGCAGGCCGTGGTCACAATGGAATCCGCGAAGAACCGCACCGAGAGCCGCGGAGCGCATGCGCGCGAGGATTTCCCTGAACGCGACGACAAAAATTGGATGAAGCACACGCTGGCTTGGCTCGACGCCAACGGCAAGGTCACCATCGACTATCGGCCGGTGCACACCTACACGCTCACCAACGAGGTGGCATACATCGAGCCCAGACCGCGGGTGTATTAGAGGGGCGCAAGGCACAATCACATGGTGCAATTCACCCTGCCGAAAAATTCGAAGGTCACCGACGGCAAGACCTGGGCCTATCCCGCCGGCGCGCGTGACGTGCGCGAGTATCGCATCTACCGCTGGAATCCGGATGACGGCAAAAACCCACGCATGGATACCTATTACGTCAACTGCGGCGATTGCGGGCCGATGGTTCTCGACGCGCTCATTTGGATCAAGAACAACATTGACCCGACGCTGACCTTCCGCCGCTCTTGCCGAGAAGGTATCTGCGGCTCCTGCTCGATGAATATCGACGGTACCAACACGCTCGCCTGTACCAAGGCGATGGGGGATATCAAGGGCGCGGTTAAGATCTATCCGTTGCCGCACATGCCCGTGGTCAAGGATCTGGTGCCTGATCTCACCAACTTCTATGCCCAGCACGCCGCGATCGAGCCGTGGCTGCAGACGACCTCGCCGACGCCGCAGAAGGAGTGGAGACAGAGCCACGAGGATCGCCAGAAGCTCGACGGTCTCTACGAGTGCATTCTGTGCGCGTGCTGCTCCACCGCCTGCCCGAGCTATTGGTGGAACAGCGAGCGCTTTCTCGGACCGGCGGCGCTGCTGCAGGCCGACCGCTGGCTCAAAGACAGCCGCGATGAGGCGACCGGCCACCGCCTCGACAATCTCGAGGATCCGTTCCGCCTCTACCGCTGCCATACGATCATGAATTGCGCCAAAGCCTGCCCCAAGAGCCTCAATCCGGCTCAGGCCATCGCCGAAATCAAACGCATGATGGTCGAGCGGCAAATGTGATCCGCGCTCGGATCGATTTGCTTTCTACGCCGCCGGCCAACGCAGCCACAGCCGCATTCTCCGGAGGCATCATGGCCAAGCCGATTCGCCGGGTGGTCACCGGCCACGACGCCGCTGGCCGCTCCATATTCATCGTGGATGCGCCGGCGCCCCACGTTTACCAGCGCACCCCGGGGAGCGCGATAGTCACCGAATTGTGGGAGACGCGCAGCATGCCCGCCGACAACGACGGCAATGCTGAGGTGACCGACCATGCTTTTCGGCTCGCGCCGCCCAAGAGCGGGACCGTCTTCCGTGTCATCGAGTATCCGCCGGACCGGCAGCGCCTCGCGGCGCTTGAGCGGGAGCGCGCGAGCGCCGATGACGGCTCCGGCCACGGCGCTGCATTCGATCGTGGCGCACCGCGCCATCCCGGCTTTCACAAGACCAACTCGGTCGATTACGCCGTCGTGCTCTCCGGCGAAATCTACGCCTTGATGGACAAGGGCGAGGTCCTGCTCAGGGCCGGCGACGTCCTGGTCCAGCGCGGCACCAATCACGCCTGGAGCAATCGCACCGATGAGCCGGCCTATCTTGCCTTCGTGCTGGTTGACGCCGAGCCATACACTCCCTGAATCCCCGCCTCCGGTGTCAACCTCGGCCATGACGGAGTATGATGAGGCGTCTTATCGCTCGCGCGAACGCCGGAGGAAATTCCGCCATGGCCTTGAGTGCAGATGTTCGTCGCGTCGTCACCACCATCGATAGCAAGGACAAGGCCGTGGTGCTGCTGGATGGCGCCACGCCGCATAAAAAGGTGCGGCCGCAGACCGGGACAGTCTCACGCTTGCTGTGGGTGACGGATCAAACGCCGGCCGACCTCTCCGGCACCGCCGATCGGGCTGCAATCGACATCGGCATCATGCCGCCACGCGGCGGCTCGGTGTTTCGCATCGTCGAATTCCCGTCGGAAACGGCGGAGACGAGCAAGCTCGATGCCAACACCATGCACCACAGCCTGGGGGACGGTGCGCCCAAGCGGGGGTTGCCGCCCCGGCATCACGCCATGCATCGCACGCGCACGGTGGACTACGCCGTGGTCATGTCCGGCGAGATCGACATGCTGCTCGACGATTCGGAAATTCACCTCAAGGCCGGTGACGTGTTGGTGCAGCAGGGCACCAATCATGCCTGGGTCAATCGCGGCACCGAGCCCTGCCGCATTGCATTCATTCTCATCGACGCGAAGGAGCCTTGAGCATCGGCTGACTCACGGCCCATAATCATGCCGAGCGGCTCGCCCAGGGCCGCGGTAAGCCATCGATGGAGCCGCGGGATGGAAGGTGCTCGTACGCAGACGAGGCTTCGTCCGCCGGCGCTCGGCCTACGGCCGCTGTCGCCGGCGCTGGGCGCGGAGATCACCGGCATCGACTTGAGCGGGCAAGTCGACAAATCCATCTTCGCGCAAATCCGAGACGCCTGGCACCAGAACCTCGTGCTTCTGTTGCGCGATCAGAGGCTGAGCGAACAGGATCAGGTTCGGTTCGCGGAAAAATTTGGGCCGCCGGCGGTGATCCACACCAAGCAATTCGTGCGCAATCATCCCGCGGTGATGCTGATCTCGAATATCCGCGAGGACGGCAAGCCGATCGGCGCCTTGCCCGACGGCGAGATGCATTTCCACACCGACCAATGCCATCAGGAACGGCCCGCGATGGCATCCATGCTTTACGCCCTCGAAGTGCCGAGTACGGGCGGCAACACCCTGTTCGCCAACGGCTACAAGGCCTATGAGACACTTCCGGCCGAGATCAAGCGGCGCATCGAAGGCCGCAAGGCGCTCAATGCCTACGACTATGACACGGCAGCAACAAAGCGCGGCACGCGCCTCGCGCAGGGCGTGCCTTCATACGTGCATCCGGTGGTGCGCACCCATCCGGCGACTGGTCGCAAGGCGCTCTACGTCAACCGCCTGATGACGGTGCGGATCGAAGGGCTTTCCGCGCATGAAAGCGGCGAGTTGCTCGCCTTCTTGTTCGATCATCAGGAACGCCCAGAGTTTGTCTATGAGCACGTCTGGCGTGCCGGCGATCTCGTGATCTGGGATAATCGCTGTACGCTGCACGCACGGACCGACTTCAGTCCAAATGAGCGGCGACTGATGCGACGGGTGACCATTCTCGGCGAAAAGCCCGTGTGAATTGTCCGCAGCGCATCACTTCGTTCCGCTCGGCGCTGCGCAGCGTGCGGCGCCATCACTTCAACTTGCCAAATTAGGAGCAACACGTGATCGGCCGCAAAGACGACCCTGCCTTTCTGTATTTTCCCGCCAACTATCGCTGGTCCATGGGGCTGCTCATTTGCCTCAACGCAGCGCCCTGGACCGGTGTCGAGGTCGACGAAGTTCATCGCGTCGGACGCGCGCTTGAGGATCACGTCGGCGATGACGCGGCCTGGTTCGAAGAATGGACCCGCATGGGCGATAAAGTCGCGGCGCGCGGTCGCGACGCGCAGGCGAACGGGCATAAGCTAACGGCGGCATCGTGCTTCATGCGCGCGACGTGCTATTACCAGACCGGTGAGCGTTTCATTCATCCGCGCTCGGACCGCAGCATGGCCGTCTATGCTACGTCGGTGGAGCTCTTCAAGGCGGCTGCTGCGATCATCCGCCACCCCCGCATCGAACCGGTGGAGGTGCCCTACGAGGGCACGAGCCTGCCGGCGCTCCTCGTGCACCCCGAGCCCGAGCCTTCCGGACCGAGACCGGCGCCGTGCATGGTGTTCTTCGACGGTTTCGACGTCACCAAGGAGTTGCAATACGGTTTCGGGGTGCCTGATCTCGCCGCGCGTGGCATCGGATGTCTGCTCGTCGACGGTCCCGGCAATGGTGAGAGCGTGCGCTTTCGCAATCTGCCGCTCATCGCCGAGACCGAGCGCTACGCCACCGCCGCCTACGACTATCTCAGCGCCCGACGCGAGTTTGATCCTCGCCGCATCGGCGTCATGGCGCTCAGCCTCGGCGGCTACTACGCGCCGCGGGCCGCCGCGCTCGAGCCCCGCTTCGCCTGCTGCGTCGCCTGGGGCGCGCAATGGGACTATCACGCCATCTGGGCGAAGCGGCTCGACGAGCTCGCCTCCGGCAAGGTGCTATCCCTGTCGGTGCCGCCGGAGCATCTGCAATGGGTCCTCGGGGTCTCGAGCCAGGCGGCGGCGCTCAAGAAGCTCGAAGGATTCCGGCTCGACGGCATCGTGCAGAAGATGACCTGCCCGTTTTTGCTCCTGCACGGGGCGGGTGATGAACAGATTCCGCTTTCGCTCGCGGAAAAATGTTTCGCCGCCGTCGGCTCGAAGCGCAAAACTTTGAAGGTCTTCAAGCGCGAGGAGGGCGGCTTCCATCACTGCCAGGTCGACGATGTCACGATCGGCGTGCACTACATGTGGGACTGGATCGAAGACGTGCTTAAGCCGGGAACGTGATGCCGCGGCCGCTGCGTACGGAACTTGAATTTGGCATGACCACCTTGCCGATCTACCTCACCGAAGCCGACGTCGGCCGTCTGGTCACGGTCAAGGACGCCATTGCAGCGCTCGAAGAGTTGTTCGCCAGGTGGGGGCAGCCCTCGACCGCCAATCTCCCGCGTCAGCGCGCGCCACTCGCGGGCGCCGCCTTCAACCTGATGGGCGCGGCCTATGGCGCGAAGGGCGTTCATGGTCTCAAGGCCTATACCGGGGTCAAGGGCGGCCAGTTTCACACGCTGCTCTACTCGTCGCTCGATGGCAGACTGATGGCGATGATCGAGGCCGATCTGTTCGGGCAGATGCGCACCGGGGCCGCGAGCGGGATCGCGACCAGGCTGCTGGCCAATGCCGGTGCGCGCACGCTCGGAGTCATCGGCGCCGGCAAGCAATCGCGCACGCAGATCGCCGCGGTGTGCGCGGTCAGGCCAATCACGCGTGTCAATGTCTTCTCGCGCACGGCCCAGCAGCGGGAGACCTTTGCGCGGTCGATGGAGAAAGAACTCGGCGTGGAGGTGCTGCCTGCACGCTCGGCCGAGGCCTGCGTGGCCGAGGCCGACGTGGTGGTCACCATCACTAACTCTGCCGAGCCGGTGTGCCGCGCGGAATGGCTCGCCGCCGGCGCGCACGTCAACGTCGCTGGCGCCAATGCCAGCGGCCGTCGCGAGGTGGATGCGGAAACGGTGTTGCGCGCCGCCGTCAAGGCAACCGATCACGTCGAGCAGGCGAAAGTCGAAGCCGGCGAGTTTCGCGAGCTCGTTGCCGCCGGCAAGCTCGCATGGTCGGCGATCCGCGAACTCGGCGAGCTCGTCACGGGCAAGGCCAGCGGCCGCAGCTCGCCCTCCGACCTGACACTGTTCAAATCGCTCGGCATCGCGCTCGAGGACGTAGCCTTTGCGGAGCTCGTCTATCAACGCACGCTCGCGGCGCGCGCCGGGCGGCCGATCCCAATCTAGCTCGCGATCGCCTGGCGCAAGATCTTCCGTGCCGGCTCCGAGCCATCGAGCTGCCGCAACGTGCGGCGTTTGATCTTCCAGCCCTGCGCCGTGCGCACGAGTTCCCAGCGGTTTGCCGTCATGCGATGCACGCGGAACCCCTTGGAACTGCCGTGGTTGGGGACATCGACGGGATCGCCTTGCGTCTGCGGCACCAGGATCTGCAGATAGGAGGTGACCACCGCGGTGTCGCCATCGATGGTGACGTGAGGCAGGCCGGTGAAATGCGCGAGCCCGCGATCGATCGCTGCCTTGTGATCGGCGCTGAGCACCTGATTGGCAATATTCTCGCGCCCGCGCGGGCTGGAGAGATTCTCGCCGCGGTCGAAAAGCCCGTCTTCCACCCAGCTTGCCGCGATATGATCCTTGCCCGCGGTGTCGGCGCTGGGCGGATGGCTGGCGATGAGGTTATAGATTTCGAGCCGGTCTTCGATGGCGCGAATGCGGTCTTCGAGGCTTTTGTTGTTGCTCATGGTTTGCTCCCATACGTTTGCGCGATTGCGAATGGCGAGGAGTGAATAAGGCGAACTTCGCCGAGTAATCGCTATTCGTCGTCGACGCCGATGGCAGTTTCACCGCCGCGGGATGACTTCGCCAATTGCGCCGGCGTCATGGGCGGAGAAGAACAGCCGCCCATCGGGAATGGCGATAATGGCGCGTGCGCCGCAGCCCTCGACGGGAATCGCGTATTCGCCGATCACTTTGCCGTCCGGCGCCATGCGGCCGATCTTGTTGGCGACATTTTCGGTAAACCAAAGATCGCCGTCCGGCGCCACCGTGACCCCGCGCAAGGAAGCATTCGGCGTCTTCACCGGCCATTCGCTGATACGGCCTTGCAAATCGATGCGTCCGAGTGCGTTGGCCTTGGTTTCGACGAACCAGATGTTGCCGTCGGGATGCGCGGCCATGGCGCGCGGTTCGCTGTTCGGCGTGGGAATTTTGTACTCGCTGACCTGTCCGTCCATGCTGATGCGGCCGATCTGGCCCGCTTCGTACTCGCTGAACCAGAGATCGCCGTCGCGCACCGCCAGCGACAGCGGGCGGCATCCCGGCGTGAGCCCCTGCGAAAATTCCGTCACAGCGCCGCCCGGGGTAATGCGGGCAACGCGGCTGACATGCGCCTCTGAGAACCACACATTTCCATCCGGCCCCGCGGCGATGCCGTCGGGACCCGCGCCGACCGTCGGAAGCGGAAATTCGGTGGTCGCGCCGGATGGCGTGATGCGCCCGATCCGGTTGCTGGCGTTCTCGCAAAACCACAACGCCCCGTCGGCTGCAGGCGTAATGCCAATCGGACGGCTGTCGGGCGTCGGCGTATCGAATTCGGTGAAGCTGCCGTTGCCGGGATTCATTCTGCCGATCTTGGACGTTCCGCTTTCGCAGAACCAAAGATGCCGATCGGGACCGAACACGATGATGTAAGGCTTACTCTGCGCTGTCGGAATTGGATGCAGAACAATCTCGACGTCAGCCATTTAATGCCCATCAATGAGTGAAGAGGAGCGCCGCTCGAAGGTTAGACCGCCCTGCGCGGATCTACGCTGCCCAATCAAACGCCAATCCCGAAAAGCCGTGCGGCGTTGGTGCCGAGAATCGCGTCCTGCTCCTTCTTTCCGATCTTCTTGGCGCGGCGGACATATTCGACCGGCTTCTTCTCCGCAAACGGATAGTCCGAGGCGAGCATGACGTGAGTGGAGGGCACCTGGTTATCAGGAATTCGAGCATGTCCGGATTGAACAGCACCGTGTCAAAGAAAAACCGAGGCAGGTAGCTGCTGAAATCGCCCTTGAGCTGCGGCGCGCGGCCGTAGCGATATTCGTTGTCGTGCCGCCCGGCGTAGAACGGCAGGTACCCGCCACCGTGGGCGACCAGGATCTTCAGCTTGGGGAATTGATCCATCACCCCTTCGTAGACCAACGACGATAACGCGTAGGCTTCCTCCAATGGCTGTCCGACGGTGATCATCAGCCGGTTGCGCAGCATGCGTTTCTCGGTGCTGCCGGCGGGGTGGATGAAGATAACGGCACTCAGCTCTTCCGCCTTGGCCCAGAACGGTCGCAAGTGCGCGTCGCCCAGCTCCATCCCGTTGATGTGCGATGAAACGATGACGCCGCGTAGACCGAGATTGCGCACGCAGCGCTCGAGCTCGGCGGCCGAGAGCGCAACGTCGTGCAGGGGCAGCGAGCCCAGCCCGATCAGCCGATCCTTGTGCCGCGCGACCATGTCAGCGACGTGATCGTTGCTGCGGCGATCCAGTTCGAGCGCCTCCTGCGGCTCGAAAGCGTAGGTGCACTGCTGCATGATGCTGGGGCTGACGACCTGCATGTCGACGCCGGTTGCATCCATCTCGTTAAGCCGCAGCGGCAGTTCGGTCATCCGCTTGAACAACGGCTCGGGCACGCCGCCATCTACCGCCACCCCTCGCGCGTATTGCGAGCGCTCGAAGGTCCGTTTCACCACCTCGGGCACGAGGAGATGGGCGTGCACGTCGATGACGATCGGCTTGGGCGCAGGACCCCTCGAAACCTTTGCCGCGCTCCGTCTCGCGTTATACGACTTCGAGCGGGTACGCCGGCGAGATGGGCGGGCAGCCTGCTTGCGCCGTTTGATTGCGGTCGGCATTCGTCCTCCAGAGTACTACGGCACGGGGTCATGGGCAGAGCAGTCGCCCACACCGCGAATTATGGGTGGGCTACTTCGGTGGAATGATGGGCACCAGGAGGAAGGATTCCTTGTCGCCGCCGGAATAGATCGTGTTCTCCCCGACATTGTAGTCCGCGTGGTAGTGCGTGTAAGGGGCGCTGCCGATGCCGTCGCGCGGCTGGATGTCGAGGCGGATGCGATGGCCTTTTTTGAACATCATCGAGGTCGGCCAAATCTCCACCTGCACTTGGACGATTTCGTTCGGCTTGAGCCACAGTCGGCGCAGGTGCTTGTGATAGGGCCGATAGGGAAGCGACAATTCCGGATCGAGCTCGCGATGCGAGACCCGCAGCCAGCCCTTCGCCACCGGCACCGGCTGCCCTTGTTGTCCGACCTCCAGCACGTCGTTTCCGTCGGGGTCGATGTTGCGCAAGGTGAGAAATAAATCCATGTCCTCGGTCGTGCTCGACACGCAGAGCTGGGCGGCCAAGGGACCGGTGATTTCGGTATCCTGCTCGAGCGGCGGCGTGAGCAACGAGATTCCGCTCCCGCTGCCCATTGCATGCGATGTCGAGGACGCCGAGGCGTGTCCGGCATGGGATGCGCCGCTGGCGGAATAGCTGCGCTTGGCTGCTGCGGCGGGCTTGGCCTTGGCGAGCGTGCCGGCATCGCCTTCGCCGGCCGGCGCGGAGAGGTCGAGGTAGAGCTTAGTCCATTGCGTGCGCGCGATCGGCCACTCGTTTTCGTAGCGGAAATGGTAAGCGCCGTGACCGGTGCGGACGGCGAGCTTCACCGGCGGCTCGTTCATCACCCCGTTATCGATGTCTTTGAGCCAGTAGTCGAAGAAGCGCAGCTGATCGCGGCGCCCATCCTCGCTGTAGAACGGATGGTAGTGCGTGCCGCAATGGATGCGCAGCTTCTTATGCTTTGAGGCGGCGCGCATATAGGCCTCGGTGGCGCCGCGAAGGTGCAATCCCATGCCGGACCAATTGCCGACCGCCCACATGGGAAGATCGATCTTGTCCCATTGCGCCTGCTGGCTCTTGAACGCTCCGCTGTCGAGGCTGTTGCGCATGAAGCGCCATAGCACGTTGTCTTGAAACGTGTCGGCATTGTGCTGGTAGGCGCGCCCGAGCAGGTGGTGAGCCATGTGCGTGGTGAACCAACCGACGATAAAGCCCGAGCCGAAAATGCCGCCGTGATAGAGAATGTCGCGATACTGATCGGCCGCGCCTTCCCACGGTACGATGCAGGCGAGCGATGGCGGCTTGAGGTTCGCCACCCACCACTGGGTGCGCGCGAAGAACGAGATGCCGATGGTGGCGACGCGGCCGTTGCTCCAGGGCTGGTGGCCGGCCCATTCGATCGCGTCGAAGAAGTCGATCGCCTCCTGCGGTGAATAGAGCACGGATTGCCCTGGCGATTTGCCGGAGCCGCGCTCGTCGACGCGCACGCAGCAGTAGCCGCGCGGCACCCACCATTCCGGATTCACGGTTTCCCAATTCATGTAGGGATTGGGCTTCTCCTCCAGATCCGCTGGCGGGACCCAGAGCTTGTCCTTCTGGTAGATGCCCATATTGATGAGCACGGGAAAATTCCCGGCGCCGTCAGGGCGGAAGACGTCGGCCTTGAGCTTGGCGCCGTCCCGCATCGGGATGTCGACGTCTTTCTCGACCTTCATCTTATATTGGGGCTCGGACGCTTTGCTGTCTTTGCGGGTCGCGACTTGCTCTTGCACGGTGCCTCCCAACGGCTTGCCTTCCCGTCCAACGCTAGCAAAGGGCAAGAACGGCGGCTACGGAGGAGCCTGAGCATGGCGCCTCAGGCGGAGCCCCAGACCTCGCGCGCAGTATCCACGACAAGGCGCAGCTTCGCGATCTCCCCGGGTTCGTCCATGGTGTTGCCGCCGATGCCGCTGGAAAATCCGCATTGTGGGCTGAGTGCGAGCTGCTCCAGCGGGGCGTACTTGGCCGCTTCGTCGATGCGGCGCTTGAGCTCGTCCTTGGACTCGAGCTTGCCGGTCTTCGTCGTGACTAGGCCGAGCACGGCGACCTTGCCCTTGGGCAGGAAGCGCAGCGGTTCGAAGCCGCCAGCGCGCGCGCTGTCGTATTCCAGAAAATAGCCATCCATGTTGATCTCGTTGAAGATCAGCTCGGCGATTGGCTCGTAGCCGCCTTCAGCCACCCACGCGCCGGCGAAGTTGCCGCGGCAGAGGTGCATGCACACCGTCATGCCGCGGGGTCGATCCTTGATCGTGGCATTGAGGAGCTTGGCGTAAGTCCGCGGCAGCGTCGTCGGATCCTCGCCAATATTGGCGACCTGCTTGCGCAGCTGCGGATCGCAGAGATAGGCGAGATTAACTTCGTCGATCTGCAAATAGCGGCAGCCGGCCGCGCCAAGATCGCTGATTTCCTCGCGGTATAGACGAGCGAGATCGTCGTAAAAATCACTGATGTCGGGATACGCCTCGGCATCGATCGCCTCACGCCCGCCGCGGAAATGCATTACCGTGGGCGATGGCAGCGTGATCTTCGGCATCGCTCGTGCGACCGAGGCGAGAAACTTGAAGTCGCGGACGAAAATTCCTCCCCCATTCGGTCGCGCGAGCTTGCCGGTCACCTGCATGGTCGGCGGACTGTGTAAGCGCGCGCCTTCGGCCGAATGAAAACGCACCGTGAGTTTCGACGGAATCATGCGCACGTTGTGGAACTTCAGCATGAAGTCCCGGTGCCAGGACTGACGATTGTACTCGCCGTCTGTGACGACCTTGAGCCCGAGTTCTTCCTGCAGGTGCACCACATCGCGGATTGCCGCGTGCTGGATGCGTTTGAGCTCGATGTCCGAGATCTCTTCCTTCTCCGCTTTCATCCGGCCCTCGATCAGGGTGGCGGGTCGGATCAGGCTACCGACGTGCTCGGCACGGAAGGGAGGCTTGGTGCGTTGCATGGGTGTGGTTCCGGGATAGCGGCCCCAGTGATCAGTCTTGCCAAACGATAGCACACGCGGTCGCGGTCTCATGTAGACTGCAGCACCAACTGCGCGTGAAGGAACAAGACAAGGCGCAACGAACAATCGACGGAGAACGGATGAAGGCGGCCGTTGCAACGGAACAGGGATTGGCGGTGCGCGATATTGCGCAACCCAAGCCCAAGCCCAACGAAGTGCTGGTGAGGGTGCGTGCCGCCGCGCTCAATCGCGCCGATCTTGCCACCGCGCGCGGCATCCCCCATGGCAGCCATGGCGGGGTCGGCGCGGCGGTCGGACTCGAATGGGCGGGCGAGGTGGTCGAAACCGGCACAGAGGTCGAGGGCTACAGGCCCGGCGATCGCATCATGTGCTCCGGCACCGGCGGGTATGCCGAATACGCGGTCAGCGACTGGGGTCGCGTGAACCCGATGCCGGACGGCATGAGCTTCGAACAGGCGGCGACGCTGCCAGTCGCGCTGATCACGCTGCACAACGCGCTGGTCACGGCCGGCCGGCTGCGCCGCGGGGAGAGCGTCATGATCCAGGGCGCAAGCTCGGGCGTCGGGCTGATGGGTCTGCAGATTGCTAAGCACATGGGCGCGAAATTCGTCATCGGCTCGTCCACCAACGACGTGCGCCGGGCGCGTCTGAAGGAGTTCGGCGCCGATCTCGCCGTCGATACCCGTGATCCCGCATGGCCCGATGCGGTGCTGGGCGCGACCGGCGGCAAAGGCGTCGATCTCGCCGTTGATATGCTCTCCGGCCCGGTGGTCATGCAGACCATGAAAGCGACGGCGATTCTCGGCCGCATTGTCAATGTGGGCCGGCTCGCCGGCATGAAGGCCGAGTTCGATTTTGACCTGCACGCCCTGCGGCGCATCGACTATATCGGCGTGACCTTTCGCACCCGCACGCTCGAGGAGGTGCGCGAGATCAGCCGCCGCATGCGCGCCGATCTGTGGGATGCGGTGACCGTGGGCAAGCTGAAGTTGCCGATCGACCGCCGCTTCCCGCTCGATGAAGCTGTGGCGGCGCAGGCGCATATGCGCGAGAACAAGCATTTCGGCAAGATTGTCCTGACGATGTGAGTTGCGCGATGCGTGCTCGCGTGCAGCCGCGGCTCGGTGGTCGGAGCACGCAACTGACGCCGCCATTGCAACACCGGGTGCTCGGGTGAGGACTTCGCCCCAACATCTGCTCGCGCTTTGCGCGCTCGTTGCTACCTGCGCGACGCCGGCGAAGGCGGACGCTATCGCCGACTTCTACCGAGGCAGGACGGTGACGGTGGTGGTGAGCTCGAGCGCCGCCGGCGGCTACGACACGCTCGCGCGCCTGATCGCCCGCCATATGGCAAGTCACATGCCCGGCAGCCCCGTCTTCATCGTCCGCAACATGCCCGGCGCCGGCGGAATGACCGCCACCAATTTTCTCTACAGCAACGCCGACAAGGACGGCAGCGTGATGGGGCTCGTTCAGAACAACACGCCCTTCGAGCCGCTGTTCGGCACCAAGGAGGCACGCTACGACCCCACCAAGTTCAATTGGCTGGGCTCGCCCAGCTCCGAGACTGCGATGGTCCTCTTGTGGCACACGGTGCCGGTGAATTCGCTCGCGGATCTCAGGGCACGCGAAGTCACGGTCGGCGTATCCGGTGCCAATTCGACGCCGGCCTTTTTCACCCGGCTATTGAATGCGACGCTGGGCACGAAAATGAAAGCCATCAACGGCTATCCCGGACAGAACGACGTACTGCTCGCCATGGAACGGCGCGAGCTCGACGGCCACCCCAGCGCTTTTTTCAGTTCGGTTCGCGCAACTCGGCCAGGATGGCTACGCGACGGGACGGCCAGGGCCGTTTTGCAATACGGGCCGGAGAAGCTTGCTCAGCTTCATGACGTGCCGTTCGCCCCCGATCTCCTTGCAAGCGAGGATGACAGGTTGCTGATGCATGCGGCGTTCGCGCCGCTTGCGCTCGGCCGGCCCTTCCTCGTGCCGCCCGCCGTCCCCGCCGAGCGCGTAGCAGCGCTGCGCAAGGCCTTCACCGCGACCATGACAGATCCCGACTTCTTGGCGGAGGCCGACAAGATGGGGCTTGGTCTCAATGCGCCGCGCACCGGCGAACAGATACAAGAGGTGATGGAGCGCGCCTACCGAAGCCCGCCGCGCGTCATTGATCGACTGCGACAACTGAACGTTCCGTGAATGAGCCTCCGGACGCGTTGATCACGCATGAAATCTTTTCCAAGCTATCGAAGAAGAAATTTTTCGGGCAACGCCACACCGGTCCCTGTTGGAGGTGCGTATGATCAAGACCAAAGGCGTCCTGCACGTGACGATTCCGGTCAGCGACCTCGCTCGCAGCCGCAGCTTCTACACCGACGTTCTCGGTCTCGAATTCGTGGCCGAAGCGCCAAAAGAGAATCCGCATTTCATATTTCTTAAATCCGGCGCCGACTATGTCCTGCTTGGCCGCGATGCGGGCCGTGAACGATTTTCCGACATCATTCACCAGGCCTTCATGGTCGATGGTGACGCCTACGATGCGGCGGTGGCGGAACTCAAAGCCAGGGGCGTGGACGTATTCCGGGAGGAGAAGCGCGATCAAGGCGTGTTCACCGGCCGCAGCGCCTATTTCCATGACCCAGACAACAACGCGCTCGAAATCATTCACCTCACAATCGTGCGAAGGGCTGAGACGGTACAGGCAACAGTTTCGTGTCTCGGTCGAACGGGGCACTCCACTGCTGTCTCCCTGTAAATAACAGGGAAAATACCGAGGCCCCGAACACAACCGCACGAGAACAAAAAGGAAATCGAGAGAGCGGTGGCAAAATAATAAGCCGATAACAGGCGCACAACAGGGAAAATAACAGGGGCCCGCGCCGATGCGCGCAAGCATCGGTGCCGCTCCCGCGCTACCGTGCTGCAAGCACAAATTTGGAGAATGCCGAATCTTGCAAGATTCTCGTTACACGAGTCAAGCGAAAAATTCGAATTGGCATGTTGGCTGGCTTTCCGCTCGCCAAGCCCTGCCGGGTCAGCTCTTGCGAATGCGAAACACCAGCACGTCGCCTTCCCGCGCGCTCGACACCATCGTATCGCCGGTCTCCCGCAGCAGGTTGGGGATGTCGATCGCGGTGAGGGGATCGGTGCATTCGGCCACGAGGACGTCCCCCGTTTTCAATCCGCTCAATGCCTTGCGCGCGCGCAGCGCCGGTAGGGGGCATTTAAGCCCGCGTAAATTGAGTGTTTTCTCGGCCACGAGGTCTCGTTTTCCGCTTGCGCTTGAGCGATCGCCGCGACCGCTTTCGGGGAAGGGGACAATATAATACGACACGAGCGATGGTCGTGGAGCCCGATACACCGCAGCGGATCGCCCGCCTGACGCCGGTCGCCGACGTGCTCGCGCGCCTCGATGCGCTGGTCATGCCGGTCACGCCACGCTCGGCCGAACCGTCCGCTGCGCTCGGCCACGCGCTGGCCGAGGACATCGTCATCGCTGCACCAATACCCGCGGCGGCGCGTGCGCTGCGCGACGGGTGGGCCGTGCCCTCCCATCTCACCACGGATGCCAGCGGCTATGCCCCCGCGCCGCTGCCGTTTGCAGTTCGGATCGACGTTGGCGAGCCTCTGCCGAGCGATGCCGACGCGGTCGCGCCGCTCGATGCAGTGGCGATCCGCGGTGGCACGGCGCAAGCACTGGGCCCCGTCACTCCAGGAGAAGGCGTATTGCCCGCAGGCGCCGATGTCGCGCCTGGAGCAACTTTGCTGGCGGCGGGTCGGCGTCTCGGCGGTGTCGAGATCGCAATATTGACGGCGGCCGGCGTTACTCACGTGCGCGTGCGCGCGCCGCGGCTGCGTCTCGTTCGCTACGTGCCTACCGGCGATGCCGTGATCGATGCCGTTATCGCTTGCATCGTAAACGCCATCGGTTTGGAAGGCGGCATTTCCTTCACCGCCGCGCAGGATGACCTGGCCGAGGCATTGGCCGATGCGGCTGGCGACGCGGTCATCGTCGTGGGCGGGACCGGCAGCGGCAGGCGCGACACGACGGTGCGCACCGTCGCCTCGATCGGTGAGGTGCTCGTTCATGGGATCGCCCTGCTGCCGGGCGAGACCGCGGCATTGGGAACCGTCGGCGCGCGACCGGTGTTGGCATTGCCAGGGCGGCTCGATGCGGCGCTCGCGGTCTGGCACATGTTGGGCCGGAGGATGTTGGCGCGGCTCGCGGGAAACCAAGAGACGCTGCCCATGCGAACGGCAACGCTGACGCACAAGCTGTCTTCGCCCGTTGGCCTTTCGGAACTCGTGCCAGTGCGGTGCGAAGGCTTCTCGGCCACCCCCATAGCCTCGGGCTATGTGCCGCTCGCGGCGCTCGCGCAAGCCAATGGATGGGTTCTCATTGGAGCGGACAGCGAAGGATATCCGGCGCAGACGGAGGTCGTGATAAGACCTTGGCCATGACTGCGCGTTTCGAACCCAAATCGGCCGGGCGCGATCCCGCCTCCGATCTCTTGGCCGCGATACGCCGCGCGGCGCGGCAGGAGCAATTCCTCGAAGTCGTTTCCGCCGAGCAAGCACGCGCGCGCTTTACGCGCCATCTCGATCTGTCGCCGCTGCCGAGCGAGTCCGCCGGATTGGCCATGGCGCTCGGCCGCGTGCTCGCGTGCGACGTGGCCGCGCCCATCGATGTGCCGCCTTTCGACCGCGCGAATGTCGACGGCTTCGCGCTGCGCTCCGCCGATAGCATGGGTGCGAGCGACGGCGCGCCGCGCCGCTTTCGTCTCAACGGCGAAGTGATCGTCTGTGGGCACTCGCCCGCGCTCGAAGTGACAGCGGGCTCCGCGACCACAATCGCGACCGGCGGCGTGATACCGCGCGGCGCCGACGCTGTGGCCATGATCGAGCACACAGATTTGGTCGACGATGGCGGTGCGCCAGCGATCGATTTGCGCCGCGCGGTCGCACCCGGACAGTTCATCTCCTATGCCGGCTCCGACATCGCGCGCGGCGAAGTGGTCTTACGGCGCAAGACGCGCCTCTCCTCGCGCGAAATCGGGATGCTCGCGGCCTGCGGGCTGGGCGAGATCGAGGTGGTGCGCAAGCCAAAAGTCGCGGTGCTCTCGACCGGCGACGAGCTTGCCGCGCTCGGCAGCGCGCTCGGCTCTGCGCAAGTCTACGACAGCAACGGTGCGATCATTGCCGCCGCGGTGGCGGAAGCAGGCGGGGAACCGGTTTCGTTCGGTGCGTTTCCCGACGACGAGGCGGCGCTCGAGCGCGCGGTGCGCGCGGCGCTGGCCGCCTGCGATATGGTGGTGCTTTCCGGCGGCACGTCGAAGGGGGCGGGCGATCTCTCCCATCGCATCGTTTCGAAGCTAGGCAAGGTTCTCGTGCATGGCGTGGCGCTCAAGCCCGGTAAACCGCTCTGCCTTGCCGTCGCCGATGGTAAGCCTCTCGCCGTACTGCCGGGATTTCCGACATCTGCAATTTTCACCTTCCATACCTTCGTTGCGCCCGTGATCCGCGCGCGCGCCGGGCTTGCCGCGGAGGCGACGCGCAGCGTCGAGGCGGAGGTCCCGGTGCGGATCGCTTCTGAACTCGGCCGCAAGGAGTTCGTCCTGGTCGCATTGGCGGCAGGCGAGAACGGGCCGGTCGCGTTTCCCACCGCCAAGGGCTCCGGCGCGGTGACGAGCTTTTCCCAGGCCGACGGCTTTCTGGAAATCGACGCGCTCGCAGCGGCGCTCGACGCCGGCAGCCGCGCCCGCGTCACCCTGATCGGCCACACCGCCGCGATGCCCGACCTCGTGGTCATGGGCAGCCACTGCGTCGCACTCGACGTCGTGCTCGGGGCGCTGTCCGAGCGCGGCTGCGCCGCGCGCACCATCGCCGTCGGGAGCATGGGTGGGGTCGCGGCGGCCGAGCGTGGCGAGTGCGACCTTGCGCCAGTGCATCTCGTCGATCCTGCGAGCGGAATCTACAACGCGCATCTGCTGCGGCCTGGGCTCGCGCTGGTGAAGGGTTGGCAGCGCATGCAGGGCTTCGTGTATCGGAGTGAAGATGCCCGGTTTTCCGCACGCAGCGCGGCCGATGCGCTCAAAGTGGCGCTCGCCGATCCCTCCTGCCTGATGGTCAATCGCAACGCCGGCGCCGGGACGCGCGTGCTCATTGACCGGCTGCTCGGCGGCGTGCGGCCCGTCGGCTACAGCAATCAGCCGCGCTCGCATAACGCGGTTGCCGCCGCGGTGGCGCAGCGCCGGGCGGACTGGGGAATCGCCATTGAGTCGGTTGCGCAACTCTATGGGCTCGCGTTTCTCCCCATCGCGCCGGAAGACTACGACTTTCTCCTGGTCGAAAGCCGCCGTGAGCGCGCGGCCGTCGTGGCCTTTCTGGCCGCGCTGCGGGATGAGACGGTGCGCGCGAAAATCCGTGCCCTGGGCATGCAACCAAGTGATGCCTGAGGTTGTTTCGAGTTCCGCAATGACGCTTCGCGTGGTTTCCCTCGTTGCGCTCCTGTTGCTCGTGCCGACCGTGGGGCAGGCGCAACTGCGCGGCCACGGCGGCCCGGTGCGCGCGCTCGCGATTTCGCCCGATGGCGCGCAGGCCGTCTCCGGCAGCTTCGACACGTCGGTGATCCGCTGGTCGCTGTCCAAGAACACGGCCGAGCAAGTGCTGCGTTTCCATGATGGAGCGGTGAACGCGGCGCTCTTTCTCCGCGACGGCCGCATCGCCACCAGTGGCGAGGATGCGCGCATCGCGATCTGGACGCCGGGCGAGCCGCAGCCGTCCACGGTGCTCGAGGGGCACGAGGCGCCGGTGGTCGCGCTTGCGCTATCGCCCGACGGCACCATGCTTGCCACGGCCTCGTGGGATCACACTGCGCGGCTATGGCCGCTCGCCGGCGGCGCGCCGCGCGTGATCTCGGGCCACGCGCAAAACGTCAACGGCGTTGCATTTACGCCTGATGGCCGCGCGCTGGTCACGGCCGGTTACGACGCGACGCTGCGTATCTCACCAATTGCCGGCGGTGTGAGTCCGATCGTTTCGACGCTGCCGGCGCCCCTCAATACCGTCGCCGTCGCGCCCGACGGCGAGATCGTCACCGCCGGTGCGGACGGCAAGGTCTACCTGCTTTCGGGCGCAGGTGAACTCCTTGGCGCGATCGAGGCGGCGCAGGCGCCGATCATCGCAGTGGCCTTATCGCGCGATGGCAGCCTCATCGCCGCCGCCGGCATCCGCGGCTCGGTTGCGATTCTCGACAGACTTGGGCGCAAGATCGAGCGCACCCTCGTCGGACCGGGATTGCCCGTCTGGTCGGCTGCGTTTTTCCCCGATGGGCGCACGCTGCTGACCGGCGGCAGCGACCGCATGATCCGCCGTTGGGACGCGGTGACCGGCGAGCCGGTCGGCAACATCGTGATGGGCGCGCCCGAGGATCCGCTCGCCGCTTTCGCCGGCGATCACGGCGTCGAGGTGTTTCGTGCCTGCGTCGCCTGTCACACCTTGAACCCTAACGAGGGCGTCCGCGCCGGCCCGACGCTCGCCGGCATCTTTGGACGCAAGATCGCGACGCTACCCGGCTATAATTTCTCCGCCGCGCTCAAGAAGCTCGATATCGTGTGGACCCCCGAGACGGTTGCGAAGCTGTTCGAGGTCGGACCTATGGCCTATACGCCCGGCACCAAAATGCCGGAGCAACGCATCGGCTCGGCCGAGGACCGCGCTGCCTTGGTGAAATTTCTGGAGAAGGCGACCGCCCAGCCGTGACGATCGTAGGTCGGACGGCCCTCACTTCGTCGCGTGGATGAGTTCGAGAACGGCGTCGGCGACCGCGTTGGGTGCTTCCTGCGGAAGATTGTGCCCCGCCGTCGGAATCACTCGACGCTCATAGGGACCGCTAAAACAGGCCGCGTGCCGCAGCGAGCTTTCCGGCGGCGAGAGACCGCTGCCGTCGCCATGCAGCACGATCGTCGGCACCGAAATCTTCGGCTTTGCGGCCAGGCGCCGTTCGATCGCATCGAGCTTCGGATCACCGTCGGCGTAACCGAAACGGTGACGGTAGGAATGGATCACGACATCGACAAAGTCTGGATTGTCGAACGACACGACGGTGCGGTCATAGGTCGCGTCATCGAAGCGCCAATTCGGCGACCACAATCGCCATATGAATCGACAAAGCTCGCGACGGTTGGCAGTCAATCCCGCGCGGCCCCGCTCCGTGTGAAAGTAGTATTGATACCAAAGGCGGTGCTCCTGCTCCGCCGGCGCCGGCTTGGCCGATCCGGCAATATCCTGGATGTTATAGCCATTGGCGGAGACCAAGCCCCGCACCCGCTCCGGCCAAAGCGCAGCGACAATACAGGCGGCGCGCCCGCCCCAGTCGTAGCCGGCCAGCACGACGCGTTCGAGCGCGAGCGCATCCATAAGCTCCTTGAGATCGTTGCCGAGCGCCGCCTGCTGGCCCGAGCGTGGCGTTTCGCGAGCGAGAAATCGTGTAGGGCCGTAGCCTCGCAGATACGGCACGATCACCCGACATCCCGCGTGTACGAGCGAGGGCACCACGTGGTCGTAGGTGCGCGGGTCGTAGGGAAAGCCGTGCATGAGCAGGACCGCGGTGCCTTCCGCCGGGCCGCTTTCCTCATAGGCGATCTCCAGCACGCTGGTGCGAACGCGCTTGAGAACGGGGTCCATTGCGCCGTTCATGTCTCCGGCTTGCCGGCGCGCTCCGCTTGCTCACGCTCGCGCAAATAATCCTCGGTGGTGCGGGCCTTGGGCCGCGGCGGTGCACCGTAGGGATCGAATTGCTGCTCGGTGATCGCCACCACCCGGCAGTCCTCGCACATCTTGATCACGTCGAGCCGCTCGGCCGAATTCTCGAACATCCAGTGCTTGCCCTCGAGCTTGGCCGCGACGCGCTCGATCGTGCTTTTCACGCCGAACGGCTTGTTGCAGCGGATGCAATGGAACGGCTCTTCTTGCTTGAGTATGCGGGCGGTCGCGGTGGCGGCGCGGAAATCGAGCTGCGGCTTGAGCGTGATCACTTTCTCCGGGCAGGTCGCCTTGCACAGCCCGCATTGCACGCAGGCATCTTCCGTGAAGCGCAGCATCGGCCGCTCCGCGTTGTCGCCGAGCGCGCCGGTCGGGCAGGCCGACACGCAGGCGAGGCAGAGCGTGCAGCCCTCGACGTTGATCTCGACCGCCCCGAAAGGTGCAGTCTCGGGCAGCGCAACCAGATCAACTGGAGCAGGGGCCGCGCGCTGCAACTCCCGTAATGCCAGCCGCATGACTTCGCGCTTGGCTCCCACGGGCAGGAAGCTCGCCGGGCGCGGCGCTCCTTCTCGGTTCTCGATCGCGCGCAGCGCTTCGGCGAGCGCGTCCGGATCGTCGGTTTCGATCGTCGCGACGCGATTATCCCCGAATCCGAGGCCAGCGAGGATCGGTTGGGCGAGCGCCAGTGTCTGGCGCAGGCCTGTCACGTCATGGCGTGGCTTTGCACGCAGCAGCAAGCGCATCGATGCAGCGCCGTAGGCGAAGGCAGCAGCAATGGCTTCGAGCCCGACCTGAGTCACTTCGTTGACCGCGACGGGCACGACATGCGCGGGCAGCCCGTCGCCGAAGCGAGCGAGGGCATCGATCAGCGGCACGCCATGGGCATCGTCATGGATAAGAACGACGGGCGGTTCGCGCCCTCCGGCATTGTGATAGGCGGTGAGCAGC
>Ga0306924_10001208_pt1 | contig 23394 bp, 25 predicted proteins | sample sta12Can44000111_FD_203756 | JGI IMG/M metagenome (GOLD analysis project Ga0306924, IMG submission 203756) | Lab enrichment of tropical soil microbial communities from Luquillo Experimental Forest, Puerto Rico - statanox.12C.anox.44.000.111 (v2)... | ecosystem: Environmental > Terrestrial >...
ATTACGACGACGCCCAGTTCGACAAGCACGGTTGGCGCAATCGCAACCGGGTCAAGGGTCCGAAAGGCGCCATTTGGCTCACCGTGCCTGTTCTTCACCGCGGACGCGCGGGGCAACCGATTCTCGACGTCGAGATCGATAACCGGCAGGATTGGCGCCGCAAACATTTGTCGACCGTCGAGCAATCGTACGCGCGCGCACTGTTCATCGACAGCGTGCTACCGAAGCTGCGGCATCTCATCGAGCGGCCCTGGCCTCGGCTCGTCGATCTCGACCTCGCGCTCATCGATTGGCTCGCCGCTGAGATCGGGATTGCAACGCCGCGCTACCGCGCGTCCGAGCTCGACGTTGCAGGCGGTCGCAACGAGCGCCTCATCAACCTTTGCCATCATTTCCGCGCAACGCGGTATATCTCGGGCAATGCCGCGCAGGACTACCTCGACGTGGCGCAATTTGCAGCCGCCGGCATCGAGGTCGTCTGGCACAATTATGTCCACCCCAGCTATGCGCAGCAGCACGGTGAGTTCGTTCCCTATCTGTCGGTACTCGACCTCCTCCTCAACGTCGGGGGAGATTCGCTGGCTGTGTTGTCGCCATAGCGGGCAATGGTCACTGCGGCGGGTGAGAGCGTGCCGCGTTGCGATAGATGGCGAGGGAAATGAGTCCAGGGATGCATGTCAGCGTTGAAACGACTCGAAATGCGAAGAATATGCTGGAATAGGCGGCACCGCTCGGCGTCGGTTCCAACCAGCGGCAGATCTGGTCGAACGCAGCCTCGCCCACCCCGATTCCACTGGGGGTCAGCGGAAGCGCGTTCACAATCAGGGTGAACGGTACAGCAAACATATAGTCGACCGGGTTGAGCACGCCGATCTTGATCGCTCCAGCAAGCACGGCCACGGCGAACACTGTTAGAATTTGCGTCGCCAATGCCAATGCGAACGCGGCGAGCAACGAGAGTGGATCCGTCCGCAGCATTAAAATCATCCCCCGTGCCTGCGCGAGCAGATTGACCAGCATCGGCCAGCGCAATAGACGCGCCTCGATCGGTCGTGTGAGATCCGGAGCCGCAAACAGCAGGCCGGCCCCAGCGACAGATGCTACGGCAGCGACGACGATCGACGTGCCGAGTGCGGCAAGCGCAGGCACTTGCTGCATCTGACGCCAATAGAACAAGCTGAAGGCCAGGGAGATGAAGAGGACGGCGAACAGGCTGGACAGCCGGTCGGCGAGGACCGACACGGCGACGCGCCCGCCGCTGCGGCCAAGCGCCCGCCAAGCGTAAAGTCCCCGAACTGCGTCGCCACCGGCGCTGCCCAGCAAGAGCACGTTGGTGAGGACTCCGATGGCAACGAAATGGAATAGGTTGACAAAGGGAATCGACACACCCAACGCTCGCAGAAAAATGCCCCAACGAAGGGCGGCAAGGGGGAGCGCCAGGAACAAGAGCGCGAGGCACGTCGCGACCGCCCATGGGGCGGCGGCAAGTTCCAACAGCACGTTCAAGTCGATTCTGCCCCAAAAGACCAACGCCGCGAGCAACGTCACGCCCAATGCCGTCTTCGCGAGATTGGTCCATAAGCGCCGGCGCGCGAGGACTCGATCGGTCTGCTTGAGGGCGGGCGCTCTTGACTCCATTCGGGCTGGTTCCTACCAGAGTGCGCATGTTGGTCGTTTAGGCAGTCTTCTCGCGATACCCTGATTTACATAAAGAATTCGTGCAGGATCAACGGGGCTCTGATGCGTACAATTCTCATCACCGGCGGCGCCGGGTTCATTGGTGCGAACCTGGTCAATTACCTCTCCGAAAAATATCCCGACGACCGGATCATCGTCCTCGACATTCTGACTTACGCGGGCTCGGTCGAAAATCTCCCAAAGGACATGCTGCAAGGTCAGCATCCGTTGCGGCGTTTTTGGTACGGCAATGTATGCAATGCGGCGCTGGTGGATACGCTGGTCGAGCAAGCGGACGTCGTCATCCACCTCGCTGCCGAGACCCACGTCACCCGCTCGATCTTCGATAGTCTGCTGTTCTTTCAGACCGACGTGCTCGGAACTCAGACCGTCGCCAACGCGATTGTCAAAGCTGCTGGCAAAGTCAAGCGATTCATCCACATATCGAGTTCCGAGGTTTACGGGAACGCATCCGAGGAAGCGATGGATGAGGAGCACCCATTGAACCCGATGAGCCCCTATGCCAGCGCCAAGTGCGGGGCCGATCGATTGGTATTCTCGTACTGGGCGACGTATCGAGTTCCCGCCGTTATCGTTCGGCCATTCAATAATTTTGGACCGATGCAGCATTTGGAGAAAGTGGTGCCCCGTTTCATCACCAGTGTGCTTCTCGATGAAAAGCTGACGGTCCACGGCAAGGGGGAAGCAGCTCGCGATTTTCTCCATGTCGAAGACACATGTCGCGCCATCGACCTGGTCCTGCAGGCGCCGGATAATCTCGTTCACGGAGAGACTTTCAACGTCGCGAGCGGCGAGCATCGCTCAATCCTCGAGATTGCACGCGATGTCGTCGGGCTCATGAACTACCGGATGGATCAGATCCAATTCATCGAAGATCGCCCCGGACAGGTCGTGCGCCACACCGGCAATTGGTCGAAAATCCATCGGGTGCTCGGGTGGAAGCCGCTGCTGTTCTGGAAGGAAGGTCTGCAGCGGACGGCCGCTTGGTACGAGCAAAACCGCGAGCTCTGGTCGCGCCAGCTGTTCATGCGCCAGATCCCGATCACGACCGCGTCCGGCAAGATTGCATTCCATTAGACTAGCGGGTCGATCCGTTCATCGACATTGTCAACCCCTCATCGCTACCTTTTCGCGGGAGTGCCGCTCAGCGCGTGGTCGGCCAATCCCGTGCCTCTCCGAGCCGCAGCGCATTTGCGTCCTGCCAATCCTCGATTCGACAAAGGCTCGACAATGGGCCGAAACGCAACTTTAAAGAGCCTTCCACCCGTCCGCTGAACAAGATCGCGGCCATCGTTAAGTTGGCCCGCAGCAGGCGCGGTGAATCCGCGCCCGTCGTTGTCAGGTCTGCACGCAGGCAGTGGCTGTATTCTATGGGCAGAACCAACAACGATGTGCCCGGACTCCCTGCTTCCACTCGATAGCCGCCGCGCTCGATCGTCAGGCCAGAGGCGCTTACCGGTACGAGCGGTGGCAGCTCGTCCGACGTGGTGAGGACGGCAGTCGAACGCGGATCGAACGCTGGGTCCGCCAGCAAGGCGATGGCCTCCTGCCCGCTGGCCGCACGGCGGACCTTCGTCACCGCATAGCCGGCCAGGTTCGGGTCGGGAACGGGATAGACATAAAGATCACGCCCCTCGACCAAACGATAGCTCAGGACAGGCGTGCGTTCCGGCAGGAGCTTGTCCGACAGCAGGTAACGTACGCCGAGAAGCGCCATGATGCGATCGTTGACAATCGATTGGGTCTCATGCGAGCGCAGATCTCTGGCGCCTGGCGCATTCACCAGCCGAGCGTTGACGAGATGAAAGAAGGGCGAGGAGAACTGATTGGTTTCGAACAGCGTCGGAATGTTGTAATACCACATTCCATACATTCGGTGGTCGTTGCCGGTGAGAAAGAGGCTCAATACATCATAATTGTGCTGGTTGATGAATGGTGCAGATACCCAACTCGGGTCGTAATCGCTTCCCGCCACGCTGGCGACGCGGCCTCGAAACGCTGAACCCGGTCGCACCGCGATCTCGCCAGCGAGAAATTTCGTCAACGGAGTTTCCAAGGGGGGCCAGACGAACGGGTTGTAGTTTCGCACCAACGGCCGCTCGAGCGGCGGCGGCCGGTAGTCGATCAGGACCAGCCACGGTAAGACGCAGAGGGCCAAAATGGCCGCGCGGCTGTTGGCGGGCGATGCCCAGTTCCCGAGCTTTAGCAACTCCGCCGCGGCAGCTACGGCGTGCACGGCAAAGACGCAGTACAATGGATAGAGGTAGAAATCGATGTAGGCGATGCGCGGTCCCTTCCATGCCTCGTTGATAACGAGAATGAGAGCTAGATTGACCAGGATGAGCGCAAGGAAGCCTCGTGCCATCAGCCGCATCGTTTCGTTGCCGCGCAACGCGGCGTGCAGGGCACCAGCGAGCGAGAGGCCATAGACGATCCACGCCGGCCATCGCGAATAGTAGGCGATGAAGAATGTCAGATCGCGCGGCGAGCCCGGGCGCGCAAAAAATTCGTACCAAAAGAATGTCGGCTTGGCGAACCCGTAGAGCCCGAAGATCAGGGGCCCGAACACGGCCGCTGCCAGCACTCCCAACACGCCCGCGCCGGCCAGCTTGATCCATCGCTCGCGCATCGAAGCGGCCATGGCGAGGGCAACGACGCCAAAGAAGGCCAGCACGACGAGCGATACCGGCGCGAAGTTCGGAAGCTGGATGAGCTGGAAGGCACAGACCGCGGCTATGGCGACAAATCGCGCCGCATCGGCCGCAAGCGGACCTCGCCCAAAGTCGAGGAACAGCAAAATAACTGCGGTACTGGTAGCGATGAGCATGATGTAGGTTGGGTCGCCCCAGAGAAACTCGAAGCCTAGACTCGGATAAACGTATGGCAGGGCAAGCAAGGGCCCGAGCCACGCCGCGACAATGGTCGGCAGCGGAGCCATTCGCAGGCGGGTCGCCAGCCAACATACGGTGGCCGCAAGAAGGGCGGCATAAAACGTCATCGCAGCGGTCGGCCCGATCGACGCCGGCAAGTGCGCCGCCAGCCACAGGCCGGGGTCCATCAAATTGTGCTGCGGCAGTTCCAAGCCGCCGATGCCTTGCAGCGGATTGCTGGTGAAGGACCAGTCGCTGACCGACCACATCTTCTGCACCACCGCCGCGATCAACAGATAAGTGCCGTCGAAGCGATAGAAGACGAGCGGGGTTTTCGAATGGAACGCGACGGGGCTGAGGATCAACAGTGATATCGCAAGCGCCGCGAAGCCGAATTGGCGCGTTGCTTTCGAGTCCAGCATTGCTCGAAGCCTTAGAGACGTCATTGATGACGGAGCCTGCGCTGTCACATTCGGTTGTCTCACGGCAGCGGTGCCCTTTGATCTCAGACCCCCAAATGCGGCCTTGATGATCGATGAGGCCGACAAAAGCAACTGTTTGCCGCCCGACGGTCCGCGGGCAGTCGTGGGACCCCCACGATGTCAGGTCGGCTTGCGAGCGGCCTCGATAATGCAGATTGAGTGCGGAAACGGGACGTGGCCTCGCTGAAACGCGGCCTTCGGGTCGGGAAAGACCGCGCCGGCCAGCTCTACGTATCGATCGTACGGGCGCACGTGCATGCCGCGGTCGTTGCTCACGACGAAGCGCTGAATGGCGCTCTGCTCGGAATGGAAGCAGGGATCGACCGTGATCAACCGGCCGTCCGGCTTGAGGGCATTTGCCGTCGCCCGCAACATGCCGGCTGCGAGATTGTCGTCCAGGTGGTGAAGAATGCCGATGGCAACGGCGATATCGGCCGGGGCGAGCGCATGGCCGGCAAAATTGCCGACGTCATCGCAGATGAACTCGCCGCGGGTGCCGTGCGTTCGCCTGGCGCGCTCGATGTAGGCTTCGTTGCGGTCGAAGCCGACATAGCTCGTCGTCTCCGGTAGGCAGCGCAGCAGCGCGCCCGGTCCACAGCCTATGTCGAATACGCGATCGCCGCTGCGGGGCCGGATCACCTCGTCGGTGAACCGCTGCAGCCATCGTCGCGCGCCGATCAGATGGTGGAAGAGCTCGTAGACGATTGGGCTGGAGAGCGGGGACCACAAACCGCGACGTTCGCTCATGCGTTGCGTCTCTTGGATGGGCGATCAGCTCTTCCTGATGTGCACTTCCATTGGCGTCTGAAAACGTGGCGGCACATAGCTCAATGCATGGAGTAGTCCGGTGTGCTGCAACGTCGCACCGATCGTCCGCACGACGGCCGGCATGCGTTCGGCGAAGATGGGGTCCTCCATTAAACGAAGCGCCAGGTCGCGCATGACCGAGCGGTCGAACGAGAAATTCGCCCGCCGCTGCACGAGGTGTCGACGCAGGTCGACGTAGCGCACGAAGTTGAGCTCGTCCCAAACCTTGGGATACCGGCTGATTCTCGATCGGTACAGCCATTCGTTGATGGGCTTTGAGCGCGTGACGAGCAAGAGGTTGAAGTGGACCTCGAACGGGATCGTATAGTTCGGGCAATGGACGAGAGCGATCCCGCCCGGCTTGAGGCTGTCATACATGTTATCGATGGTCCGCAGCGGATCGCGCATGTGCTCAAGCGCGTTGATCGTGAACGCCACGTCGAAGCGCCCGGGCAAGTCCATGCTTTCACCGGTGACGCGGACGAGCTTAACTGGAATGGCTTGGCGTCCACAGAATTCGAGCACCCGCCGCTGCGGCTCGGAAAAAAAATCGAATTCCGGGCCCAGCGGCTCAACGGCAGTCACCCGTAGTCCCTTGCTCGCCAGATACGCCGATAGGATGCAGGAGCCGGCGCCGACCTCCAGAATCTCGGTCGGTGCAGCGGCGAACAAGGACAAAACCCGCCGCACGCGCGATAGGCCGAACCGAGTTTGGTTGACGAAACGATCGTACATCGACTCTTTCGGAAAAATGTCCGAGCAGAATCGAATAAAATCGACTTCGGATAGGTCCTTGATCACAGAGGAGGTCGCCAACTCGACTATTCCTGCGGGATGTATTCATACGAGAATGATCTATTGCGGGCGGCGAAACCTATCTCTGCAATGTAGTCGTTTCAAGCGGATTCGGACTGCAAGCGGGCGAGGAATTTCGACACCGCGGCGGCCGCAGAGCGGGTTGCCCTGGATCTCAAACAGGCCCGTTTCGATCGCGCTATCACGACGAAGTCGCCACAACAGGCTTGCTAGTCGATGAACGAGCGCAAGTTCGATTACGGACCAAGGATCGATACTGCTGATGAGCGTACGCTCGAACGCGCGGTAGGCCCGAGCATCTTCGAGAGTCTTAACGACGGTTTGGTCAGCAAGCCCGTCACGCCATGGGCGGCGGCGTGAGCGGCAGCGTTTGCTATGCGGGTCGATACCGGGCAGGTCCGAGACATCCTCCTCCAGCGGTTCGTTAGGTCTCCACATCGCATCCTCAACCATTCAGCCGCTCTGGCCCTGCTAGCTGGGAAGATCCGGTGAGCGAGTTCCTTCTTGCGTCGCTGCGGTGGCGCTGGTTTCCTCGTTCTTTGGGGTTGGGTCCGAGAACGCGGCAGCGACATGCGGCCGAGGTAATGCCGCTCGGTGGGACCGCCGCTGTCCTATTCCGCGCGTCTCCTTCCAGAGCTTGCGGGCAACCTGGATCGGGTCGATGCCGGCCTGCCGCCACCACGCGCGCTCGTCGCGGGAGCGGTGCACCGCGCGATGATGGCCGCGGCAGAGTGGGACCGCGAACTCATCGCTGACCTTACGGCCGAGCGCGCGGGGCTGCGTGAACCCGAGATGAGGGGGTCCGAGGGCTTGCGGCCGCACAACAGACACGCTTGTTGAGCGACGTAGCGGAGGTGCTCCCGGTTGCGATAGCGACGCGGGGCCGCGACCGTGAGAATGCTCTTGTCGATGCCCTTCGCTTGACCAGCGTCGATGCCGTCGGAAGTGGCATTCACCCGCGGCTCGGAAATCTGAGGCACGGAAGGATCATCGTTCGAGGGTGTAGTCGCCTCGGATGAGGGAAGTTCCGACAGCCTCCATTCAAAGGCGTCCTCCACGAGCTTGGCATCGATCGCTGTAAGGCTGTTCTTGGCGGTCAGCGCCTCACGCGCCCAAGCTGCGGCGAGATCAGCCGAGGTAATGTTCGCAAGCTCGGCCAGCAGCTTGTCGCGCAACGCAGCCGATTGCTCGGGATCGAGGTTGATGGCGCATTCCAACTTAGCGCTGCCACCACGGGCATGTCCGTCGCCAGGCGTTCGCGTCGGCATCCGAGTTTGATCGTCCATGGGCTTGAACGGGCGCTCGGCTGCTGAGAGCGGCCCATCACAGAGATCAGGTGCATCAAGGTCATCCTCGCCGGCGATGCCAACGAGCGTGAACAGGGCGTAGCGGCGCGCGTAAGTGAGCGCGGCGCCCATGCGCTGGGGATTGGCGGTCTCGGCGATCGGACAGACCGGCCAATCCGAGGCGATCCACTCGCCGGAGGCATGGGCGAGCGTGGTGGTCAAATTGACCATACCGGCGGTCTGATCGATCGCGGTTGTCTGTAATGTGGCGATCTCGTGCTGCCCCAGCGTCTTGCGCACGATGTCGAGCCCGCTTGAGAGCGGCGCATAGCGAAAGCTGCGCTCACCATCCCCTGGCCGGCCGGTGCGGATGGTGGCCGTGAGCGACTTTTCCGGATTGATGAGTTCGGCCTGGGCCTTGGCCAAGGCCGAGGCCAGCGCCGCGACTGTTTCACTGGACCGGGGCATAGGTTGCCTCCGTCTCCAGCACATCAAAGCTCACCGCCCCCGATCTCGAGCGCTTGGCCTTTACGCCGTGCCCGATAGCCTCCCTGGCATCCTCCGGCATCAAGGCTTTGAGCTCGCTTTTGGCCCGTTCGTGGTCGAGAAATGCGCTTCGAGTGTTGCGGAAGAGCGCCGCGAACTCGGCCCAGGAATTCGACGAGCTCATATCGACGATGCGGATGGCCTCGATGCGCGGCCGCGGCGGCTTGGCATTAATGAGATGCGGCGTTTCGCCGGATTGCACGCAGCGCCAAAACTTCCTTTCCGCCGACACCAGGACGCTGAGATAAAGCGGGTCCATGGGGATGGTGATCTCGATCCATTTGCCGCCGCCGGTGATGATTGAGAGCACCGCGGACCGAAGATGTGTAACCCACATATTGTGCTGAAGCTGGGCCATGTACTTTTCGGCTGCGGCATCTTCCGAGAACGACCAAGGCAGCATGAATTTGGCTTCGAAGACAGCTCCCGTGCTCTCGACAATGCCGTCGAGGGTCGCCGCCATCCAGGGAATTGCGGAATGCTTCACCAGGCGCTGGATATCTCCGACAATTCGGCCAGTGTTGCGCTCATACCAGGTGCGGTTAAGGTCCTCGGTCACCTTCCCGAGCTGTACGATGAGATTGCCCGACAGGTCCTCCGGCCCGACCTCGCCGCGCTTCTCGCGCCAAAGCCGGATGAGTGCGGCTTCATCATCACCCATAATCACTCGGGCGTCAGAGCCGCCGATGAAGGAGCGTCGATGAATGTGGGTGAGTGAGTCTCGATTGGGCATAAAGTTTCACTCCGCATTGTGAGGAAATGATGCTGGAGGTATTATTCCAGCTCGGGGAACATATGTCAATACCCCGGGTACTGACTTAAATACCTGAGGTATCATAATTGCCTGCCCCACCTATGACCAGCGAATTAGTTCGCGCCGCTAGAGCATTGCTCCGCTGGGACCAGCGCCATCTAGCAGACGCTTCCTCCATCTCACTCCCGACAATCAAGCGTTTGGAAGCCAAGCCAGGAGCGTTGGGCGCTCACAATTCAACAGTGGAAGCGCTCCGTAACGCATTCGAAGCTGCAGGAATCGAGTTTACGAACGGGAACCAGCCCGGCGTCCGGTTGCGCAAAGGAGGTCGCAAAACAACGTCGGACCGATTGTCGGCGCGGGGTCGTAGCTGAACGGATTCGGGACGTCCGGCAGAGAAGCTACCCGGCCGCCCGTCAGGCGCCAGAATCGAGTTCACGACGAGAATGCCGGACGCGCTATCAAGCACAAGCGTGCGCGCGGTGTTGATGCGGCACGTTTCGGTGGCGTCTAACGCCGTGCGCTCCATGCCAAAAAAGTGGACCTCGAGCACATCGGCAATCGACCATTGTCGGCACGCGACCTGCCCGGTGCTCAAACACTCAACCCGGATCGTCGCATTGTCCTGCACCCAAAACTGCCGGACTGTCAGCGCATTCATGTCCGGACACGAACCCTCCGGACCAATCGGACCGGAGATCCAAACTTGCCACCCATGCGACACGTCGATGGTTTCATCGTAAACACCGGGCGGCACCAACGCCACCGTCCCGGCAGGGACGTTGGTTCCCGCTGCGACGTGCCCCGTCATGACAGAACCCGCCAGTTAACCTTTAGTGGCCTTCTGGGAGTCAACCGACCTTCTTGCGTTCGCATCACCGATCTGTTGAGAACCCTAATCATAAAAGCAGGACAGGAAAGTCATAACGACGATGTCGAGGCGCTCTGGACAGCCGTCGGTAGCCTGCTGCTCACCGCCTTCAGCACCGATGAATGCGCAAATTACTGCGCCAAAGCAGGTTATCGATGCTCATCGTGAAAGCGCTCTGCTCTAGCGGACCTCCGGCGGGTTGCCGCCGCATTCGTTACCGAGCCACGGCGGCCCGCGCCACCTCACACAAAACCGCGGGGCGGATCGTATTCCCGACGCAGAGCTTCGGCGATACGCTCGCGGTCCATGGCCCTATGTTCCGAGCGCGCCGCGTAGAACAGATATACGCCGACGGTCTCGCCGGCCTGCGGCTTCCAATTCTTGCTGCGCTGGTGTTCGGCAAAACGCATCCCCTCATCGGGGTTTGCTCCCACGTCGATAACACGGAAGACTGGCGCCCAAGATTGTCCCCCTTTGGCGACGATCGCAAAGACGACCGGAACCTGATTGGCTCTTATTTCGGTCGTGGCAACGGGAAAAGGTCCGGTGAACAGATACCCGGCGAGTTTAAGACTCATCCCGCGAATACATCTCAGCCGTTCGTGCGAGCGTCGATCACCCCGAGGTCGTCGTGCTCGCCCAGCGAGTGGAGCTTGCGCTCGCGTGCGGCCTCGGCGTTCTTCACAACCTTCCAATAATTGTGCTGCCAGGAGCGATATTTTCAATCCGGACAGCCGGCGTACAGCGCGATCTCCTTGCCCCGCCCGGCAAGGTGCTTGTCGCGATAGAACCGGAAGCCTTCTCCGTGCCAGATATCGCGGATGGGTCGGTGTTGACATTGCCCATGCTGGTGCTGGCGGAAATGTCGTAGCCGCACACCATCACATTGTCACGGGAATCGATGTTCAGCCGCTCGAAAATGAACGGGCAAGGCACCTCGTCGGTGTTGAGGTAGGGGCGGGATCGGAGGAGCGTGAGCCGTCGAGTGTCGTGTTCTCGCCCCAGGTCAGGAACTTGCGTTTGATCAGGTAGTCCATGCCGATATCGTGGACCCAATATTTTTCGACGGCATCGATGTTGACCGCGGTCTGCACGACGGCGGAAGCAACGATCTTGGAGCTGCTTCGGCGCTCGTTGCGCACCGACAACATGCGACGCGCGTTCTCGACCAAGACGTCCCATTCGAGGCCTTTGCGCACAACGGCGTAGGTCTGCGGGTCGCACGCATCGACGGAAAACTCGATCATGTCGACGCCAGCATCCAGAAGCGCACGGGAGTTCGCCGCGTCAAACAACGAGCCGTTGGTAATCAGCCCGATTTTGCATCCTACGCTCTTGGCGTAGACAAGCAGCTCCGTCGCCTGCGGGTGCAGCATCGGCTCGCCGCCCGAGATGCGCAGATAAGCGCCATAGCGGCCAGACTCGTCGGCGATCTTCTTGAAGGTGCCCTCGGGCATGTAAGGGGCGTCGCGGTATTCCTTGCGAATGTTGGAATTCGTGTAGGGGCAATGCGGACAAAGCGCATTGCAAGGATAGACAAACCACAGCACTAGCGTCATCGGGAATTCCGATGCCTCGGGCCGTAACCCGTAATGATTTGCGCCATGGAAAACCGAAGCGCCTGGCTGATTCATATCGGCATCAGCTTGCGGGCCGGCTCAGCCGACCGCGCTACGCTCGTCCTTGCCATAGTACCAGAAAGGCCGGGTACCCTCGACCGACTCTCGCTCGTACTCCGCGCCGGCGACCTGCCAATCGCCGCAGCCCTTGCACAGGTCGGAGATGTCGTTCCAGCGGTGCGTGCCGCGTCTGCGTCACCGCGTAACCGGCCAAGTTCGGATCGGGTAGCGAATAGATGTAGAGATCGTGCCCCTCGGCCAAGCGGTGGTGCAGGATCGGCGTGCGGGCCGGCAACAGCTTGTTCGAGAGCAAGTAGCGCACGCCGAGCAACACCATGATCCTATCGTTTATCGTACGAGCGCAGGTCCTTGGTGCCGGGCGCGTTGAGCAGCCGCGCATTGACCGGATGAAAGAATAGCGATGAGAACTGGTTCAATTCGAGCAACGTCGGAATGCCGTAATACCACAATCCGTACAAGCGATGATCGTTGCCCGAGAGGAACAGATTGAGGACGTCATAGTTGTGAAATCGAATCCAAGGCTCGGGTAAACATAAGGCAATGCCAGCAGAGGCCCGAGCCACGCCGCAAAAATGCTGGGCAGCGGAGCCATCCTGAGCCGGGTGGCTAGCCAGAAGATGAAGACTGCAAGAACGACGGCATAAAAAGTCATCGCAGCCGTCGACCCGATCGACGCCGGCAAGTGCGCCGTCAGCCAGAGGCCGGATCGATCAAATTGTGCTGTGGCAGTTCCATGCCGCCGATGCCTTGCAGCGGATTGGTGGTGAAGTACCAGTCGCTGAGCGACCAGATTTTCTGCATCAGGGACGCGATCAACAGATAAATCCCGTCGAAGCGATAGAAGACCAGCGGGAACTTCGAATGGAATGCGATCGGGCTGAGGATCAGCAGCGATATCGCAAGCGCGCTAAATCCGAATTGGTGCGTTGCTTTCGAGGCCAACATGGATCGAAGCCTTGAAGACCTCATTGATAGCGGAGCCTCCGCTGTCACATTCGGTTCTCTCACGGCGTTCGATGCTCTTTGATTTGAAACCGCCAAATGCCGCCTTGATGATCGATGCGGCGGACAAAAGCAACCGTGCGCTGACTGATAATCGGCGGGCGGGCGTATGGCCCCCGCCAAGTCAGGTCGGCTTGCGGGCGGCCTCGATAACGCAGATCGAGTATGGAAACGGCACGTGGCCTTGCTGAAACACGGCCTTGGGCTCGGGAAGGACCTCGGAGACCAGCTCTACGTATCGATCGTACGGGCGTACGTGCATGCCGCGGTCGTTGCTCACGATGAAGCGCTGAATGGCGCTCTGCGCGGGATGGAAACAGGGATCGACTGTGATCAACCGACCGCCCGGCTTGAGGGCGTTTGCGGCCGCCCGCAACATGTTGGACGCAAGATTATCATCGAGATGGTGAACAATGCCGATGGCAACGGCGATATCGGCCGGAGCAAGCGCAGCCGGCAAAATTGCCGACGTCATCGCAGATGAACCCGCCGCGGGCACCGTGCATTCGCCTGGCGCGCGTGATGTAGGCTTCGTTGCGGTCGAAGCCGATATAGCTCGTCGTCTCCGGCAGGCAGCGCAGCAGCGCGCCCGGTCCGCAGCCTATGTCGAACACACGATCACCGCTGCGGGGTCGGATCACCTCGTCAGTGAACCGCTGCAGCCAACGCCGCGCGCCGATCAGATGGTGGAAAAATTCATAAACCCACGGGCTGGTGAGCGGGGACCAAAGACCGCGGCGTTCGCTCATGTATCGTGGACGGCCGTCGGAACTGACTTGTTCATTACGAGGACTTGCGAACGACTCAGCTCCAAATAACCTGCGGTCTCAATAGTCGGGACTAGCCAAACCAACCGCCGGGGTGCGCATCTGGCTTGTACCAGTTTCGCGCTCTTTGTTGATCGTCGTCATGTATTTGAGCGCCGTCTTGATGGCTCGCAACAATGCGAGCAACCCACGAGGCTGCGCTCCCGGGAACACCTTGGTACCGAGCAAGTATGACATCGCCAATGCACCGATCACCTTATACAAGCGGGTAATCGGCAGCGGCAGTAGCACCTTCAAGAGCGGTTGGGCAAAGTTGGGCAACTTGCAGAACAGTTGACCGAGATACGCTAGGTTCGTCTGCATGATTCTTTCTTTTTGGGTGTAACCTCGCAGTACGGAATAGTCCCAACACGAGACTGCTGAGAAATCGAAGTTCTCATCCAGCAATCCGAGCTTGACGGCTTGCTTGGTAAGGTCCGTACCGGGGAACGGCGCGAAGATACTGAATGTTGGGCACGCGGCATTGAGGCTGCGGGCGAAATAGAACGATTCCATATCATCTGCGAAGGTTGTGCCCGGCGCCGCGAGGATACTGTTGCCCCAAGCATTGATCCTGTACTGCCTGGCCAGTTCGAAGGCCTTTTTCATCATGGCATCCGGCATATTGCGCTTCATAATATCGTTGCGCACCCGTTCAGATCCGGCCTCGATTGACATGCCGATTGATTTACAACCTGCCTTTTGAAGCAACCTCGCCACATTCTCCGTCAACGCATTGCAGCGGATCAAACAGTAAAATGGTAGTCCGACTTCCTTCGGATAGCGCTCCGCAAACTCTTCCAGCCATTCGTCCTCTTTGTTCACGACGAAAACATCGTCAGCAAAACGAACAAAGCGCGCCACTGGATAGCGTTGCGCGACGTCCTTGATCTCGGTGATCAAATCATCGACCGAGCGACGACGCATAATCTTGCGTCCGTCTCCTTTGAACATGCGATTGTAGGCATGGTTGAAACAATAGGTGCATTTGTAGGGGCAGCCCTTCTGCGTCAAGAAAGAACGGATGCCATGGTCAAGCATCTCCGGTGCCGCGTCATAAATGAGATCGCGGTCGGCGTAAGGCACGGCATCCATATCCTCGACGACTTCCTTGATGAAATTGGGCTGGGTTGGTGTAATGATGTTAGGGATGCCTTCGAGAGGCTTGCCCTGGGCGAAGGCGTCAATAACGCGCACAATTGCGTTTTCGCCATCACCGGCGCAAATTGCATCGAGATTCATTTTCCGCAGGACGTCCGGGAAATAGGTAGGATGCGCCCCGCCCATTATGCGCAGCACGCGCCGGTTGTTGTGCAGGGCCCAGCGGCGCACCGTCGCATCGGCTTTAATGAAAAGATGCTCGTCTGGTGTCATCGCACTGTAGGCGATTACGTCAGGCGAAAAATCCCCCAAGAGATTTGCGATGTCTTGCTTCTCGAGGATTGCAAGTTTGGTCCGGTGACCGGCGTTCCGGCACACGCCGCTGAGAACCATGGCCCCCAGTGGCTCGCTGAAGTACAGATCGGCAATGACGAAAAGTACCCGCATGATGCCCAAGTTCCCCTTTTGTAAGTTTATCACGCCAGGTGCAGAAGAACAAAGTGAATCTTTCGCCATAGGCTTGATTTTTAGTGGTTTTCCGGCGAGACCGTACTCGCCGAAATGCACATCCGCCGGTCGTCCCGGGTCATTTCCTTGCCCGATATCCTCGCCGCCCATGGCAGTTATTGACCCTAAACCCCGGACGGACATAAACGATAAGTTTGTGAGGGTGCCCACACTGCGAATCCTTTGCCAATTGGGCTCACCTTGGAAGATCAGCGGGGGGTGATCGCGGACGCAGCCATTCGGATAGTCGGCTCGTGCTGCCGGCGCAAGCCTTGGCAGCCGTCGCGACCAACCCCATCGGATCGAGAGAGGAATGACTGGATTGGCCGTTCATCTCAAACCGAATCTCGCGGACACTGCCTCGGCGCTGGTCGATTACATCCTGTCGCAACATCCATCGAAATTCACCAGAGAGACGCTACCCCGCGACGAGTCACTGCTCGAACTCGGCGTGCTGGATCCCGCTGGCGTCATAGACTCGCAGGCGGTCACGCGGACAGGATTGCATCGATCTTCCCTCATCACAGCCCGAAAGTGATGCCACAGCTCGAAACCGCTTCGATGAAGTCCGGCGGCTGGCCGGACGCATCACTCCCAGAACACGTTTCAATCGGCAAGTTCGATCGCAGCGTCTCTCTGGGAGCCTGGGGCCATAACGAGGAGCTCCTCGTCGAATCTTTTTTGACTCGAGCAATCGATCTTCTCGACCGCACAGTCCACGATTGGGAAATTGTTTTCGTCGATGATGGTTCCACGGACCGGACTCCGGAAATCCTCCGGGAATTTGCGAAACGTGAGCCACGATTGAGAGTGGTGCGTCACCCGCGCAATCTGAATGTGGGAATGGCGTTTCGAACCGCTCTTGCGACCGCAAGCAAAGAATATTTCTTCTCGCAGACGGTCGATTGGTCTTACGACCTGAGCAGAGTCCGCGTGTTTCTGGAACTACTCAAACATTTCGATGCAGTTCAGGGAATTCGTCCCGTCCCGATCCGACTTTTGAGCTACATACCGGTGGTCAGATCGATTTATCGCATCCGGCGCCGCTCGGACACGCTCTACAAGGCAGTCATATCTTTGGCCAACTATTACATTCTGCGCATCCTCTTCGGCGTCCGTTTTCACGACTTCCAAAACATTACATTTTATCCGATACGGATCGTCCGTCAGATCGAGTTGGCGGGGCGCACTTCCTTTGTTAATCCCGAACTCTTGCTCAAATCTTACTATCGCGGGGCGAAGTTTATTGAGGTGCCGATTCGCTTCATCAAACGCGACCTCGGCGTTGCGAAAGGGACGAAAATCAAAGCTGTCATTCGTTCGCTCGCGGACACGGCCAGAAATTGGGTGTCCTGGGGGCTTCGCTATCGGTTGAAACGGCAGCCCCCGTCAGTGATTTATCGCGTCGCCGAGCCATTTCGGTTGGATCAGCCGGTGTTGCGGCTAATATTACCGCTTTTCGAGGATTTTAAATAGCGCGCGCGGCTCAGCGGCGGAGGACGTAGATGTACCATCCGTAGTCGGGTATTTATGTGCCAATTGATCCAGCGCGTCCAACAGGTCATCACCAATGGAGACGAGATCGCTCGACACCGGCTTGATGACGCCTGTTTCCAATGTGTTCGATGTGGTACCCACGATCCGTGAGCAGCCGGCGCCACCGACGCTGTTAGAAGGGCCTGCCGCAATGAGAGGTTTTAGTGCTGCAAGGCCGAGCCTTCGGGTGCGCAAATATTTCTCGGCCCGAGCGTCTGAATATCACGCGCGCTCGACGCACCTTCCATGGGTTTGGATACGATCCCGGGAATCGACTGTAGTCCAATTGCTGCTGGGCGACGTTGCAGGCCTTGACGTGTTGGAACTCGGCGCCGGAGCTGGTTTCTACACTCGTGAATTGACGCGCCGCGGGGCGCGCCAGATCTGGGCCGTCGACATTTCGGATGCCATGTTGGCTGTTTTGCCCGCCGACCGTGTCAAGCCGGTCCTCGGCGACGCCGCAACCATCCGGCTCGAGCGACGCTTCCCGGTGCTGCTATCGACCGGCATGCTCGAATTCGTTGACGATCCCGCGGCCGTGCTTGCCAACGCGGCGCAGCACGCCGAGGCCGGCGCTCGCTTCGTAATTTTGGCTCCGCAGGCGAATATTCTGGGACACCTCTACCGAGGATTTCATCGCAGCCACGGGATCGACATTCACTTGTTTGACCGGAACTGGTTCGAAACCTTTGCGCCCCGTTCAAGTTGGCAGGTCCGCGCAATCGCCCCCGTGGCGCCGTTTTCACTCGTCGTTCGACTGCATCTCATGTGATGGCGAGCACGCGAATTCTCTTTCTTGTGAATGGGCTCGGTCTGGGCAACTCCACCCGTTGCCACGCGGTCATTCAGCGGCTCTTGGATCACGGTGCGGAAATCCAAGTCGTAACCTCCGGAAACGGTCTTTGGTATTTTCAATCCGTGCCCGGCATCGGCCGCCTGCACGAGGTGGAATCGCTCTATTACGGGGTCAAGGAAGGGCGCATCAGCATCGTCCGCACCCTGACCGCGGTCGCGGATTTTGGCGCAATTCTCCGCCACAACGCCCGCAAGATGGCGAAGATCCTTTCGGAATGGCGCCCCGATGTCGTCGTGAGCGATTCGGTGTACACCTTCCGCTCCTTCAAGCGCGCAGGAATCCCATTCGTTGCGTTGAACAACGCGGACGTCGTCCATCAATCGTACCGGCGCTTCGCAGACCGGCCGCGTTCGGTGCGGCCCCAGTTCTGGTGCGTCGAGGAGCCCGACTACCTGTTCCATCGCGTGATCCCCGATCTCGTCATCAGCCCCAGCCTTGATCCGTTCCTGCCCGAGGTTGGCGGAAATGTCGTTCGCGTGGGTCCGATCGTTCGTCAGGGCTTTTCGCCCGCGGCCGTGCGTTCGCCCGTAAGCTGCGTGCTGGTCATGCTGTCGGGCTCGCGGTTCGGCTCACCGGTCATATTCGATCGCATCGACTGGCCGTTCGAGATCGAGGTCGTGGGGCGGCCGGCTCCCCCGAATTGGGATGGCGGTGGCCGGATTCGTTTCCACGGTAAGCTCCTCGACAACAGGGCACTGGTCGAAAAGGCCGATATGGTGGTAGTCAACGGCGGATTCAGCGCGGTGAGCGAGAGCTTTTCGATGCGCAAGCCCTTGCTGGTCATCCCGGTCCCGAACCACGCCGAGCAATGGATCAACGCGCGCACGATCGAACACCTCGGAGTCGGGATGAGCGCCCAAGAGCGCGAGCTCGAAAATGCAATGGCGAGCGCCACACAGCAACTTGAGCGGTTTCATGAGGGCTACCGGAGGCTCGGCGAGATCCCCGACGGGGCCGCCCAAGCCGCCAAGCTCATCATGTCGGTAGCAACCTCGAGGAATGGGCCGAGCGCGTGAACATCGCAACCCAGTTTGTGAAATATGTGACGGTTGCCGTTCTCTCGGCGGCGTCGGATTGGGCCGTTTTTGCGACCCTGTTTGCGGCCTTCGGCTGGACGATCCAGGCGCAGGCAATATCGAGGCTCGTGGGCGGGTTGGTATCGTTCGGCACCAACAAGTATTGGTCCTTTCAATCCTACGAGCACAAGCAGGCCTTGCACGAAGCTTGGCGATTCGCGGCGCTGTTCGTTGCCAGCTATGGTCTGTCGCTCTCCCTGTTCTCCGTTCTGACCCACGTCGGCACGGGACCTTATTGGGCGAAGCTCATTACGGACACATGCTGCTTTGTCTTCAATTTTCTGGTGATGCGATTCTGGGTCTACCGGCCGCAACGATCCGCCATGAGGGCTGCGAAGCACAGGATTGATTCGGGCCCAAGCCATCCGCTGTTGCGCTCGGGCAAAGTGTAACGAATCCTGTGACTGGCGTCGGCAGGGTAGCGGACCAGTGCTCCGCACGGCAGCGGGGCGGCGGGGCGGCCGTATTCTCGGTGGCTCTGCTGTTGTTCGTCGTGGCTGTCCCGATCGTTTCCGCTAAGCTCGATTCGCTTTGGTCGTCCGAGTTCACGTTTCTTGTCGACACCTACGAGCCCGCGTGCGTACCGCCCGGGCTCTGCTTCCGATTTCTCGACACCAAGGTTCGCCACACGGAATCGGGCTACCGCATCGCGATCCGCATCGATGGCCCGGATAACGTCTACGATCTCGCCAAGGATCTCGACGAGGGGACGTTGAAAGTGGTCCGGGCCGCGGCTGGCGAAACCGCGGAGACGCCGACGATCCGGCCGCACTACGATTTGTACTTCAATTTGGACGAAGCGGCGCGGCAGGTTCCCGCATCCTTGCAGTTCGAGAACCCGCCGCCGGGACGAATCACGCTGGCCTTCGAGCACGCCGGCGCCGTCAGCAAGTCTCGCACGTTGGAGATCGCGCGAGGGAACCTAGGAGACCTTGCCTTTCTCCTCGCCCGCACTGGGCAGCCCGGGTCCCTTCGTGTCGGTGCCGGTATGCTGCTCCTGTTGCTTGCCCTAGCGACGAGTTTGCTGGACGCGCGCGCATCCGCATCCCTCGGGTTCGGCCAGAGCGGGTTTGCGGCCGCGATCGGCATCCGTTGGACCGCCCTCGCCGCAGCCGCAACGATCGAATCGATCATGATCTCGCTGGCGGCGGTGCTCGTCGTGCTTCTGCCATGGCTGGCGATGGCGTCGCGTTTCCGCAAGGTCGGGACCCCCGCTCGCGCGCGAGGCCGCCCGACCGCGAGAGCGTCGAAGCTGATTGCTCCGCTGTGGCGATCCTCCAGTTCCGCCGATCGCATATCGGCTATCGAGCTTCTCGTTCTCATGCTCAGCGTCGGCATATTCGCCTACATGCTGTGGTCCGGATCGTCGTTTCGCTGGAGCATTTTCGAAGAGCGCGATTTCCTCGAAGCGAGGCACGTCCTATCGCATCTCGAGTTTCCGATTTACGGTCCGGAATTGCTGCTCGGCGGCCATACGATCGGCAGCAGCCTGTATCTCTTCCTAGCGCCGGTCATCGCGCTTTGGAACGACCCTGCCGTCCTGCTGGTCCTAAATCGCCTCCTGTTCCTGGGTATCCCATTGGTCCTCTGGTGGGGGCTACGCGACTGGTGTGGGCCGGCGGGATCCCTGTTCGCGGTGTTTGCCTTCATCGCGTCCGAGCGCATCGTCGCCTTGAGCTACTGGCCGATCCATCCGAACTTTTCCCTGTTCTTTGCTTTCTTGTACGCATGCGCGTTGTTGCGCGGCGCAATCGATGGGCGGCGGGGGTGGCTGATCTTTTCGGGCATCCTGCTCGGCATACTGATCCAGCTTCATTTCAGCTATTTCCTGCTGCTCCCATGTCACGTCTTGCTCGTTCTCCTCGGCAACTCTGATCGGGACCGCTGGACGAAGCCGCTCGCCATCGTCGTATTTTTCATTCCGCTCGCTCCGTTTCTCGTCATCGATGCCGTCCAGGGGTTCCCAAACATACTAGAGATCGCCCAGCGCCCCCGCCTTCATGGCATGTATCCGAACAGGCCTTTCGGCAATGCCGGCCTTCTACCGCTGATGTTGGGCTGGATCGACGAAGGCAATGGACCACTAGCGAGGGTCTTATCGACGCTCACGGTGCTGATGATCGGCCTCGGCTGCATCATCGGGCTCGGCTCACTGGCGGCCACCACACGAGGGGCCAGGATGCCCCCCGCACTCGCCGCCGCCGTTCTGGTCTTCGTACCTGCCTTCGAGCTGACCCTCCTGGGGATGGGCTACAATACGCGCCACACCCTGGCGATGATCCCCGGTCTGTTCATGCTGGCCGGCTTTGGCTTTGCTGGCGTGATAAACCTCCTTCCGCCGGAGAGGCGGTGGCTCGGGCCGTGGCTGACCGCCCCGTTGATCGCGGTTATGTGCGTGCGCGCCGCGAATTCCGCCGACATCGAGAAGATCAGCCGCTCGGAATACGAGTGGGCTATCGACTACCAATCGCGGGAGGCGATTGCGAGGTATCTTGCCGTGCGCCTTGGGATGTCGCCTGAAGTCTACGCGCGACGAACGTATTGGTGGTGGCTCGGTTGGTCGATCGATTCCGAAGTCTACGCCGACATCTACCGGCGATCGGTACCCTCCCCCGGCACGCAGAAATCGGTATTGACGGCGGAGCAATACGTGCTTGTCACGGCGGCTGCCGAGCTGCCCCCATTCTTGCGGCGCGTTTTCGTCCCTGAGGACAGCCGTCCAGTCGCGGAAATGTACGTCCACATCGCGAAGCCGAGAGACAACGCCGCTGCGCCTTCGTCCAACGCTGATACCGGGGTGCGCCTGCATCCCTTTCTTGAGAAGATCGATCAGCTGCGCGGTCGGCTGCAAGAGTTCGCCCGCATCGGACACGCGCGATTCGGGACCGCGCGACGCGACCTCTTCCTCGGTACGATGGCGGACGGCCGCATTAAAATCCTCATCAGCAGCGAGCAGGATGAGATCGGCGGTCGCGGCAGGCTGCGCTGGTGCGTCGATTCGCCGAGTCTCAACGGCCATTATCAGGAGATCAAAACCGTGTGGCGGCCGCGGCTGGTGCTGGCGCAGGCATCGGGCGAGGTCGTCCAGGCGAAGCTCGCGAGCGACGTACTGGGCAGTCTGCTCTACAAGACACCCCGCTGTGGCGAGGCTTGGAGCGAACGTTCGGGTTCCTGGCGGGCGAGGTTTGAGTCCGACGGCGTATATGACCAGAGCTTCATGTGGCGCCCTGACCTGTCGCCGCGGCAACGGACGCTTGATTTCGACGCACCAATCCGGAATACGTCGCTATCCGAAGCGGCCATTTCGGAGTGGCTCAAGGAACGGTTCGACCGCTGAAATCGCACGCGAGACCGCTTGGGACCTCCTCCACGTGACGGGCAAAACATGCCGGTCGACCCAAAGAAATTCTGGGAAGCGAAGCTGCTCGGTTGGGAGCAGGGTCGATATGGCAGCCCCGATCGCCCGCTCGGATTCCTTGAATGGATCGCGAACCGATCGAGCTCGTCGTTGCGCTTTCGCGTGTCGATCGTTCCCGAACTCCTGAAGCCATTCCTGTTGAACAAGCACGTGGTGGAGTTGGGGTGCGGGTCCGGCATCATCGCGGGAAAGTTTTTGGAATACGGTGCCGCGAGCTATCTCGGTATCGATATCGCCGAGTCAGCGATCGAGAAGGCTCGCTCACGCCATGGCAATGACGCCCGCATGCAGTTCGAGGTCGGCAACGTGGCGGACCTGCCGCGGCTTTCGGCGGATCTGGTCGTTTCCCTCGGATTATTCGACTGGCTCACCGACGACGAAATCGCCGCTGTGTTTCGCCAGTCCGGCAAGGCGGATTTCATGCACGCCATTGCCGAGCGGCGGCCAGGACTCCAGCAGTGGCTCCATCGCTCCTATGTCCAGCTCGCGTACGGGTACCGGACCGACCGCTATCGGCCGAGGTATCTTACGTGTGACCACGTGAGGTCGCTGTCGGCGGCGGGCCCTAGCAGGCCGCTCTATGTCTATCGGAACTGGCGGCTGAGTTTCGGCGCGCTGCTCTCTTCCTTGCCCATCGGGCCGCAGCTCTAGCAGGCATTCGCGCACACTGGATGCCTTGGTGCGCGTGATGGGGTGTTACGCCGTTAGTTCAAGCGCTCCGCCGTGATCGGCGTTCCGTCCACCGCGTTTCCGCTGATGGCATTGTTCAGATAGGACCGCAGCACGCCGCCAGCAACAGAGCTCACGCCGGTCGCATTGCCGCTGATGGCCGAGGCGTTAATGCGGACGAAGGAATTGCCGCCGCTCGAGACGACGCCGTTCTGGAAATTGTTGCTGATGGTGTTGCGATCGACCATGAGAAGGATCAAATTCCCGGATACGGAATTGATTCCGCTGCCGCGGTTGTTCGCCAGCGTGCTTTCCCGCACGGTCATGGTGACTCCCCCCGAGATGCTGTTCGCCTTCACGCCATCGGAATTGGCGGCGATCCTGCTGTTGCTGATGACAACGACAGCTCCCCCCCCACGGCCGGCTGCGCCACGATTCCACCGCCCGTCGAGGGGGCGATGCCATTGGCGGTAATGTAGCTGTTGTTCACCTGGAGCAAGGAGTTGTCAGTGTTCGGGGCAAATAAGATTCCGATTGCTGATCCGGAATTGAACCTCGTGACGTTCACGTTATCGATATTGAGCGAGGCACCGCTTATGAAATTGATGCCGATCAACCCGCTGCCTACTCCGTTGATCGACAGATTTCGCAGA
>Ga0306924_10001209_pt1 | contig 23385 bp, 20 predicted proteins | sample sta12Can44000111_FD_203756 | JGI IMG/M metagenome (GOLD analysis project Ga0306924, IMG submission 203756) | Lab enrichment of tropical soil microbial communities from Luquillo Experimental Forest, Puerto Rico - statanox.12C.anox.44.000.111 (v2)... | ecosystem: Environmental > Terrestrial >...
GTTGTGCGGCCCAATGGCGACACCCGCTGGTGCATTGGCACAGCGGCCGCAAGCCTCGATGATGCCGGCAACGTCGTTCGTATCAACGGCGTCACTATCGATATCACTGACCGCAAGGAGGCGGACGAGCGACAGATCCTGCTGGCGCGGGAGGTCGATCATCGGGCCCGCAACGCGCTTGCAGTCATTCAATCGATCATCAGATTAACGCGCGCAAAGAGCGTTGAAGATTATGTGCTGGCGATCGAGGGTCGCATCAAAGCCTTGGCACGCGCCCATACGCTTCTATCCGACTCGCGCTGGCGCGGCGCCGATCTCGGCACTTTGGTGGGAGAGGAGCTGGCCCCATACCGGGCCGGCGACAAGATCCAATGCAACGGGCCCGACATCTCTCTGCAGCCGGCAACCGCACAGGGGCTGGCGCTTGCCCTGCATGAGCTAGCCACCAACGCGGCCAAACATGGCGCGCTGTCGTCGCCTTCAGGCAAGGTCTCTCTGTACTGGGAATTGGGTGCCGACTCGCTGACTTTACGTTGGATCGAAAATGGCGGTCCATCGGTTACGGAACCATCGTCACGCAGCTTTGGCCTCAAGGTGATTGCGGCAAGCATCGAACAGCAGCTCGGCGGTCAGGCAGCGTTCGACTGGAATCGCGCCGGGTTGCGCTGCTTGTTTGCTATACCTCGAACCGAGTTGACGAAATCGCGCGTCTTCAATCCGTCGCTCATGACCAACGGTGGTAATGGTGCGGTCGTGGATCTCAAGCACAAGGATAAACCGCGCGTGCTCTTGGTTGAGGACGAGGCGCTGGTCGCGATGATGATCCAGGACACCCTTGCCGAATTCGGCTTCCAGGTCGTCGGTCCGTTGAGCGCTGCATCGGAAGCTTTGGCTGCGGCGCGCGAAAGCCACTTTGACGCCGCCGTACTCGATATCAACCTTGGCGACGGCCTGGTCTACACGGTGGCAGAGATCTTGGGATTGCGCGGGGTGCCATTCGTCTTTGTCACTGGATATGACGTCGACAGCGTCGATCCGCGGTTCGGTGACATCCCAATCCTGCAGAAACCGATCGAGCGGGACATGTTGCAAAAGGTATTCATGTCGAGCATCCCCGATCGCGCCGCGGTTGCCTAAAGCCTTTAGTCGATGCCAAAGAATTATCTGGGCGGAATTGCGGCCTAATTGTTCCGGAACCTTGATGGCGCCTTTCCTCATGAAAGCCGCCTTGTTCCAGCATTGCTGTCAGCTGCTCACGGCGGAACCAGGAAGGGCCCGGAAAGATTGTTGTCCCGCGGAATCGGTCCGCGAAGGAGAACTCCTCCATGTCTAACGAGAAAATGGGAAACGTTAAGCAGAGCGGGCAGCACCAAGGCGGCCGACATGGCGGCCAGCATGGCGGCCAGCAGAAACCCGGCCAACAAAATCAGCAGCCCGGACGCCAGGGCGGCGGACAAGGCGGTCAACAGGGCGGCGGCGGTCAGCAAGGCGGCGGACAGCAGGGGCAACAAAATCGTTAGCTTGAGTTTCCCGCAAAATAAGAATCCCCCGGTTATGCCGGGGGATTTTTTGTCGCTCGGCCGTTGCATTTTCGCAAAAATAACGCGACTGATAATCACTAAACATCAATGCAAACATAAGTATCAATCAAAACAACGCGGTCGCAGCGACGGCGCGCAACAAGCGACCGATGTTTTTTTTCGCGTCAAAAAACGGGCCTGCGCCGGGATATCGACACAGGCCCGCCGTGGAGTTGATTCAGCCTAGTTAGGCGGGGATGACCGCGACGATTTCCAGCGTGCGGGGATCCACGATTACGATCTCGTCCTCGACGAGCAAGTAATCGAATCCGCGATACTGCGGAACGATCCGCACGATTTCCTCGGGCAGTACCGTGTAGTGGACGCTACGCGGAATTCGCGTCCCGACACGAACGTCAAAGTTGACGTCCCTGCCCAACCTTGGACCGTGCTCGCGCCCAACGATTGTCTTAATCTGCGAACGCTGATCTTCCGACAGTTGCACCGACCCGCCACGTTCGCCACGCTCGCCGACGTTCGGGCCGGTCCGGCGAGTCTGCTCGGTAGCGCCGCGCTCGGTCGTGCCGCGCTGCTCCTCGGCGCCCTTCGCGTTGGTGCCGCGCTGCTCCTGTGCACCTTTCAGATTGGTACCGCCTTGTTCTTGCGCGCCCTTCAGGTTCGTACCACGCTCTTGCTGGGCACCCTTTTGGTTCTTCTGCAAGCCGCGCTCTTGTTGCGCGCCCTTCTGCTCCATGCCGCGGTTTTGCTCTTGCGCGCCGCGCGTCATGCCCTTTTGCTCTTGATTGGCGCCCTGGCCGAGCCGCTCATTGTCCTTGCCGCTCTTCTCCTGGGCCGACTGGTTCCGCGACGGATTACTGGACTGGCTGCTCGACGGGTTGAGCGTCTTGCTGCCAGATTGCGAACCGCTCATATTGGCGCCGCCCTTCTCCTGCGACGTTGCGCCCGCGGTGGCCTTGTTCGACTCGCCGCCCATTTGCGATTGTGCGGCGGCGACTCCGCCGAACCCGACCACCGCCGCCACGGCGACCGTAGCCAATAACTTCTTCTTCATTTCTCGTTCTCCTCTGGTTCTCCCGCAAAGCTGAGCCGCAGCTTTTCGTATCGACGAAATGCCGTTGCTCGACTCACGCTGTGTGCTCGCCGATCAACGCGCCTACGCGCATTCGCGTTCCGGCAAGTTCCGTTGAGAATTTGATGCAAGACGCGGGAACCTTCGGCGGAACTCAGCTGACTCTCACGTTGTTTGCGCTCGCAACAACGCAGGCTTGGAGGTCAGCGAATGGATTGGAATCGAATTGAAGGGAACTGGAAAACCACGAAAGGCAAGATCAAGGAGAAATGGGGTCAATTGGCCGATGACGAACTCGCTCAGATCAACGGCCGCCGCGACCAGCTCGAAGGCAAAATCCAGCAACGCTACGGCATGGCCAAGGATCAGATGCGTAAAGATGTAGATGATTGGCCGGACGCTCAGCCATAGCGGTTGGTGCGGTGCGACGTGAAATCGTCCACCGCACCGTCACGTTAGATTCTAACTCGGCCGCTGGCGGCTAAACGGCGGTTACCAGTCAGGTTGAGTCACCAGACACGGGCGAACGCAGAGCAGGGAGAAAGTCGTGAATTCTTCACAGACGCCAGAAGGGCGTCCGGTAGTGCTAGCGCAGCAAGCGCGTCAGGGTGTTACGGGCCACAACGTGCGGCTTGTGCTCGGTTTTAGCATTAGCGCGGTTGTGGTCGTATTCGCCGTCATTTGGCTTGCTTATTTCGCGTAAAATCAAACTCGATCAATCAATCGCTTCGCTCGAAGAGTTGCGCATGATTGTCACGTTCCAAACGAAACCAAGCGAGCGCGCCGCGCGCGACTGATCTTCACCATAACCTCGGCGCCGCTGCGTGGTGCTGCCCTCTAAATTTTTCACTTGAGGTGGGTACGATTTCCCTGTTCTGTTGCGCCCGCACAAGATTGAGCGGTGAGGGCAATGGCTAAGGGCAAAAGCGCGCATAGAATATCTATTCGAAAGAGAGGAGCAAGGGATCATGCGTCCCATCGGGCAAGCAAACAGCAGCTTATCGTCGCGGGGAAGGTGCTGGTCGCGGAAGGTCAGGACGATTTTACCCGGGGCCACATTTCGCTTCGCCTGCCTGACGATCCGAACCTCTTCTTCATGAAAGCTCACAGCATCGGGCTCGACGAGATCACGATGCAAAATATCCTCACCATCGACTTGGAGGGCAATGTCGTTACCGGCACTGCCCGGCGGCACAGCGAGGTCTATATCCATTCGGAGATTTTTAAAGCGAGGGCGGACGTCAATTGCGTCATCCACACGCATCCAACCTATGGCATCGCGTTGTCGGCAACCGGGCGAGCGCTAAAATGTTACAGTCAATCGGGCGCGCTGTTTTACGACGCGTTAGGGGTTTACGACGACACTATCAATCTTATCCGCACTCACGCGATGGGCGCGGGAGTAGCACGCGCGCTTGGCAGTGGCCGTGCAGTGTTGCTGAAGAATCACGGTGTGGTCGTGACCGGGGCGACAATCGCCGAAGCGGTTATTTGCACTCTCATGCTAGAAAACGGCGCGAAGGTCCAATTGCTGGCGGAAGCGGCCGGCGATCTAGCTCCGGAATTTTCCCGCGCTGATATTGAAAAACTGAAAGCCGATATCAGCCAGCCCGAGCAGTTCACCATCAATTTTGATTACCTCGCGCGTAGGGTAAAACAGCATCGCTGATCGATCGCAACGCTCAGCTGTCATTTCTGCGTCGCATCGTGGTAAACAGGGTTGGCTGATGCCGGCCGCAGACGTGATTGCAAGAGTGATCGCAGGAGTTGTTCATGGCACGGATGAAGGGCGCCGAACTAATCACCGAATACCTGATCGCCAACGGCATTCCCTACGTCTTCGGCATCTGCGGGCACGGTAATGTGGGCATGCTCGATCCGCTTTATCAGGCGCGGGATCTCATAAAACTCGTATCGCCGCGCCACGAGCAGGTGGCCGCACATATGGCCGACGCTTATTTCCGGGTGCGCCACGAGCCGGTTGCGACGCTCACCTCGTGCGGCCCTGGTTCATGCAATATCGTGATGCCACTCGCCTGCGCGCTGACGGATTCCTCGGCGCTCTTGGCCATCACAGCCAATGTGCCGACCTCGCAGTTCAACCGCAGTCCTTTTCAGGAGATCAACCGGCATTATCAGGCCGATTTCGTCAACATCATACGACCTGTCGTCAAACGCAGCTTTCAACCGACGCGGGTCGACATGCTCCCGCTTGCATTGCGGCAGGGCATGACGGTGATGATGTCGGGCCGCCCCGGACCGGTGAATATCGACGTTCCCTTCAATGTCTTTCAAGAAGAAGACGAAGTCGAGTTGCCAGCCCTAGCGCTCCCGCTCAATGCGCAGCGCAGCGGTGCCTCGCCTGAAGAAGTATCGCAGGCGCTCGACATGATTCTCGCCGCGGATCGTCCGGTCGTTTTCATCGGACATGGCGTGACGCTTTCCGAAGCTAGCCGTGAGCTGACCGAGTTCGCGAAAACGCTCTCCATTCCCGTGATCTCATCACCCAACGGCATGGGCTGCATCGATATGGCAGATCCACTGTCGCTTGGATTTATCGGCCGCAACGGCGCCTTTCCGGCCAATGAGGCAGGCCGCCGCGCCGATCTTGTCATCGCGATCGGCGCGCGCTTCGACGACCGCTCGGCTTCATCATGGCTGCCCGGCTATTCCTGGAATTTTCCCGTTACCAAGCTCATTCATGTCGATATCGATGCCGCCGAGCTGGGTCGCAATTATCCACCCGATCTGTCGATCGTTGCTGACGCGCGTACCTTCTTGCGCCAGCTCCTTGCCGCGCTTGAACATCGCCGGGCTGGGAAGGCCGATAGATCGGCGGCGAAGCAGTGGCTTGCACAGATCGGCGAATGGCGCGCCGCGTGGGACGAATTCGTACGCCCGAATTTCGCGATACACTCCACACCAATGCGGCCGGAGCGCGTTGTCGCCGATTGCCAAGAAGTTATCCCTTCAAACGGCATTATTTGCTGCGATGTGGGCGTGAGTCACAATTGGTACATGCAATTCTGGAATGCACGCCGTCCGCAATCCATGCTCAACTCTTGGGGCTTTTCCGGCATGGGATTCGGTGCCGCCGGTGCACTGGGCGCCAAGCTTGCGGCGCCGGATCGGCCGGTGGTCGCAGTGACCGGCGACGGCTGCTTTACCATGGTCCCGCATGTGCTCTGCACCGCGGTCGAATACGACATCCCCGTTGTTTGGGTCATCTGGAATAATTTCGGCTGGGTTTCGATCCGCGACATTCAGCTCGGCATGTTTGGCGGTCGTGAACACGGCACCATGTTCCATCAAGGTGCCAATAAGAAACCGTATAACCCGGATTTCGCGACATGGGCGAAGGCCAGCGGCGTCGATGCGCTCACGGTGACGAGATCACAAGATTTTCGCGGGGCGCTCGAACATGCCATCGCCGCGAACAAGCCGTTTCTTCTTGACGTGCATGTCGATGCCGAAGTGCGGCCGCCGTCAACGGGCGCATGGCAATTGCCGCCAACGGACCATAAAGAGCCGCTGTTCGGACATCGCTTCATTCCTGATGCCGCACCGGTGAAATAAAGTCGTTCGTTGCGCGGATCGGTGGTGACCAGTCTTTTGGCCGCCACGGCTTTGACGATTGACTACATGCTCAATGTTGCGGTCCGCATTCCTGCGCGCGGAGAATTTCAATCGTTTGGTATAGCGCCCAAAGCCGCTAGAAGCGGTCGAGGCTCGGGGCGTAGGAGAATAGCCGTGCGCCGCCGGAAGACTGATCGGCGTAACCGAACGCCAAGGAATTGTTGCGCTGCCCACGCTCTTGTCGCAGCCGCGCGACCATGGCCTGCTTGCGCTCGCGGGCAAGCTTGGCGCGGGCGAGCTTCTTGGCGGTTTCGCGCGCTTCGGCAGCCTTCTGCACCTCTGTTGCGCGCTGCGCCTCCAAGGTCTTTCGAGCCTCCGTAGCCTTTTGCGCCTCTTTAGCCTTGTCAGAGTTTTCGAACGCATCGCGGTCTGAGCCGGCGATGATCGAGACCGCGGTGGAATGCTGCGGACGCATTGTGCGTAATTGTGAATCGCCAAAGCTGACCAGCGCGGTCATTACAACCGCAAACGCCGTCACCATCGAGAAGAAGTACGCAAGGAGGGAATACACCATCACCGCGCTCCGAGCAGAACCCTGCTCCAGTGCGTTGAGGTAGGGTCGCCTGGAACGATGAAATCACACGACCCAGAGGCGCAATCTGCCGCAACGCCTTTTGGCTGGCGTGCAGTAAACGCACCTTCTGTCGCACGGTTCCATTTCGGTCCCGTTGGTTGCGCCAACCATAGTTTAGCGCCATGATTTAGTCCGGAAGCGCTGCTTAATGCTGTTTGGCAATGACGTTCCGCATTCAGCTGACGCAATCCGTTGCCTATGCCGAACGCTCGCGGCATAGGCTCGATGTCTGCCAGCCGCGCGGCGCGGTGGCCGCGCCGGTGATCATTTTCTTTTATGGCGGCGCCTGGCAGAGCGGCTACAAGGAACTCTACCGCTATGTCGCCAAATCCCTGGCGCGCCGTGGCTATGTCGCGGTGGTGCCGGACTATCGCATTTATCCCGAGGTCCGCTACCCCGACTTCCTCGACGATGGCGCACTGGTCGTGCGCTGGGTCAAGGACAACATTGCCCGCTTTGGCGGCGATCCGAATAAATTGTTTCTCAAGGGTCACTCAGCAGGCGCGCATATCGCCGCCATGCTGTCGATCGACAGTCGCTGGCTCGGCAAAGTGGGTCTCACGCCGCGGCGCGACATAGCTGGATTGATAGGGATCGCCGGACCTTACGACTTCATGCCGCTGCGTGATGAAAAACTTAAAGTGATATTCGGCGGCGCTGATCGGCCCGAGACACAGCCGATCTCCCATGTTTCCCCCGGCGTGCCGCCGAGTTTGCTATTGACTGGCAGCCGCGATCGGCTGGTCGAGCCTGGCAATTCCGCCCGGCTGGCGGCACGGCTCGTCGCCGCGGGCAATGCTGCAACAGTGCTGACCTATCAGCGTGTCGGACATTTCATCATCATCGCTGCCGTCGCCCCGTTCCTGCGATTTCTGGTGCCAGTCATGCGCGATGTCGACGCATTCATCGCCGATACATTGCGCGTGTCACGAAATATCGGTCAACCAGCGGCCGTATTCGAGGTCGCTGGCGCCTAGTCAATATTCCGCCGCAATATGTTGCGGCGCACGCTTGCTCCCTTGCGCAGCCACGCCAACGGGTTCAAAGCTAGCGATACGGCGAGAGCGGCACGATTTGTTGCGTCCATAAGTGGGTGCGTCATCATTCGGCAAGCGCGAACCGGTGTGACAGAAGTGGTTCGACATTGGTCGGTTTGGCGCTGTCGGCGTCAAAACAAAAAGAAAAAACAAAAGAACTCGGGAGAGAAGCGATGCCAATGACCGTCGAAGAGCGAAAGCGATACGATACGGTGGAAGACGAGGCCGGGGCCAACGATCTTGTCAAACGCATTCGTAAACTGCGCTGGATGGGTATGGAGGAAGAGGCAGAGCGGTTGCAAGCAGAATTGACCCGGCGGTGCGCATCGGCCGACAGCGTCATCGCAACGCCGAGGGAAACGGACTGATCGTCGTAACCCCGTGAGTGTATGTAAACCCGGCTGGGGAAGGATAACACGATGGAAATCATCCTGGCGCTGGCGGTCCTGTTCGCGATCTGGGTCTTGGTGATCTGGGGTTCGAGCTACTTCAATAAGAACGTAGTTTAATTTTCCATCGGGTGCGGAACCGCACGCTAAAAATAGCGCGCGGCGAACAGAATTTTTGAGCAATCAGGCCAATCACTCGAGCCGCGCTCGGCGCGTTGCCGATTGCGATGTGATCCTCACACTCCCATGGCACCCTCTCCCGCAGGGGAGAGGGAAACAGTGCGATCTATAAAGCTGCCTCAGCGATCACGCATGCGATCCATCAGCACCTTGTCCTGGCCGCCGTCGATCTCGATCATTGTGCCGTTGACGAAGAACGCAAGATCGGAAGCAAGATAGGTGACGAGATTGGCGACTTCGTCGGATTCGGCAATGCGGCCGAGCGGGATGCTTGCCGGAGCGAGTTTGTCCGCCTGTTCGAACGAGAGCTTCATGTCGCGCGCCATGGCGTTAACGAGTCCGGTCCAGCGCTCGGTGCGCACTGGACCAGGATTGACGGCAACGAAGCTGATATTGTCCTTGCCGTATTGGCTGGCGAGCGACTTGGTGAGATTCTGTCCCGCGGCATTGGCGGCGCCCGGCGCAATCTCCCAATAGGAGACCTTGACGCCGTCATTTCCGATCAGGTTCACGACGCGGCCCTTCTTTTGCTTTTGCATGATCGGCAGCGTGTGTTTCATGCAGCGCACATAGCCCATGAATTTGAGCTGGAGCGCCTGCGCCCAATCGTCCTCGGTGAGATGTTCGAGCACGCCACCGGGCGCCGAGCCGGCGTTGTTGACCAGGATATCGATCCGACCGAGCGCGGTATGCGCGGTCTTGATAAAGCTTCCCGTATCGGCGGCTTTGGTGAGATCGGCGACGATCGGAAAAATCTTGCGGCCGGTCTCTTTGGCGATCTCGGCCGCCGTCCGTTCCAGCGGCTCCTTACGCCGCGCGCAGATCGCAACATCGACGCCTTCGCGCGCGAGCGCACGTGTGATCGCCTTGCCAATTCCCTCGCTGGCGCCGGTCACGATGGCTTTCTTGTCCCTCATCGCCAGATCCATGACGGGTCTCCTTCCAATGATCAGGCACGAGTTTAAACACTCTTTCCTCCGCCATGACAGTAGGGGGAGGGAGACCGCAAGACGTGGTGACTTGCGATGTGGTTCTCACTTCACTCCCTCTCCAAGGCAGGGTGAGTGATATCGTTCTCGCGACTTCGCATCCGAGCTATGACAAGCCACGGTCACGTCAGCGCGAAGACGAAGTGCGAAGTGCGACAGGTGGTGGTGCCTGCTTGGTTGTTCGCTGCGGCCGCTTCGCAAAAAGTAGCCCGGATGAAGCCAACGGGTCCCGCCCGAAGTGGCGGGCCCGATGACAAGCTCCACGAAATCCGGGAGAAATCTTCCGTTCCGGTTCGCTCCCCGGGTTTCGCTGCGCTCCATCCGGGCTACGAAGAAAAAGAAAAGATTCGGAGGCGAAACGCCGACAGATGCAATTTTAGTCTTCGCCCGCCGAAGGGTTGTTACGCACGGTCGAAGAGGCAATCCGCTTCGGTTCGCAGGCGGGTCAAGCCCGGTGGCGACGAGCAACTGAGTGTTGTGACCGAAATTGCAACGGTTCGCGTGCTGCAACACGTTTGGGGAGCGTAGACTGAAATCGCAAAAATCCGGATGGCAGCTTACGCCGATTGCGACGCGGCTCTTATCTCGGCTTGGCCGTTCCATGCCAGCTGCGACATTTCTTTGAGCAGCCAATTGCGGAAGGCAACGATCTCGCGCCGCGTTTCGGTGCCGGGCGGCTTGACGAGCCAATAGCCGGACATGACCGGAACAACATGATCGACCGCCATGATAAGGCGGCCGGCGGCAAGATCGTCATCAATGATCGGCAAACGGCCGATGGCAAGGCCAAGCCCGTCGATCGCGGCCTCAAGCGCCAATTGCGCGCTGCTGACGACAAGCTTGCGCGCGGAAGAAACGTCGGTCTGGCTATGATTGCACCAGGTTTCCCAATCCTCGCTTGCCGCCGCGGTATGGATCAGCGTGGTGCGGGACCAATCCACCGTGCCGGCCCGTGAAAGCTCGCGGACGTAATTCGGCGCTCCGACCGGCGCGAACCTGATCCGCCCGAGCAGATCGCACGACAGCTTCGGCCATGGTTCGCGACTGTTGCGGATCGCGACGTCAAATTGATCCGACGGTAACTGGACGATCTGGCGGCTCGCGTCCACCGTGACCACCATATTCGGATACAACTCGCGGAACTTGTGCAGCCGCGGTAGCAGCAGTTTATAGGCGAACAGGCTGGTCGAGCTGATCGACAGCCGATCCTCGAAGCGGCGGCTGGGCAGACGCAGCGTCCCGGTCGCAATCATCGACAGGGCCTCGCTGATATAGGGCAAGTACTGGCGTCCGGCTTGAGTGAGGATCACCCCACGCGCCTTGCGCTCGAACAGTTCAACATCGAGCCATTGTTCAAGTGAATCGATGCCGTGGCTCAAAGCGCCCGGCGTCAGGTTCAATTCCTGCGCGGCGCGCTTGAAGCTGCCGCAACGTGCGGCGGCTTCGAACAGGCGCAAGCCGCTGAGCGGTGGGAGTCTTAGTGCCATGCCGCGACGAACAGAGGGAGCCGCCCTTTATTCCTTGTTATGATAAGAATCATTCATCTGCCCCGTAGATTACAATGATGCGTATTCCTCACCAGTTGCTTGAAATCTCAAGCAAGGCATTGTTTGTAATTTTTTAGAAGCGTTTTTCTGGCCCACCCTCTTGTAACTCAGAACCTAACAGAACGCGCGTTGGAACGCCAGATCATCAAGCTTGGCTGACACTCATGAATACAGTGAGCGTCAGTCAATTGACTATCAAACAATTCAACTTTGATCTGCCCGCAAGTCTGATCCGATCGCGCAGTACATGGCTGGTGCAACGTTCGAGACAGATCAGATAACTTGCTTCACGCTGATTGCGAGGCGAATCGCTTTTCGGCGTGGCCGTTCCATTTGACCTTGGACATTTCCTTGAGCAGCCAATTGCGGAAGGTAACGATCTCACGCCGCGTCTCGGTGCCGGGCGGCTTGACGAGCCAATAGCCCGATAGGACCGGGACAATGTGATCGACCGCGATGGCAAGCCGGCCGCCGGCAATGTCGTCATCGATTATCGGCAGACGACCGATGGCGAGGCCAGCCCCGTCGGCCGCGGCCTCGAGCGCCAATTGGGCACTGCTCACGATCACCTTTCGGGCGGAAGAGATATCGGTCCGGCTATGGCCGCACCACGTCTGCCAATCTTCGCTGGCCGTCGAGATGTGGATCAGCGTCGCGCGCGACCAATCCAGCGTGCCGCCGCGCGAAAGCTCGCGAACATAATTCGGTGCTCCGACCGGAACGAATCTGATCCGTCCGAGCAAATCGCACGATAGTTTCGGCCATGGTTCGCGACTACTGCGGATCGCGATGTCGAATTGATCCGATGGTAATTGGACGATCTGACGGCTCGCATCCACCGTGACCAGCATGTTCGGGTACATTTCGCGGAACTTGTGCAACCGCGGCAACAACAGTCTACAGGCGAACAAGCCGGTCGAGCTGATTGACAGCCGATCCTCGCAGCGGCGGCTGGGTAGACGCAGCGTCCCGGTCGCAATCATCGACAGGGCCTCGCTGATATAGGGCAAGTACTGGCGACCGGCCGCAGTGAGGATCGCTCCACGCACGTTGCGCTCGAACAACTCGACATCGAGCCATTGCTCGAGCGAATCGATGCCGTGGCTCATTGCGCCCGGCGTCAGATTCAATTCCTGCGCAGCGCGCTTGAAAGTGCCGCTGCGAGCAGCTGCTTCGAAGAGACGTAGGCCACTGAGCGGCGGTAACTTGAAGGCTATGCGCGGTGAACCAATTTCACATCGACGTGTATATTCTTCGCGTTATGAGCCCATTCCTGCATTCTATGAATTATTTTCATCTATTTTCAGGATCAGTCACTTTTGAGGTGAGCAGATCGGGAAAGTAACTGACGGTTGTGGCTCTTTTTCAACACGCAGTTGGGCCGCGGTCCGCCAATCTGACGCTGGCAAGCGGAGAGGGATGGGCGCTCACCTTCGCGCAATGCGCCGGTACGCCGCGTAAACCGGCTCCCACATTTTCGCTCGGATCGCCGCGGCGGTTTGTTCTTCGGAAAGCGCGTCCGCGCAACCTTCATGCTGCGCTTGCCGCGCCACTGCGAGCGCGACCTGGAACGAAAGCTTTCTGATCTCGACCAGCGGCGGCAAAAGGTTGGCCGCCGGATTACGCTTGGCGGGCGACTGGTCGGCAATCGTCTTCGCCGCCGCTAAAAACATGCCGTCGGAAATACGGCGCGCGCGCACTGCAATCACGCCGAGCCCGATGCCGGGATAGACATAGGCATTGTTGTTCTGGTCGATGCGGAACTCCTGGCCGTCGCGCTTGAGGGGCGGAAACGGGCTGCCGGTGGCGATTACGGCGCGGCCGCTGGTCCAGGCGTTGAGTTCTGACGGATTTGCTTCGCTGCGTTCAGTCGGATTGGACAAGGGAAAAATTACCGGTCGTTTGACGTGACTGGCCATCGCGCGCACGACCGGCTCGGTAAAGGCATGCGCTTGCCCCGACGTGCCGATCAGCACGGTCGGATGCACATTTGCGACCACATCATCGAGGCCGATATGACCCGGCGTCTTGAGTCTCCAGCCGGCGACGCGATCGCGAGCTTGCGCAAACGGCGTCTGGAATGGCTGCAGGCCGCTCATGCCCTCGACCAATAGTCCCGGGCGATCGACCAAATAAAAGCATGCGAGCGCCTGTTTCTCGCTCAAACCGGACTCGACCATGGCGCGGCGCAGGAGCGCGCAAATCCCGGTGCCGGCGGAACCGGCGCCCAGAACCGCGATGCGCTGTTCGCGCAACGGCACGCCGGTGACATTGATGGCGCACAGGAGCGTGCCGACGGCGATCGCGGCGGTGCCCTGGATATCGTCATTGAAGGTGCACAAGGTGTCGCGATAGCGAGCAAGCAAGCGGTTGGCGTTGCCGATGGCGAAGTCTTCCCAATGCAACAACACGTGCGGCCAGCGCTTGCGGACCGCCTCGACAAAGATCGAGACCAGTTCGTCATAGGCGGGACCGCGGACGCGCTCATGCTGCCAGCCGATATAGAGCGGGTCGCGCAAATGGCCCTGATTATCGGTGCCGACATCGAGCAGGACCGGTAGCGTCGTTCCCGGATGCAGTCCGGCGCAGGCGGTGTAAAGCGACAGCTTGCCGATTGGAATGCCCATGCCGCCAGCGCCTTGATCGCCAAGACCGAGAATACGTTCGCCGTCGCTGACCACGATGGCATCGATGCGATCGTAGCGCGGATGGGCGAGGATGCGCGGGATCAGGTCCTGGTGCGGGACGGAGAGAAACAATCCGCGGGGTTTTCGGAAAACGTGGCTGAAGAGCTGACAGCCGAGCCCGACCGTCGGCGTGTAGACGACCGGCATCATTTCTTCGATGTTGCGAGTGAGTAGCGTGTAGAACAGCGTCTCGTTGGAGTCCTGCAGCCCGCGCAGGAAAACGTAGCGCTGTAGATCGCTGCCGAGGCCGCGAAAGGCGTCGAGCCGGCGCTTGACCTGGTAATCGAGCTCGGCGACATGCGGCGGAAGAAGGCCGTGCAGATCGAAGGCGTCGCGTTCGACCTCGGTGAAGGCCGTTCCCTTATTGAGCAAGGGATTGTTGAGAAGCTCGTAACCGCTCAATTCGGTTTCGACAGAATCGCCGGCCGGGTCGTGATTGGGATCGTAGTTGGGCGCGGGCATGCGTCGCTACGATAGCCGCGAATGGCGCGTGCCGACAGGGAGATTATGGCCGAGGGCGCTTGCGGCGTTTGGCGAATTTCGGCGAAATAATCCGGCTTACCGCTTGCGTATGCGCGGGGACGGCCGCTAGTCCTCGACCTCGGTGTCCGGCCGGTCGTCGCCGCGCGCCACTTCCTCGTGCCACTTGCCCTTGGTGTCTTCCCAGGAAATGCTCCGTGTCTCTCCCGGCATGTGCTGTTCCGCGGCAGCGCGCTGCGCGGCGCGGCGGGCCGCTTCATGCGAGGGGAATGTTTCGGAGAACGCGCCTTCGACTTGATAGGCCCAGCCGCCGTCGTGCTCGACAATGTGATAGACGATCTTTGTCATGGCGCAGACCTCCTCTACCGACAGGGACATTGGCAGAACAACGTCTATACCAGCAGATAGTTTTACGCCGGCGAAAGTTCCAGTCCAAACGATGATCCCGAGAAGTGGTCTTCGGAAAAGATCGTGCGCAAAAAAAAGCTAAAGCGAAATGCCGAATAACCAAAAATCGTTTCGCTTTAGCGCCCCGGTGCCGAGGCCTGTTCGCGCTTACGCCTTGCTTCATAGGTTCGTAAATGGGCAAAGGCGATTTGCAAGAGCGGATAATCGCTTGGCCGATCGCCGCCGCGCGCCAACAGATCGCCGACGATGTGGTCGGCCTCGATCGGAGCGCCACGCTCGATATCGCGGAGCATGGAGGCGGCAATCGGCGAGCCCGCCGCGGTGAGCATGCCGATGCTGCGCCCGCGCGCGGTCTCGCGTAGCGGAAATCCGCTCTTTCCCGCGATCGCACAGCACTCCGCGAACATGTCGCTCGCGTAGTGACCGCCACCGGCGGCGACGATGTCGCCGAAGGCGCCGCGCATCAGGCAGCAGATTCCCGCCGCGGCTGCGATGAAGGCCCACTTTTCCCACATCTCTTGCAGGATTGCGGTCGAGAGTTGCGATTCGAATTTAGCGCCGGCGAACGCTTCCGCGACCGCCGCGGTGCGCGCGGATTTGACGCCGTTCTGTTCGCCGAACGATAAAAAATGCAAATCGTTGAGGTGGAGGACGCGGCCTTCGGGATCGAGCGTCGCCGAAATGATGCATTGCCCGCCGAGTACCGCGCCCGCGCCGAAACGCGCGGCGAGCACATCCATGTGCTTCATGCCGTTGAGGAGCGGCAGGATCGCCGTATTCACACCGACTGCCGGCACGAACGAATCCATTGCCGACTGCAGGTCGTAAGCCTTGCAGCTCAATAGAACGAGGTCGAACGGCGCTTTTAATTTTTCCGCCAGGATTGTCTGCGGCGCCGGGATGTTCACGTCGCCATTCGGGCTCTTAATGACGAGCCCGGTTTTCGCCAACTGCTCGGCGCGGCGCGGCCGCACCAGAAAAGTGACATCACGGCCGGCCTCCTTGAGCCTGCCGCCGAAATAGCCGCCGAGCGCGCCGGCGCCGACAATGAGAATGCGCATCGCGAAATTCCTCTTTCCGGCTATTGGGCCGCGATTATTGAGATGCGGCCTGACCGACGCGGCGCGGCACCAGAAGATTACCGGTAAAGACCTGTACCGGCTCGTCATTCTGATTGAACGTCGTGTTGCGCACGCGGATCATGCCCCGGTCGGGTCGCGATTTCGACGGCCGTACTTCGAGAACTTCGCTGTGGACATGCAATTCGTCGCCGGGGCGGACGGCGCGCGGCCAGCTTAATTCGTCGAAGCCGACCCCGAGAATGCCGCCGGCCGGATTGAATTCGCCGTCCACCAGAAGCCGCATGGTCATCGCCGCGGTGTGCCAGCCGCTCGCGGCCAATCCGGCAAATGGCGATTGCCGCGCGGCATTCTCGTCGAGATGGAACGGCTGCGGATCGAACTCTCGGGCAAAGGCAAAGATCTCGTCTTTGTCGACCCGCTTACGTCCGCTCTTGAAAACCTGGCCGACGGCGAAATCTTCCAGATAGCGTTTGGTCATGCTGGCTCCTGACGCGGCCGGACTGCGCGCGGCGGCTCATAGAACCACGAGCCGCCGGCGAGCGCGGCCGCATTAATGAGGCCGAAAGCGCAAAGCGCAACTGCTAAAGCCATGAAAACGCCGGTGAGGCTGCCGCTCACGCGTAACGCTACATAGCCGCCGACGGCTGCGATCAACAGGCGCGTCAAATTGGCAAGGAACGGCCACAATAGCCGGCCGGCGCCCTGGGAAGCGAAATAGAGCGCCATGCCGAGACCGAACAGGCCATAAACCGGTCCGACAACCTGCAGATAGTGCGATCCGGCGTCGATCATGTCCGGGGCGCTGTCGAAAAGTGACAGCCAGGCGCGCGGCGCGGCGGCGGCGGTGACGCCGATGACTTCGCACAGCCCGGCTGCGATCGCGGCGCCGATCCAGGCCGCGCGCACGGCGCGATCCTTGCGGTGCGCGCCGATATTGGTGCCGACCAGCGCGACCAGCGGACCGCCCAATCCGAACACCAGCGGGATGAGCAAATATTCAAGCCGCGAGCCTACGCCGTAACCGGCGATGGCCGCGGGTCCGAGAGCGCCGACCAAAGCAGTCGCGATCGCAACCGTAAGATTGGTCTGCACGGTGATCAGGGCCGCGACCGCGCCGACGCGCAAAATATCGGCAAAGAGCGGCCAGCGCGGGTGGAAACCCTTCAGCGTCAAGCGAACGACGCTGCGGCCGGAATACAGATATGCGGCAAAGACGGCGCTGCCCGCGGCGTAATAGATGAGCACGGCGAAGGCGCCGCCGGCGACGCCGAATTTTGGGAACGGTCCCCATCCGAAGATCAGACAGGGCGACAGCGGGATCAGCACGGCGACGCCGACAAAGGTGACCAGCGCCGGAAACGCCATGTTGCCGGTGCCGCGGATCACGTTGGCCAGAGAATTGAACAGCCACACCAGAACAGCGCCGGCGAAGATCACATTGGAGTAGGTGTTCGCCGCCGCGAGCGAGCCGCCGCTGCCGCCCATGACCGTATAGAGCCGATCGCCTCCGAGCCGGAGCGCGATCGTGAAGATCAAACCGAAGCCGAGGCCGATGATGAGTGCATGCAGCCCCAGCGCATTGGCGTCGGCGCGGCGCCCGGCACCAAGCGCGCGCGCCACCGCCGATGACATGCCGCCGCCTATGGCGCCCGCCGACATCATCTGCATCAGCATCACGACTGGAAACACGAGAGCCACGCCGGCAAGCGCGTCCGTGCCAAGCTTGCCGATAAAATAGGTTTCCACCAGTCCAACCGAACTCTGCGCCAGCATCACGAGAATATTGGGGGTGGCGAGCCGCATCAGCGTGAGCGCGATCGGGCCTTCGATCAGTGCGCGCGTGCGCGGATCGTAGCGCGGCGTCGCGGTCCCGGCGGGGCAGGGCGCATCGCTGGCCGCGATCGGCGCGGCGGATGGCGTGAATGCCATGGACATTGGGGTCGCTCCGTTAGATTCGCGGGGGTTATTGAACGGTCCAGGACATAGGCGTATATACGCCTAATAGGGCGAGAACGCCATGAGCAAATCCCCGACGGCTCTGGAATGGACCAATCCCGCAGGCTGCAATTGCCTGGCGCTGCGCCAGGCGGCGCGCCATGTCTCGCAATTCTATGATCAATTTCTCATCGGGAGCGGGCTTCGCACCACCCAGTATTCCATACTTGCAAGGCTGCAGCCCAAAGGGACCATGTCGATCAATGCGCTCGCCACCGAGCTGGTGATGGATCGCACCACGCTTGGCCGCAACATCCTGCCGTTGCAGCGCGACGGCCTGATTGCAATTGCGGCCGGGCAGGCCGACCGCCGCAGCAAGGAGCTGCAATTGACCAGAGCCGGCGCCGCGCGGTTGCGCGCCGCGGTCAAAGCCTGGGATACGGCCCAGACGCGATTCGAGGCTGCGTTCGGCACCAGACGGGCCAAAGAGCTGCGCGCGCTCCTGCATGAGGTCGCAACCAATGAGGCGATCGCCACCGCAGGTTAATTTCGGCGATTCTTGATTTTCTGGCGCGGGCGTTTCGCCGACTTTGTGGTACAATGCATGTGTTGCGTCGCTGCTTGATTTTGCAGCTTTCAAGCTTGGCAATGATTCGGCCTCTTTTGATGCGCGCACTTGGTTTTCTGGTGTTATCGCTGACGGTGTCGCTGATGGCGCTCGCCGCGCCGGCGCGGGCCGCGGATCTTTGGCGCGGCGCTCATGCGCCGCGAACCGTCTACGCGCCGCCAGTCGTTTATGGGCCGGCTGAGCCGCTCTGTTACTGGTGCATTCGCGACGCGATCTATGTCGACACCAAGCTGATCGCGCATCTCGAAGCCAATCCGGACGTCGATGAGGCGGACAAGGCGCCATGGATCCTCGGCGCCCGCGCCGACGTGCATTACCTGCGCCGTATCCTCGGCCCGGTCGAGACGATCACCGTGGCGCCGTGCTGCTATTGGCGGAAGCGGCTTTACGTAAGGTGAGCATCGCGAGCGGCGTCATTGCGAGGAGCCCCAACCGGGCGACGAAGCAATCAGGCATCTAAGTTCAGGATTGCTTCGCTTCGCTCGCACTGGCGATCACTCCGCAGGCGCGGGACCGCCGAACCATCGTGGCAAGAGCCGCCGGCGCGAGCGCGTCGCCCATTGCGCGAGGCTGTCGAGATAGAGATAAACGACCGGCGTCGTATAAATGGTCAAAAGCTGGCTGATGATCAGCCCGCCCATGATGGCGATGCCGAGCGGGCGGCGGATTTCGCTGCCATTGCCGAAACTCAAAGCGAGCGGCACCGCGCCGAGGATGGCGGCGCTGGTCGTCATCATGATCGGCCGGAAGCGCAAGCGGCACGCCTGGTAGATCGCATCGTAGGAACTCAAGTGCTCGGAGCGCTTCGCCTCGATGGCAAAGTCGATCATCATGATCGCGTTCTTCTTGACGATGCCGATTAAGAGGATGACGCCGATCAAGCCGATAATGTCGAATTCGGTGTGAAACAGCATCAACGCGAGCAACGCGCCGACGCCCGCCGACGGCAGCGTCGACAGAATCGTGATCGGATGGATGTAGCTCTCATAGAGCACGCCGAGCAGGATATAGACCGCGGCGATGGCGGCGGCGATCAGGACCGGCTCGTTGTTGAGCGCCTCCTGAAATATTTGCGCGGTGCCGGCGAGGCTGCCATGAATCGAGGCCGGCATGCGGATCTTGTTGATCGCATCGGTGATTTCGCTCGCCGCCGCGCCGAGCGAGGCGCCGGGCTGCAAATTGAACGAGATCGTCGAGGCGACAAACAAGCCCTGATGGCTCACGGAGAGCGGTGTGTTGCCGGAATTGTAGTGGGCGATCGCTGCGAGCGGGATCATCTTCTCGGCAGCCGTCGACACCGCGGCGCCTGATGACGCGGTGCCTTTGCCGCGATTGCCCACCGCATTAGTAAAGGCGTTGCGCGCAGCGTTGTTGTTGTTGGCCGCTGCGGCCGCCGCGCTCGCCGTGGCCGCCGAGCTCGCCGGCCCGGCATTGGCGACACTGACGGTTCCGAGCGGCGCGTTGGATATTGCCGTTCCGGAGGCCGGGCCGCCGGAAGCTGTCACATAGACGTCGGCGAGCGAAGCCGGATATTGGGTGTAGCGCGGATCGATTTCCATCACGACGTGATACTGGTTGATCGCGCTGTAGATGACCGACACCTGCCGCTGGCCGAATGCGTCATAGAGCGTGTTGTCGATTTGCGCCGGCGTGATGTTAAGCCGCGACGCGGTGGCGCGGTCGATGATCAAATCGGATTCCAAGCCGCGTTGCTGCTGGTCCGAGTTGACATCGGCGAGGACCGAACTGTGCTCGAGCTGTTGGACCAGAAGCGGCGTCCATTTCAACAGCTGGGCGGAGTCGTCGGACTGCAGCGTGTATTGATACTGCGCGTTGCTTTGCCGGCCGCCTTGCCGAATGTCCTGGACGGCGACGAGAAACAGCCGGCCGCCAGGCACTTTGGCGAGTTGCGGGCGCAGCCGCGCGATCACTTGGTCGATCGACGGCCGCTGCGAAATCGGTTTGAGCGAGACGAAGACCGAGCCGGTATTGATCTGGCCGAAGCCGCCGCCGCTGCCCACCCCGGTATAGCCGACGACGTGCTCGACGGCTGGGTCCTGCTGCACGATCGCCATCATCTGCCGCAGCTTCTGCGTCATCAGTTGAAACGACACGCTTTGATCGGCTTGCAGCGTGCCGACCAGCCGCCCGGTGTCCTGCTGAGGAAAGAAGCCTTTAGGCACGACATAGAAAAGAAAAGCATTCAAAACGATCGCGGCGAAGAAAATGAAGAGCACCAGCCGGCTGTGGTGCAGCGCCCAAACCAGCGAGCGCTCATAACCGCCGAGGACGCGTTCGAAAAAAAAACGGCGACGCTCGATTGCCTGCTGCCGCGGGCGCAGGAACAGGGCGCACATCATCGGCGTCGTCGTCAGCGAGATCGCCAACGAGATGAGAATGGCCAACGACAGCGTCAGCGTGAATTCACGGAACAGCCGGCCAAGAATTCCGCCCATCAACAGGATCGGCAGGAACACCGCGATCAGCGACAGGCTGATCGAGAGCACGGTGAAGCCAACCTCGCGCGCGCCGATGAGCGCTGCGCGCAAGCGCGGCATCCCGGCTTCGAGATGCCGCGAGACGTTTTCCAGAACGACGATGGCGTCGTCGACGACGAAGCCGGTGGCGATGGTGAGCGCCATCAACGACAAGATGTCCAGGCTGTAGCCAAGCAGATACATCGCGCCGAAGGTGCCGATGATCGAGACCGGTACCGCGACAAAGGGAATCATAGTCGAGCGCACGTCGCGCAAAAACAGATACACGACGAGCGTCACCAGCATGATGGCAATCGCCAGGGTGACCTCGGTGTCGCGCAGCGACTGGCGGATGGTGATGCTGCGGTCGATGGCGGTAGTGACGTTGACGTCGGCCGGCATCGCCGCTTCCAAAGCCGGCAGCGCGGCTTTCACGCTGTCGATCGTATCGATGATATTGGCGCCCGGCTGGCGGAACAGGATCACCAGCACCGAAGGCTGGCCGTTGGAAAGGCCGAGATTGCGGACGTCCTCGACCGAATCGAGCACCTGCGCCACATCCGACAACCGCACCGGCGCGCCATTGCGATAGGCGATCACCAGCGGCGTATAGTCGGAGGCCTTCACCGATTGATCGTTGGTGTAGATCTGAAATCGGCGATCGCCATCGTCGATCGTGCCTTTGGGACTGTTGGCATTGGCGGAGGCGAGCGCCGCGCGCACGTCTTCGAGACCGATGCCGTATTTGAACATTGCGTTTGGGTTGAGTTCGACACGGACCGCCGGCAGTGCCGAACCGCCGATGATGACCTGGCCGATGCCGCTGATCTGGGAGAGCTGTTGCTGCAATACGTTGCTGGCGGCGTCATACATCTGACCTTGGGTGAGCGTCTTCGACGTCATTGCCAAAATCAGGATCGGCGCGTCGGCGGGATTCACCTTGCGATAAGTCGGATTGGTGCGCAGGCTTGAAGGCAGATCGGCGCGCGCCGCGACGATCGCGGCCTGCACGTCGCGCGCCGCGCCGTCGATGTCGCGATTGAGATCGAATTGCAGCGTGATGCGGGTCTGCCCGATGCCACTTTGCGAGGTCATTTCGGTGACGTCGGCAATCTGCCCGAGATGACGCTCTAGCGGCTCGGCGACGCTGGTGGCGACGGTTTCGGGGCTGGCGCCCGGAAGTTGCGCGCTTACGGAAATGGTGGGGAAATCGACCTGCGGCAGCGGCGCAACCGGCAGTTTGGAAAAGGCAAGCGCGCCCGAGAGCGCGATGCCAAGCGTCAATAGCGTGGTCGCGACCGGCCGGGTGATGAATGGCGCGGAAATGTTCATTCGGCCGGCGCTCCCGGCGCAAGCGGGTTAGAAGGCCGACTTCCGGTCAAGCGCACCGCCAGGCGGTCGAAGTAGAGATAAATGACCGGCGTGGTGAACAAGGTCAGCATCTGGCTGACCACCAGTCCGCCGATGATCGCGATGCCGAGCGGCTGACGCAATTCGGATCCGGTACCGGTGCCGAGCATCAACGGCATGGCGCCGAGAATCGCGGCCATGGTCGTCATCATGATTGGACGGAAGCGCAACAGCGAAGCTTGATAGATCGCTTCGCGCGGCGGCAAGCCCTCGGTGCGCTCGGCGTCGAGCGCGAAGTCGATCATCATGATGGCGTTTTTCTTGACGATACCGATCAGCAAAATGATGCCGATGATGGCGATGACGTCGAGATCATAGCGCAGCAGCATCAGCGACAAGAGCGCGCCGACGCCCGCGGAGGGCAGCGTAGAGAGAATCGTGATCGGGTGGATGAAACTCTCGTAAAGAACGCCAAGCACGATATACATCGCCACCACCGCGGCGATAATCAGAAACACCTCGTTGCTCAACGACGATTGGAAGGCGGCGGCAGTGCCCTGAAACGCGGTGATGAAGCTCAAGGGCATTCCGACTTGCGCCTCGGCCTGTTTGATGGCGGCGACGCCGGCCTCGAGCGAATAGCCCGGCGCGGTATTGAACGACACGGTGGTCGCGGGGAACTGGCCGTAATGGGTGATCAATAACGGCGCAGCACGTTGTTCGACATGTGCAACAGCCGAAAGCGGCACTTGGCCGTTGGTCGAAGACGACGATGACGGCAGGTAGAGCGAAGACAGGCCGTCCAGCGAGCTTTGCAGCGCCGGATCGACCTCCAGAATGACGCGATATTGATTCGACTGCGTGTAGATGGTCGAGATGATGCGCTGACCGAACGCATCATAAAGCGCGTTATCGACGGTAGCCGGAGTGATGCCGAAGCGGCTTGCGGTGGCACGGTCGATCACGATGTCGACCGCCAGTCCCTGCTGTTGCAGGTCGCTGGCGACGTCAGTGATCTCGGGGCGCGCACTGAGCGCTTGCACCAGTTTCGGCACCCAAGTGGCGAATTCCGACGGGTTGGCGTCCTCCAGCACGAAGTGATAGGGGGCGCGCGCGATCGTCGCGTCGATTGTCAAGTCCTGCACCGGTTGCATATAAAGCCGCATGCCGGCAACACCGGCGACTTCGCTCTGCAAGCGGCGGATGATCTGGCTCGCCGAAAGCGCGCGCTCGTCGTGCGGCTTGAGCGTGATCAGGAACCGTCCGGTATTGAGCGTCTGATTGGTGCCGTCGACGCCGATAAACGAGCTGAGATTTTCGACGTCGGGATCTTTGAGGATCGCCTCGGCCAATTTGTTCTGCTGCTCGGCCATGGC
>Ga0306924_10001211_pt1 | contig 23370 bp, 20 predicted proteins | sample sta12Can44000111_FD_203756 | JGI IMG/M metagenome (GOLD analysis project Ga0306924, IMG submission 203756) | Lab enrichment of tropical soil microbial communities from Luquillo Experimental Forest, Puerto Rico - statanox.12C.anox.44.000.111 (v2)... | ecosystem: Environmental > Terrestrial >...
CGACCACCCTCGCCACCGCCGGCTTTGTCATCGGCCTAGTCTCGCATGACTACAAAACCGCGATGGACGTGATCGATCGAGCGCTGACCTTAGCCGGCGCATCGGCGACCGCGCTGTGGATGGGGGGCATTGTGCTTGCCCATGCCGGTGACAGTGCCAGAGCGATCGACTACGCCGAACGAGGGCTCCGTCTGATCCCGTTTGGGCGCGAAAGTTCATTTGGCTATGGGGCGCTTGCGATGGCGTACAGCGCGCTGGGCGATTTCGCAGCGGCAGCCGAGGCCAGCGCCAAAGCCGCACAGGCAAATCAGCGTTTTAGCCTCAACCATGCTCTGCACGCTGCGGCCTTGTCTCGCCTTGATCGCATGGACGAGGCCCGAACCGCCGCCCGGCGGATCGTCGAATGCGAGCCCGACTTTACGGTCTCCGGCTTTGTGCGGGCCCATACCGGCCGCGCAGAGATCTGGGAGCCGATCGGCGACGCGCTGCGCCGGCTGGGTCTCCCGGAATAGCGCGCAGAGCGGCCCCGTTCGGCGATTTTTTGCGGCAGTTTTCGATTTCGATTGTTTTTCAATTGATAGGCCGCGCGAATTCGTTGTTCGGCGGCAAAATTCGATTGATATTCGACTGATCTGCTAAGTAGCGAATTTGGTCTCCTAACCCACTGAAATGACGCGCCGCCACACTCGCCGATATGGGTGTGCCGCGGCAAAAAAACGCGACTTTCGTTGTATTTCGCTCAGGATGTTGGGTTGCGGCAGCCCGGTGAGATGACTTTGACGCCTGCCGGGAATTCGGGCAAACCGTGTCGAGCGGTACCGGAGGAGGGCGGGAATGGCCGGCAGCATTACGCCAGCGGAGTTGCGGCGGCGGTATCAGTCGGGCGGTGAGATCGCGATCGTCGATGCGCGCGAGGAGGGGAGCTTTCACGAGCGCCACCTGCTGATGGCGTCGTGCCTGCCATTGAGCCGGCTGGAGCTGTTGGCGCCGGGCCTGTTGCCACGGCGGTCGGCGCCGATCGTCGTCTGCGATGCCGGTGAGGGCTTGGCCGAGCGCGCCGCCGCTAGGCTGACCGAAGGCGGCTACACCGACGTTTCGCTGTTGGCCGGCGGCGTTGCCGCTTGGGAAAGGGTTGGCTTCCCCGTCTATAGCGGGGTGCACGTGCCGAGCAAGGCCTTCGCCGAGGTCGTCGAGCACGACTATGGCACACCGTGGATCTCGGCCGAGGAATTGGCCGAACGCCAGAAGCGCGGCGAGCGAATTGCGATCTTCGACAGCCGCTCCTACGAGGAGTACCACTCGAACAGCATCCCCGGTGCGATCAGCGTGCCCGGCGCCGAACTCGTCTATCGCTTTCAAGAGATGGTGCCGTCGCAAGACACCTTTGTCGTCGTCAATTGCGGCGGGCGGACGCGCAGCATTATCGGCGCGCAGTCGCTGATCGACGCGCAGGCGCCGAACCGCATCGTCTCGCTGAAGGACGGCACGATGGCCTGGCACCTTGCCGGGCTCGGGGTCGTGGCGGGCGCCACGGCGCGGGCTCCCGAAGTGTCGGCCGCGGGCATCGCCGTGGCGCGGCAGCGCGCCGATGTCGTCGCCCGGCGCTATGGAGTCCCGGTGATCGATCGCGCTACGCTCGCCGAATGGCAGCGTGAGGCCGACCGCACTCTCTATCTGCTTGATGTCCGCGAACCCGCCGAATATCGAGCCGGTCACCTGCCGGGATCGGTCATGGCCCCCGGCGGCCAATTGGTCCAGGAGACCGATAGCTGGCTCGGCGTCTGGGGTGCGCGCGTCGTTCTGGCCGACGACACCGGGGTCAGGGCGCGCATGACGGCGTCCTGGCTGCGCCGCATGGGCTGGGATGCCGTGGTGCTGGAGGGTGGGCTCGACGGCGTGGAGCTCGAGCGAGGGGAGCCGGCGCCGAAGCGTGACAACTTCTCGCTCGCCGGTCCTGAACCGCCGACCATCCAACCTGTGGAATTGCGGGCGAACCCAGCCGTCGTCGTCGATCTGGCGCTGAGCCGTGCCCACCACCAGGGCCACATCCCCGGAGCGTGGTTCGCGATCCGCGCCCGGCTCGCCGCGGCGCTCGACAGGCTGCCGGCGGAAGGCGAGCTGGTGCTGACCAGCGAGGACGGCGCGATCGCGCGCTTTGCCGCAGCCGAGCTTCGCACCCGCCGGCCGGTCAAGGTGCTGGCCGGCGGCACCGCGGCCTGGAAGGCCGCCGGGCTGCCGCTCGACACCGGCATGGGACCGCTCGCCAGCGAGCCCGACGACGTCTCGGTTTCGGCGCGCGACCGGCCGCCGTCCGAACGAGAGCGCTACATGCGCGAGTACCTCGCCTGGGAGGTCGAGCTCGTCAACCAGATCGCCCGCGATACCGACTGCCGCTTTCGCTTGGCACCAGCTTAGAATAGAAGGAAACTGGAAGATGCGCCTTTCACACTCGATCTTCTCTTTGGCCGCGCTTGGCCTCGCGATGGTGCAGCCCGTCTGTGCGGAGGAAACTGTGAACGGTCCGCTCTATGCCGTTGTCTATTTTGAGGTTGACCCGACCGAGGCAGCCCAGACTGCCGCCGCTGCCCGGCAATACGCCGACGCGAGCGGCAAGGAAGACGGCAATCTCGCCTTTGAGATGTTCCAGGAGATCGCGCGGCCGAGCCGCTTCGCGGTCGTCGAGGTGTGGCGCGACAAGAAGGCCGCCGAGGCGCACGGCAAGGCGGCGGCCGCGACGGCGCTCGGGCAAAAGCTGCACCCTGCGATGATCGACGGTTTTGGAGTGCGGCCGCACAGCGGTTTCGACGTCGCAACGCCGAAGGGTCAGATTCCGTCCGGGGCGTTGTATGTGGTCACTCATGTCGATGTCTTCCCGGCCGGGAAAGACCAGGCCGCCGAGCTCGTCAAGGCGCAGGCCGATGCCGCCCGCAAGGATGACGGCAATCTGCGGTACGACGTGCTGCAATGGGATGGACATCCCAACCACTTCACCCTGGTCGAGGCTTGGCGCGACCGGAAAGCCTTTGATGCGAGCGCCGCCGCATCCCATACCAAGCAATTCCGCCAGAAGCTGATGCCGCTCGAAGGTGCCCTGTATGACGAGCGGCTCTATCAGGCGGTCCGCTAGGACGCCGCGCCTCACCCTCCCGCTGCGCGGGTCCCTCCCTCTCCCCGTCCGCGGCGAGAGCCCCCGGACGGCCGCCCGCCAAGGGCGGGCGTTCCAGGGGTGGGTGAGGGGCTTCCGGTTTGGGCTTGCTCTCGTCCTCCTGGCACTCATCGACGTCTCAGCGCTGACCGGCGGGGCCGAAGCGGCCCCGGCGGTCGAGGCCGAGCACGGCATGGTGGTGTCGGCCCAGCGTTACGCCTCCGAAGTCGGTGCCGGGATTCTCGCCCAGGGTGGCAACGCGATCGACGCGGCGGTCGCGGTCGGCTATGCGCTTGCCGTTGTCGACCCGTGTTGCGGCAACATCGGCGGCGGCGGGTTCATGACCATCCACCTCAAGGACGGGCGCGACACCTTCATCAATTTTCGCGAAACGGCACCCGCTGCCGCGACCGCCGCGATGTATCTCGACCCGGCCGGAAATCCGGTCACCGACCTCAGCCGCGTGGGCTATCTCGCCGCCGGTGTCCCGGGTACGGTGATGGGGCTTGAGCGCGCCGCGCAGCAGTACGGCAGGCTCGCGCGCCGCGTGGTCCTCGAGCCGGCGATAAATCTGGCCCGAGACGGGTATGTCCTAGGCCAAGCCGACGCCGACATTCTCGACGGCAAGCGGTTCGGCAAAGACCCGGTCGCGGCACGGATCTTTCTGCGCCCTGACGGCAGCCGCTTCCAAGCTGGCAACCGCCTTGTGCAAGCCGACCTCGCGGCAACACTCGAGCGGATCGCGCAACAAGGCCCCGACGCATTTTACAAAGGCAGGATCCCGAAAGCGGTCGAGCAGGCCAATCGCGCGAATGGCGGCACTCTGACCGAGCGGGACTTTGCCGACTATCGGGCGACCGAGGGGCCGCCGCTAACTTGCTCCTACCGCGGTTATCGCATCGTGTCGGCGCCGCCGCCGAGTTCCGGCGGCACCGCGGTTTGCGAGATCCTCAACACCCTCGAAGGCTACGATTTGAAGGCGCTCGGCTTCCGCTCGACGCAATCGGTGCACCTGCTGGTCGAGGCGATGCGCCATGCCTATCACGACCGCAACACCCTTCTCGGCGACCCGGCCTTTGTGCAGAACCCACTCGAGCGGATTTTGTCGAAGGACTATGCAACCAACATCCGCGCCGAGATCGACGCCGGCAACGCGCTACCCTCCGCGGCGCTTCAGCCGGCGCATGAGAAAGCCGAGACGACGCATTATTCGGTGGTCGATGCCCAGGGCAACGCGGTCGCGGCGACCTACACGATCAACGGCAGCTTCGGCGCCGGCGTGGTCGCCCCAGGCACCGGCTTTTTTCTGAATAACGAGATGGACGACTTCACCGTCAAACCCGGCGTGCCGAACCTCTACGGCCTGGTTCAAGGCGAGGCAAACGCGATCGCGCCTGGCAAGCGCCCGCTTTCGTCAATGGCCCCGACCCTGGTCGAAAAAGATGGCCACGTCTTTCTCGTCCTCGGCAGCCCGGGCGGTTCGCGCATTATCACGGCCGTGCTCGAGACGATCCTCGACATCGTCGATTACGGCATGGCGCCGCAGCAGGCGGTCGAAGCAGCGCGGCTCCACTACCAGGGGCAGCCCGACGAGGTGGATTACGAGCGCTCGGGGCTGACTCCCGAGACGACGGCGGAGCTGACCGCGATGGGCTACAAGCTCGTCGATCAGCGGCCATGGGGTGCCGTCGAATTGATCGAGATCGCCAACAGCCGGCTCTACGGCGCCAGCGACCCCCGTCGTCCGTCCGGTGCCGCCATCGGCTATTGACTGGAGGTCTCGTGCGGTTCTCGCCGCTTGTCGACCGCATTGCCGGCGAACAAACCGGAGCCTGGCGGGTCCATGCCGAGGGGGTGCGCCGTCGCGAGGCCGGCCACGACGTGATCTTTCTGACTGTCGGCGACCCTGACCAGGCGGCACCGCAGGCGGTGCTCGAGGCGACGATCGAGGCTTTGCGGCGCAATCGGACCGGGTATACGCCGATCATCGGCTATCCGCAGGTGCGCTCCGCGGTCGCCGCGCGGATGCAGCGGCGCACTGGCCGGCCTTGTACCGCCGAAAACGTCGTCCTGACGCCGGGGACCCAGGGCGGGCTGTTCTCCACGCTGAATTGTCTCGCCGGGCCCGGCGACGAGGTGATCCTGCCCGAGCCGATCTACGGTCCCTATGCCGGGGTCATCGGCGCCAGCGGCGCGCATATGGTGAATGTGCCGTTGCGCCCCGAGAACGGCTTTCACCCTGACCTCGACGCGCTCGCCCGCGCCGTGACTCCGCGGACGCGGGTGATCTGGATCAACAGCCCGCACAATCCCACCGGCGCCGTATTTACGGCCGAGGAGCTCGCCGGCATCGCTGAGCTGTGCCGGAAACGCGATTTGTGGCTCGTCTCTGACGAGGTTTATGAAGACCTCGCTTTCACAAGACCGCATACGAGCGCGTGGTCATTGCCGGACATGGCCGAGCGCACGATCGTGGCCTCCAGCCTGTCGAAATCGCATGCGATGGCGGGCTTCCGTTTCGGCTGGGTCATCGGCCCGCCGGCGTTGTCGCGGCACCTCTTCGATTTTCTGCTGTGTATGTATTTCGGCGGCCCCGCCTTTATCCAGGACGGCGCGTTAGCGGCGCTCGGCAGGGACCTTCCCGAGGTGGCGGCTCGGCGCGAAATCTATCGCCGCCGCGCCTTGCTGCTGACCGACATCCTCGAGGACGCCCCCGATTGTCGCGCCATCCCTCCCGAGGGCGGCATGTTCGTTTTGTTCGACGTGCGCGGCAGCGGGCTTGGCGCTAAAGATTTCGCGCGCCAATTGCTGCTGCGGGAGGATGTCGCGCTGTTGCCCTGCGACGGCTTTGAGCCGAGTGCCCGCGGGCACCTGCGGATCGCGCTGACCGCACCTGAGCCGCGCCTGGAAGAGGCAGGGCGGCGCATCGTCCGCTTCGCCCGAGGGCTCGCAGAGCGGCATTGATGATCGCCTGGCTCGCCCGGCTGATCCTGGTCTGCGGGCTCGCCGTCACCCCCGCATTGTCGAGCACGGCGCAACCAGACGCAAATACGACCCTGCGTTTTGTGCCGCATGCCGATCTGGCGATCCTCGATCCCTATTTCACCGGGGTCTACATCACGCGCAACTATGGCTACATGGTTTTTGACACGCTGTTCGCGATGGATAGCGCGTTCAAGCCGCAGCCGCAGATGGTCGACAAATGGCAGGTCAGCGACGACCAGCTGACCTACACCTTCACATTGCGCGACGGCCTCAAATTTCACGACGGCCAGCCGGTGCGGGCCGCCGATGTCGTCGCCTCGCTAAAGCGCTGGGGGCAGCGCAACGACGCCTATGGCCAGTCGCTGCTGGCGGCTGCGGCGGCGATCGAGGCGGTCGGCGACAGAGAGTTCCGCATCGCGCTGAAGACGCCTTTCCCGGTGCTCGAGGCGCTGGCCACCTTGACCTCGCCGACCCCGTTCATTCTGCCGGAAAGGTTGGCGCAGATCGACGCCTTTACCCAGATCAAGGAGGCGGTCGGTTCGGGACCCTTCAAATTCGTCAGGGACGAGTGGGAGCCCGGCCACAAGGTGGTGTTTGTCAAGAACCCGGATTATGTGCCGCGCAACGAGCCGCCGAGCTGGGCCTCGGGCGGCAAAGTGGCAAAGGTCGACCGGGTCGAGTGGCTCTACATCCCGGAGGCCACGACCGCGGCGCAGGCGCTCTCGGCCGGCGAGGTCGATTACTGGGAAAACGTGCCGAACGACTATGCGCCGGCGCTCGCGCGCGATGCGGCGGTCGAGGTTCGCTCGGATGCCGGGAGCCTCGGCACCGTGCGCTTCAACCAGCTGAACCCGCCGTTCAGCGATATCCGGATGCGCCAGGCGGTCATGATGGTGGCCGACCAGCGCGATTATTTGAGTGCCATGGCGGACGACCCACAAAATTGGCGGACCTGCTTTTCGTTTTACACTTGTGACGGGGCCGAGCCCGACGAGCAGGGCGGCGAAGCCCTTTCCGGCCCGCGCGATTTCGCCAAGGCCAAACGGCTGATCGCCGAGGCGGGCTACAACAACGACCGCGTTGTCGTGCTCGACGCGATCGACATCCCGCAAATGCACGCCGAGGCGCTCGTCACCAACGACCTGCTGCGAAAGCTCGGCCTCAATGTCGAGCTGGCGACCGCCGAATGGGGGACGGTCATCAAGCGGGTCGTGATGCGCGAGCCGGTCGAGCGCGGCGGGTGGAGTGCCATGAACACCGTCTTCGCCTATTACGACATGATCAATCCGGCGACCAACCGGTTCTTGCGTACCCGCGGTGTCAACGGGTCGCCGTCCGGCTGGCCGACCGACGAGAAGATCGAGGCCTTGCGAGCGGCATGGTTCGCCGCGGCCGACGATGCACGGCGCCGCGATATCGCCGACGCGATCCAGCAGCGCGCATTCGAATTCGTGCCCTACATCCCGACCGGGCAGCTGATCGGCCGGCGGGCGTTCCGCAAGACCCTCGCCGGTGTCATCGATGCGCCGCTGCCGTTTCTATGGAATATCGAGAAGCGGATTTGACCCAGGTAATGGGGAGGAAAACCCTCCGCTCAAGTGTCAATCGTCAATGGAGGAACCCATGGCGGCGATAGCGTTTACGATCAACGGCAAAGCGGTCAGTGTGGACGTAGAGCCCGATACGCCACTGCTTTGGGTAATCCGCGAGCATCTGAAGCTGACTGGGACGAAATTCGGCTGCGGGATCGCGCAGTGCGGCGCCTGCACCGTCCACCTCGACGGCGAGCCGACCCGCTCATGCAGCGTGCAGGTGTCGGATATCCGCGGCAAGCAGGTCACGACAATCGAAGGCCTGTCGCCGGATTCGAGCCACCCATTGCAGAAGGCTTGGATCGCCGAACAGGTTCCGCAGTGTGGCTATTGCCAGTCCGGCCAGATAATGCAGGCGGCGGCGCTCCTGCAAAAGAACCCCAGGCCGACGCGCGATCAAATCATCGCTCACATGGATGGCAACATCTGCCGCTGCGGCACCTATGGCCGCATCATCGCCGCGATCGAAAGCGTGAGGGGAGCCTGACCATGCTGCACGACATCTGCACCGAGACGTTGTCGCGCCGCGCGTTCCTGGTGACCTCAGGTGCTGTCGGCGTAGCGGTCGCATTCGGCTCGTTGCCCGAGGTTGGTTTGGCCGCCGGTCCGCTCGCGCCCAACGCCTGGGTCACGATCGGCGAAGACGGAATCGTCACGATCGTTCCGCCGGCGGTCGAAATGGGGCAGGGCGTGCAGACGTCCTTGCCGCTGATCTTGGCCGAGGATCTCGACGCCGATTGGAGCAAGGTGCGCCTCGCCGCAACCCCCGACGACGACAGGGTCTACGGCAACCCTGGCTTCAGCAACCAGCTCACCACTGTCGGAAGTTTTGCCGTTACCGGCTATTACGAAAAGCTGCGTCTCGCCGGTGCACAAGCCCGTGCGGTTCTGCTGGCCAACGCAGCTGAGCTCTGGAAGGTGCCGGCGTCGGAGCTCGCCACCGAGCCCAACATCGTCGTACACGCCAAATCGGGTCGCACAATCAGCTACGGCGATCTGGCTAAGACCGCGAAGGTGCCCAATCCATTGCCGCAGCTGACCGCAGCCGATCTGAAGCCCACCTCGCGGTTTCGGCTGATTGGCAAGGACGTGCCGCGCCTCGACACGCCGGCCAAGATCAACGGCACGGCAAAATTTGGCATCGATACGCAGCTCCCCGAAATGCTCTATGCGGCGATCCTTTATCCGTCAGTGCAGCACCAGAAGCCGGAGCAGATCGACGACAGCGGTGCCAAGGCCGTCACGGGTGTCGTCAAGGTCGTGGCGTTGCCGGCGGGTGTCGGCGTCATCGCCGAGACGATCGAAGCGGCGCGCAAGGCCAAAGATGCGCTCAAGGTCACCTGGTCGGCTGCCGAGGCGCAGACCTATACCACCGAGCAGATCCTGCAGGACTATTCTGCGATAGCGGCCGACTGGAACCAGCCCGGGGTCGAGATGCTCAGCAAGGGCGACGCCGCCGCAGCCATCAAGGGCGCGGTCAAGGTACTCACCGCTGACTTCGTTTCCGAGCACGTCTCTCACGTCTGCATGGAGCCGTTGAACGCCACGGTGAAAGTCGACGGCGACAAGGTCGAGACCTGGTCCGGCAACCAGTCACCGTCGAACATGAAAATTCTCGCCGCCACCGCTGCCGGCGCTACGCCCGATAAGGTGACGGTTCACACAGCCTTTCTTGGCGGCGGTTTCGGCCGCAAGACCGACGGCGACGAATTGTTCCAGACGACGCTTTTGGCGAAGGCGGTTGCCGGCCGACCAGTCAAGATGATCTGGAGCCGCGAAGACGACATCATGAACGACAAGTTCCGCCCGCTGACGGCGCAACACGTCGAAGTTGGCCTCGACGCGTCCGGCGATATCGTCGGCTGGCGGCATCGGATCGTAAACGAGTCCTATCTCGCCCGCGTCATGCCGCCCGACCTGTTTGCCAAGGTCAAGCGAGACGTCGTCTCTGGCGGTGGCGGCGACATGAGCTACACGGTCCTCAACCATCGGGTCGAGTGGGTGCGGGCAGCGCGCGGCGTCGATGTCGGGGCTTGGCGCGGGATCGCGGCAGGCTATACCAAGTTTGCCATCGAGACCCTGATCGATGAGATCGCCGCGCTCAAGGGGATCGATCCGGTCGCTTATCGGATCGCGCTGCTTAAGGACGATCCGCGCGCCGTGACCGTCGTCCAGGCGGTCGCCGACATGGCAGAATGGAACCGGAAGCGGCAAGGGCGCGCGCTCGGGATTGCTTATTCCAATGCGCTCCGCAGTCACACCGCGGCGGCGGCCGAGGTGTCGGTCGACGAGGCGAGCGGGGAGATCAAGGTCCATCACCTGTGGGCCGCGGTCGACGCGGGTCTCGCCGTGCAACCCAAAAACATCGTGGCGCAGATCGAAAGCGCCATGACCTTTGGGCTTGGTGCTGCTCTCGTCGAGCAGATCACCGTCAAGAACGGCGTCGTGCAGCAGACCAACTTTCACGAATATCGGGTCATGCGGATGTCCGATGTGCCGCCGATGGAGGTGAGGGTGATTTCCACCGACAACAAGCCGACCGGAATCGGTGAAGCAGGTGTGCCGGTGGTGGCGCCGGCGATCGCCAACGCGGTTGCGGTGATCACGGGTAAGCGGCTTCGCCATCTGCCGATGACCCCCGATCGGGTCAAGCGCGGGCTCGCCTAAGACTTCCCCTCATTCATCCCGACTCACCGGCGGCGCGGCGCAGGCCCGACAACAACAACTCGCGATGCTCAGGGTTGCGGAAGGGGGTGGCGCGCGGCATTACCACAGGAGTAATGGCGCGCAGCCGCGTGACAACCTCCCGGGCCTCGTCGAGCCGCCCCATATGGGCATAGCAGGCGGCGAGATAGCGATGTGCTATCGGGAAGCTCGGATCGTCCTGCGTCGCGAGGAGCAGTTTCGGTAGCGCCTCGTCAAAGCGCCGACTGAACAACAGGCCGGCGCCAATCACACTGAACACCTGGCCGAATTTGCCGCGTGGGCTGAGCCGCAGCGATGCCTCCCCACACTCGATTGCTTGATCCGGTTGGCCCGCAAAGAGCCTGAGAATGCCACCGATGTACCAGCCGCGCGCGAAGCTGGGGTTGAGCACCAGCGCGCGATCGACTAACGCGATCATCGTGCCGAGATCCTCGCCGAAATAGGACAGGGCGAGGGCCGCATTGGCAAGGGTGCCCGGATCGTCACCGGCCGCCTGCAGGGCTCGCCGGCCGAAATCGGCGCCCTTGCGGCTGTCCATCTCGGGGTCGGTGCTCGACCGATCCGTGCACATCCGGTGGCAGCACACCGCCGCCCAGGCGAGTGCCGGCCCGTAATGCGGATCGCGCGCGATCGCCCGCTCGAGAAGTCGGAGCGCCTCGGGGATTTGCTGTGCCGACGAGAAGAACATCTCATAGGCGCGCAGGTAGAGATCATAGGCGGTCAGGTCGTTCGTCCGGCGACCCGCCGAGCGCACGGTTTCGGCGGCCTGCAAAGCCGGCTCGATGACGCCCGCCACGCTAGAGGCCACCTCGTCTTGAAGGTCGAACACGTCTTCGAGCGAGCCGTCGAAGCGGTCGGCCCAGAGATGCGCGCCAGTCGTCGCGTCGATCAGCTGTGCGGCAACACGCACGCGCTGGCCTGCCTTGCGCACCGAGCCTTCGAGAACGTAGCGGACCTGCTTCACTTCGACCGCCTGGCCCTTGTAGGTGAAGCTCGAATTGCGGGCGATGACGAAGAGCCATCTGATCCGGGACAGTGCCGTGATGATTTCCTCGACCATGCCGTCGGCGAAATATTCCTGCTCGGGATCGCCGCTCATGTTCTGGAACGGCATTACCGCCAATGACGGCTTGTCCGGCAGTGCGGGCCTGGCGTTTGGCGTAAGCACGGCGGCATCCGCTGCGACCCGTGTCACCGGTTCAGTAAAGCGATAGCCGTGCCCGGGGATGGTCTGGATGCAGCTGCCCTCTGCCCGCCCCTCGTCGAGGACCCGCCGGAGTGCAGCGATCTGCATGTTCAGATTGGTGTCCTCGACCGCCGTCGCCGGCCATACGGCGGCCATGAACTCGTCCCTCGATACGAGGTTTCCGGCCCGGCAGAGAAGCACGTCGAGAACGTCAAGGGCACGTGAGCCGACCACGATCGGCACGAAACCGCCGGTCTTGTCACGTCGGAACAGGACGCGGGAATCCGGGTCGAGACGGAAGCCCTCGAACTGGATGACGCCACCCTGGCCGAGCGCCTTCATCCTTCCCCCGAATGTTCTGGAATTTATAAGGAATTTATAACCCGTTTATCCCCGTCTCATAGCGCGCTCCCCGTCGAGCAGGGTTCAATCGGGGGTTGGCCCATTCAATCGGAAGGAAGGGAAGACGGGGATGAAAAGTTGGCTTTTTCAAGGAATGCTGACCGTTGCGATCGCTCTGCCGGCGCTGACCGGCGCGGCCCGGGCAGGAGGCATCGACGATTACGGGTGCTCGAACGCGACGCTCAAGGGCGAATACGCATTCGGCGTTACTGTCTACACGCCTGCGGGTCCTCCTTTTCCGCCTCCGTCGACGGTGGTTGTGAACGGCATCAAGGTGTTCGACGGGCATGGCAACCTCACGCAGCGTGATTACCAAGGCGACAACCTTGCGGGCCCCGACTTCGCGCCGCCAGGGCAGGAAACCGGCACCTATCAGGTCAATTCCGACTGCACCGGCAGCATGGTGATCAACTTGAATGTGCCTGGCGCGCCCCCGCCCAACGGAGTGATACAAATCATGTTTGTGATCAGCGACGGCGGCCGCCATATCCACGAAGTCGTTTCACAGCTCACTCCGCCTTTTTCCTCTGGACCCGTGCCTGCGCAAACTAGTGGCGACGACTGGAAGGTCGCATCGTACCGAAGCGACTGAGTGGCGAATTGACACCGAAATCTTTCACCTTGGCCGAATTTCGCAGCTCTTGTAGCGTTGCCGCGGCCTTAACTTACCCCGCCTCGCATAGCGGCTAGTTCGCAGGCCGACCGCCCCGTCACGAGAAGACATGCGGCCCTATGGCCCGACTCGGAAGAACGCGGCTCGGGAACGGCGCGACGGCGGGCGATGTGGCTTAGCCCGCCTCGCTGGCGGCGAGGCGCAGGCCCGACAGGAAGAGCTCGCGAAGTTCCGGGTCGCGATACCGGGTGCCGGCAGGCGTAATCACGCGCAGCCGCCTGACGATGTCTCGCGCTTCGTCGAGCCGTCCCATATGAGCATAGCAGGCCGCGAGAACGCGGTAGGTGACCGGGAAGCTTGGTGCCAGGTCGAGCGAGGCGAGCAGATTTGCCGCCGCCTCGTCGAACCGCCGGCTGAAGAAGTGGGCTTCGCCAATGACGTTCAGATGAGTTACCATGCGGTCGCGCGGGCTGAGCCGCAAATAGTTTTGAAAATGCTCGAGCGCAACATCGGGATGACCGGTAAAGACCCTGAGCAACGCGCTCCAGTGCCAAGCGCGGGCGGAGCTCGGGTTGAGGGTCAGACAACGATCGATCAAGCCGAGCGAGACATCGATGTCCTCGCCGAAATATCCGAGCATTGCCGCCGCGAGAGCCAGGACGTTTAGGTCGTCAGGAGCGCTGCGCAGCGCCCGCCCCGCCAGATCGACACTGGTGTGCCGGGCCGCTTCCGGGTCTTCGGCCCAGCCGTTGACCTCGAGCCCTGCGTGACAATGGGCCGCCAATACGAGAGCCGGCCCGTAGTGCGGATCAGGCTCGATGGCTTGTCCGAGCAGGTCGCGCGCACGAAGGAGGCTGTTTTTTTTGTAAATGCGTCCAAATCTGGGAGCGCGCGCAGATAAAAGTCGAGCGCGGTCAGGTCGTTTGTCGGCCGGTCAGCCAAGCGGCGGGTTTCGGCCATTTCCAAGGTCGGCTCGATGACACCGGCAACGCTGACTGCCACCTTGTCCTGTAGCGCAAAGATGTCTTCCAGGAGACCGTCGAAACGGTCGGCCCAGAGATGCGCGCCGGTCGTCGCATCGATCAGCTGCGCGCTGATGCGCACAGTATTGCCGGCCCTACGCACGGCGCCCTCAAGGACGTAACGTACCCCCAAGTCGCGGCCGACCTGTTTCACATCGACGGCTTGTCCTTTGTACGTAAAGGTCGAATTGCGGGCGATGACGAAGAGCCATCTGATCCGCGACAGCGCAGTGATGATTTCCTCGACCATGCCATCGGCGAAGTATTCCTGCTCGGGGTCGCCGCTCATATTCTGAAATGGCATTACCGCCAATGACGGCTTGTCCGGCAGCGCAAGCCCGACACTTCGTGATGTTGTCGCGACATCGGCTGCGACCCGCGTCACCGGTGCAGTAAACCGGTAGCCACGCCCGCGAATGGTCTGGATGCAGCTCCCTTCGGTCGGCCTCTGGTCGAGGGCCCGGCGAAGTGCGGCGATCTGCACATCGAGATTGCTGTCTTCGACCGCGGTCCCGGGCCAAACCGCGGAAATGATCTCGCCCCGCGAGAGGAGCTCGCCCGATCGCTCGACCAGCACGCCGAGAATGCCGAGCGCGCGCGAACCCATCGCCAGTGGCGCGAAAACGCCGCGCTCGTCTCTGCAGAATAGGACGCCGATCCGCCGGTCGAGACGAAACTCGCCGAAGAGCCAGACATCGGCCGAGGAAGGTGCGTGCACGCCGTCGCTCGCTGCAAATCACCCAACTTAGGAACATTTTAGGTTATTTTAGGTTGTTTAAGCACTGCCTCATAGCGCGGTCTCCCTCAGGCGCGGTTCGATCAGCCGCTCGGCCATGTCGGCCAGAACAGATCGATTCGTAGCAGGGAGAATCAATATGAACCCGCGCAGGACTATGGGCGATTGGTGTTGGGGTGCTCGTGAGCATGGGACCCTTGGCAGTACCGGAAGCTTATGCCGGAGAAAACGAAGGAAAGTGCACCCTGGCGACCCTGAACGGACAATATCTGTTTGCCGGCTCGGGAATGCTGCTCCCCCCGGCGGTACCGTCGCCGTTGACAACCAATAGCGCCGGATTTCACGTCTTCAACGGAGACGGCACGGGGTCGGACTTTGTGACCTTCTCGCTCAACGGCATTGACCAGCACGTGCCATCGCCGGTGGCGATAACTTATACGCTGAACCCGGATTGTACCGGGACCTACTCGGTACCGAGCGCCAGCCTTGATTTCGATATATTCGTCGCGGTCGATGGCTCGGCCTGACTCTTATCCAGACGGATCCCGGCGCCTCGGATTCACAAGGTCCCCAGCCGCGAGTTGGGTTTAGTAAAAGGGCGGAGTAAAGCCGGCGCCCGGCAAGGCACGGAGCATCCTCGCCGAGCATTCGCTGCTTTCGGGCATAACCCGCGAGAAGCGCCGCCGAGCCGCTCCCCACTTGCGAATGCCATGACGCTTCCCAGGAAGGCGGGGCGAACCGGTGTCCCGGGTCTCAAGATAGCGCCCGGGGTACCGGTCTCAGAGGGAATTTCTCCGGATCATCATTCCATGGGTCGAAGATCGGGGCGCCGCTCGTTCGCACATCGCTGACGTTTCGGGTTGCCAAGTAGAGGTCGTGTTCGAGCGCGGTCGCCGCGAAGAGCGTGTCGATCACCGGCGGCGAGTGCCCGGTCAACCGCTTGGTCGTTCCCGAGATCACACCCCAGCGCCGTACAACCGGATCGCCGACCGACAGGATTCGTCCGGCAAACCGGGCCGTGAGCCCGTCGCGGGCCGCAATGAACCGTGGCCGGTTGGGGTCGTCGTCCGGCACGTTGTGGATGCCTTTCTCATACTCGCCCAAGGTCAGGATACTAAGGAAAAGCCGGCCTTCGTCCTGGGTTGCGGCCCAAGTCTTGACGGTCGGAGCGCCGTTCGGGTTGATGATCGTGCTGACGACATTGGTGTCGAGAAGCCAGCCGATCACAGCTCAGCATCTCGACCATGATCGGGCTCGCGGTCGAGCTCGAGCCCTTCAACATAAAGGCTTTCCATAAACTGGACGAAGGGGAGGGATCGAGTCCGCGGCAACAGCCGCTCCAGCTCTTCGGCGCTGATCACCACCACAGCATCCCGGCCGCGGACGGTGACGCGCTGCGGTCCTTCGCTCCGGGCCCGCCGCACCACCTCGCTAAATCGGGCCTTGGCGTCCTCCAATTTCCAGCCTCGGTAGGCCTTGACGGCTTCGAGGCGGGCTCCGGGCCGTGCCGGATTTTGCATCTCGCTACCCTCGCTCGCTTTACCTGACTAGCTAGTCAGCATATAGGAGTGAGAGGGCGCGCTTCCAACGGCTGGGTCAAGCTGATCGATAGACCAGGGCCAAGTTGGCATGAGTTGCGCAGAGGACATGCCACAGCGTGCTTTAGTTATTGATATTATCGCAAATGTCGTGATGATATACCTACGCGGCCTCCCGCTCTCGGAGATAGCCTTCGTACACTAATGTGATAACACGATAATGTGATAATGTTAATTATAGACCGGAGTCTGTGCAGAATACACAGGGACGATGCCGGTAGGCAAATTCCGCTGCCATTCCGCTGCCGACGGCGATTTGCGGCGCTAAAATCCGCTGCCGCGCGGCCGCCAGAGCTTCTACCAAGACATTGATTTACATGTGATGTTGAGGTTGGGAGGGCACATTTCGGCGGGCAGAAAACAATTTTACCCTGCCGTCAGGGAAATCAACCGAGTCACCCCGGTTTCGAGTGCGGCGGTTCAACGAGCACATTGACACCGCGGGCGGCAACGGTCAGTTCGCGCCAGGTCTCGTCGTCGACCGGCACGCCATTCTTGATGCGCTCGGCGCGGCTGATGCGCTCGGGGTCGCCGGGGATCAGCACCGGCTCGTCCGGGCGTTGCGGCGGCGAGGCGGTGATGTAGGCCGTCATCGCGGCGATCTCCTCGTGCAGCCATTCCCGGTCAACCAGCCGCGACGGGTCGATGACGATTGTCAGCATGCCGTTTGTCGCCGTACCCGCACCCTGGCGCTCAGGCCGCATCGTGCCGCCGCCGCACAAGGCGCCGGCCAGCATCTCGCAGACAAAGGCGAGCGCATAGCCCTTGTGCTCGCCAAAGGTCAGCACCGCTCCCCGCGGCTGACGGTACATCGCACCGGGGTCGGTCGTCGGCTTGCCGGCGCCGTCGAGCAGGGTGCCGAGCTTCATCTGCTCGCCCTTGTTGCGGGCGACCCGCACCTTGCCCATCGCGACGACGCTCGTCGCCATGTCAAGGATGATCGGCCGCTCGGGCTCGGGGCCCGGGATCGCGATGCAGACCGGGTTGGTGCTAAAGCGCGCATCGCTGCCGCGCCACGGCGCCACCGCCGGCCGCGTGTCGGTGACGTTGACGAAATGGAACGAGACGAGCCCCGCCTCGGCGCACATCTCGCCATATTTGCCGACCCGGCCGATGTGGTGCGGGTTGCGCAAAGCGACGACCGCGACCCCGGTGTCGCGGGCCTTGGCAATTGCGATCGAGGTCGCTTCGCGGGCAGCGATCTGGCCCCAGGCGCGCTCGCCGTCATAGACGATTAGCGAGCCGTGCTCGCTGACGACATGCCCCTTGCGGTTGGCGACGACCGTGCCGGCCGAGAGGTGGCTCAGATAGTTCGGGACCAGCCCGATACCGTGGCTGTCGTGGCCGCGCAGATTGGCCTCGACCAGATAGTCGGCGATGGTGCGCGCTTCCTCCGGCTCGCTGCCAGCCGCCGTGAAAATACGCTCGGCGATGCCGTGCAGTGCCGCGTGATCGATCACAACCATATGCGTTTTTCCTTTCTTCAATTTCCGTTGCGGGCTGAGGCGGCAATGCGAAGCGGGTGGGCGGGATAGACGCCGAGGATCTTGACTTCGCGCGAGAAAAACGTGAGCTCCTCGAGCGCCAACGCCAGCGGGCGATCTTCGGGATGCGCCTCGACATCGGCGTAGAACTGGGTCGCGGCAAAGGCGCCGCCGACCATGTAGCTTTCAAGCTTGGTCATGTTGACGCCGTTGGAGGCGAACCCACCCAGGGCTTTGTAGAGTGCCGCCGGCACGTTGCGGACGCGGAACAGAAAGGTTGTCACCGTGGGCATGCCGCGGGCCGGCCGCTCCGGCTCGCGCGACATGATCAAAAAGCGGGTGGTGTTGTGCTCGGCGTCCTCGATGTTCTCTTTCAGCGAAACAAGGCCATAGATCTGTCCGGCGAGTTCGGAGGCGATCGCCGCGACGGTCGGGTCGCCATGGGCGGCGATCTCGGCCGCGGCCCCGGCGGTGTCGGCGGCCACTACCGGATCGAGCCCGAGCGAGCGGATCAGCCGGCGGCATTGCGACAGCGCGTGGACGTGGCTTCTGACCGTGCGCAACGTTCCGAGGGTCGCCCCCGGCACCGCCAGCAGGTGATGGTGCACCCGCTCGAAATGCTCGGCGATGATATGGAGGTCCGAGTCCGGCATCAGGTGGTGAACGTCGGCGACGCGGCCGGCGACGGAATTCTCGACCGCGATCATCGCGAGTGCCGCGCGACCTTCGCTTACCGCGGCAAAGGCATCGTCGAATTGGGTGCAGGGGAGGGTGGCCAGATCGGGAAAGACGCGGCGGCAGGCGAGGTCGGAATAAGCCCCGAAGGTGCCTTGGAATGCGATCGTTTGCTTTGTCATGGGCCTATCGTTGATGTCGAAACAGTTCGCGGGCGCGTGCGAGGTCGGCCGGGGTGTCGACTTGAACGCCGAGCCGCGCGGCCGCGATCAAGCTGACCGAAATGCGCATACCCGCTTCGAGCGCGCGCAACTGCTCGAGGTGCTCGCGCTGTTCGAGCACGCCGCGCGGCAGCTCGACAAAGCGCTCGAGGGCCTCGCGGCGATAGGCGTAGAGGCCGATATGCTCGTAATGCGGCCCTTCACCCCAGGGCACCACCGCCTTGCTGAAATAAAGCGCGCGGGCCGGTCGGGTTGGGTCGGCAAAGCCGGCGACGACCTTGTTGACGCTGGTATCCGTAAGTGCAGCTTCTTCCTCGATTACCGCGGCGAGCGTGGCGAAGTCGGTATCCGGGTCGGCGAGGCCATCAAAAGCCACGCGAACCGCCGCGGGATCCAGAAGGGGCAGGTCGCCCTGGACATTGATCACCGCATCGAAAGCGCGCTTGGGGTCGAGATGCGTGATCGCTTCATGGATACGGTCGGACCCGGTCGGGTGGCCCGGGTCGGTCATCACCGCGCGCCCGCCCACCGCCTCGACTGCATCGGCGATCGCGGGGTCGCCGCAGGCGACGACGACCGGGCCGATCCCGGCGGCGACCGCACGGCGCCAAACATGCACGATCATCGGGACCCCGGCGATCTCGGCGAGCGGCTTGCCGGGCAACCGCGCCGCAGCGAGGCGGGCGGGGATCAGGATGATCGGGTTCTCGGGTGCGGTTCTCGTCACAGGATTACTGTTGCGGCCCATCGGGTAGCGACAAGATGCCCGGTTCGGTCAAACGCCGGAAGCGTGATAATTCATCTGCGTTGGGGGCGGAAAGGTTGTCGATGCCGGCGTTCGAGTGGAACAAGATCATCGCCTCGGTGCTGACAGCGATGATCGTCGCGATGGTGTCGGGGATTCTCGCTGGCCAGCTCGTGCGCCCAAAGCCGCTCGAAAAGCCGGTCTTTCTTCCGGCCGGCAGCGAGCAGGTCGCCGCGGCCCCGGCCGAGCAGCCGGCGGCGGCAAAGCTCGAACCGATCGCGCCGCTGCTCGCCAACGCCGATCCGCAACGCGGCGAGCAGCTCGCCAAGGTGTGCAACACCTGCCACACCTTCAACAAGGGCGGACCGAACAAGATCGGCCCGAACCTCTGGGACGTTACCGAAGAGGAGATTGCCTCTGTCGCGAACTATTCGTTCTCTGCCGCATTGCAGGCAGACAAGGGCAGCAAATGGGACCCGGAAAAGCTGAACCAATGGCTCTATAGTCCGCAATCCTTTGCCAAGGGGACCAAGATGACGTTTGCCGGGTTTCCCAAGGCGCAGGATCGCGCCGATGTCATCGCCTATCTTGACACGCTGAAATAGCTCTGTGCCCGATATTGACATCGACAGCTTTCTCGCTTTTGCACAGCACCTCGCCGACACCGCCGGAGAGGTGATCCGGCCTCATTTCCGCAAGCCTCTCGTGGTCCATGACAAGGCGGATCTGACCCCGGTGACTGCCGCCGACCGCGCGGCGGAAGAGGCGATGCGGGGGTTGATCGAGGCGCATTTTCCGTCCCACGGCATCCTTGGGGAAGAATTCGGGCGGGTGCGCGAGGGTGCCGAGTTCGCCTGGGTCCTCGATCCGATCGACGGCACCAAGTCCTTTATCAGCGGGGTCCCGCTCTTCGGCACCTTGATCGCGCTGACCCGCCGCGAGCGTCCGATCCTCGGCATCATCGACCAGCCTATCTCGCGCGAGCGTTGGGCGGGCGCCGCGGGGCGCCCGACGACGCTCAACGGCGCGCCGATCGGATGCCGGCCATGCCCCGAGGTCGCCGGCGGCACACTGTTTGCTACGACGCCGGAGATGTTCAAGAACGACGATGCCGCTTCGTTCGCCCGGCTTTCGGGTGCCGTCAAGCTCGTGCGCTTCGGGGCCGACTGTTATGCCTACGGTCTGCTCGCCGCTGGGTTTGTCGACCTCATCCTTGAAGCCAACCTGAAGCCGTACGATTTCTGCGCGATGGTTCCGGTCGTCGAAGGAGCAGGGGGTGTGGCCACGGACTGGCGGGGAAGAAGTCTCGACCTTGCCTCCGATGGCCGCATCCTCGTGGCTGGCGATCGCCGCGCGCATCAGGCGGCGCTCGCTCTGCTCGGCGGCTGAAGGAAAGTGCGCGGAGGCAAGGGATGCGGAGATCACCCGCAATCATCGTTGTCGCTCTTCTGCTCGTATTCGCCGGGAAAACGCAGGCCGCCGCGACGCACGGGATGTCGTTGTTCGGTGACCTGAAATACGGTCCGGACTTCAAGCATTTCGATTACGTCAACCCGCAGGCGCCGAAGGGCGGCGCCATGCGGCTGTCGTCGATCGGCACCTTTGACACGCTCAACCCTTTTGCGATCAAGGGCGTGCCGGCGGCTGGGATCGGCGCGACCTACGACACGTTGACGGTCGAGTCTGAGGACGAGCCGTTTAGCGAATACGGCCTGGTGGCGGAAGCGATCGAACTGGCGCCGGACAAACGCTCGGTGCTCTACACCATCCGCAAGGAAGCGCGGTTTCATGACGGGACCCCGATGACGCCGGAGGATGTCGTGTGGACCTTCGAGACCTTGCGGGCGAAGGGACTACCACTCTACCGCAATTATTATGGCGACGTCGCCAAGGTCGAAAAAGAAGGCGAACGAGGCGTCAGGTTCACCTTCAAATCAGCCGACAACCGCGAGCTGCCGGAGATCCTCGGGCAAACGCCGGTGCTGTCGAAGGCCTATTGGTCAGGCCGCGATTTCGAGAAGACGACGCTCGATCCTCCCCTCGGCAGTGGCCCCTACAAGATCGAAGCCGTCGATCCCGGCCGCTCGATCACCTACCGGCGGGTTCCCGATTACTGGGCCGCCAATCTGCCGGTCAATAAGGGCCGTCACAACGTCGACGTGATCCGTTACGATTATTACCGCGACGGAACGATCGATCTCGAAGCGTTCAAGGCGGGTCAATACGATGTGCGCCAAGAGAATTCGTCTAAGCGCTGGTCGGCCGACTACGCCAGCCCCGCCTTGAGCGCCGGGCTGATCAAAAAGGAGCAGATCCCCAACCAATTGCCGAGCCCGATGCAAGGGCTCGGCTACAATCTGCGCCGCGAGATTTTTCAGGACCCGCGGGTGCGCCAGGCGCTGGCCTATGCCTTCGATTTCGAATGGTCGAACAAGAATCTGTTCTATGGGCTCTATACCCGTACCCGCAGTTATTTCGACAATTCCGAGATGGCCGCAACCGGGGTGCCGCAGGGCGAGGAGCTAAAGATTCTTGAGAGGTTCCGCGGCAAGATCCCGGACGAGGTGTTCACGGCCGAGTACAATCCACCCAAATACGACGGGTCCGGCAACATTCGCGACGGACTGCGCGAGGCGTTGAGATTGCTGAAGGAGGCGGGCTGGAGCTTCAAGGATGAGAAGCTGGTCAATGACAAGACCGGCCAGCCCTTTGAATTCGAGATCCTGCTCGACGAGCCGGCCTATGAGCGCATCGTCTTGCCGTTCGCGAAGAACCTCGAGCGGATGGGGATCACCGCGCGGGTGCGCACCGTCGATGTCGCACAGTACGAAAAGCGCATGGAGACCTTCGATTTCGACATGGCGGCGGCGCAGTTCCCGCAGTCGCTGTCGCCGGGCAACGAGCAGCGCGAGTTTTTCGGCTCGGCGGCGGCCAACCAGCAGGGCAGCCGCAATGTCCTCGGCATCAAGAGTCCGGTCGTCGACGAACTGATCGAGGAGCTGATCAAGGCTCCCGACCGGGCAAGCATCGTCGCTCATACCCGCGCTCTGGATCGGGTATTGCAATACGGCTATTACGTCGTCCCACAATTTCATCTAGGCGCATTTTGGGTGGCATATTGGGATAAGTACCGCCGCCCCGAGATCGCCCCGAAATACGGCCTGGGTATCGACACCTGGTGGGTGGATCCCAAGGCCGAGCAATCGGTTGAAGCGAAAAAGGGCGAGATAACGAAATAGCGAAGACTGCCGCATGATCGCCTACGCGATCCGCCGCATCCTGTTAATGATCCCAACGTTGTTCGCGATCATGGTGGTCAACTTTGTGATCGTGCAGGCGGCTCCGGGTGGCCCAATCCAGCAGATGATCTCCAAGTTGAAAGGCAGCCAGATTTCGGCGACCGAGCGGGTCAGCGGCGGTGGCGGCGAGCTCAAGGCGTCGAGCGGTCAAGAGACTCGCTATCGCGGGGCGCGCGGCATCGATCCCGCCCTGATCAAGGAGCTCGAAAAGCAATACGGGTTCGACAAGCCGCCGTTCGACCGCTTCCTGCTGATGATGCGCAACTATTTGACCTTCGATTTCGGCAACAGCTTCTTTCGCGATCGCCGCGTCGTCGATCTGATCTGGGACAAATTGCCGGTGTCGATCTCGATCGGGTTATGGACGACCCTGATCACCTACCTCGTCTCAATCCCACTCGGCATCAGGAAGGCGGTGCGCGACGGCAGTCGGTTCGATGTGTGGACCAGCGCGGTCATCATTGTCGGCTATGCGGTGCCGAGCTTTTTGTTCGCCGTGCTGCTGATCGTGCTGTTTGCGGGCGGCAACTACCTGTCCATTTTTCCGCTGCGCGGTCTCGTCAGCGACAATTGGGCCGCGCTGTCATGGCCGATGCGTATTGGCGATTATTTCTGGCACCTCGCATTGCCGATCACTGCCCTGGTGATCTCTGGCTTTGCGACATTGACGATGCTGACCAAGAACTGCTTTCTCGAGGAGATCAACAAACAATACGTATTGACCGCGCGCGCCAAGGGCCTCAACGAGCGGCGGGTGCTCTACGGGCATGTCTTCCGGAATGCGATGCTGCTCGTTGTCGCCGGTTTTCCGGCGGCGCTGATCGGGATCCTGTTTACCGGGTCATTGCTGATCGAGGTGATCTTCTCGCTCGACGGCCTCGGCCTCTTGGGCTTCGAGGCGGCGATCAACCGCGACTATCCGATCATGTTCGGCACGCTCTATGTCTTCACGCTGATCGGA
>Ga0306924_10001213_pt1 | contig 23363 bp, 23 predicted proteins | sample sta12Can44000111_FD_203756 | JGI IMG/M metagenome (GOLD analysis project Ga0306924, IMG submission 203756) | Lab enrichment of tropical soil microbial communities from Luquillo Experimental Forest, Puerto Rico - statanox.12C.anox.44.000.111 (v2)... | ecosystem: Environmental > Terrestrial >...
GCGCTAGCGCCGATGGCTCGGGCGCAAGCGAAGCGCGCAGCGAGCCGAAGGCGAGCGAAGGCCGAAGGCCGCGGACGCCCGCGGCCGTACACGGCTCCGATTTTGCGTCAGCCCCGACGCGCTAGCCCCGATGGCTCCGGCGCAAGCGAAGCGCGCAGCGAGCCGAAGGCGAGCGAAGGCCGTAGGCCGCGGACGCCCGCGGCCGTACACGGCTCAGATCTCCAGCGTCTGCCAGCGCCCCCGCGTGAAGCGCCAGATGAGCAGCGTCGCCTTCACCGCGTAGTCGAGCACCAGCATGCCCCAGACCAGGTTCAGCCGGGCGTGGAACACCAGCGCCGCGATCGCGGCCGGAGTCAGCCGGAACAGGAACAGTCCGGCGAAGATCGCGAGCAGCGGGAAGCGCGTGTCGCCCGCGCCGCGCAGCGCTCCCCCGATGGTGTACTCGATCGCCATCAGCGGCTGCACCGCGCCCAGGATCCAGACGAAATCGACGGTGCGCTCGACCGCGAGCGGCGGCAGCCCGAACAGCCCGGCGAGCCGCGGCGCCGAGGCGATGATCACGGCGCCCACCGCGCTCATCGCCAGCATCGCGCCAGCCATCGAGCGCCAGCCCGAACGCATCGCGGCGGCGGGGTCGCCCTCGCCGAGGTGCTGCCCGACCAGCGTCGAAGCCGCCGCGCCGAAGCCGAGCCCGGGCAGGAAGGAGAAGGCGAGGATCTGCGCGCCGACGTTGTACGCGGCCACCGCCTCGGTGCCGTAGGGCGCGAGCAGCCGCATGAAGAACCACAGGCCGCCCTGGAACACCAGGCCTTCGATCGCCGCGGGGTAGCCGATGTGCAGGAGGCGCGACATCACCGCTCGGTCGGGCCGCGCGCTCGCGCCGGCCGGCGCCACGCGCAGCGCGCCAGACCTCCACAGCCAGAAGAACACCGGCAGCTGCAGCGTCACCGCGATGGTCGCGGCGATGCCGGCGCCCGCGACGCCCAGCGCCGGCAGGCCGAGTCGGCCGTAGATCAGCGCCCAGCCCAGCCCGAGGTTGAGCAGGTTCGCCGCAGCTCCGATCGCGAGCGGCGTGCGCGTGTCGCCGGCCGCGCGCAGCGCGGCGCCGAACACGAGCGAGAGCGTGAGCGGCACGATGCCCGGCGTGGCCCAGAACAGGTACTCACTGCCGAGCGCGGTCACCGCCGGGCTGACGCCGTAGGCGCCGATCGCGGCGTGGGTGATCGGCAGGAGCGCGGCAGTGGAGACGACGCCCAGTCCGAGCCCCAGCCACAGTCCCTGGCGCAGCGCCGCATCGGCGAGCTTCTGGTCGCCCGCGCCGACGGCCCGCGAGAGCAGCGCGATGATGCCGGTGGGCGCGACGGTGCCGAGCGCCTGCACCAGCCAGAAGAACTGGTTCGCGACGCCCACGCCGGCGACCGCGTCCTGACCGAGCGAGCCCACCATGAACAGGCTCACCACCCGTACCAAGGTCTGCGTGCCGAATGCCAGGATCGCGGGCCAGGCGAGCTCGAACACGCCGAGCGCCTGGGGCGACGCTGCGGGGGGCCCGCCGGCCTCCTCGTACACGTCGACCAGATCGGATCCGAGCTCCGGCGCGTCGGCCGGCGGGAGGCGTTCGCTCTGCCTCTCGGTCACGGCGCAGCTTATCTCACAGCCGTCGGCGCTGCGTCAAAACTCCGATTGACACACCACAGTCGATCTTCTACGAAGAGACCCGGTCGCATTCGGGGGAGGCGAACCATGGCGTTGCTCCGCTCCGTCGACGCACCGCGCGAGCTGCACGGGCGCCGCAAGCTCGGCGTGTTCAGTCCGGCGACGCTCGAGCCGCTGGGCGAAATCGACATCGCCACCGCCGACGACGTGCGCCGCGCGGTCGAGCGGGCCCGCGCCGCGCAGCCCGCCTGGGCGGCGCTCTCCTTCGAGCAGCGCGGCCGCTTCCTGTTGCGCGCGCGCGACCTCCTGGTCGAGCGCGCCGACGAGATCGCCGAGGTGGTCTGCCGCGACACCGGCAAGCCCCGGCTCGAGGCGGTCGCGACCGAGGTGCTCGCCGGCTGCGACGCGCTCACCTTCTACGCCAAGCGCGCGCGCAGGCTGCTCCGCGACCGGAGCCAGGGCCTGCACCTGCTCAAGACCAAGAAGCTGGTGCTGTCCTGGCGGCCGATGGGCGTGGTCGGAGTCATCACGCCCTGGAACTTCCCGTTCGTGCTGGCGCTGAACCCGACGGTGCAGGCGCTGATGGCCGGGAACGCCGTGGTGCTGAAGCCGAGCGAGATCACCCCGTTCGTGGGCCAGGCGCTGGCCAGACTCCTGGCCGACGCCGGCCTGCCCGAGGGCGTGTTCCAGCCGCTCACCGGCGACGGCGCGACCGGCGCAGCGCTGGTCGAGGCCGGCTGCGACAAGATCGCGTTCACCGGCTCGGTGAGGACCGGGCGCAAGATCGCCGAGGCCTGCGGGCGAGCGCTGATCCCGTGCACGCTCGAGCTCGGCGGCAAGGACCCGATGATCGTGTGCGAGGACGCCGACCTGGAGCGCGCCGCGCGCGGCGCGGTGTGGGGTGCGTTCTCCAACGCCGGCCAGGTGTGCATGTCGACCGAGCGCGTGTACGTGCCCGAGCGCATCGCCGAGCCGTTCATCGCGCGCGTGGTCGAGCTGACGCGCGAGCTGCGCCAGGGGCCCGAGTCGGAAGGCGAGGTCGACGTCGGCGCGATCACCAGCCCCGCGCAGCTCGAGATCATCGAGCGGCACGTCGCCGACGCCGTGGCGCGCGGCGCACGCGTGCTCGCGGGCGGGCGACGCAATCCTGCGTACCCCGGGTTGTTCTTCGAGCCCACGGTGCTGGTCGACGTCGACCACGAGATGGCGATCATGCGCGAGGAGACCTTCGGGCCGTGCCTGCCGATCCAGGTCGTGCGCGACGAAGAGGAGGCGCTGCGCCTGGCCAACGACACGCCCTACGGCCTGCAGGCCAGTGTCTGGACGCGCGACTCGGCGAAGGGCCGGCGCATGGCGGAGCAGCTCGCCGCCGGCGGCGTGGTGGTCGACGACTGCATGATCACCTACGCGATCTCGGAGAGCCCCTTCGGCGGCTGCAAGGAGAGCGGCATCGGGCGCGTGAACGGCGAGCTCGGCCTCAAGAGCTACTGCCACGTGCAGTCGATCGTGCTGCCGCGCTTCCGGCCCAAGCGCGAGCTGCTCTGGTACCCGTATCGGAGCAAGGACCTCGCGCGGCTCAAGAGCGCGCTGCGCCTCTTGTACCGCTCGCCTCTCGCCAAGCTCCTGGGGAACTGAGGGCGTGAAGCTCGGCGAGCTCGCCGCCGCGCTCGCGCTTCCGTTCGAGGGCGACGGCTCGCTCGCGCTCGAGGGGCTGGCGAGCCTGGACGACGCCGGCCCGCGCGAGCTCGCGTTCGTCACCGGCCCGAAGTACCGCGCGGCGCTGCTCGCGTCGCGCGCCGGCGCGGTGATCGCGCCGCCCGACTTCGACGTGGCGGGCCGCGCCTGCCTGCGCTCGCGCGCGCCGTACGCGGACTTCGCGCGCGCGATCCTGCTGCTCGCCCCGCCGCCCGCGCTGGAGCGCGGCGTCCACCCCACCGCGGTGGTGGCGCGCGACGCGGCGCTCGGTCCCGAAGCGTCGGTGGGCGCCTACTCGGTGATCGGCGCGGGCGCGCGCATCGGCGCGCGCGTGCGCATCCACCCGCACGTGACCGTGTACCCGGGCGTCGAGATCGGCGACGACTCCGAGATCCACTCGGGCGCGCACCTGCGCGAGGGCGTGCGCCTGGGCCGGCGCGTGGTGGTGCAGAACGGCGCGGTGATCGGCGCCGCCGGCTTCGGCTTCGCCACCCGCGCCGACGGCACGCGCCTGCGCGTGCCCCACACCGCCTCGGTCGAGCTCGGCGACGACTGCGAGATCGGCGCCAACACCACGATCGACGCCTCCCACGTCGGTCATCCGCGCCGGGGCTACGCCGACGCGCGCACCCGGCTCGGCGCGGACGTCAAGGTCGACAACCAGGTGCAGATCGCGCACGGCTGCGAGATCGGCGCGCACACCACCGTCTGCGCGCAGACGGGGCTCGCCGGCAGCACCGTGGTGGGAGAGCACGTGTTCCTCGCCGGCCGCTCCTCGTCGGCGGGACACCTGGTGATCGGCGACCGCGCGCTGGTCGGCGCGCAGACGGCGGCTGCGAACGACGTCGCGCCCGGCGCGCAGGTGCTCGGCGTGCCTGCGATCGAGCGGCGGCTGTGGGGACGGGTGGTCGCGGCGTGGAAGCGCCTGCCCGAGCTCCTGGTGCGCGTGCGCAGGATCGAGCGGCATCTCGGCCTGGGCAAGGGCGGGGAGTAGCGTGGAGATCCGGCGCGTCGGCCTCGCGGAGCTGCGCCGGCGCTATACACAGGACGGCGTCAGCGTGCCGCCCGGCCTGCTGCGCGCGCTGCAGGCGGACCCGCGCGCCGGCGCGCGCGCGCTGGGCGAAGAGCTCGGCCTGCGCCGCCGCGAGCGCACCAGCGAGCTCCGCCGGGTCGGGCGGCTGTGGCGGATGGAGCGCGAGCTCAGCGCGAAGGGCTTCGCCTGCATCGCCGGCGTCGACGAGGTCGGCATGGGGCCGCTCGCGGGCCCGGTGGTCGCCGCGGCGGTGGTGCTGCCGCTGGGGCTGGGGCTGTTCGGCCTGGACGACTCGAAGCGCGTGCGCGCGGAGGAACGCGAGCGGCTCTGTGCGGAGATCCTCGCGCGCGCGCTCGCCTGGGCGCTGGGCTGCGTCGAGCCCGAGGAGATCGACCGGGTGAACATCTACCGCGCCGGGCAGCTGGCGATGCAGCGCGCGGTGGCGGCGCTCGGCCGGGTGCCCGACGCCGTGTTCGTCGACGGCCGCGCCGTGCCCGCGCTGCCCGGTCACCAGGTCGCGGTCGTCGGCGGGGACAGCCGGGTCGCCTCGATCGCCGCGGCCTCGATCGTGGCCAAGGTGCACCGCGACCGGCTGATGCTCGAAGCGGATCGCGCCCACCCCGGCTACGGCTTCGCGCGCCACGTCGGCTACAGCACGCCCGAGCACCTCACGGCGCTGGCGCGGCTCGGGCCGAGCCCCATCCACCGGCGCTCGTTCGCGCCCGTCCGCGGAGCCGCGTGCCCCACGCCGTGATCAAAGGCGACCCCGACCTGGCGGAGTTCGCGCGCCGTTGGACGCCGCTGGTGCTGCGCCGCGGCTCGGACGTGCTGCGCGCCGATCAGGTCTACCTCGAGAGCGGCGGCCGCGCGCTCTTGATCGACGCGCTGGTGATCGAAGCCGGCCGCAAGCAGCCTTTCTACGTGAAGATCGCGCGGCACGACCGCGGCAGCGCCACCGTGCGCATCGATCCCATGACTCACCCCGAGCGCAGCGACGGCGTGCGCGCGCTCGTGGCCGAGATCGCGGCGCGGCTCGTCGCCGCTACGCCCGGCGGGGTGGTCGAGACCACCAACCTGGTCCTGCCGACGCCGCAGTGACGGCGAGGCCGCAGGCCGCGGCCAGCAGCGCTCCTGCCGGACCGGGGAGCGCGGGGACTTCCGTCGACGGCGGCGGCGTGGCGGCGGTGAGATGCGCTGCTAGCGCCTGCGAGGCGCCCGGAATCGCGGCGGCGATCTCTTGCGCGCACTGGTCCGCACCCCAGACACTCCAGTGCACCACGTCCGGATCTCCCGCGGCGGGCCCGCTCGGGATGATGAACCCGTAGCTCGCCTGCGACACCGGCACGCCCAGGAGCTGGTAGATGCCGGTCGACCAGCTGTACAGGTCGATCACACCCACTCCGTCGGCGATGGCCTCTGCGATCATGGCGTTCGCGTAGGCCTGGATCCCGGTGGGCGCGAGGTGGAAGCCGTCCGGCTCGGCGACCCGTTCGGCCGGGGGCGTGATCAGGATCGGCTCGGCCCCGATCGCGCGCGCGTCCGACACCATCTGGTGGAGGTTCGCCCGGTAGGTCGTGTCCGGATCCGTGAAGTGGTCGCCTTCGTTGGCGTCGTTGGTGCCAAGCTCGATCAGGATGAAGCTGGGGTTGGCGGCCAGGGTCTGGGCCCAGAGCCCCTCCGCAATGAAGCTCTTGGTGCTCTCGCCGCCCTTCGCATCGTTCCGCCAGACAAGGTTCCTGGTCGCGTAGGCCGGCAGGTCGGCGCCCCAGCCCTGGATGTAGAAGACGGAGGACACGGCGTACGTCTCCCCCAGCGAGTCGCCCACGGTGATCGCGAGCGGGGAGTCCGCGCGCGCGCGGGCAGCGGCGCCGAGGAGCAGAGCGGCGGCAAGCCTCGCCCGAGACGACACGGTGCTACCATCGTACCCCCAGCAGGAGGACGAGGAAATGAGAATCGCGAAGGACGTCACGCGCCTGATCGGAAACACCCCGCTCGTGCAGCTCAACAAGGTGACTGCCGGCGTGAAGGCCCGCGTCGTCGCGAAGCTCGAGGCGCAGAACCCCGCGAACAGCGTGAAGGACCGCATCGGCCTCGCCATGGTCGAGGCCGCCGAGCGCGCCGGGAAGATCAAGCCGGGCAGGAGCACGATCGTCGAGCCCACCTCGGGCAACACCGGCATCGCGCTCGCGATGGTGTCGGCGGCGCGGGGCTACAAGCTGATCCTCACCATGCCCGACACGATGTCGAAGGAGCGGCGCGCGGTGCTGCGCGCCTACGGCGCGAAGCTGGTGCTGACGCCCGGCGCGGACGGCATGAACGGGGCGATCAAGCAGGCGGAGGAGATCGCGGCCAAGATCCAGGACAGCTTCATCCCGCAGCAGTTCAAGAACCCGGCGAACCCCGCGGTGCACCGCGAGACCACGGCGCTGGAGATCTGGAACGACACCGACGGCGAGGTCGACTACCTGATCTCGGGCATCGGCACGGGCGGTACACTGACTGGTGTCGCACAGGTGATCAAGCCGAAGAAGGCCAGCTTCAAGGCGATCGCGATCGAGCCGGCGGAGAGCCCCGTGATCTCCGGCGGCAAGCCCGGCAAACACAAGATCCAGGGCATCGGCGCCGGCTTCATCCCCGAGATCCTCGACACGTCGCTGATCGACGAGGTCGTGAAGGTCTCCAGCGAGCAGGCGATCGAAATGGCGCGCCGGCTGGCCAACGAGGAGGGTCTGCTCTCGGGGATCTCCTCGGGAGCGGCGGTCTGCGCCGCGCTCGAGATCGCGCGCCGGCCCGAAGCCGCGGGCAAGCTGATCGTCACCATCCTGCCGAGCTTCGGCGAGCGCTACCTCTCGACGGCGCTGTTCGAGCACCTGCAGTACGACGGCAGCGATCCGGTCTAGCAGGCGGGCCGCGGGCGGGGGTTTGGCTCGGGCGCCGGGCAAGCGCAGCGAGCGGAGTCGCAAGCGCATCCTCGACTCCGCGCGCGCGGTGTTCTTCGAGCACGGCTTCGAGCGCGCGAACCTCGACCTGGTCGCGCGCAAGGCGGGCCTGGCGAAGGGCACGATCTACCGCCACTTCGACAGCAAGGCCGAGCTCTACGTCGAGGTGCTGATTCAGAACGCCCACGTGTTCCTGGAGCGGATGCGCCGCGTGGTCGACCCGAGCCAGAGCGCCGAGGAGCAGATCCGCCGGCTCGCGCGCTTCTACTTCGACCACTACAGCACCCAGCTCGAGTACTTCCGCATCTTCTGGGCGATCGACAACCAGCGGCTGATCGGCGAGCTGCCGCCGAGCGTGGTCGCGGGCGTGACCGAGGTCTGGAAGCGCGCGCTGCAGATCCTCGCCGAGGTGATCGAGCGGGGAGTGGCGGCGGGCGAGCTGGCGCCCTGCGACCCGTGGCTCACCGCGAACGTGGTGTGGGTCGGCGCCAACGCGGTGATCCAGACGCTCGAGGTGCCCGCCCGCCGGGAGCTCTGGGAGCGCGACGTGGCGAAGGTCTACGGCGAGACGATCGAGCTGCATCTGCGCGGGCTTAGGGCGCAGCCGCGCGCCGCGTTGACAAGCCCCGGGTCGTCCATGACACTGACAACTGTCGAAAAGTGACCCTGAGTCACATTTCGCACGGGGCGTTCGCACGGAGCGGTCGGGAGCGCGAGGCCGAAAACGCGAGGGGGAGGAGAGGAACGATGGATCTGACAGAGCGGGTGTATGCGATCGTCAGCGAGCAGCTGGGCGTGGAGAAGGAATCACTCGTTCCTGAGGCCAACCTGCTCGACGACCTTGGCGCCGATTCGCTCGACGTGGTCGAGCTGGTGATGGCGATCGAGGAGGAGTTCGCGATCGAGGTGCCCGACGAGGACGCCGAGAACATCCGCACGCTGGGCGACATCACGGCCTACATCGAGGCGCGCGTAGAGAACGCCGCGTGAGCATCCATATCTCCGGCACCGGCTCTGCGCTGCCGGAGCGCGCGCTCACCAACGCTGATCTAGAGAAGCTGGTCGAGACCAGCGACGACTGGATCGTCACGCGCACCGGCATCCGCGAGCGCAGGATGATGGCGCCCGAAGAGGCGACCAGCGACCTGGTGACGCGCGCCGGACAGCGCGCGCTCGAGATGGCCGGGCTCGGTCCGGCCGACGTCGACCTGATCATCGTCGCCACCTGCACGCCCGACACGCTGACGCCCTCGACGGCGAATTACGTGCAGCGGAACCTGTGCCCGGGGCTGTCGATCCCGGCGTTCGACGTGTCGGCGGCGTGCTCGGGCTTCGTATACGGCCTCGGCGTCGCCGACGCGATGCTGCGCACCGGCGAGTACCGCCGCATCCTGCTCGCGGGCGGCGAGGGGCTGACGCGCTTCATGGACTACCAGGAGCGCACGGTGTGCGTCCTGTTCGGCGACGGAGCCGGCGCAGCGGTGATCGAGCGCCGCGAGGGACCGGGCGGCCTGCGCGCGACCACGCTGCAGTCCGACGGCCAGTTCACCGACGCGATCATCATCCCGGGCGGCGGCTCGCGAAAGCCGTGCTCGCCGTACGTGCTCGCGCAGCGCGAGGCGTTCGTGAAGATGAAGGGCGCACAGGTGTTCAAGGTCGCGGTGCAGTCGATGGAGAAGGTCGCGCAGGACACGCTGCACAAGGTGGGCTGGAAGGTCGGCGATCTCGACCACGTGATCGCGCACCAGGCGAACAAGCGCATCCTCGACGCCGTGGCCGAGCGGCTTGAGATTCCGCGCGAGAAGATGCCGACCAACCTCGCGGTGCGCGGCAACACCTCGGCGGCTTCGGTGCCGATCCTGCTCGACGAGTGCAACCGCGCCGGCCGCTTCCGCCCTGGCGACAAGGTGCTGCTGCTCGCCTTCGGCGCGGGGCTCACCTGGGGCGCGGCGGCGCTGGAGTGGGGCTAGCCGGTCGCAGCGCCGCGGCGCGCGCCAGGAGCTCGGCCAGGTAGTCCCCCGGCAGGCGCCAGCGCGAGCCCCAGCGCAGCATCTTCTCCAGGTAGACCGGGTGCGGCGCGAACTGCTCGCGCGCGCGCACGGCGTAGCTGGTGACGCGGACGCTCCGGCCGCCGAGCTCGACCTCGAGCTCGACCCGGCCGTAGCCGCTCTCGAACGGATCGAGCCCCGCGAAGTCGCCTTCGCCCATCTCGTACACGAGCCCCCACACTGTCGCCGCCGCGTCGGGCACGACGTCCGCGGCTCCGCCGCTCCAGCGCGTGGAGTAGTGCGTGAACGCAAGCCGGTGACGGGCGAGCCGCGCGCGCTCGAGCGGCGTGGCGCCGGGACAACGCGCGCGCATCTGCAGCGCGTCGAGGTTCGAGCCGTAGGCGAAGTAGAGCGGCGCGCTCATCGCCTTCCCCCGCGCGACACCACCAGTGCGACCGCTACGAGCGAGCCCGCGAAAAAGTACGGGATCTTGCCGCGCAGGTGCTCGCGCACGCGCTCGGACACGTAGTTGTCGGGGGCGCCGTCCGGCGGCGGCTCGAGCAGGATCGGCAGCGAGTAGAGGAGCGACAGCGCGAAGAAGAGCGCCACGCCGCCCAGCAGGACGAGGGTGATCCGCGGCGCGAAACGCGGCGAGCGGGGGTCTCGTGTCCCGGGCACGCGGACAGGTTCGCGGGGTTGTCGCGCCGCGCAAGGATTCGCCAGATTCCCCGCGATGGCGCTGGACTGGAAGACCATCGACGCCGACGTCGAAGAGCAGCTCGCGACCGCGGGCGTCGCGGGCCACCCGGCGCTCGCGCTCGACCACGCCCGGATCGAGGCCCAGGCCCGCGCGATCGCGGCCGGCGAGCTGGGCCGGGCGAGCAATCTCGCGCCCGGCCCGATCGAGCCCGCGGGCCGCGAGCACGTGGATCTGCTCGAAGCGCTGCCCGCGGGCGAGCGCAGCGAGCTCGCGCGGCGCGGCGCCGACGCGATCGCGCGCGGCCGCGTCGCCGTCGCGGTCTTGAACGGCGGCATGGCGACGCGCTTCGGCGGCGAGGTGAAGGGCATCGTCGAGGCCGTCGGCGGCAAGACCTTCCTCGAGATCAAGCTGGCCCAGGCGCGGCGGCTCGGCCCGGTGCCGTTCCTGGTGATGAACAGCTTCGCGACGCACGCGCGCTCGCTCGAGTTCCTGTCCCGGCGCGGCCTGGCGCGCGAGGTGCGCGTGTTCCTGCAGAACGTGTCGCTGCGCCTGACACCAGATGGTGACGCGCTGCAGGACGAAGAGGGCCGCTTCTCGCTCTACGCGCCCGGCCACGGCGACTTCCCGGAGGCGCTGGTGCGCTCCGGCCTCGCCGCCGAGCTGGCGCAGCGCGGGGTGGAGACGGTCGTGCTCTCGAACATCGACAACCTTGGCGCGGAGCTCGATCCGGTCTTGATCGGACTGCACCTGGCGCGCGGCCGAGCGCTCACCGCCGAGGTCGCCGAGAAGGCCCCTGGCGACGTCGGCGGCGCACCCGTCTTCGTCGCGGGCCAGCTCGAGCTGCTCGAGGGCTTCCGCTTCCCGCCGGACTTCGACTGGCGGCGCGTTCCGTTCCTCGCCACCAACACCTTCGTGATCTCGCGTGCGCTGCTCGAGGCGCAGCATCCGCTCAGCTGGTTCTACGTGGAGAAGAACGTCGAGGGACGCGTCGCGGTGCAGATGGAGCGGCTGGTGAACGAGCTCTCCCGCTTCGCTCCCACCCACACCGTGGCGGTCCCGCGCGGCGGCCCGCAGGGGCGCTTCTTCCCGATCAAGACGCGCGAGGACCTGGAGCGGCTGCGCGCGGACCCCGCGCTCGTGCGCCGCTTCGGGGGGCTATGATCGGCGGCGATGGCGGAGAAGCTGCTCCTCGTCGACGCGAGCTCGAGCATCTACCGCGCGTTCTTCGCGCTGCCCGCACTGGCCAGTAGCGCGGGCGTTCCCACCAACGCCGTCCTCGGCTTCACCACGATGCTGCAGAAGCTCCTGCGCGAGAGCGCGCCGGACTACGTGGCGATCGTGTGGGACGCGGCGGGCGCCAAGAACCGGCGCAAGGAGCTGTTCGCCGACTACAAGGCCACGCGCGACGCCGCACCCGACGATCTGCGCGCGCAGCTTCCGTGGATCCGCCGCATCGTCGAGGCCTACGGGCTCGCCACGGTCGAATACGCCGGCGAGGAGGCCGACGACGTGATCGCCACGCTGGTGCGCGCGGCCGCACGACAGGGCGTCGAGGTCGAGATCGCCTCCACCGACAAGGACCTGCTGCAGCTGGTCTCCGAGCAGGTGCACGTGGTCGACACCATGCGCGACCGGCGCTTCGGCCCGGCCGAGGTCGAGGCGCGCTTCGGCGTGCCGCCGGCCCAGGTGCTCGACCTGCGCGCGCTGGTCGGAGACTCCTCCGACAACATCCCCGGCGTGCGCGGCATCGGCGAGAAGGGCGCCGCCGAGCTGCTGCGCACCCACGGCTCGCTCGACGCGCTGCTCGCGAACCCCGATGCCATCGCCGGCAAGCGCGCGCGCGAGGCGCTGCGCGCCGGCCTCGACGCGGCGCGGCTGTCGCGCGAGCTCTCGCGGCTGCGCGAGGACCTGCCCATTCCCTTCGAGCTGGAAAAGCTGGCCGTGCCCGCTCCCGACGTCGCGCGGCTGGCCGAGCTGTTCCGCGAGCTCGAGCTGCGCCGGCTGCTCGAGCAGCTGGGCGATCCGACACCACCGCGTGTCACGGCGGTCGAGGTCGCGGTCGAGGCCGCGATCGCGGCGACCCCCGGCGAGCTGGCGGCGCTGTGCGGGCGCCTCGCGCCGGCCGGGCGGCTCGGTCTCGAGCTCGCCCTCGAGCCCGAGGGGGCGATGCGCGGCGAAGCGGTGGCGCTGGCGCTCGCCGCGGACGCGACCTCGGCCACGCTGGTCCCGCTCGCCGGCGACGAGGCCGACCGGCTCGACGCGCTGCGGCCGCTGTTCGCCCGCGCGGAGCGCGACTGGGTGGGCAGCGACCTCAAGTGCGCGTACCTGGCGCTCGCCCGCCGCGGAGTGACGCTGGCGGGAAGGCTGCTCGACACCTCGGTCGCCGCCTACGTGGTCGATCCTTCGCAGCCGGTCGACCGGCCGGAGCTGCTGGCGCGCGTGCACCTGGCGCGCGCGTTCGTGGCGGCGGAAGAACGCTTCGGCAAGGGCGCGAAGCGGCGGGCCCTGGACGCGGTCGAGCAGGCCGAGCTGGTGGTCCACTACGGCGGGCTCGCGGCGCTCGAGCAGGCGCTGCTGCCAGCGCTCGAGGCCGCTCTCGAGCGCACAGAGCAGCTCGAGCTCTACCGCGAGCTCGAGGTGCCGCTGGTCGGGGTGCTGGCGCGCATGGAGCTCGCCGGCGTGCGGATCGACGAGCCCAAGCTCGCGGCGCTCGGCAAGCGCCTCGAGCAGGAGCTCGACGGCGCCACCCAGCGCATCTACGCGCTCGCGGGCCAGGAGTTCAACATCGGCTCGCCGAAGCAGCTGCAGCAGATCCTGTTCGAGAAGCTGGCGCTGCCGCCGACCAAGAAGACCAAGACCGGCTTCTCGACCGACGAGTCGGTGCTCGAGGAGCTGGCGCTGTCGCACGAGCTCCCCGGCGCGCTGCTCGCGCACCGCCAGCTCGCCAAGCTGAAGAGCACCTACGTCGACGCGCTGCCCACCTTCGTCCACCCCGAGACCGGGCGGATCCACTGCAGCTTCGACCAGGCCGTGGCTGCGACCGGCAGGCTCTCGTCCTCGCGGCCGAACCTGCAGAACATCCCGATCCGCACACCGGTCGGACAGGAGATCCGGGCGGCGTTCGTTCCCGCCGAAGGGCGCGTGCTCCTGTCGGCCGACTACAGCCAGATCGAGCTGCGCATCCTCGCGCACCTGTCGAAGGACCCCGAGCTGGTGCGCGCGTTCCAGGAGGGCGCGGACATCCACGTGCGCACCGCCTCGCAAGTGTTCGGAGTGCCGGAGGGCCAGGTCACTCCCGAGCAGCGCGCGCGCACCAAGGCGATCAACTTCGGCATCATCTACGGACAATCGGGCTTCGGGCTGGCGCGCACGCTCGGCATCTCGCAGGCCGAAGCGCGGGCCCAGATCGACGCCTACTTCGCCCGCTACCCCGGCGTGCGCGCGTTCATCCAGGAGGCCGTCCGCACTGCCGAGACGCTGGGCTACGCGCGCACCATGTCGGGGCGGCGGCGCTATCTTCCCGATCTGCGCTCCAGCAACCGCGGTCTGCGCCAGGCTGCGGAACGCATGGCCGTGAACTCGGTTATCCAGGGCACGGCGGCCGACGTGATCAAGCGCGCGATGATCCGGCTCGACGGCGACCTCGCCGCGGGGGTGGCGCGGAGTGCGCGAATGATCCTGCAAGTCCACGACGAGCTGGTCTTCGAGGTAACCCCGGAAGAGCTCTCCGGGCTCCAACGTTGCGTCGTCACGCGCATGCAGGACGCCGCCCAATTGTCGGTGCCCTTGGTGGTCCACGCCGGCAGCGGGGAGAATTGGTTGGCCGCCCATTAGAAAATCAGGCGAGGGGTCCGGCCGCTGGCCGAATGCGGCCGCTCGCGCGAAGGTCGAAGTCGTGAACGAACGGGACCGAAAGGACCAGGGACGCGTGGACGCGGCAGTCACGTTTGGGCGCCTTCCGGGATTGGCGAGGACCGGCCCCGAGGCGACTCTGTCCGATGCCGACCTGATCCGTGCGGCGCAGGCGAACTCGCACTCCGCGTTCGAGACACTGGTGCGCCGCTACTCCGAGCGCGCCTTCCGCGCCGCTTACCGAGTGGTCAGGGACCAGCAGGCCGCCGAGGAGGTTCTTCAGGAGGCTCTCATCAAGGCCTACCGCGCGCTGCCGCGTTTCGAGGCCCGTTCGTCGTTCTACACCTGGCTCTACCGGATCACGGTGAATCTCGCGCTCGACCGGCGCCGGCGCGGCAAGCGCGCGCCCGCGGTCGAGTGGGACGACGCGATCGCCCACGAGATCGACCCCCGCACCGTGCTCGCGGAGCCCGCCAGCCCGGAGACGGCCTCCCGCCGGCTCGAGGTGCGGGAGTTCGTCTCAGAGGGGATCCAGAACCTTCCCGACGGTCAGCGCGAAGTGCTCCTGCTGCGAGAGGTCGACGGCCTGTCGTACGAGGAGATCGCCGAGACCATGGGAATCTCGAAAGGGACGGTGATGAGCCGTCTACACTACGCACGCAAGAAGATGATGGCCTTCCTCGTCGCGCGAGGAGTTGAGCCCGAGGACGTGGTTTGAATTTCGAAGAGCTGGACGAAGAGGCGACGCGCGCGCTGGGTCGACTGGTGCGCGAGGCTTGGAACGAGGGACCGCCAGCGCCCTCGGCCGACTTCATGTTGGCCGCGATCCGACCCGCGTTGGCCCAGATCGACCGCGAGAGGCGCGCGCGCCCGAGCTGGACGCGCGCTGTGGACGGCGCGTTCGCCCGCCTGGCGGCGTTCCTGCGGCCGTCTCCGGCGCTCGCGATGGCCGCCGCCGCAGCTTTCCTGGTGATGGTCGCGCTGGTGCAGCGGAGCCACGACGTGCGCAACGTGCTCGGCGTGGGCGTGAGTGCGCAGCTGGCGCCCGGGCGAGGTCACTCGCCGATGGTCAGCCTGGTGCCCGACGCGCCGAAGCCCGCCTTCCAGGCGGTGCCGAATCCGTTCGCCAACGCCGACTACCCCGCGGACGGTCTCGGCACGGTCTACGACGTCTCGCCGGTGCGCAGGCCCGCGGTGCTGTTCCACTCGAACGACGGCGCGGTCATGCTCTGGGTGATCGACGACGGCGACCTGTCGCAGCGCAACGCGCTCGGAAGGCCATGGGGCTGATCGCAGCAGCAGCGCGGAGCGGGTCCGTTTCGTTTGCCGCGGCGCTGACCCTGCTCGGCAGCGCGCCGCGGCTCGCGCGTGCCGCCGAGCCGAGCGACCTGCCGGCGACCGTCGAGGACCCCGCGCCTGCTCCTGCCCCCGAGGCTGCGCACGCGCTCCCTCCGATCCACATCCACATGCAGATCGCGCGCGCGAGCGAGTCGCCCGGCGCGGTGGCGCCCGAGGCGCGCGACATCTTCGAGCACCTGCCGAGCAAGTATCAGTCGCTCGCGCTGATCGAGGACAAGACGGTCGCGGTGCTGCTCGGCGAGCAGGCGCGCGTGTCGTTGCCGAACGGAAGGGAAGTGGTGCTGCTGCCGATCGCCGTCCACGGCGGACAGCTGCACATGCAGCTCGAGATGCCGGACGTGGTCAACACGAGCATGCGCCTCTCCGACCACCGCGCGTTCTACGTGGGAGGCGTGCGCATGGACCAGGGCATCCTCGTCTTCAAGCTGGTCCCCGAGTTCTCCGCCTACGTCGGAGAGCCCAACCAGACCAACCTCGCCGACCAGCCCGTCGCCCCCACCGCCCAGCCCGCCTCGAGCAAGACGCCCGCTCGCTAGGCCGGAACCGGAGCTTCTCGGCGCTTCGCGCTCTGCGCAGAACCCGCCGGTCGCAGTCGCGAGTACGCTGCATGCTCCCTCTGGGTTCAGCGCGGCCGCGCTCGCGAAGTGCATCCTGCCACTGCCCCAAAAAATTCCAGCCGCGTCGACCATTCGTCCGATTCCCACTCCTCGTCCGCGCTCGATGGTTCGGGTAGTCCGAGCGAGGGCCGCCCCGAGCGAAGACGCAAGCGCCGCAGGTGCGCGCAGCGAGGCGCAGCCGAGCGAAGTCAGTCGGACTCGGTTCTGCGCGGAGCGCGACGCGCAAAGGCTATGATCTCCGCCATGGCACTCCCCGACGCTCATCCTCGGTCTGGTGTGAAGGCTGCTCTCGAGGCGATCTACTCCTGGAACTACGAGCCCGAGATCGACTCGCTGCGCACGCTCTACGCCAACGCGCTCGAGCGGCAGTGGGTTGCGCTGCGGGACCTCGACTGGGAGCGCGAGATCGACCGCGAGGCGTTCTCGCGCACCTTCTCGCTGGCGGGCATCCCGATCCAGGAGACCGAGTTCTGGAAGGGGCTCGGGCCCGAGCTGCGCTGGGAGGTGTCGCGGCGCAGCGCGGCGTTCATGCTCTCGAACTTCCTGCACGGCGAGCAGGGAGCGCTGATGGTCGCGGCGCAGCTGGTGAACGCGGTGCCGCACATGGACGGCAAGTTCTACGCCGCCACCCAGACTCTCGACGAGGCGCGCCACGTGGAGGTGTTCGCCGCGTTCATCCGCAAGCTCGACGAGGTCTACCCGATCGCGCCTGGCCTGAAGCAGCTGCTCGACAACGTGCTCGCGACGGAGGACTGGAAGAAGAAGGCCGTCGGCATGCAGGTCGTGGCCGAGGGCCTCGCACTCTATTCCTTCCGCGACATGCGCAACCAGACCGAGGAGCCGCTGCTGAAGCGGCTGCTCACCTACGTCTCGCGCGACGAGGCGCGCCACACCGGCTACGGAATCAAGTACCTCTCGATGGTCGTGCCGACGCTCGAGCCGCGCGAGCGCGCCGAGCTCGAGGACTTCGCCTTCGAGAGCGCGCGGCTCTTGATCGACGCGCGTGTGGGGAACTCGATCCGCCAGACCGTGTTCAAGCTGTGGGAGTCGGCGGGGATCGACATGGCGTCGGCCTTCGGCTCGATCGCCAAGGACCGCGAGCGGATCGCCGCGGGCATGCAGCGCAGCGGCGGCCGCGTCGGGCCGATCCGCGGCTTCGTGATCCCGACGCTGGCCACGATCGGACTGTTCGGCGAGCGCATCCGCGGCCACTTCGACGAGATGTTCGAGGCGAACGTCGGCCGCGAGACGGCGCGGCGCACCGGCGCCATTCCCGAGCTGCCGTCGGACCTCGAGGCCTGGGTGAACGAGGGCTACGAGGGCGTGTGAGCGCGATGAAGGTCGAGGGCGGCTGTCACTGCGGCGCGATCGCGTACGAGGCCGAGGTCGATCCGGGCACGGTCGGCGTCTGCCACTGCACCGACTGCCAGACGCTGACCGGATCCGCGTACCGCGTGAGCGTACCCGCCCCCGCCGCGAGCTTCCGACTGCTGCGCGGCGAGCCCCGGGTCTACATCAAGACCGCGGACAGCGGCACGAAGCGCGCGCACGCCTTCTGCCCCGACTGCGGCTCGCCGATCTACGCGGCCGCGCCGAAGGACACGCCGACCTACTCGCTGCGCGTGGGGGCACTGCGCCAGCGCGCCGAGCTGCCGCCGCGGCGCCGGATCTGGTGCGTCTCCGCACTGCCGTGGTCGCTCGATCTGCGCGGCGTCCCCGAGCGCGAGCGGCAGTGAGGAGTCACTCCCGCGGCACCCAGTGAGCCGCGTCGTTCCAGCCTCGGCTCGTCCAGCTGCGGCCGCTCTCGTCGATCAGGATGCCGCAGCGCTCCGGCAGCGCGTCGAGCAGCGCGATCCCGTCGCGCTCACCCAGGATCAAGAGCGCCTTGGACAGCGCCTCGGCGGTGGCCCCGTCGGGCGCGAGCACCGCGGCGAGCTGCGCGCGTTCGAGCGGAGCGCCGGTGCGCGGGTCGATCACGTGGCCGTAGCGGCGGCCGCCGATCGACACGGACTGGCCCAGGCTCTCCGAGACCGAGAGCGAGCGGTCGCGCAGCCCCACCGCGCCCGCGAGACCGCCCGCCGGGTCGCGCAGCCCGATCCCCCAGCGCTCCTCACCCGGCGCCGCGCCCAGCGCTGCGAGGCTGCTGCCGCCGAACGAGAGCAGCGCGCGGGTGACTCCCGCGGCGCGAAGTGACTCGCAGAGGCGATCGAGCGTCCAGCCCTTCGCGACGCCGCCGAAGTCGAGCGCTGCGCCCGCCACGCGCAGCTCTACCGTGCCCGCGTCGGCGTCGGCGCGTACCAGCTCGAACCCGACCCGCGCGCGTGCCGCCGCGAGCTCGCCGGCCGAAGGGAGCCTGTCTGCGCGGCCGGCGGCGCTCCACAGCGCGACCAGCGGCCCGACCGTGACGTCGAAGCTCCCGCGCGTGAGGCGCGAGAGCGAGAGCGAGTCCGCGACCAGCCGGGCCAGCGGCGGCGACACGCGCTGCGGCCCGCGGCCCGAGCTCTCGTTCAGGCGCGAGGTCTCGCTCGCGGGATCGAAGGTCGAGAAAACGCGCTCGAGCTCTGCCACCCGTGCGAAGGACTGCGCGACGAGCGCCTCGCCGCGCGCGCGGTCGGGCGCGCAGAGCGAGATCTCGAGCACCGTGCCCATGCGCAGCTGGCCGTCGCGCACGAGCACCGGGCAGTCGTCTGCCGCGGCGATCGGCGGCTCCGGGCGCGCGCACGCGAGCAGCGCCGCGGCGGCGAGCGCCGCCCGCGGCCGCCCGCGGCCGTACACGGCAGCAGTGCTAATCCTCGTCCTCTTCGCCGTCCGCGACGCCCGCGTAGTTCGCCGCCGTGCCGCTGAAGGTCGACCAGAGCGACAGCGCGACCAGCGCGGCGAGGCTGGTCTGCAGCGCGAGGAAGCCCGCGATCTTCGCCAGCGCGAAGGCCGGCGACACGAAGCGCACCAGCCACCCCGCGCCTTCGTCGAGCAGCGCCGAGGCGAACGGCGCGACGATCAGCCAGACCTTGGCGCGCAGCGACAGCGGCACGAACAGCACCAGGTGCGTGAGCACCAGCAAGAGCATGCCGACCGCGAACAGGTGGAAGTGCGAGATCTCGAGCATGCCGAGATAGCTGCGCGGCTCGGTGAACTGCTGCTCGGAGCCGAGGTAGTACGCGACCACCGAGGCCGGCGTGAGGCTCATCTTGGAGAAGTAGAGCAGGGCGTTGGTGACCCAGAGCAGCGCCACGTACACGGAGTACGCGGCGATGATCACCTGCAAGAGGCGATTGCGGCTCATCTCGCCGGTGATCACGAAGCGCACGGCTACCCCCCGGAGCTCGGCTGGATCAACACCTGGTACAGCGCGAGCGCCGTGCGAACCGCCCGAGTCACCGACTGCGACGAGAGCGTGGCCCCGGCGATCGCCTGGATGTCGCGCTTCAGCTGAAGATCGGGTCCCAGCCGCTTGCCGTCCAGCTGCGCGAGCCAGCGCTCGGACGGCTGGTACTCGCTCGGCTCGTGGAACGCCAGCACGCGCACGGAGCGGACCGCGCCATCCGGTGTCAGCACGATCAACAGCGCCTCCGGCATGGTGCGCACGGTGCGCACGTCGAGCACCGCGTAGCCCAACACCTCGCTGCCGCGGTGGGCGACGTGCATCGTCCAGATCTTGCGCTCGAGGGCGACCTCGGCCAGCGCCTGCACGCGCGCGGCCTGCGCCTCGTCGAGCACGAAGGCGCGCGGCTCGATCCGGTCGGCGTCGGGGAAGGCGTCGTGCAGCGCCTCTTCCTGCGTGCGGTAGACCACCGCGCGCGCGAACCCCGCAGGGAGCGCGAGCGCGAGCGCCAGCGCGAGGCCGAGCGCCCTAGAACACAAGCCCGAAGCCGAGGTCGATCTGATCGCCTTGCTTGTGGGCGAAGTCGTCGACGTTGCGGTAGTCGAGCTTCAACACGATGTTCGGGATCGGCTTGAACTGGATGCCCGGCACGTACACGCGCTGCTTCCAGGCGCGGTCGGCGGCGAAGCCGAGCGGCACGTCGTACTGCGTGTCCAGATACTCCCAGCGGAAGAACGGCTCGAGCGACATCTCGGACCCGGGCTTGAACAGCGGCATCAGATCGTAGGCGACCTCCACGTAGCCGCCGAGCAGCCGGTGCGAGATCACCGGGTTCTCGTTCCCGGAAAGCGTCAGCAGCTGGGAGAGCTCCCCGGCGTCGCCGACGTGCGAGCTCGCGAACAGCGCGTTCGTGGTGAGCCCGCGCCAGTGCCAGGTGGAGTGCAGCTCCCAGATGCTGGTGCGGGCCTTCGGCACCTTCACCTCCGCGCCCGAGAGGTCGAGCTTCTGGCCCTGGCCGGTGCCGCCGGCGTAGTACGAGCCGCCGAGCGAGAGGCCCTCGAGCGGCTGCCACTCCAGCCGGCCGACGAAGGCGAGGTCGTTCGCGCGCGCCTCGCTCGCGGCCTGGCGTCCCTCGCGGAAGCCGGTGCTGTCGAAGCCGAGCGCGTTCAGGCCGTCGACCACGTAGATCCGGTACGACAGTGACTCGCCGAGCCTGCCGAAGATCCCGGCGCCGTAGTCGGCCCACGTTCCGGGGATGATCTGCTGCTCGACCTGCGGGCGGAAGGTGCTGTAGTAGAACGGCGGCTCGTGCACCTCGTTGGTGATGCCCATCGGCAGCAGCAACACGCCCATGCGCGCATTGATGCGCGGGTCGAACAGGAAGTCCAGCGTCGAGAACTCGACCGAGACCGAGCCCTTCTGCTCCGTGGTCGCGTTCTCGAACTCGATCTCGGAGTTCCAGGTGATCCAGTCGTTGAACTTGTAGCCGAGATAGACGACCTCGCGGTCGAGGTTCATCTCGTTCGCCCGGGGAGCGTTGCCCAGGTTCTGGATCGCGTAGTGACCCTCGAGATACCCGCCGATCGAGACGCCCTTCGCGACCTGGTAGATCTTCGAAGCGGCGGGTCCGAAGCCGTTCTGCGAGCTGAGCTCCTGCGGCTGCTCGGGCGCGGCGAGCTGCGCCCGCAGCGTCTCGACCTCGTTCACGACCGTGGCGAGCTGTTGCCGGAGCTCGGCGATCTCGTCATCGCGCGCGCGGTCCCGGTCCGCCGCATCGTCGGCGCGGGCCTGCGTGGAGAGGGCGAATGCGAGTGCAGCGAGCGCAAGGAGAGGGCGGCAGTTCATCGGCGCGGGTCCTCCAGACGAAAACGATATTGATAATCGTTTTCATTTGGATGCTACCCAGCGCGCGACGCCGGTGTCAATTGCTCGGGCGGCCGGCGGCGCCGCAGCAGGCGCTTGGCGCCCTGCAGCGCGTCGTCCAGCTTGATGTAGAAGACCGGCACGACCAGGAGCGTCAGCACGAGCGAGGAGAACATCCCCGCGCCGGTCGCGATCGCCATGGGCTTGCGCGTCTCGGCGCCTGGCCCGACGCCGAGCGCGGCGGGCAGCACGCCGAAGATCATCGCCACTCCGGTCATCAGCACCGGGCGCATCCGCACCGGCGCCGCGCGCCGCATCGCCGCGAGCTTGTCCAGCCCCTCGGCGCGGAGCTGATTGGCGTAGTCGACCAAGAGGATCGAGTTCTTCGTCACCAGGCCGAACAGCAAGAGGATCCCGATCATGCTGAACAGGTTCAGCGTCTGGCCGGTCGAGATCAGCCCCGCGACTGCGCCGAACATCGCGAACGGCACCGCCAGCATGACCGAGAGCGGGTGCACCAGGCTCTCGAACTGCGCGGCGAGCACCATGTAGATCACCAAGAGGCCCAGCGCGACCGCGAACACGAACTGCTGTCCGCTCTCCTGCAGCGACTGGGCGCTGCCGGTGAGCGAGAGCGTGATGTCCTCGGGCAGCACCTGCTTGGCGATCGCGAAGGCGTCCTGGATCGCCGTGCCGAGCGGCCGGCCCGGGGGCAGGTTCGCCGACACGGTCACGCTGCGCTGGCGGTTGCTGCGGGTGATCACCGACGGAGCGGCGTCGGTCTGCAGGTGCACCAGGTTGCGCAGCGAGGTGAGCTTCCCGTCCATGCCGCGCACGTAGAGCTGGTCGACGGCATCCGGCGTGTCGCGCGCGTCCTGCTCGAGCCGCATGCGGATGTCGAAGCGGTGGCCGCCGTCCTTGAACTGACCCACCTCGAGCCCGCCGATGAGCAGCTGCACGACCTGCGAGAGCGTGGCTGCGTCGACGCCGAGCTCCGCCGCCTTCTCGCGGTCGGGCACGATGCGCAGCTCCGGGAGCCCGAGCTTCAGGCTCTTGTCGAGGTCGACGAAGCCGCCGTGCTCGCGCAGCCTGCCGATGAACTTGTCGGCGGCCGCGTCCAGGTCCGCGAGCGCCAGGTTCCCGCGCAGCATCACCTCGAACTGGGCGCCGCCGCCGGTCTGCATGCTCGACGGGTCGAAGATGCGGATGTTCTGGCCCGGGATCGCGCCGAGCGCCTTGCGCGCGTCGTCGATCACCTGCTGCACGGTGCGCTTGCGCTGCGACATCGGCTTCAGCGTCGCGAACATGATCCCCTCGTTCGCGCGCGCGACGCCGTCGCGTCCGCCCATGCCGACCGCCTCGAACAGGCCGACGATCTCGGGCTGGGCCATCACGTACTTCTCGTTCAGGTCGAGGATCTCGCTGGTGGCCTTCAGCGCGGTGCCCGGCGGCGTGTCGAAGTTCGAGAAGAACATGCCGCGGTCGGTGGGCGGGAAGAACTCCTTGTCGAGCCGCGTGTTCAGCCCGCAGGTGGCGGCGAACGAGGCGAGCGCGATCGCGAGCGTCGTCCACTGGTGGGAGAGCGTCCAGTCGAGCGCGCGCCGGTAGCCCGACTCGACCAGCTCGAAGCCGCGCTCCAGGTAGTGGTAGATGCTGCCGTGCGCGCGCTCCTTCGGGGGCGGCATGCGCGAGGCCAGCATCGGGGTGAGCGTCAGCGCCACGAACAGCGAGATCAGCACCGAGCCCGCGACGGTGAGCCCGAACTCCGACAGGAAGTTGCCGATGATGCCCTGCACGAACACGACCGGCAGGAACACGGCGGTGACCGAGAGCGTGGCCGCGATCGCCGCGAAGGTGATCTGGCGCGTGCCGTCGCGCGCGGCCTCGAGCGAGCTCTTCCCCATCTCGCGGTGCCGCTCGATGTTCTCGAGCACGATGATGGCGTCGTCGATCACCACGCCGATCGCGAGCGTCATGCCGAGCAGCGTCATCGTGTTCAGCGTGTAGCCGGCGATCCAGACCAGCGCGAAGGTGGTGATCAGCGAGACCGGGATCGCGGTCGCCACGATCAGCGTCGGACGGGTGCGGCGCAGGAACACGAACACCGTGAACACCGCGAGCAGGCCGCCGAACACCAGCGCGAACTCGGTCTCCGCCACCGACTCGCGGATCGACTGCGAGAAGTCGATGAAGCCGCGGCCGTCGCCGATGGTGATGCCCTCGGGCAGGAGCGGCTTCAGCTGCTCCAGCCGGCGGTTCACCTCGTCGCAGATCGCCACAGTGTTGCCGTCGGTCTGCTTGCGCACGCCGACGCCGACCGTCGGGATGCCGCGGAAGCG